>ENA-OQDW01000652-OQDW01000652.1-human-gut-metagenome-genome-assembly--contig:-NODE-652-length-14034-cov-1.649889_pt1 | contig 14034 bp, 18 predicted proteins | sample MGYA00242784_ERZ504613 | MGnify/ENA primary metagenome ERZ504613 (study PRJEB26092, sample SAMD00036330) | human gut metagenome | host: Homo sapiens | study: EMG produced TPA metagenomics assembly of... | reverse complement strand
ATGCCTGCCCATTGCAGCCAGTAGCGGGCGGCTTCGCAGAAGCGGGGATAGTTAGATAGTTGATAATTGATAGTGGACAATGGAGAATAGGTTACACGGTCTTGGATGTTGCCTGTATGGGTGTTTTGCAGGTTGCGGGTGTCGGAGCTTTTCAGGTTTTCCGTAGCGCCCTCGTTGGAGATGCGGCGGGCGATGTTCCCCATACCGCCGCCAATCTTCACGGCGTCGGCGGTGATGATTCTTCCTACTTTGGAGGAAAGGTTGCTCAGAACGACTTTGCATTCATTGTTCCGACCGGCATTGAAGCCGAAGGTGCCGAGGTAAATCCAGGTGCCGCCTCCCATTTGCTGGTTTACCTTGAACTGCGTGGTGCCGCCTTTGTGATAGACGGTGTAAAGGGCATCGTCCGCGCTGTTTGGCAAGGTTTGGTAAGAGACGTATACGGCGTATTGTCCGGTCGAAGGGATTTCGGGAATCCATTCGGCGGTGCTTGCGTTTCCTTTCTTGATGGTTTCTATGGCGCGGTAGGTGCCTTCCTTGAAAGGATTCTCAAAGTCTATGTATTGGGGGCGCAGGTGGGCGAAGCCTTGTCCTTCTCCCTGACTCCAGAGCTTGTCACCGGAATTTTCTGTATAGACGGAACGGCCGGTCAGGCAACCGTCATTGTCTACGATGACTTCTGCCGTCTGGCAATCGCGTTCGCGGGGAAGCAGCACATTGGCACCGGCATTTTCCAACATCGGTACGAGGAAGGGCAATACGTAGCTCTGGGTGTAGAGGTCTTCCACTGTCTGGAAGATACGCGCACGCTGCCATTCCCAGCGGTCGAGTTTTGATTCGTAGTACCAGCCGTGGCTTTGCCATAGGCGATATGCCGGTTATGCAAGCCGTTGGTGGGGGTGTAGGGGGAGGAAACTTCGGTAACCAGAGGCTTGGAAGCGACGGGGCTGAATGTCTTCGTCTTTTTGTCTTTTTTACTGCGCAGGGCTTGGGGAACCAGTTCTTCGATACTGCGCTTGTTGGTACGGATTTGCAGCTTGTATTTGGCAAACTCCGCCGGCAGCAGGGCGCTTACGCCTTGGTAGATTTCGGCCACATTGTCCTCACGGAAAGGAATATAGGCACAGTTCATGTTGGCAAACAGTTGCAGTGTATTTCCTTCCACAGCCACTGAGTCGATGCTGATACGTCCTACGGAAACTTCTTTTCGTGCGGTGGTATCCAAGAATTTCCCGATTGCCTGGCGGACATCCGTCGGAAGTCCTTGCGCGCCTCCCGCGTGGGGGAAGAGGGAGGCGGCAAGCAGACTAAGTAAAAACTTACGTCTTACATTCATAGATGATGTATTAAGTTAATTGTTCTTTTTATCTTTCTTAATCAATAGACAGAGACCGATGAAAGTGAACAGTGCATTGAAAATCAGCAATTCGTAGCTGAATTGATAACCTCCGAACCAGGCTTCGGAATTCTTCTGCAGAATGAAGCAGAGAACCGGGGAGGCGATGGCAACTAACGGGATGTACTTGTCACGCACTTGTTGTTTCATGAAAATGCCGAAAGCAAACAGACCCAGGATAGGACCGTAGGTATAGCTTGCCAGAATATATACAGCGTCGATGACACTGGTGTTGTTGAGAAGATTGAATACGAAAATGGTGATTCCCATGACAACCGCCATGCCGATGTGCACTTTCTTGCGCATCTTCACAACCGTCTCTTCCGACTTGCCTTTCGTTCCCAGAATGTCTACGGTGAAGGAAGTGGTCAGCGCGGTGAGTGCCGAGCCTGCGGCTGAATAGGCAGAAGAAATCAGGCCGATGATGAACAGTATGCCCACAATGGCAGGGAAATAGTTGCCGGTGGCAATCAGCGGGAATAGTTCGTCACTCTTCTCCACCGCAATCTGCTGGTTGGCGGCAAAGATGTAGAGCAGTACGCCCAGCATCAGGAAGAGCAGGATGACGAAGAACTGCGAAATGACACTGGTAATCATGTTCTTCTGTGAGTCCTTGAAGTTCTTGCAGCTCAGGTTGCGCTGCATCATGTCCTGGTCCAGCCCGGTCATGGCAATCATGGTGAAGGCACCGGCGAGAAACTGCTTGAAGAAGTACTGCTTGCTGTTCACATCGTCGAAGAAGAAGATGCGGGACATGTCACTGTCGGCAATGGTGCTTACCATACCGGTAAATGACAGATTGAGGTCGGAAGCGATATACCAGATGCAGAGTACGACCGACACCACCAAGCAGAATGTCTTCAGAGAGTCTGTCCAGATAAGAGACTTTACGCCACCCTGGAAAGTGTACAACCAGACCAGTGCACCGTGATGGCCACGTTCAGCAGGAAAGGCAGTCCGAAAGGTTCGAATACCAGCAGTTGCAACGTTAGGCATACGAGGAACAGACGGACAGCGGCACCGAGCATTTTGGAGATGAAGAAGAACCAGGCACCCGTGCGTAGGAAGACATGCCGAAACGGTTCTCCAGATATTCGTAGATGGATACCAGGTTCATTTTGTAGAACAGCGGTACCAGTAGATAGGCTATGATGAGCTGTCCGGCAATGAAGCCCAACACCATTTGCAGATAGCCGAAGTTACTGGCGGCAACCATGCCGGGTACGGATACATAGGTCACACCCGAAATGGCGGAACCAACCATCGCGAAGGCCACGACATACCAGGATGACTTACGGTTACCGACAAAGAATCCTGCGTTGTCAGCCTTTCTTCCTGCAATATAAGATACCGTGAACAATATCACGAAGTAGGCAGCGATGGTAATGATTACGGAAAGTGGAGTCATGAGGTTATTTACGATTTTATGATTTACGATTTACGATTGAAATTACTTCTTTTGATGATATGTACGACTTTGATTATCCTATGTACGCTCTGACGTTCTCTTCCAATTCACGTTCATTTTTTAATCGTAAATCGTAAATCGCCAAATCGTACATCCCTTTATTCTTCGTAGAGCAGGTAGGGCTTGCGCTGTACCTTGAATTTCTCTACGTCGTCTTTCCATCTTGCCTTGATTTCTTCGGCGCTCTTCCCTTCCTTTATCATTTTGCGCACGTAGTCGGTGCCTATCAACAGTTCGAAGAAGGAACGGAAGAAGTGGTCGTCCATGTTCAGATTCCGGTAAGCGTCTATCACGTAACTCAGGTCAATACCGCGTTTCCAGATTTCTTCATCACTCATATTGCTCAGGTTTACGCCATGACAAAGTTTGCCCAGCTGGGGCGGATTCTTGGCTCCGGGGATGCTGCGTGGGGTGAAGCTGTAGCTGTAGCCCGTCATGTTGGGATGCCCGTAGACCTGGAAGGGGAGGTCGGTTCCTCTTCCCAGGCTGACCGGAGTGGCCTCGAAGTAGCAGGTCGAGGGGTACAGATAGATGGACTTCATGTTCGGCAGATTGGGGGACGGGGGAATCGGCAGCTTGTATAGGGTCTGGTGCGTATAGTTCTTGCAGGGAATGACGGTCAGGTCGCAAGTGCGTGACGCCGGCAACCAGCGTTCGCCGTTTACCATCAGGCCCAGTTCGCCCAGCGTCATGCCGTGCACCACGGGAATCGGCAGCAACCTACACCGGATTTATATTTCATATCCAGTATCGGGCCGTCCACGTAGTGTCCGTTCGGATTGGGGCGGTCCAGTATCAGCACCTTGCGGTTGTATTCTGCACAAGCGTCCATCAGCCGGCACATGGAGGCATAATAAGTATAGAATCTCAGGCCGACATCCTGGATGTCTACCACAAGAATATCGAATTTGCGCATGGAGGCTTCGCTTGGTTTTCCAGACTTCCCGTCGTACAGCGAAGGATGGGTACCCCGGTCTTCTTGTCTACCGAGCTGGACACATGTTCGCCTGCGTCGGCATCTCCTCTGAAACCGTGTTCAGGGGAGAAAATGGCTACTACATTGAACTTGTTTTCCAGCAGAATGTCCAGCAGATGCTTGTCTCCTATCATTCCTGTATGATTGGAGAATATGGCAATTCGTTTATCTTTTAGGATTGGAAAATACTCGGAAGTCTGTTCATCACCTAAAATAACTCGTTCTTCTTGTGCCCGGCACAGTAAAGAATACATAGCACAAAGGCTAAAAGCAGCAGTTTCTTCATAATAGTATTATTAAGGAGGACGTTGTTTGCAACAAAGATACGTTTTATTTTAATATCAAAAACACTTATTTGGGTATTTTTAGTATTATCAATCATAATTTGCAAATAGTCAACTGTTCACCTTATTAAATAATGGTTGAACTGCATCAGTTGCCTACGGAAATACTTTTTATAAAAAGAGTGAGGGCCAAGTTTGCCCTCACTTTGGTACAATCGGTGGGAGTGCCGGTTCATTCTTCTATTCTTACCAGATGATAAAGTGTTCCCCGGTTCGATTTCTTGTTGAGGATGTCCAGCTTGCGGAGCGTGCGCCCGAAAGCTGCTATCCGGTTGATGGCCAACTTATCCCTCGTTTTCTGTTGCAGATCGTTGAAAATCTGCATGGCTGTGAGCCATTCGCCTTCTTCGCTCTCCTCCGCGCCACGGAAATGGCAAAGGAAAAGTTCTTCCAATGGGTCTACCCGCTCGAATTCCCGGTTGTACTCCTTTACGATTGCTTCGTCAGTGTCGTCCAGCCAGTAGCGTTCACCCTTCATGATGTCGTGCATGGCTTGGGCATAGAGCTGGCGATAATTGATAGTGACGTTTGTCTGGATAGGGCCGGTCACTTCGATGCAAATGAAACGGCGGCTTCCCGACGGGTCGGTCAGCAGGTCTTTCAGATTGCTGGTCCCGATGAAGGAGGCATAGCGGCGCATTTCCTGAATAGTGCTACCGTAGGGCTTTCGCAGGTTGGCAACCGGTTTTTGCAGGAGGTGCTTCAAGAAGCCTTGCTGATTGGCGTTTATCTGGTCGAATTCGTCGATGTTAATCAGAAAAAAGCGGCCAAGGCTGCGCTCCGCTTCCTGCTTGCTCTTGAAGTCGATACTGTCGGTGTAGCCGAAACGCAGTTCCGGTGGCAATAGGATGCGGCAGAAAGTACTTTTGCGGTAACCTTGCGGACCTACGAGCAGGGGCGAGGTGTTGTTGCCGTGCTGTTTGTCGATTCCCCGCCAATGTGCCACCATGCCAAGAAACCACCGGTAGAACAGTTCCCTCCAGTGGGGATTGTGGCAGGGCACGAGGTCGGCCAATGCGCGGATGCGGTCTTTGCCGTCCCAGCGTCCGGTGTTATAGAGATATTCTTCGATGGGGTTGTATAGCGGCACGTAGTCCGAAGACAGGAAGCGGGTGATGTCGCGGTCCCACACACGTACTCCCTCTTTCAGTGCCTTCATGGCGATGCTGCTGCGTACGCGCTGGTCGGCAGGTTGGAAGTAGAAGTGGATGGAGTCGCGCTGCCGGTATTCCAAGTCGCCAAGCACGGTGTTGTAGCGGAATTCGTAGCGGCGTTTCATGAACTCCTCCAGCCGGAAAGCAGTTTCCTGGTCTTTGTTCAGGCTGCTGCGGGTGCCGAAGCCTTTCAATTCCCCGTAAAGGTTATGCAGCGTCAGGCGTACAAGGGGTTCGTCTGCCTCCCGGTAGTAGTGCATCAGTGTCTGGCGCACCGCTTCTTCTTCAGGAATGCCGGCTTTGAAGCAATGTTCGGCAAGGCGGGACAGCAGCGGGCGCAGGTCGTCGCCCCGTCGCCAGTTGTCCAAATCGCGGAAGGCACGGTCGAGGGCGGCCTCGAAGAGCAGGTTGCATGTGTCCGCCACTTCGTAGCCGGGAGTCATTCTCAGCAACGGATTGCTTTCCTGCTGTTTCCGTTGGCGGTAGTTGTCTTCCGAGGGCAGGGCGCAGGGCTGTTCCAGCAGAAGGCCACGGCGGTGGGGCTATAATAGGGCTGTTCGTCCACGGTCATCCGGCAGCTTTGTAGGAGTGAAGGAGCCTGGAGGGTGATGGGGAAAGGGAGAAGGGGTTGGTAGCACTTCACTGCCAGGCGGTAGGCGTGGGCGTGGAATAAGGCGATATCGTCTTCATTCTTTGGAAGCCTCCGTCGGGCAGGGTGAAGCGTACCCATATTTTGGCGCTTCGTCCGCTGGAGCCACAGAAGGCGGCAAAGGTTTGCGGCAGCAGGGCGGCTTGTTGTTTCACCAGTTCGGCTTCGGCCACCCCGGCCAGATTGTTTACTTCCAGTAGTATCAGCGTTGTAGGTCTTTATCCGATGTTCTCCTGCTTTGGTGCGGGTCATTTCTACGGCGGGATAGAGACGCGGCAGTCTGTCGATATGCTCATATCGGGCGTTGGTCCTTTCAAATGCGGGATGATGCTACGCAGCTCCGTAATGTATCCGGTCTTGTTCTCGGTTTTCAGCTTTTCCATCAACATGTCCGTTTCTTGTGTGCTGACGGCCTCTTTTCCGCTTTCGCGTTCCTCTCTGATCAGTGTGATTTTCATTCTTTATCGTGTATGTAATATTCTTGTAAAGATACGCCGGGAAAGGGGTGAATACAAGCTTTTCAAGGATTATTTTCCGATTGGCTTCTTTTTTGGGGTGGAATGTCTATATGTTTCTTTTATAAAAGGTGTTCGTTTCTTTGCTTATCCCCATAGTTTTGTCTACTTTTACACCAGAGTTTATGAACAGTCCACTAAAGTGGTCTTTCTTGTTCATATTAGTGAACGGAGCAGCTCACTACAGTGAACGGTTCTGCTCACGGGCTGGGGCTGTGATATAACCTTTGTACTTCAACAGACTGCGTACGTACTTCGCACGTGTTCCGTGCAGTGCTTTATCGTATAATGTAACCCTTTAACGCAGTTTGAACTATGGCTATTTTGTTTGATTGGTACGAGAATCCGGACTCGTACGACAAATCTCCGGAAGATAAAATCCTTCATCCCCGTCTCCGCCTGAATGGGAGCAGGTCTACCGATGAATTGCGGCGGGACATCCAGGCACGTTGCTCATTGACAGAAACCGATGTGACGGCTGTGCTCGATGCTGTGTCGCACGTCATGGGCAGGGAACTTGCCGAAGGAAGGCAGGTGCATCTCGACGGCATCGGCTACTTTCGCGTGTCGCTCACCACGACCGAACCGGTAGTGGCTGCTACCAAGCGTAAGTTGACGAAGGTGAAGATGGCGGGTGTGAAATTTCGTGCCGACCAGAAACTGAAAAATGAAATTGGTACCATCAAGGCAAAGGCTTTGAAGGCAAACGAGCATTCGGCTAAACTGACGGATAAAGAGATAGACCGTCGGCTGACCAACTATTTCGCCACTCGCCCTTTTATGACACGGAATGACTTTCAAAGCGTTTGCGGCATGATGCGTACTACTGCCATGCGGCATATCCGTCGGCTGCGCACCGAAGGAAAGTTGAAGAATGAGGGAACAATGCTGCAACCGATTTATGTACCCGTTTCAGGATATTACGGTAAGAATGAGTGACTTATAACTTTGAACGAAAAAATCTTGTGGTGAGGGCAAATTTTGCCCTCACTTTTTAAATTTGCTCTCACCCACCTCTTGAATGCCGATGAATAGGGCGATGCGTGCGAAAGGTGAGGGTGGTGAGGGTGGATGTGTGAAATTTAGTTTAGTTTGATGGGCGGCTGAATATGGGTATTCCCATACGGTGTATATGTTCCAAAAGGTCGGCATTCTTTAATTTGCCATAGATGGAAAGGTCTACGCTGTAAGGCAAAAGCAGGTCGTCTATTTCATCGGAAAGGCTGCTTAAAGTATTATACGTAAGTCTGTCTCCCATCAGCGTGATGTCTATGTCGGAAAAAGGCTTGAAATTTCCTTTGGCTCGTGAGCCGTACAAAACAGCCTGCTCTATTTCTTCATGTTTCCGGAAGAGATTGCATAGCTTTTCCAGTTCATTGTCGGTCAATCCGTACATAGCTCAATCGAATAAGGATGGTGTATTCAAGGATTGCATTTTCTCTTCAGAGACTACATCGTTGTCATGATTGTGCGATGTCAGATTTCGGGCTTCTATAGTCTCCGTCCATTGCTTGTCATCAATCAATCCCATTTCAAGGGCTTTGCGTATGGCATCACGGGAGCTGCGGATGTCGGTATACCCCTGATATTCTGCATAGTCCTTCATACTTTCCAGGCCAGTTCGTGGGTATGATTCAAAACGCTGATATCCATCGTATGTCTTGCTGTACCATGATAGCTGTCTGTTTTAAGTAAGCAAATATAAGCTTCTTTTGTGTAACGAGCAAATGGATGGGGGCTTTTTCGTGAAAGCTGTCTGGGGCTATTTTGGAGAAAGGCTGTTTTTAGGTGTGGAATAAGTTCCTGAATTTGTTGAGCCGATGTCGAAATAGTTATATATGTATGTTCTGGTTCCACATGCATTTATGAAATCAACCGTTACGCAAACTCGTTCAATTTCATGACTGTTCCGACTGCTGAAAGTAGTGAAATAATATCCTTGCATGTCTACCTCCCAATCGCAGTCAACACTCCAATGAAAATCATGCGCACCTTCAGGAATAGGATTCAATCCGCATTCACCTCCGCTTTGTGACAGATAGCCATATATAATGTCATGGTCATTTTCTTGTATTCCTGATACATTGAAAGTAATTGGTTTGGAAAACTGAACAGTGTATTCCTTTGTGTGTACTATTGCGGTTAAGGTCGTATAAATGGAACTGCCTCCGGGTGTCCCTAAATTATTCAGGTGGATAGCAGGTGATGCCTGATTTAATTGCGAATATAAATCGTTGCCAACAATCCAATCCACTGTTGCTTTTGTGGGAAAATTCTTGATACTGAATGTCCCGTTGTCACAGATTACGTCAGGGCCAATCAGTTGCATTGATGTCTTAGATACACTCAAAGGTAGCTCATTGGTAAAATTATCGGTTTGATTTTTATATTTGTAGCTCACTTTGACACTTGCGTTACCGGGTTGTGTCGGTACGATTGTTACCGTAGAGCTGTTCTGACCACTTACTATCTTAATATTCTTCCCGGTCCAATAAAATGTATGTGCCTTGCTGTCATTGATGGAATATATGTATTCTTTATATTGTTCAATATTTCTGTAGCCATCTATTTGAGGACCATATTGGGAAAACTGATATTGCTTTTCCGAGCCATGAAATACTCTTTTGCTCCGATAGAATTTATGTAGAAATCATGGACTTCTACTCCGACATCGCTGTTCTTGAAGGCTTGCTTTGATTTCAAATTTATTTGGAATCTACTTTGTGTGACAGATGCACTTTGAGAGACTTCAGCGAATAGATTTTTATCGTAAGTCCACTTTATGCCCGTATCTTTGTTTATGGAATAATTGCACCAAAGTGTTATCGTATCTCCCAATTCAAATGTTGAAGGGGCATTGATTGGCATAGGTTTCATTTTGACATTGATGTTTCTTAGATCTGCGGTAAGTTCGATTGTACTTTTTTCAGGACGTACCATCAGGGTAGAATTACTACCTGCTTTAGTCCATAATACATTTATTGGAAAATGGTTTTTCCTGCTGGAATTTGGGTTACCCATGTACTCTCGAATCGTTCTTGGTAGTTTGTTTTGAATCGTGCTTCTCCACCGACTGCTGAAATTCTTATACCTACAGATTGTTTTTGTATAGGAATACTTAAATCATAAGTGTAGTAACCATCACTAACATAGGGGTTCATTTCGCCCGTAATAGTACCGCTTATGTAGGAAGCACGTGTTGTGACATCAGAATAGAAATCCTTATCTTGTAACTCGTCTGTTTGTTCTTCTTTGTTGCAACTACTATTGATGAAGCAGATTAGTAGTACGAAAAATATGTTCTTCTTTTTCATGATATGTTTCTTGTTAGTATGTTATGAACGAAGGGAAAGTATATGATATTGATTTATGGTTCCTTTTAGAAGGTGCTATTCGTGTTTCTATACACCTTTTAAAGGGAATAACAAAAGCGTCCATACATTTGTATTTAGATACATGGAATGTATGAACGCTTTAATTAAATCCAAACGAGGTACAGCGCGATATGCTGTTTTTAGTTGATTACCAACCCGGATTCTGCTTCATGTTTTTATTCAGGGTCAACTGTGTAGTTGGAATCGGGTAGAAATAATGTTTGGCTTCATAAGTACGGATTTGTGCATCGGAGGCATCTATATATCCGTTCTTGGTCGCTTCTTCACAGTCAGGCACATTGCTTACGTTGGCGCCCAACATGGTGTTCGGGTACTTGGTTGAATCCAATTTGTCGAGCTGGTGCCAACGGATTAAATCCCAATATCGGTACCAGTTATCCATAATCAGTTCGCAACGGCGACAGCGGCGTATCTCCCAAATCAGATTGCTTACTCCCATATTATTGGCAGGATCGGCATCTGGAGTAGTTGTCATAGCCGGCAGGCCGGCACGAGCCTGAAGCTTGTTTATGGAGTTGTTGAGATCGTCTTGTGTGAGAGAACCCATTTCGGCTTTGGCTTCTGCAAAGTTCAGATAAATTAACTGAAATCCAATAGAGCGGGCAGTCGGGTGTATTGGTAGCCGATGTTGTTTCGGTCGCTAACACTCAATTCTTCGGGGTTATCATACTTGGCGATGCCATAACCGGTCGATGTGGTGAAGGCTGCTACACCGGCACGGCTGTAGGCGTGGCCTCTGAAAGAAAGTACCGGGTCAAGAATTTCGGACAGGCGCTTGTCGCGTACGGCCAAAACCTCTCTTATAGAGTAATTTTTGTCTGCATCCAATACGGCTGCATCGTCCTTGTTTTTCGAGGTTGTTGCCAACGGTTTTCCATCAAGGAAAAGGAAACTGTCGAATGCGTCCTTTGAAATGCCGTGCGTACCACTTGTATTGATTGTGTAGTCAATGGTGGAGTGCCTTAACGAACTTTGTGCATAAGGCTTGTAGAAAATCATTTCCGGATTGCTTGCCAGGCTGACAGAATTATAGTTGGCTTTGTAACTGTTACTTAGAGAGTAGTTTTTGGCCATAAGATATTCGCAGGCTGATACACATTCTTGCAAGTATTTGTTGGCGCGGCTCTCATCAGCGGCTTTGCCATTCTCAGCTTGAGTGCGATATTTGCAGTATGTACCTTCATATAAGGTGATGTCTGCTTTCATGGCATATGCCATGTCGGTGCTGAAACGTTGCCGATTGCTGTTTGCGGTAATGTGTTCGCACGCATAATTGATGTCTGCCAGCACATGGTCCATCACTTCATCCCGGTCGGTGCGTGTCCGTAGAGGCTTCGTTGTCGGCTGGTCGATAACTTTGTCTATCCATTGAACATCGCCGTACATACGGACCAACTGATAGTATTCCCACGCACGGTTCATGCGTGCAAGACCTTCATAGTGGGCCTTTGTTGCTTCATCAAGAGAGGAAGACTGTACACCGGCAATGATATAGTTGGCGCGTCGGATTTCTGTGAAAGGGGCTGACCAGTTTGTGGAAGATGCGACCACGTTAGTGTAAGTCCAGTTATGGCTTTCTGCATCTACCTGGTCATCGCTTATTGTTTTGAAGTAGAACCATCCTCCACTGGCTCCGTTGCCAAAGCCGGTAAAGTTGTTATAAAAAAGTATTGCACTGATTATCCAAATTATCGGTGTTGCTCCAGTATGCCGGAGTATTCGTGAAGGTATCCAAGGGGGATTTGTCCAGCAAATCGTTGCAACCGGTTAACATCGCCAGCGCTGTGACCCCATATATAAATAATTTCTTCATTGTTCTTAAGTTTTTGAGGTTGTTATAATGTTACCTGGACTCCAAATGAGAATGTGCGTGTAATAGGAGCTATACGTCCCCATCCACCGGCTGTAAGTCCATTGCCTGTACTGATTTCGGGGTCGACTGGAAGGTCATTCCCTTTGTGGAGCAGAAAGAGGTTGCTGCCACTGAAGTAGATACGTGCTTTCTCAATGTAGGCTTTGCGTGTCCACTCTTTCGGAAGGGTATATCCCACAGTTACGTTCTTCAGACGAAGATAGGACATGTCTGTCAAATAGCGGGATTGGGGATAGTAGTTGTTGCAGCCGTTAGCTATACCGGATACGGTACCTCCACTATTATTTGTACCACGATAAAGACGTGGATAACGGTTGCCTTGATTTACCTCATAACCGGTAATGGCGGTATAGTCTGAATTCCAAAGCACTTTGTTATAGCTTGTTTGGTGGGAATAGATGCTACGTCGGCATGTACCATGGCGGGAAGGTTTAGGGAAGAAGTCGTCCAGTCCTCACGTTTGCCTACACCTTGGAAGTAGAGGTCAAGGTCGATACCTTTCCACGCTCCGCCTAAATGGAAGCTGTATTCGTAGCGTGGCATAGAGTTTCCGATGACTTTCAAATCGCCGTGGTCGTCTGCTGTGCCTTTTCCACCGTCAATCTTGCCATTGCCGTCCAAATCCTTGAACTTGACGTCTCCCGGGCCGTAATGGAAATTACCGGATTCCAGTCCTGCCTGGCTTGCAATGCCGTTTGCATAATTCCATGAGCGTCTGCATTTTGGCTGGTGAAGTCTTTTTCCTCGAAGTAACGGTCGGTTTCAAAACCGAAAATGTCACCGTAGGTTTTACCGGTGTAATAGGTGCTGAGCAGTTTGGAATCATTGTCCACTTTGTTACTTTAGTCTTGGAGTCACCGATGTTGAAGTTGGCATATACGTCGAAGTCGCCGAAGGTATGGCGCCAGTTCAAGTTCAACTCCCATCCACGTGTACGTAAGGTACCGGCATTTTCATAAGGAGCAGAAGCACCCAGAGTGTTCGGCAATACTTGTGCCGGTGCCAGCATGTCACGATTCTCACGTTGGAACCAGTCGAAACCTATAGTCAGTTCGTCATTCAAGAGACCCAGGTCAAGACCTATATTGAGGGTGCGGATACGCTCCCAGGTCAAAGTACTTGATACCAAATCCGGCATGTTATACATGGTCAGGAGATTAGCGTTGGCATTATTGTTTTCAATCCAATAGATATAGCCGGTACTTTTATTGTTCAACCGTTGGCTTATTAATTGTTCGAACATGTATCGCCCACAGCCTCGTTGCCGATTTCGCCAAAAGAAGCACGCAAACTTACCATTGCTGACAATATGTTTCAGTGGGGCGAAGTAGGCTTCTTCGGAGAAGCGGTAGCCGATGGATGCAGAAGGGAAGAAGGCCCACTGGTCGGTATGGGGGAAACGGGAAGAACCGTCGTAACGTCCGTTCAGTTCCAATAAATAAATGCCTTTGTAGTCATAATTGATACGGCCGAAATAACCGGCAGAAGCGCGGGATGTATGATTCCAACTCAAATCTTGTCCATCCTTGCCAGCCATATTCAGTTCGGGGTATCCCTCTTGATCGTACATCACATTGCGGGTACCATACAGATATTTGTATTCCTCTTCTTCTGCGTTGACACCTGCCATTACATTCAGGTTGTGTTTTTTGGCAAATGTTTTGGTATAGTTTACGTATGCGTTGGCCGTCCATGTGTTCTGTTTGGAAAAGTCTCTCCAGATACCGCTATTGCCTTTAGTGACGATGTAAGAGGGTACCGGTTTCCCGCTCCAATTGATGCCGTAAACGGAGTTGTCCTGCGAACCGCTGTTCATATTCTGAATGGCATATGTAAAGTCTGCATTAAGGGTCAGTCCTTTAACGATTTCAGCTTTCAAGAAGGTGTTCATACGGGTCAGGTCTGTTGTCACTTCACGATCGGCAGCTTGCTTCTGCATGGCCATGACGCGTGTGTCATAGCCGTCGATTGTGCCCGAAGGAATGAAATAAGAACCCCAACGCCACAAATATTGGTAGGTGTTGGCCCATGTGTCCGGGCGTTTATAGTTCTTACGACTATAGTTGATGCGTGCACCCACCTGTAGCCAGTCGTAAACATTAGTGGTGACATTGACTGAGGCATTGTACTTTTTTTAGTTCGTCCGGGTGAATCTTCATCTGTCCTTGCTTTTCGTTGTAGCCGAAAGATAGGTAGTAATTGGTCTTACCAGATGTTCCTTGTATAGAAACATTGTGGCTCATGGAAGGAGCAGCTTTGTTGAA
>ENA-OQDW01000651-OQDW01000651.1-human-gut-metagenome-genome-assembly--contig:-NODE-651-length-14034-cov-2.270152_pt1 | contig 14034 bp, 15 predicted proteins | sample MGYA00242784_ERZ504613 | MGnify/ENA primary metagenome ERZ504613 (study PRJEB26092, sample SAMD00036330) | human gut metagenome | host: Homo sapiens | study: EMG produced TPA metagenomics assembly of... | reverse complement strand
AGGGAATGCAGACAGAAATTCATCCGGTAGAACCGTCACCAGACGTAACGATGAAGAAACCGACCGGATAAACTTTACTACAGCAGAACAAACACATACAGGTTGGGATCACGCGGCAAACGCCTACTACGCAGGAGAACTGGGCAAATGGAATATTGACTTCAACGCCGATTATCTATTCAAACGCTCGCATTCCGACCAGAACGCCATTAATAATGACGATGCAACCGTGCAAGCAGACAGTCGTATGCGCAGCTCCCTCTATGCCGCCAAGCTGGTAGTCAGTGCCCCTTTATGGAACGGACGTTTTTCATTCGGTACGGAAGAAACTTTTACCAACCGCCATGATATCTTTACCCAAAACGGTTTCTCTGCCGATGCCGACGACCACATCAAACAATCCGTATATGCCGCATTTGCTGACTATTCAAAATCCATCCGCCATTGGAAACTGAATATGGGAATACGTTATGAACATCAACAAACAGATTATTATGAAAAAGGAATAAGGATAGATGCACAAAGCCCTACCTATAATGATATTATTCCTGTATTGGCCGCCAGTTGGTCACACAATGGCAAAAGTTTCAGCCTCTCTTACCGGTTAAGGAAAAATAATCCCGACTATAGTTTATTGACCAATTCCATCCGCTATCGCAGCAAATATGAGTATTCTCAAGGAAACCCTTTGCTGAAAACACAAAAGACGCACCGTTTTTCGGCCAGTACCTCTTGGAATTGGCTCTATTTCTCAGCCTATTTCAGCCGTATTCTCAATATGTATACCAATATAATTATGCCATACAAGGAAGATACACATCCGGGCGTCCTCTTATTTGCCACACAGACCATTCCTACAACCCATAATTACGGCATTAGTCTCAACGCCTCTCCCAAGCTAGGGTATTGGGAACCGCAACTCAATGTGAATATGGCTTTTTTGGACATGAATGCGAATAAAATAGGAATCACCGAACACCGGAACCAACCCCGTTTCTATATCAGTCTGGACAACAACTTCAACCTTCCCAAAGGCTGGTTCTTCAATATGGAAGGATATCTCTCCACCGCTTCCCGGCAAGGATTTTTTGTAACGCGCACGGAAGGACAAATCAATGCACGCCTTTCCAAATCCTTTTTAAAAGAGACACTCACCATAACATTCACCGCCAATGATATTCTTAGAACAGGGTATTTCCATTTTGATTTATACGGCATAGATGCCTATATGGAAAATCGGATTTACCGGGATTTCCAACGCTTCGGCCTCCAAGTATCCTATAAATTCAATGCCACCAAGAGCAAATATAAAGGAACCGGAGCCGGACAAAGTGAAAAGAATCGTCTGTAACCCCAGCGGAGAAAAGGAAATTTCCGTACCTTTGTTCACGGAAGACAAAGAAACATGCAGATTTTATTCAGGAGAAGAAACCATAAAGAAGAGCACTTCGAACGACTGTTCTCAGAGATGTACCCACGCCTCGTCCGTTTTGCCACCACCTTGATGGACAATACGGAAGAAGCCAAGGACATAGTAAGCGAAACCATGGAACAAGCCTGGAAGGAGTTCGACCAACTGAAGGAAAACACCCGTAGCGCTTGGCTCTATGCCGCCGTGCGTAACGGGTGTCTCAACCGTTTGAAGCATTTGAATGTGGAACAGCAACACATCGACCGCCTCACCGAAGCCACCCGTGCGGAAATGAATCAAGGTTATCGTGCACACGAGGCACTGTTGCAGCAAGCGGAAAACATAGCCACAATTTGCCCGAACCGACTTGCACCATCTTGCGAAGCTGCTATTGGGAGAAAAAAACATATCAACAGGTAGCCGAAGAACTGGGAATCAGCCCCGACACCGTGAAAAAACATATATCAAAAGCATTGCGGACTCTACGCGAAGCGATGCTGGGAAAGGAGGAGAAACAATGAAAAAGGAGTTTTCAACAAATGACCACATCCATCCGGACAGCAGAAAGGATACCCATAACCAAAGCTCCCAAGAAAACGGGACTTGGAATGACCATCAATTGGAACAGCTCTTCGGTGAAGCATTGGGGGATACTCCCACCGCGGACGAAACCCGGAAAGCCTGGCAGACATTCATCCGTCGTCACCGTATCAGACACCAATCTATCCGCCGGATAATGATACTAGGTATAGCCGCCGCTGTCATCGCCTTGGCACTTGTATTCCAGCCTTTACTGCAACCTGAGCAGCAGGAAGTGGAAGTCTTCACTTCACTGGAAGTTCCTGAGGAAATTACTTTTCGGGAAGAAGGGAAAAGGATAATTGTAAGCACCCCGCCCGCTACCATTACCTCCGTTCAATTAAGCGACGGAAGCAAGGTATTGCTCAGCGCAAACAGCCGTCTGGAGTATCAGAAAGAGTTTACAGATACCATTCGCAGTGTCAAACTAAGCGGAGAAGCCCGTTTTGAAGTAGCCAAAGACGCTTCCCGCCCCTTTATAGTCTGCACCGAGCAACTACAAACACGAGTATTGGGAACGGTGTTCGATGTGAAAGCCTATCCCCGTTACTCGCCGGATGTCATCCTCTATCAAGGACGAGTGAATGTAAGTCATACCAAGCGCAATCAAAGTAAGGAAATGCACCCGGGGGAACAAATATCCTTGGATAAACAAGGAAAACTCCAATTGAAAAGAGTTGATACGGAGAAGAGAAAAGGATGGGCGGAGAATGAATTTTCTTTTGACAATACCGACTTGAGGCAAGTCATGCAAGAAATAGGTTCATGGTATAACATCAGCATCGTATTCCGTTCACGTCCGTTGCTGGACGAACGCATCTATTTCCATATCAACCGCCAACTTCCGGTGAATGCCGTACTGGATGTCCTGAATGATTTGAAAATCGCACAGTTCACCATGAAAGAAGGAAAAATAATAGTGGAAACACCACAAGACAAAAAACGATAACATCAATGGGAGTTCAATAAACAAGCCTATATTTTCATCTGGAGATTAAAATATCAGCGTTCTTTTCATCTTCAAGTGAGAACCATTCGGTTTATTCCCCTGTGCTAAAGAACTGACAGCACTATCTCTTTTTCCAGTCCCCTCGTGTGAAATCGGGAATCTCCACCGGAACACTGCCCTGCCGCACGGAACGCTCGCTCAGTTCCGTAATGCAGGACCATTCGGCGGCATCATACACATCCTGATCCAACGGCAAACCGTTCCTCAAACAATGAATAAGCCGATAGTCCATGATATAATTCATTTCATTCGGCATATTCTTCCGCCGGGCCTCTTCTCCGATAACAGCTGTAAAAGGATGTTTATACTGCTCCATCATCCGCTCAAACTGCTCGCCGGACAAAGGCTCTTTTCCGTATTTATCCAGCATAAGACAGGGAACGGGATATTTCTGCATGAATCCCTTCGTGCCGCACACCGTCTGATGGCGGCTGTACGGGCGAGGAGTGGTCACATCATATTGCAACAAGATAGTTCTTCCTTTTGCGGTATGAATCAGCGTGGTATTCACATCCCCCATCTCATAATTCTGTGCCGCTTCTTCGGAGGATGCGCCAAACGCCTGCCCGGCATAAGCAGAAAGACCGGCCTGGCGCGAGGACATGGAAACCAGATACTCCATACGGTCTCCCCGATGAATATTCATCCATTGGCAGACAGGACCCAAGCCGTGAGTAGGATAAGGATTCCCCGTATGCTGCTGGCTGTAAAGCTTTATCCAGTGATTGTGATACCCACCCGCTTTTTCGTCTGCAAAATAATGCTTGCGCAAGTCATGGATGTATGCCCCCTCGGCATGAGTGATCTCTCCCAACACCCCCTGCTGTACCATGTTCAATGTAGTCAAGGCAAACGCATCGTAACAACAGTTCTCCAGCATCATGCAATGACGGTGGGTTTCTTCGGCTGTATCCACCAAACGCCAGCAATCGGCCACACTCATGGCGGCAGGAACCTCCAAAGCGACATGGCGTCCCTGCTGCAAAGCATAAACCGCAATCTCGGTATGAGTCAGCCAGTCTGTACAAATATAAACAAGATCTATCTCTTTACATTCGCACATCCTGCGCCACATCCCCTCTTCCGAATAGTTCTCAGCCTTGGGGCGGCCGGACTCCTGCAAAATCCGCTCTGCACGCTCTATGTTTTCCTTCCGCAAATCACAAAGCGCTTTCACCTCAATACCTTCCAGGTGCATATATCTCTCAAGTGCAAGAATGCCCCTGTTTCCTAATCCGACAAAACCGATCCGAACTACGGGGATGGCAGGGCAGGTTAAATTAAGTACGTTGGGTCGTTTCATGGACTGCTTTATTTTTCTGACAAAGATAAAGAGAAAATTCGAGAATGGGAGCGGATTGGAGCAAGAAGGTTGTAAACAAGGGATTTAGAGAGAATCGAACTGCGATATCGAAGCCAAACCGAAGCCATCGAAAAGCCAACTGAAACCGGGCGACAACTATGTTACCGCCGAGAAAGTTCGCAATGCCTATTTAGGTTTGGGCATGAACCACGAGACGCAGGTCGGTAAACTCAAAAGTCTGCGCAGCTATTGGAAATACTGCGTCGTTTACAAACACCTCGCGGAGTTCGTCGAAAAGCGGTACAAGGCCAGCGATATTGCGCTGAAAGAGCTTACTCCGGCATTCATCACCGACTTCGAGTTGTTCCTCAAAGTGGAAAAGAACCACTGCAATAACACGATCTGGTCGTATACAGAGGAATAAAAATTTAAATAAAAAACAGCCGTATAAAACGGCTGTTCTTATTTGTATCTTGAACAAATATCTTGTTGTTTAGCGGACAGATATATCTTTCCTATACTCTGACGGTGTTATCTTCATCCTCTTTTGCACATACCGACTGAAATAAGAAACAGAGGAGAAATTCATTCGTTCGGCAATCGTAGTTAAAGACAACTCTTTTTGTCGCAGCAAGCGGGTAATCTCTTGAAGAGTAAAACGGTCAATCCAATAAGTGGCAGGTTTGCCGCTTACCTTTTTACATATCTCCGACAGATAATGAGGTGTTATGCAAAGCCGGGATGCATAAAAATCGAGATCTCGATTTCGGATATATTCGCCGTTATATAACAGTTCTATGAAATTTCGCAGTAAGACCGTAATACGCTCCGATACCTGCATAGTATTCTGACTGCGTGCATGAATATCATAAAGGTCGAGGATGTGCGCCGTAAGCAGGCTTCCCATCAATTCTTCCCAAAACAGATGCTCTTTATCTTTCAGACGTTGCCGGATACAGCGCATTGCCTGCTCGCATACTTGAAAATCATGAGAGGAAAGTTTCATGACCGGATTCTGCAAGAGTGATAGATACCCAATAATGCCGTAATTGCTGCGAATAGCATCGAGGAAACGAACGCATCCGAAAGGTTCATCAGGATACCTTGAAAGTCTTCGGAGTCCGAAAATTCCGATACGAGTGTGGCGTTGGGTAGAATTACATAATCCCCGGCCGCGATGTTATAACGGGTATCCTGAAACGTGAAACCCATATTTCCTCCGCTGCAAAGAATATGGATTACTCTTCCTGCATATCGTAAAGCATTAAATTCCTGCAATGTATCAGCAAAAATAATCCCGTCGAAGTCTGTATGTGTCATTTCTCTTTCATTTCCTGCGAAAATAACGAAAAACCACGAATAGTGAAAATTCTTCCCCGAATAATGAAACAATAAAATGATAGGTACCCTGTAACTTTGCATCAGAATTAAAAACCATAAAGGATATGAAAAATGTAAGATTAAACAATGGAGTAATGATGCCTGCTATCGGGTTCGGTGTCTTTCAGATTCCAGAAAATGAAACGGAACGAGCCGTAAATGATGCTATCGAGATCGGTTATCGGAAATTCGATACGGCCGCTGCTTATTTCAACGAGGAACAGTTGGGAAATGCCATCCGGCAAAGCGGTATCAAACGGGAGGAATTCTTCATAACCACCAAATTGTGGGTGCAGGACTACGAGTACGACGATGCCTGCGGGCTTTCGACCTCTCGATGAAAAAGCTCGGGTTGGACTATCTTGACCTCTATTTGATGCACAAACGTACGGGAATTACTATGCCGCATGGCGGGCGATGGAGCGGCTCTATAAAGAGGGACGCATCCGGCTATCGGGGTTACGAGTTTCTCTAATGAACGCCTGCAAGACCTTTTCTTGCATAACGAAATAAAACCCGTCGTAAACCAGCTTGAAACGCATCCGTTTTTCCAGCAGCAGGCTGCCAATGCTTTCTTACAGCAGGAAGGCATCCAGCACGAAGCATGGGCGCCTTTTGCTGAAGGCAGAATGACATATTCAATCATCCTACATTGAAAGCGATAGCAGAGCAACACGATAAGGGGGTCGGAGCCGTGATTCTTCGCTGGCTGAACCAGCGCAACATCGTGGTTATCCCGAAATCCGTACATAAGGAACGGATGATCGAGAACTTCAATATTCTCGATTTTACGCTGTCCAAAGAGGAAATGGATGCCATCGCCCTGCTGGAGACAGGGAAAAGTCCTATCTACGATGACATGGATTTACTTACGGTAAAAGGTATCGGGTTGCACAAAATCCATGAATGATTTCAAAAAACAAATAGAATATTAACCCTTAAAACAGAATCATATGCAGACTGTAAAATTGAACAACGGCATCGAAATGCCGGTATTAGGATATGGTGTATTTCAAGTATCGCCCGAAGAGTGCGAGCGTTGCGTACTCGATGCCATCGGCGCGGGTTATCGGTTGATAGACACGGCGCAGGCTTATTATAACGAAGAGGCGTGGGTAATGCCGTCGCCAGATGCGGCGTGTCCCGTGATGAACTTTTCTTCACGACCAAAGTGTGGATTACCAATGCCGGAGAGGAAAAGGCAACCCGCAGCATCGACGAATCGCTCCGTAAGTTGCGCACCGATTACATCGACCTGCTGCTTATCCATCAGCCGTTTAGCGACTATCCGGGAACATGGCGGGCGATGGAGAAAGCGGTAAAGGCCGGAAAAGTCCGTGCCATTGGGCTATCGAATTTCTATCCCGACCGCTTCGTGGATATGGCCGAATGTGCCGAAATAAAACCTGTCGTAAACCAACTAAAAACCAATGTATTCAGTCAGCAGTGGGATGCTGAAGCTGAAATGAAGCCCTATGATACACGTATCATGGCTTGGGCCCCACTGGCACAAGGCGATCCCGACCTTCTGACCAATCCCATACTGACGGCTTTGGCCGAACGATACAATAAAACGGTACAGCAAGTCGCCCTGCGTTACTTGGTGCAACGCGGCATCATCGCCATCCCGAAAAGCACGCATATCGAGCGAATGAAACAAAATCTGGATGTATTCGATTTCACACTTACACCGGAAGATATGGAAGTATCCGTCCGCTCGACAAACCTGCCGACTTCCGCTGGTCGCACCGTAATCCCGAACTCGTAAAATTCCTTCTGAATTACGACAAGCAATTTAACCCTAATAACAAATAATAACCCATGTATAAGTCATTGAACAACAAAGTCGCTCTTGTAACCGGAGCCGGGACGGGCATCGGAAGAGCTATTGCCCAACGTCTGGCCGATGAAGGTGCTAACGTATTGATTGTAGGCCGCACGGAAACGCCACTTGTCGAAACGGCTGCTTACAGTGATAAAATCTCCTATCTTGCCATCGACCTCGAATCGGAAGACGGGATACGCACTATCATCCGTACTGTCGGAGAACGGTACGGTCGTCTCGACATTCTTGTCAATAATGCCGGATGGGCACCCGTCACCCCGTTTGCAACGATGAAAATCGACGAATACGACAAGGTATTCGCCATCAACGTGCGTGCCGTTGTCATGCTGACACAAGCCTGCCTGCCGATGATAAAGGCAGCAAAAGGCAATATCCTGAATGTCACGACAACTATGACAACCAATCCTATCGCGACAATGGCGAACTATGCCGCCTCGAAAGCTGCCGTCTATACCATGACACGTGCATGGGCGAAAGAGTTGGCAAAAGACGGCGTGCGTGTCAATTCACTCGGCGTGGGGCCCATCGAAACCCCTATTTACGGCAAGACCGAGCTTTCGGACGAGGCCGCGAAAGCCCACAAGGATATGGTAACGAAGAGCGTGCCTCTCGGTAGAATGGGACAGCCCGAAGAGGTTGCCGCCGTCGTCGCTTTCCTGACGAGCGACGAAGCCAGCTTCGTAACCGGAGCCGACTATAAAGTGGACGGTGGTGTAGGTGCATAAAACAAATAACAATAAAAAGAATGAATATGAAAAATGTATTGATTATCAGCGGCCATACAAACCTTGCCGCATCTGTAGCCAATAAAACGATTCTCGAAACCCTGAACGAACGGCTGCCGGAAGCCGAAATCGTAAAGCTGGATGAACTCTATCCCGATTTCAAAATCGACGTGGAAGCCGAACAGCAGAAATTGCTCCGGGCAGACATCATCGTATTGCAGTTCCCCCTTTTCTGGTACTCCGCACCCTCCATATTGGAACGCTGGATGGAAGAGACTTTCCGTCACGGATTCTCGCACGGAAGTACCGGAGACAAACTCAAAGGCAAGAAACTCGTTCTCTCTTTCACAACGGGAGCACCCGAAGCATTGTATAGCCACAAGGGGGCGATGGGCTACACCATAGACGAATTTTTAGCTTGCTACAAAGCAACCTGCCGACTGACGCACATGGAGTATAGCGGCAGTGTTTATACCTGCGGCGTAAGTTACGGCAACCGTACCACACCGGAACTTATCGAGCAACAAAGAAATATATCAGTAGCGCACACCGAACGTCTTATCGAATTACTCGAAACGCTCTAATGCTTGAAGACAGACTACATAATTTCGATGATATAGTATTCAGTTGCTTCCTACCCGATGACTGGCTGAATGAATTTCGTATGCCGCAACACGTACTCGTGTATGTTTATGCTGGTTTTCTAATAAAACGAACATTTATGATACATCATACCATGCGGATCGTTTGGTGGAATCCGCCACCCAAACCGTCACGGAAGAACTGTTCCGCTACTTCGGCAATACACTCCGCATCCTCTGCGACGAAGACGTTCAACAGTAAACATAAGCCTTTTTATCCATACAACTAAGGTCTTTATTCCTATTATCTTCTATAGTCTTCCGGTGCAGACCGTACAGTCCACTGTAGCAGACCGTACAGTCCATTACGGCAGACTCTACAGTCCATTACAATGGACTGTAGAAGGTTTCAGTATAAAAGCCCTTAATCATCCGGAAGAAAACACTTAGCCAAAGAGAAGATGGCACTTAAGAACCGCTTTATAACCAGACAGGTCCCTTTTCCGGGAAAAACAAAGAGGATGTGTCCGGGCCGAAGTGACAGCCACAGGACACATCCTCTGTTTTCTAATGAGAACAGTACAAACTGTGCTTAAATAATAGAAGTACGCTTGGTAAATTCTATAATTTCAGGAATATAACCGAATGCCAGACCGGTCACCGTATCGGCACAACCATAATAAACGGCTACCCGTCCCGTTGCCGGATCATGCAAAGCCGCACAAGGGAAGCATACATTGGGCACATCACCCATACATTCGTAAGGTTCACGCGGAGAGAGGAGATAAGGTCCCGAACGGAACTTCACCTTCCAAGGCTCGTCCAAATCAAGCAATGCCGATCCAAAGGCATAGACATAACCATTGCAGGAACGAAGCACACCGTGGTAGAACAACAACCAGCCTTCACTGGTTTCGATAGGAATAGGGCCGGCACCTATTTTCAAGCACTGCCATGCACTCTGTTCAAAAGGCGCAGGCGACATGACATGCCGATGGCGTCCCCAAAACTCCAAGTCGGGCGACTCGCTATAATAAATATCTCCGAAAGGAGTATGCCCGTTGTCACTGGGACGGCTCAACATGGCAAAATTACCATTAATCTTGCGAGGGAACAGCACGCCATTACGGTTGAAAGGCAGGAAAGCATTCTCCACCTGGTGGAACGTCTTGAAATCCGTAGTCCATGCCACGCCGATGGTGGGCTGGCCCTTATATCCGTTACACCAAGTTACATAGTAACGGTCATCGATAAAGCAGACACGCGGGTCATAACCATACACCCATTCACCTATCTCGGGGATATCACACTGGAACTGCAACTTCTCCGGATTGATGTCCCAATGAACGGCATCCTTGCTGAATCCCACATGAAGCGCCATCCGGCGGTTTGTATCATCACAACGGAACACTCCGGCATACCCTTCGCCGAAAGGTACTACCGCACTATTGAATATACTATTGGATGTAGGCAGCAAATCACGGGGAATGATAGGATTCGCACTACATCTCCACATTACATTTTTACAACCTTCGGGACGCTCCTCCCACGGCATACCGGGCAACGGATTGCCCGCAATCTTCAATTCACTCATATTCTCTTTTTTGTTAGGTTAATGGTTTTTCTCTATTTCTTGTCTTCGTGTGTGAAGGGTACAAACCAGGTCATCAGAAAGGCCGGAATGGTAGCCACCAGCACAAAGATGAAAAACAGTTTATAGCCCAGCCAGTCGCTGACATATCCGGACATCATACCGGGCAACATGACACCCAGATTCATGATACCCGATGCAAAAGCATAATGCGCCATCTGATGAGGACCGGCAGCCACTTGCTGCATCATGAACAAGGTAAGCCCCACAAAGCCGAAACCATATCCGAAATACTCCAGCACAATGGCCCCTCCGATAAGGGGCGCACTCTGCGGTTGGAAAATGGCAAGCAGCGTGTAAGCCATAAAAGGCAGATTGAACACACAACACAAGGAGAATAAAGTCTTTTTCAATCCACGTGCGGAAATATAATATCCACCCAGCAATGAGCCGAGTACGAAAGCTGCCGCTCCGAAGGTTCCATAATAAATACCAATCTCCTGTTCTGTCAGTCCCAAGCCACCCACATCACGACCGGCTTTCAGGAACAAAGGTACAATTTTCATCACAAACCCTTCGGCAAAACGATATAAAATAATAAAGCAAATGTAGTAAACAATATGCTTTTTCGTAAAGAAGTTCCGGATGACATTCCATAACTCGGTCATACTCTGCGAAAAAGAGGTGACCGAATGGGCGTGCTTGCCCGAAGGTAACATACGGGTATGATAAATTCCCAAGGCGAACATCACTACTCCGAGGATAATCATAATGACCGTCCAGGAATAAAGTACCGCATCTTCTGCAGGCCCTTCGTATTCATCTTTCAGAAAACCGGCCAGATAGACCAGCAAGCCTGTACCGATAATCTTCGCCACATTATAAAAAGCTCCCTGCCAACCTATATATTTAGCTTGTTCCTGCGCATTCAACTCGTCCATATATACTCCGTCACAGGCCACATCGTGCGTTGCTCCGCTAAAAGCGACAATAGCGAACAAGGCAATAGTGACCGCAAAGAAAGACGGAAGATGAAGCGACAAAGCGATCAACCCGAAAGTAACTCCCGACACCATCTGAGTGAGGACAACAAAGAATTTCTTGGTACGGTACATCTCCAGCAACGGACTCCAAAGGGGTTTCAGTGTCCAAGGAAGCATGATAAGGGAAGTCCAGAAGGCTATTTTCGCATCACTGACTCCCAGACCTTTGTACATCAGTACGGCTACCATATTGAGGACAACAAAAGGGAGCCCCATACCAAAATAAGCGGTGGGAACCCAGAAAATAGGACTACGGCGTCTGGACGGAGTTGGGGTTTCGGTTGTTTTCATTTATATCTAAGTTTTAAGGTTGTTGAATTCGGCTATAACCGAAGATAACTTCATCTCCTTCTGAGAGGGGATGAAGTTACCTTTCGGAATCTATTAATGCAATAGGACGAAGCATTTGGTAATCAGTCAGTTACAGGAATAAAGCTTACCGCTTGTCCACCACCTTTTGCCATGACTACAGACAAGGTATCGGCTGCTGTCACCTCTCTGTCCTTAATCTGATAAGAAGTAGGATTTGTTTTCCAGTCGGCATCTTCTCCATCAGCATAAATCACCGCATGGTATTTTTTATCTTTTTCAAGAAAATCCAGAGGAATGGTCAGCGTACGTGCTTCCTCATTGGTCGTAGCTCCTAAGAAATAATTATCTTTCGCTTTCCGTACTACGGCTACAAACTCTCCCGGTTCGCCCTGCAAGGCTTCAGACCAGTCACAGTCCGCATCAAAATCCCGGAAGAACTGGAAAGCAGGATGCCCTTCATAATTCTCAATCATATCCGATGCCATTTGCAATGGAGAATAAATGATTACCCAATTGGCAATCTGCTTTGCCAAGGTGGTATTCACACGGCTGTTTCCTTTATCCAAGTCATTCCATTTCTTGCGACGGGGAGAATTGCGTGTCTTTTCATAAAGAATATCAAAAGTACCTGGCGTATAATCCATCGGACCGCCCAGCAAGCGGGTAAACGGCAATAACTCGTGATGCTCGGGAGGATTACCTTCACTCCATCCGTTCCACTCCATGCCGCGGGCGCCTTCGCGCGTCATCATATTGGGGTAAGTACGACGAATTCCTGTATCTTTGATAGGTTCGTGGGCATTAACGGTTGTATGATAACCGGCGGCAGTCTGCACCACCTTGCGGTAATGGCGTACATTGAACTGTCCATGATGGCTGTGACCGCCCGGCAGTCCTCCGGCATAACCGGTCTTCACGCTGTGCACTCCCAGGTCTGCATACCATTTGTAAGCATTGTCCAGCTGGCGTTCGTAATTAAAGATATTGCCACCCGTTTCGTGGTGACCGATTATTTCAATCCCTTTCTCCTTGGCATAACGTGCCACCTCTGCCATATCGAAATCGGCATAAGGCTTGGTATAATCAAAAGTCTGCATACCGCCCCAACTTTCCCAGCCTTCATTCCAGCCCTCGAACATCACCGCTTCTATGTTATTGGCAGCAGCAAAATCTATATATCGTTTGGCATTAGCGGTGGTAGCGCCGTGGCGTTCATCCATCGTCCACGTTTCAACCCCCAGATGCATTCCCCACCAGATACCTACGTATTTCATAGGACGTATCCAGCTCAAATCCCCCTCCAGCACACAAGCTCATTCAGATTCAGTATCAGGCCGGAGTTTATCAGACCTACCGCTTTGGGAGCTATCTGAATACTGCGCCACGGAGTCACGAAAGTCCCTCCGGCAAAACGGGCTTTCACCCCATCGGGCCAGGAAGCCAGTTCCGATTTGAAGTGACAACCTTCGGTATGCTTCAAAGTCATTTCGGGGAAATCGGTCAAAGCTGCTTCGTGGATACTGGCATATACCCCGTTATCTGTTTTGAAAGTCATCGGGGTATTGGCATTATCCACCTTGCTGACGGGCAGGGTGCGATACAGCAATTCGTAGGTTTCAAAACTGGCGGGAATAGACCATGACTTGCCGTCTTGTGCCCAATTAAATGAAGTGAGCTCATCCATTACGAACACACTGTCCACTTGGGGTACTTGATATTCATAGCGGAAGCCCAGGCCGTCATCGAACACGCGGAAACGGAGAGTCAGCTGTGTATTTGCCTGGTCTTTCAAACGCACGGCCATTTCGTTATAATGGTTCCGGATTGATTTATTTTCTCCCCAAGGTTGGTCCAAGTTTCATCCTTTGTGGTGTACTCGGTACTTTCTATCAGAAAACCTTTGGAAAGATTTACCCCGTCACGGCCTTCAAAGCCCATAACGGAGGGGGTGATGAATGGATTCCCTCCTACAGAAACTCCGTAGGTCATCTCTCCCGCTTCATTGAGATTGAATACTAATTTTATATTGCCATCCGGCGATGTCAATTCTGTGGGGCGAGAACACCCACAAAACACGACTAACAAAAATAATACATAGTAACTGTATGCCTTCATAATATTAAATTGGATTAATGATACAAATATAGAACAATTAAGTAAGGTATCACACTTATCGAAGGAGGAAATTATTTAAATGGGAGAGGGAATGATAAGCTTATTTGTACTGACAGCATTAATTTGTACTTTGTCACAT
>ENA-OQDW01000650-OQDW01000650.1-human-gut-metagenome-genome-assembly--contig:-NODE-650-length-14036-cov-1.648070_pt1 | contig 14036 bp, 18 predicted proteins | sample MGYA00242784_ERZ504613 | MGnify/ENA primary metagenome ERZ504613 (study PRJEB26092, sample SAMD00036330) | human gut metagenome | host: Homo sapiens | study: EMG produced TPA metagenomics assembly of... | reverse complement strand
AATAAGTGCTGAATATGATAAGTAAGAAATTGTCAATTGTCCATTGTCAATTGTCCATTATATTGGCTTTTTTGCTCTGTCTGTTGCATATGCGCAGCAAGATAGTACGTTGAACCGCACTGTGGTGGTAGAGAATGAGTATAATCCCAATATCATGGATGCCTCAAAGATTAATGTCCTGCCTAAGGTGGAGGAGCCGGCTGTAATGAAGAAAGGCATAGAATATGCTACAGCCTTGCGCCCTGTTTTGGCCTGGACGTATGAAAGTATGTCTCCTATAACTCGTGAATGGGCTATGAACCGCGCGAAACGTGGATATGTCCGTGCCGGATATGGAAATTATGGGAATGTGGATTTTAAGGCTGGGTATCTGTGGGATATCACCGGAAAGGACCGCCTGAAAGTCGGAGCATCTCTGGATGGCATGAACGGAAAGCTGAAGCATTGGAATGCTGAGGATTGGAAATCACGTTTTTATTCTACTGAGTTCCGTTTGGACTATTCTCATGATTTCAGCAAGGTAACTTTGAATTTAGGTGGCGGCCTGCAATCACAAGTGTTTAACTATATGCCTGATTCCGAAGCGCATACGGCTTCTGCCAGAGCTACTGATAAACAGCATCATACTTTAGGCGATTTTCACATCGGTGTTTCTTCCAGAGATGAATCGCTTCCTTTGCAATTCACTTTGCAGACCGGATTGAAGTATTTTGGTATCAAATATCCGCTGGATTATTCAGATAATGCATCTACAGGTAAGGAGAAGATTGTACACACCGAAGGAGATGTATGGGGCAAGCTGGATAATGAGCAACGGGTAGGCATCCGTTTCGAGATGGATAATCTGTTTTATTCTTCAGACAGTTTAATGGGCAACTATACTTCACTGGGTTTGAATCCTTATTATATGTTGGAAAGTGATGACTGGCGGGTCCGTGTCGGTGCTCATGTGGATTGGCAGTCGGGGGAGGACAGTGGCATTGATGTGTCTCCTGACGTGAAAGCCGAATACTTGTTCTCGGATAGTTATGTGCTTTATTTACATGCGTTGGGAGGGCGTGAACTGAATGATTATCGCCGGTTGAATGCTTTTCACCTTATTGGTCTTTAAACGCCCGGATGCCTTCTACCTATGTGCACTGAATGCTACATTGGGTTTTAAAGCATCTCCGGTAAATGGTTTGTGGTTTAATATCTTTGGTGGATATCGGATCAGTAAAGATGAGTTATTTTGCAATCTGGTGGATGCGGACGGGTATTATTTTACTCATTTCTTGCAGGATAAAGCGAAAACCGCGTATGGAGGTGCTGAATTGAAATACGGTTATAAGGACTGGTTTGACGCTTCATTGAAAGGTACATTTTATAGCTGGAAGACAGACAATGAAAATGAAGAGCTGTATTTAATGACCAAGCCTAAGTTTGAATTGAATTTTTATGCTGAGGCTAAGGTTTTTGAAGGATTGAAGGTTTATTTGGGCTATGAATATGTACAGAGGAAAGAGTATGTAATAGAAGAAGGGAATAGCAGCAGGGATTTTGGTTTGGGCAATATCAGCAATTTGAGTGTGGGAGCCAGTTATACCTTCCTGAAAGACTTGTCTGTTTTTGGGCGTGTGAATAATCTGTTGAATAAACAATATTATTATGAGTACGGCTATCCTGCTGAAAAACTGAATGTTCTAGCCGGGCTTCTCTGGTTTTTAGTTAAATAGACATTCGGAAAGGACTTTTTTAAGAAAAAAAGCAGAAACATACCTTATTATATAGGTGTGCTTCTGCTTTTTTTCTACTTTTGCCCCAAAATAAAATGGAATACATAGTATTATGCAAAAAAATCTAGTAATAGTTGAGTCACCCGCTAAGGCTAAAACCATTGAGAAATTCTTGGGTAATGATTATAAAGTCCTTTCCAGTTACGGGCATATCCGGGATTTGAAAAAGAAGGAGTTTAGTATCGATGTAGAGAATGGGTTTGAGCCGACTTACGAGATACCGGCAGACAAAAAGAAATTGGTAGCCGAATTGAAAGCGGAGGCAAAGAAAGCTGATATGGTATGGCTTGCATCCGATGAGGATCGTGAAGGAGAAGCTATTTCATGGCACTTGTTTGAAGTCTTGGGGCTGGACCCTGAGAAGACCAAGCGCATTGTATTCCACGAGATAACCAAAACAGCGATACTAAAGGCCATCGAAAATCCGCGTGACATTGATGTAAATCTGGTAAATGCCCAGCAAGCACGCCGTATTCTGGATAGAATTGTAGGTTTTGAACTTTCACCGGTATTGTGGAAGAAGGTAAAGCCTGCTCTTTCTGCCGGACGTGTGCAATCTGTTGCCGTTCGTTTGATTGTGGAACGTGAACGTGAGGTACATGCTTTTGTCAGTGAACCGTCTTATCGCGTTACAGCAGTGTTTGAAGTTCCTGATGTTGATGGAAATGAAGTTGAAGTGAAAGCAGAATTGTCCAACCGTTTCAAGACCAAGGAGGAAGCACAGGCTTTCCTTGAAATTTGTAAGGATGCGCAGTTCTCTATTGAAGATATAATAACCCGCCCTGTGAAGAAATCGCCGGCGGCACCGTTTACTACTTCTACGTTGCAGCAGGAAGCTGCCCGTAAGTTGGGATTTACAGTAGCGCAGACCATGATGGTGGCACAGCGTCTGTATGAAAACGGACAAATTACTTATATGCGTACGGATTCGGTGAACCTTTCGGATTTGGCTTTGAATACTAGCAAGCAGACTATTTTGTCCCTGATGGGAGAAAGATATGTCAAAGTCCGTAAGTTTGCCACCAAGACTAAAGGAGCACAGGAAGCGCATGAGGCTATCCGTCCTACCTATATGGAGAATGAGACGGTGAGCGGAACCGGTCAGGAACAGAAATTGTATGAACTGATCTGGAAACGTACCATGCTTCACAGATGGCAGATGCGGAACTGGAGAAAACAACGGCTACTATTGTAATCAGCAACAGTAGCGAGAAATTTATCGCTACCGGCGAGGTGATTACTTTTGACGGTTTCCTGCGTGTATACAAGGAATCATACGATGATGACAATGAGCAGGAAGACGAGGGCCGTCTGTTGCCGCCTCTGAGCAAAGGGGAAAAACTGATAAGAAAAGAAATCCTGGCGACTCAGCGCTTTACCCAATGTCCGCCCCGTTATACGGAAGCCAGCCTGGTACGCAAACTGGAAGAGTTGGGCATCGGTCGTCCATCTACATACGCACCTACATTCTACTGTGCAACAACGCGGTTATGTAGAAAAAGGAAACAGTGAAGGTGTGAAACGTCCGTATGATACCTTGAAACTGAAAGGCGGCAAGATTACGGAAATTACCAAGACAGAGATTACGGGAAATGAAAAGGCTAAGTTGTTACCTACTGATACCGGTATCGTGGTAAACGATTTCCTGATGGAATACTTCCCTGAAATCATGGACTTTAACTTTACAGCGAATGTGGAGAAAGAGTTCGATGAAGTGGCTGAAGGAGAAAAGGAATGGACTGGTATGATGGATAGTTTCTATAAAGGTTTCCATCCGTTGGTAGATAAGACCATTCACTCTAAGACTGAACATAAGGTGGGTGAAAGAGTATTGGGGACAGATCCTGTAAGCGGTAAGCCGGTATCGGTTAAGATAGGTCGTTTCGGTCCGGTTATTCAGATTGGTACTGCCGATGATGAAGAGAAACCGCGTTTTGCGCAGTTGGCAAAGGGATTGTCTATGGAAACCATTACGTTGGAAGAAGCGTTGGATGCGTTCAAGCTTCCCCGTACGTTGGGGGATTATGACGGTCACACGGTGACGGTAGGAGTAGGGCGTTTCGGACCATACGTGCGTTATGACAAACTGTTTGTTTCTATTCCTAAAGGAACGGACCCGATGGAGATTTCTTTGGATGAAGCGGTCGAACTGATCAAGAATAAGATAGAAGCGCAGGAGAAGAAGTTTATTAAAGTATTCGATGCTGACCCTGATATGCAGGTCTTGAACGGACGTTACGGCCCATACATCAGCTATCAGAAAAAGAATTATAAGATCCCTGAGAATGTAGAACCGGCAGATTTAAGTCTGGAGGCTTGTTTTAAGGTGATTGAATTGCAGAAAAGCAAGGCGGAAACCCGTAAAACGAAAGCGGCTTCAAGAAACAGGGGAACCGTAAATATGGAAGAGGAGTCCGAAAAAACCGAAGAATCCGCTAAAAGTAAGGCGGTTCCCAAGGTAAAGGGCACTGCAAAAGCAAAAAAATGACACGTATATTTCTAATAGGATATATGGGTGCGGGCAAAACGACTCTAGGTAAAGCGTTTGCCCGTGAAATGAGTCTGAATTTCATTGATTTGGACTGGTATATCGAGGAACGTTTCCATAAAACCGTTCAACAGTTGTTCTTGGAGCGTGGAGAAGACGGATTCCGGGAACTGGAACGGAAAATGTTGCATGAGGTGGCCGAATTTGAAGATGTGGTTGTTTCGGCCGGTGGAGGAACACCTTGTTTTTTGATAACATGGAGTATATGAATGACTGTGGTGATACGGTATTTCTGGATGTGGAACCTGCTGTGTTGTTCCGCCGTCTGAGAGTGGCCAAGCAGCAACGTCCATTGTTAGCAAATAAAAGTGATGAGGAACTGATGGATTTTATCTGTGAGGCGTTACAGAAAAGACATCCGTTTTATTCCAAGGCAAAACATCTGTTTAAAGCTGATGAGCTGGAGGATAAAAAACAAATTCAAGCCTCTGTTGACAGCTTGAGAAAGCAATTGAATAAATAATTATATATAGTAAATACACACTCTTTGTACAGAAGAAGAAATGAGAAAATGGCGTATTGAAGATTCGGAAGAACTCTACAACATAACCGGGTGGGGAACTTCGTACTTTAGTATCAATGACAAAGGTCATGTAGTGGTAACTCCTCGTAAGGACGGCGTTGAGGTCGACTTGAAAGAGTTGGTCGATGAGTTGCAATTGCGGGATGTGGCAGCTCCTATGCTGGTCCGTTTTCCGGATATTCTGGATAATCGTATTGAAAAAATCGCGAACTGCTTTAAGCAGGCATCTGATGAGTATGGGTATAAGGCCCAGAATTTTATCATTTATCCTATCAAGGTAAACCAGATGCGTCCTGTAGTAGAAGAAATCATTAGTCATGGTAAGAAATTCAATTTGGGACTGGAAGCCGGTTCCAAACCCGAACTCCATGCGGTGATAGCTGTGAATACAGATTCGGATTCATTGATTATCTGTAACGGATATAAGGACGAAAGTTATATTGAGTTGGCTCTGCTGGCACAGAAGATGGGGAAACGCATTTTTCTGGTGGTGGAGAAAATGAATGAATTACGCCTGATAGCCAAAATGGCAAAGCAGCTGAATGTGCGTCCTAACATAGGTATCCGCATTAAGCTGGCTTCTTCGGGAAGTGGTAAATGGGAAGATAGCGGAGGAGATGCCAGTAAGTTTGGCTTGACATCCAGTGAATTGCTGGAAGCGCTTGACTTCTTGGAAAAGAAAGACATGAAGGACTGTTTGAAACTGATTCATTTTCATATCGGCAGTCAGGTTACTAAAATACGTCGTATTAAGACCGCTCTGCGTGAGGCATCGCAATTCTATGTGCAGTTGCATGTGATGGGATTTAATGTGGAATTTGTGGATATCGGCGGCGGTTTGGGTGTGGATTACGACGGAACTCGTTCTGCCAATAGTGAAAGCAGTGTGAACTACTCTATTCAGGAGTATGTGAATGACTCTATCTCTACACTGGTGGATGCCAGTGACAAGAATGGAATTCCTCATCCGAATATTATTACTGAAAGCGGACGTTCACTGACTGCCCATCACTCCGTGCTGATTTTCGAGGTGCTGGAAACGGCGACTTTGCCCGAAATGGATGAGGATTTCGAAGTAGGTGAAAATGACCATGAATTGGTACATGAACTTTATGAGATATGGGATAATCTGAATCAGAGCCGTATGGTGGAGGCGTGGCACGATGCACAGCAGATACGTGAGGAAGCACTTGATTTATTCAGCCACGGTATTGTGGATTTGAAGACCCGTGCCCAGATAGAGCGTCTGTACTGGTCGGTGACCCGTGAGATCAATCAGATTGCTTCGGGGTTGAAACATGCGCCCGATGAATTCCGCAAACTGGACAAACTGCTGGCTGATAAATATTTCTGTAATTTCTCGTTGTTCCAGTCGTTGCCGGACTCGTGGGCGATAGATCAGATATTCCCTATCATGCCTATCCAGCGTCTGGACGAGAAGCCCGACAGAAATGCTACCTTGCAGGATATTACTTGTGATTCGGATGGAAAGATTGCCAATTTTATCTCTACCCGTTATGTATCGCATGACCTGCCGGTACATTCGTTGAAAGGAAAAGACGCTTATTATATAGGTGTGTTTCTGGTTGGTGCTTATCAGGAGATTTTGGGTGATATGCACAATTTGTTTGGAGATACCAATGCGGTGCATGTCACGGTGGATGACAAAGGATATTCCATTGATCAGGTAATTGATGGTGAAACGGTGGCCGAGGTTTTGGATTATGTACAGTATAATCCGAAGAAACTGGTGCGTACACTGGAAACGTGGGTGACCAAATCAGTAAAAGAAGGACGAATTTCTGTAGAGGAAGGAAAAGAATTCCTCTCTAATTATCGTTCCGGGTTGTACGGATATACTTATTTGGAATAATAACATGAAAGAGAAACTGACTATCATAAAAGTAGGTGGAAAAATTGTAGAGGAAGAGTCTACACTTAATCAGTTATTGGCTGATTTTTCTGCTATAGGAGGTTATAAGTTGTTGGTACACGGTGGCGGGCGCTCTGCTACCAGACTGGCGGCACAACTAGGGATTGAAAGCAAGATGGTGAATGGTCGTCGCATTACGGATGCAGAAACGCTGAAAGTGGTAACCATGGTATATGGCGGACTGGTGAACAAGAGTATCGTAGCCGGTCTTCAGGCAAAAGGTGTGAATGCCATTGGACTGACCGGAGCTGATATGAATGTGATCTGTTCAGTAAAGCGTCCGGTAAAAGACGTGGACTATGGCTTTGTTGGTGATGTAGAGAAAGTAAATGCCAATTTTTTGGCGGCATTGATCCGTCAGGGCATTGTGCCTGTTATGGCTCCATTGACCCATGACGCAAAGGAAGCATGCTGAATACCAATGCTGATACCATTGCCGGAGAAACCGCTAAAGCATTGGCCTCCTTGTTTGATGTGACATTGGTTTATTGTTTTGAGAAAAAGGGTGTATTGCGTGACGAGAATGATGATGACAGTGTAATTCCTGTCATTACTCCTGAGGAGTTTAAAGAATTTGTAGCGCAAGGTATCATTCAAGGAGGGATGATTCCTAAGCTGGAAAATTCTTTTTCTGCTATTGATGCAGGCGTCAGTCAGGTGGTAATAACCTTAGCATCAGCATTAGTGAAGGAAGTGGAACCGTAATTAAAAAATAAATTCAAAAAACAGGCGGGTGAGTGTAACTTTAGTGTAACTCACCCGTCATTATTACAGAGCAATGCGAGAGATCAGTTTCCGAAACGATATTCTGCCCCTGAAAGACAAACTCTACAGGTTGGCGCTTCGTATTACGCTGAATAGTGCTGAAGCGGAGGATGTGGTGCAGGATACGATGATCAGAGTATGGAACAAGCGGATGAATGGCCGCAGTTTGAATCCATTGAGGCATATTGCCTGACCATTGCTCGTAACTTGGCAATTGACCGCAGTCAGAAGATGGAAGCGCAAAATTTGGAACTGACCTCTGAAGTGCGGGAGATGCCTGATATATTGACGCCTTATGATCGGTTGGCGCAGAACGAACAAATACAGTTGGTTCACCGTCTGGTCAATGAGCTTCCCGAAAGACAGCGTACAACTATGCAGTTGAGGGATGTGGAAGGAAAGAGTTATAAAGAGATTGCAGATATTCTGCAGATTACGGAAGAACAGGTGAAAGTAACCCTTTTCCGTGCCCGGCAGAAGATAAAACAAAGATACACTGAAATAGAGGATTATGGATTATAAATATATTGAACAGCTTTTGGAACGTTATTGGAATTGCGAAACTTCATTGGAGGAAGAGCAAATATTACGTTCATTCTTTCGTCAGAAGGAAGTGCCTGCTCATTTACTCCGGTACAAGCAGTTGTTTGCTTATCAGGATGTGGAGAAGGAGAAAGGTTTGGGCGATGATTTTGATACCAGAATCCTGACCCGGATAGAAAGACCGGTGGTAAAAGCGCAACGTCTGACTATGCGTACGCGCTTTATGCCTCTGTTTAAAGCGGCTGCAATGATTGCCGTGTTGTTTCTTATGGGTACAGTGATGCAACACACTATGGAAGGTGGTGATAGTGATACGGTATCGGTACACGATGAGTATCAGAATTCTACTACCGACCCCAAGTGGCATACGAACCTGTATTGCCTACAGATACGGTGGCAAAGATTACCGTTGATGATACCGGTACAGGGAAAACAAACTAGAACATTTTCATTTGCTTTTATATAAATATGATAGTTAGTGCTTATTAAAACAACTTTTTAATTCGAGGCTGTGAAGTTTCAATTCTCTCAAATTTTAAATTAACTAACTAAATAATTTTAAAAAGGATTACCGCGTGAGCAGTAATCCTTTTTTGCTTGGTAGATAATTTAATGTAAAGAGAGAGTTATGAAATGAGTTATTTGCTCTTAACGCTTCCAATTCCGGATTTTTTTAGTCCGGTAACCTGAGGGTCACCGTAGTAGTTTACACTTCCTACTCCCTGGGCACTGATATTTATCGTCCCGGATGCATAACAAGAAACACTTCCCACACCGTTTTGTTCAACTACAACATCAGAAACAATCATGTCTTTTGCTTTCAGGCTACCTACTCCTTCCAAATAATATGTCGCATGACCGGCCTGCCCCTTTAAATTGATACTGCCTACTCCTTCTTGGGATACTTTGATGGAACGTGCCATTAATGCATTTGCTTCAATACTCCCCACACCTTCAGCACTGATAGAAAGATCTGTTACTTTCACGCTGTCTTTCAGATAAATACTTCCTACACCTCTTTGCTTGATACTACATAAGACCGGACTGGTAATTGAGATATTGATTTTTGAACTTCTTGAAGTTTTTGAATTTGTCTTTATCCATACTGATACTCAGCGTACTGTCTTTGACCATGACAATGAGTTGGGGGATGTAATTATCCGGACCGTCGGCTTCTACTTTGGTCACATTCCCTTGAGTAAAGACAATGTTAGCAGGTGCTTTGTTCTCTATCTTATTGAAAGGAGTTACGCTATATTTTTTGGTCATTTTACTCTTGCTGGGTTTCGGACCTGATGATATGTGGAAACAGCCTGTCATCATTGTGATTGCCAGAAAAAGACTGAAAAATAAATAGTTTTTGTTCTCATGGTAATATATATATTTAATTGGTTTCTGTTAATTAGACGGTGAAGATTCCTGGAAAGTTGCAAATCTCTGCCTTTTTTATTGGAAAGCTGTATCTTTGTATCCGTATGGCAACTAAAAGAGTACTTCCGGATAAAGATTTTGACCGTATTATAGTGCGTACACACAAGCTGGCGCGTAATGTTACTATGCGGGTAAAGCCCGACGGACTGCATGTTACTGTTCCTCCTTATAGTTTAAGCAGCAAAGTGCTGGAGGTGGTGGAGCAATACAAGCAACGTCTGTTGGAGGACTGGAGGAAAGTGAGTAAGAAACCGATTGATTTAAATTTTCGTATTCATACTCCCTGTTTCCGTTTATGGCTGGAGCAAGGTAACTTTACTTGCTTTTCCGTACGTTTTACCGAGGAGGGAGTCAAGATTATCTGTCCGCGGAATGTGGATTTTTCTTTACCTGAAGTACAAAGCTGGTACGTAATGCCATCATCCGTGCCATGAAGAAAAATGCGCAAGAATATCTGCCACCTCTTTTATCTGCTTTGTCCGAACAGTATCATTTGCCATTTAAACGTGTGAAGATTACCGGCAGCAAGGAAGATGGGGAAGTTGTTCGGGAACAGGCAGTATCAATCTTTCCTGTTATTTGATGTTGTTGCCTCCCCATTTGATGGATTATGTACTGTTACACGAATTGTCTCATACCAAGGAAATGAATCACGGCCCTCGTTTTTGGGAGTTGCTGGATAGTATGACAGGAGGGAGAGCTCGTGCCTTACGTGCGGAGTTACGTAGATTTAATACTGATTTTTAGAACTATTAAATAGAATTACAATGAAAAACAGATTTTTAAGCATGCTTATTGGGGCTGTCTTGTTCGTTCTTTCAGTAGCGGCCGAAAATTATCCTTATCGGAGTGATGTGCTTTGGGTAACTGTACCCGATCATGCCGACTGGTTGTACAAGACAGGCGAGAAAGCGAAGATTGAGGTTCAGTTCTATAAATATGGTGTTCCGCAAGATGGTGTGGAGGTTTTATATGAGCTGGGAGGCGACATGATGCCTTCGGATACCAAGGGAACTGTAAAACTGAAGAATGGAAAAGCGGTTATTTCTATGGGGACAATGAAAGAGCCAGGTTTCCGTGATTGTCGTCTGACGGCTAAAGTAGGAGGTAAAACTTATTCCCACCATATCAAAGTCGGTTTCTCTCCTGAGAAGCTTCGACCTTATACCAGTTGCCTTCTGATTTTAATGAATTCTGGAATAAGACTAAGGCGGAAGCGGCTCAGTTCCCTCTGACTTATACCAAAGAGTATGTAAAGAAATATTCTACGGACAAAATAGACTGTTACTTGATCAGACTTCAGCTGAATAAGCAGAACCAGTGTATTTATGGTTATCTGTTCTATCCTAAGGCGGAAGGAAAGTATCCGGTAGTACTGTGTCCTCCAGGGGCCGGTATCAAGACGATCAAAGGGCCTATGAGGCATAAATATTATGACGAAGAGCTGTATCCGCTTTGAGATAGAAATCCACGGCTTGAATCCGGAGCTGGATGAGACACTTTCGGGCGAAATAAGCCGCGCTTTCAGTAGTCGGGAAAACGGTTATTTGGTAAACGGCTTGGATAGCGTGAAAATTATTATATGAAACGGGTTTATCTGGCTTGTGTCCGCTAGTATTGATTGCTGACTTCATTACCTGAATGGGATGGTAAAAATGTTATTGTGCAGGGGGGAGCCAAGGGGGAGCTTTTGGCTTTGATTACGGCAGGACTTGACAAGCGTGTTACGGTATGTGTGGCAAACCATCCCGCTTTAAGTGATTATGGCAGGTTACAAAGCCGGCCGTGCCGGGGGATATCCTCATCTTTTTAAGAATACGGTAGATATGGATACACCTGCAAGATGAAGACCCTTGCATATTATGATGTGGTGAATTTTGCCAAACAGATTACTGTTCCTGTTTATATGACATGGGGATTCAATGACAATACTTGTCCTCCTACTACCAGTTACATTGTCTATAATGTACTGAACTGTCCGAAAGAGGCGTTGATTACTCCAGTCAACGAGCACTGGACTTCTGAAGACACAGAATACGGGCATTTGCTTTGGATAAAGAAACATTTGAAATAAATCGATGGAAATAGATGTTTTTAAGATTATAATTGCTATATTTGTTTAGCATAGTGTAGCAACTATCTGTATTTTGATGTTGAACCCTTAAATCGCAAACAGATATGACCGACCTCACCATTCTAATCGCTGTTATTGCATTGGCATTGTGGCCGCTTGCATTTTTAGTTCTTCGCATCCGTCATGAGCGTAAAAAACGTAGAGACCGTTTGGACCGTATGACAAAGGAAGACTTGGAGGATATCGGTACGGAAGAGCTGGTTATAGCTGTGCTCAAAAAGATAGGCTGTCAGCCGGAAACCAATGAGGAAGGACATATTGTCTTTAAATATCAAGGTGATGATTTTTATATTGCGGTGGAGGATGAGGCCCGGTTCATCATGATATGGAATCCGTGGTGGGCGTCTATCAGTGTGGATAATCCGGCTTTACCTTACTTAAAAGAGATTGTCAATCTGGTCAATGTGGATTCGTTGGTGACCACTGTCTTTACGGCGGATGAGGATGAGAAAAACGTGGGGCTTCATTCCAAATGCCATACGGTCTTTACTCCCAAAGAAGGCCAGTTGGACGAATATCTGAAAGCTATGCTCGATCATTTCTTTGTTACTCACGATGCTATCAAGCAAAATTTGCAGCAACTGGGTAGTGCCGCTTCGGAAAGTGCTAATAAGGAACGGACAAAGGTGAAAGGATTTGCTGCTTATAAAGAGAACAGTACGCCACTGTCTTCTGTCGAAGAAGAGAAAAAATAAGGAATGTTTTCATTCGTTCCGGCTTTTATGAAAGTTGCTTTGATGTATGGTTCAAAGCAACTTTATTTGTGTTTATACTTATGCTAAATCCTTTTTCTCTTAAGTATTTTTTTTCTTATCTTTAAGTTCTTTTTTCTTGAAATCCTGAAGTTCAACAAGAAGGAAGATAAGGTGGAGGGCATGTTTGACAAATGCCTGTTCGTTCTGCGTAATCTATCTTCCCTTCTTGAGCGTCTGTGTGCGTTGCAGAGCCGTGTATTCGACCGTTTTTTCGAGGCTGCCGAGATTGCGAAATTCACCTCTAGGGAGTTTGGTGAACATTGGGAAAATTTGAAGAGCTTCCGTGATTGGTATAGCGTAATGTCTACTCAATTGAAGAAAGGGCGTGAGGAGGACCCTAAAGAGGGACTCGAAAAAGGTCTTTAGGAAGGATTTGAAACAGGTCGTAAGGAAGAATGCTAAAAATGAAACAGGTCGGTATTGCATTTGATGTAAATTGCCTAGGTTACCGGTTTATCGGCTCAGGAAATAATGTTTCTTTAAGTTCTTTTCTGGAGAAATTGACTTCGTAAAGTGATTAAGTTGCTTGATGCCTGAAACTTGTTGACCGATTTCCGTTCAAAGAGTTTATTCAAATTATTTCGGTGAATCTTTTTTAAGGAAAGAATCTCTTTTTTGTGATAGTAATCAATTGATTAACAATTGATTGTTTCCTTCTTTTATATATGCTTATTTGTATATCTCTTACCAAGAGATATACATTTTCTGTGCAAAAATAAGCAAAGTTTTGAGAACTAATACATTTTTGGCAAAAAAAATAGGAATTTATATAAAAAATAAGCTTCCAAGTCCATTTTTATACTCCTTTATCCTATTTGAAATAGGATATAATATGTTGATATATTGTTCATTAGTTACTTTCTATAGATCTCTTGGTAAGAGATCTATAGAAAAGTCGTTTTTAAGTTCCTTTATTATATGATAAAGTATGTCTTTGAAGCGATGAGAATGAATGAAATTAACATAGAGCAGATGGAATATCTATTTCTAAGACGTAAACGAAGTAGCGCCGTTTCCGAGCGGCAGAAGAACTTGCTTTTCAAGGCCGTCCAGCGGCATTGGGAGGAGGAGTTTGTCGGCAAGGAAGCGAATATTCGTAAAGTGGACTGCCGTATATATAAAGCTATATTGTACCAGCTTGAGATACGTCAGATATTCCTTGACACTTCGCTTTCGCTGAAAAAACTGAGCGATTTGCTTGAAACAAACCAGACCTACCTGAGTAATGTAGTAAACAAATACTTTGGCTGTAACTTGAAGGAGCTTGTGAACGGCTATCGTGTGGAATATGCTAAGGAGCTTCTTAGTTTCGGTCGTTGTGCATTGAATGACTTGCCTCGTAGTTGCGGTTTCGCTTCTAAAAGCGCTTTCTATTCAGCTTTCAGTAAGGTTGCGGGTGTGTCACCTTTGTCTTATCAGTCACGGGAAAGGAGGAAACGGGAGTTACAGGTAATAAATGAACTAAGATATTAATAATGAGATTAATATGTATAATCAATTTTAGTTTTTTAAATTTATAAATTTAAAGTTTTTCTATTATGAACAAAAAGTTTTTAAGTGCAATCCTGTTCGGAGCCTTGATGGTTTCGTCAACGGGAACATTTGTGTCTTGTAAAGACTATGATGATG
>ENA-OQDW01000649-OQDW01000649.1-human-gut-metagenome-genome-assembly--contig:-NODE-649-length-14042-cov-2.005534_pt1 | contig 14042 bp, 15 predicted proteins | sample MGYA00242784_ERZ504613 | MGnify/ENA primary metagenome ERZ504613 (study PRJEB26092, sample SAMD00036330) | human gut metagenome | host: Homo sapiens | study: EMG produced TPA metagenomics assembly of... | reverse complement strand
TACAGTGTCCCCGAATACCGTCGAGTTAAACGGCAGCGATTTTCCGGCGGATTACGATGAGAGCCGCATGTGGTATCTGTTTTCGGGAAAAGAATACATACCGACCTCCCTCGCGGATGAGTACATGCAGGCGTACGAGGATTTTATGGCGGACTGGGAGGTGCCAAAGGGATATACTTCCGAGGAACTCTATCAGGAGGCTGCCGAGATTGAAGAAAAATTAAAGACGCTCGATATCCAGCGCAGACAGGAACAGCTGGCGCTCGAGTCCATGGAAAAAAGCGACGGACGGTGTGGTCTACGCGGAGGTGGACGGCGTCGTCAAGACGCTCGGCGATCCGGACGAGAAGCCCGAGCAGGGGCAGGCGTTTCTGGTGATAACCGGAGATGACGGGCTCTATGTAAAGGGGACGATCAGCGAGCTGCTTTTGGATGATGTGAAGATGGGAACCGTGGTGACTGCCAATTCATGGGAGAGCGGCATGACGTTTGATGCCACAATCACGGAAATATCGGATTATCCGGTTTCGGGCAACTCGTGGGGCGATGGAAATCCCAATGTCTCCTATTATGAGTACACGGCTTATATCGAGGACAGTTCCGCGCTCCGCAACGGGGAGGCGGTAGATCTGTCCATATCGACCAATCAGTCCGATGGCGGCGGCATTTTTATAGAAAAAGCGTATGTGAGGTCGGAGGATGGAAAGTCGTACTGTATGATTGCAGATGAGAATAACCGGCTGAAAAAACAGTATGTGGTAACCGGAAGAACGGTCTACGGATCTGCGGTAGAGATCAAGTCCGGGCTGACGGAGGACGACCGCATCGCATTCCCGTACGGGAAAAATGCGGTGGAGGCGCTGCCGTCACGGACGAATCATCCAATTATTAAAGGAGGAACGGAGATGTTTGAAAATATAAGATTATCTTTCCGCGGAATCTGGGCTCACAAGATGCGTTCCTTCCTGACGATGCTGGGAATTATTATCGGTATTGCAGCTATTATTGCGATTGTATCTACAATTAAGGGAACAAATGAGCAGATCAAGCAGAACCTGGTCGGAGCCGGTGAGAATACCGTCGAGATTTCTCTGTATCAGGGAGAGTGGGAATACGAGATGGAGTACAACGGCATTCCGGAGGGCGTGCCGCTTGTGGCGGACGAAGTGGTTGAACAGCTCAAGGAGATCCCGCATGTGGAAAATGTGTCGCGCTATCTGAGCCGGCAGGATTACAACGGAGTCTATCATCTGAACACCGGGCTTTCCGGCGGTTATGTCAAGGGCGTTGACGCGGCTTATTTTGACACCTGCAATTATATTATGAAGGAAGGGCGCGGATTCACGCAGCAGGATTTTGACCAGTACCACAAGGTGGCGATTCTGGATGAGGATTCGGCGGATGCACTGTTCCAGGGGGAGGAAGCCGTCGGGGAGACGATTGAGATTCAGCAGGAGCCGTATGTCGTGGTGGGAATTGTGACAAAGGCGAAAAAGTTTGAACCGGTCATCAACTCGATTGATGACTATTATACCTACGCGCAGGATTCCGCCGGCTCTGTGTATGTGCCGGCGACGACCTGGCCGATCATCTATCAGTACGACGAGCCACAGAATGTGGTGCTGCGCGTGGAGAGTACGGATGATATGACCAGCGCCGGAAAAGCGGGAGCGGATCTGCTAAACGGGTATCTGTCGGTGTCGGATACGACGATCCAGTATAAGGCAAAAGATCTGATGGAGCAGGCACAGCAGATTCAGGAACTCAGCAGCTCCACCAACACCATGCTGATCTGGATTGCCGGCATTTCATTGATTGTCGGCGGTATCGGCGTCATGAACATCATGCTGGTATCGGTGACGGAGCGGACGCAGGAGATCGGTTTGAAAAAGGCGATCGGGGCGCGCAAGTCCCGGATCCTTGGACAGTTTCTGACGGAGGCGGCGGTGCTCACCAGTCTGGGCGGTCTCATCGGCGTGCTGGTCGGAATTATTCTCGCGCAGGTGATCTCGTATGTGACGACGACGCCGGTGGCGATCAGCGTTCCGGCAGCCGTGGGAGCGGTGGCGTTTTCTATGGTCATCGGAATTGTATTCGGTGTGTTCCCGTCCTACAAGGCGGCGAATTTAAACCCGATCGATGCGCTGCGGCATGAGTAAGCAAAAAAATAATGACAGCGCTGCGGACAGAAAGGAGCTGGCATGATAAAAAGAATTGTCATGATGGAGGGCGGAGTGGAGACACTATCCTACTTCTCCCATCAGATGGCAGGGGAGTTTCAAAAACTGGGATACGCAGTATTTTTCTATGATCTGAAACAGGAGGAGAGCAGCGCTGGAAAGCTGCGCAAGTTTATCAGACCGCGCGAGACGGTGCTTGTGACCTTCAATTTTCAGGGACTGGAAAAGGAGGCGGGCGTGTACCGCGAGGGGATCGGTTATCTCTGGGATACCTACCATATTCCCTGTTATAATATTGCCGCCGATCATCCGTACTTTTACGATGACAGGTGAAGGATCTGCCGGAAAAATACCGGCATATCAGCATCGACCGGAGACAGAAGGCATATTTTGAAGAATTTTATCCGGAGTATGTGTCGCGGGGATTTCTGCCGCTTGCGGGAACCGGATTGCGGCAGGGAGAAGACGAAGCTAAGACGGGAAAAGCGGGGGCACAGGGCACCGCAGTTGAGACGGAAGAAGCGGGGGCACAGGGCACCGCAGTTGAGACGGAAGAAGCGGGGGCACAGGGTGACACAGAGCAGGCGGCGCCCTGCTATGACGTGATCCTGACCGGAAATTACACAAAACTTTCCTTTTTTGAACCCTATGTCAACTGGATCAATGAGGAGTATGCGGCATTTTACCGGGGGATCATAGACGATCTGTTGGAACATCCGGCCTGCACGGTGGAGGAAGTGGCGCTTGCCCACTGCGAGCGGGAGATGGGAAAAGAGCCCAATGATCAGCTGCGGATTGCCCTGCACAAGATGATTTTCATCGATCTGTATGTGCGCAATTACTGGCGGGGAAAGGCGGTGCGCACGCTCGTCAATGCAGGAATTCCGGTACATGTGGTCGGAAAAGGCTGGGAGGAACTGGAGGATGTGAGACATCCGGAGTGCCTGAAGCTGCACCCGCAGACCGATTCCGTTACCTGCCTTGAGATGCTGGCGGACGCGAAGGTGTCTTTGAACGTGATGCCGTGGTTTAAGGACGGAGCGCATGACAGGGTGTTTAATTCCATCTTAAACGGAGCGGTATGTGTGACCGATCCGAGCTGTTACCTGGAAGAGGAACTTCATGAGGGCGAGGGCGTCTGCTATGTTGCGCTGCAGGATATGGACGCTCTTCCGGAAAAAGTGAAGGATTTATTGCAAAATGATTCCGGGAGGAATGAGATTGTGCGGCGTGGCAGAGCGATTGTGGAGCAGAAGCATACCTGGGCACAGCGCGCGAAGACGCTGGCAGCGTGGATTGCGGAGGATGCCGCGCAATAGATAAAGGACAAAGTGCGGAAAACACAGGGGATTCGATGAGGACTGGGCGCGGAACGGGCGAATCTGCATATTAACCTTGCATTTTGCGGATAATCATTATATAATAGCGGAAGAATTGGCGATGAAGAAAGCTGCGGTTTGAAGACTGCGACAGAGAGCCGGTGGGTGGTGCGAACCGGTGCAGGATAGAATCTTTCCACTTTTGGAGCCGGCAGTGAAAGCTGCGAGGGTCGTATCCTTTAACATACGTTTGAGAGGTCGCAGGAACATGCCTGTGGCAAGATGGGTGGCAACGCGGAAGCAGAACCTTTCGTCCCATGTGCAAGTGGTGCCCGGTCAGAGATGACGGGGACATTTGACACAGGGGCGAAAGGTTTTTTTGTTCCTGTGCGGATAGAACAGAAGAATTTAGGAGGAAATGACATGATCGATCTGAAGTTTTTGAGAGAGAACCCGGAGGTTGTAAAGCAGAACATTAAGAACAAATTTCAGGATCACAAGCTTCCGCTTGTGGATGAGGTGATTGAACTTGATGCCAAGGCGCGCAAGACACAGCAGGAAGCAGATGATCTTCGTGCAAAGAGAAATCAGCTGTCCAAAGAGATCGGTAAGCTGATGGGGCAGGGCAAAAAGGACGAGGCTGAGGCTGTCAAGACACAGGTTGCAGAGGGAGCTGCCCGTCTGGCAGAATTAGAGGAAAAAGAAAAGGAACTTCAGGAGAAAGTTACCAAGATCATGATGACGATCCCGAACATCATTGATCCGTCCGTACCGATCGGCAAGGATGATTCCTGCAATGTGGAGATCGAGAAGTTTGGCGAACCGGCTGTTCCGGATTTTGAGATCCCGTATCACACCGAGATCATGGAGCGTTTTAACGGCATTGATCTGGATGCTGCAGGCAAGGTGGCAGGAAACGGATTTTACTATCTGATGGGCGATATTGCGCGTGTGCACTCCGCAGTGCTCTCCTACGCGAGAGATTTCATGATCGACCGCGGTTTTACCTACGTGGTGCCGCCGTTTATGATCCGCAGCAATGTTGTGACGGGCGTTATGAGTTTTGATGAGATGGATGCCATGATGTACAAGATCGAGGGCGAGGATCTTTATCTGATCGGTACCTCCGAGCATTCCATGATCGGTAAGTTCATCGATACAATCAACGATGAGGAGAAGCTGCCATATACACTGACATCCTACTCTCCGTGCTTCCGCAAGGAGAAAGGCGCGCACGGCATCGAGGAGCGTGGAGTTTACCGTATTCACCAGTTTGAGAAGCAGGAGATGATCGTAGTCTGCAAGCCGGAAGAGTCCAAGATGTGGTACGACAAACTGTGGCAGAACACGGTTGACCTGTTCAGAAGCTGGATATCCCGGTCCGTACCTTGGAGTGCTGCTCCGGCGATCTGGCAGATCTGAAAGTGAAGTCCTGCGATGTTGAGGCATGGTCTCCGAGACAGAAGAAGTATTTCGAGGTTGGAAGCTGTTCAAACCTCGGCGATGCACAGGCGAGAAGATTAAAGATCCGTGTAAAGGGCAAGGATGGCAGCAAGTATTTTGCACATACCTTGAACAACACAGTGGTTGCGCCGCCTAGAATGCTGATCGCGTTCTTAGAGAACAACCTCAACGCAGACGGAAGCGTCAATGTTCCGGTAGCACTGCGTCCGTATGTCGGAGGCAAGGAGAAGCTGATTCCGGTAAAATAGATATGCACAAAAAACGGTCTGCCGGATAGGGCAGACGTGCTGGAGTAAGTGTTATTATATGGAGGTAAAAGCACTGACAGGTTCTGGAATGAAAATAAGCCTGAACCATTCGGTGGAGAAAAATGTGTGGATTTCTTCCAGACAGATTTTGCATCTGATTCCGTGTCTCTTCCACGTTTGGACACCTGGTGGGTGCATGTCCGACACACCGGAGACAATGGGCGGACTTTCTGGCAGCACTAACTGTGCTCCCTCATAGACATTATTAAACCGCGCGAACAGAACTCGCTGCTATCTGCTATTGAAATTACGGCAGATAGCAGCTCAGACATCTGCTTCGCGCGGTTATGTTTTTTTCGGGAGCACAGGTAAGTGCTGCACAAAAGTCCTACAAATTGTCTCACGGAGTGCGGACATGACCCACCGTGGAGTGCTCCAAACTTGGAAAGACACGGATCATCGCAGATGCAAAAATGTCTGGTTAGAAATCCTGCATAGCATTTCGGAGAATTGCATTAGCACTTCTCTGGTTCCGGATACTCCACACCGAACGTTTCGACAGTCACTTTTTTCATGACCTGCGGAGCGAGCGGGCGGTCGCTATAGTCGGTTGCAGTCTCTGCGATCTTGTTACTACGTCCATGCCCTCAGTGATCTTGCCGAATGCAGCGTATGCGCCGTCCAGATGCGGGGAAGTCTTATGCATGATGAAGAACTGGCTTCCGGCGGAATCTGGATGCATGGCTCTTGCCATGGAAAGAACGCCCTCTGTGTGCTTTAAGTCATTTTTGAAACCGTTCTGGGAAAATTCGCCCTTGATATCGTAGCCCGGGCCGCCCATGCCGGTGCCGTCCGGACAGCCGCCCTGGATCATAAAGCCGTTGATGACGCGGTGGAAGATCAGTCCGTCATAGTAGCCTTTCTGGATCAGGCTGATAAAATTGTTTACCGTATTTGGTGCGATCTCAGGATAGAGCTCTGCCTTCATGATATCGCCATTTTCCATCTCGATAGTAACGATTGGGTTTGACATAGTATACCTCTTTCTGCCCTGTATGCGGGCGGGTGAAATAAGAAGCAGCCTGCTGTGACAGCAGTCATCCGCCGCCTCTACGGCACTATTGTAGCGAAAAAGAGCGGATTCGTAAAGAGAAACGATGGAATTTCCGAAAAAGTCTTGCCCTGCAGACAGGAAGAGGGTAACATTAGGTAGATTCAGGAATGCTATTTTGAAGGAAAAGTTGCAAATGAATATGAAAAATATAATCAAGAATAAACAAAAGGAACTTATGCAGGGAATGATTGCACTGATATTATGCGTGGCGTTATTTTGCAGTGCGGCTGTCTCTGGGAAAAATGACGGATCTGAGTGGAAAATGCGCATGGTGGGCAGAAATATGAGGAGACGGGAACTGATGGTCGGGTGCAGACATCACTATATGCAGGAATTCTTGCAGAATTTCGCGCGAATGAGATGGCAATTTTGTCGGACAACCAGGAGATTCTTGCGAAAGCAGCAGAGCGTGCAGCGGAGGAGGCGGCACATCCAGAACAGGGCGTCTACACATTTTTACAGGGACCGAAGTCCTGGACAGAGGGACGGGCATGGTCGGGGGAGTGGTCGAACCAGTATGTCAGAGGCAATTACTTCGGCAATTTCGGATGCGGTCTGTGCTGTATGGCAAATATCTACTGCACGCTTACGGAGTATACATGTTCTCCGTGGGACATGTACGAATATGCGAGGCAGGTGTCCGGCTATGCACCATCGCGGAAGATCGGGGCAATCGGCTGGGCGGATATGAAAGTTACATTGCGAAAAAGCGGTTTTGACTGTACCCTGAACACAAAACCGGAAAGCTATGAGCAGTTCCAGCAGGAGATTGCGGCGTCACAGATGGCGGTGGTTCTGGTTTCAGCAGGGACGATGATACCTACTGGAAGAAGACGGGAGGCATTATGTGTCGATCAGCCTTTACGATGCGTCGTCAGACCAGGTGTTCCTCGGGGATCCGGCGGATCCGGACGGCAACCGCTCCTGGATTCCGCTGCGCTACGTGTATGACGCATTAAAAACCGTCAGCCAGTATCAGTATCTTCTGGTACAGGATTATGCGGAGGAACAGAATCAGTGGATGCATGACGGGATTACGGATGCATGGGGAGGAATGTAATATATATTTGACATATTGTAAAGCAGATGCTACCATAAAAGAAGAAATCAGAAACTATCAGGACTGTGTGACAGGAAATGAAACAGGAGGATTGGAAGATGAAAGAAAATGTGGCGTATCTGCTTGGGATTGTGGCAGGGGTGGCAGCGGTAGGAATTATCTGCTGGGTGAAGAAACGGGGACGCAGGGAGACTGACTATGATGAGCGGCAGTATCAGACGCGCGACCGTGCATGCCGGTACGGTTTTCTGACACTGCTGTTTTATGAATTGTTATACGGGGCATTGTACAGTAAGGAGGCGCCGTCATGGTGCGACTATACGATGGGAAATTATCTTGGAATTGCGCTGGCACTGCTGGTATTCGGTGTGTATTGCATCTGGAACGATGCTTATATGAACCTGAACCAGAAGCCGTGGAGCGTTCATCTGCTGTTTGGAGTGCTGGCACTGTGCAATTTTGGAATCGCGGAAAATAACCAGCGGATCGGAGTCCTGTTTGCGGACGGAAAACTAGGATTTGGCGCGGTGAATCTGGTATTTGCAGTGATGTTCGTTGTCTTTGAAATTGTTTTTCTCATAAAAAGAAGCCGGGAGAAGCGGGATCTGTCGGAGGAAAAAGCTGAATGAAAAATCTCAGGTTAAAAGCGGCGCGCGCGGCAAAGGATCTGTCCCAGCAGGCGCTCGCCGAGAAGGTGGGAGTGTCGAGACAGACGATCAATGCCATCGAGAAGGGAGATTATAATCCCACAATCCGGCTGTGCATTGCGATATGCAGGGAGCTGGACAAAACGCTGGATGAAATTTTCTGGGAAGAGGAAGAATGTTAAAGTTAGAATATATTTTAATTGGAAAGCTGCCAAAGACAGAGCGTGACATGCTGCTGGAGAATCTGAGAACAGAGCGGGAATGTGGGCGGAACGTTTTGGAATGGGACAGCGCGAAGGAACATATTCCGAAAGGGGCGCTTGCGGAAAAGGCAATGTTAGTTTCGGGAGATGCGAAGGAACTAAACGAGGCACAGCGGATCGGGATGGCTGCGCTTTGCTATCTGATGCCGGGAGATGGAAGGACGCAGAGAAACGAGGCAGCCGCCGGGGAGATGGAAGTGACGTCTCCGGCGGATATGTACGCGGAAGGGATGGAGGAGATCGACGGATCTTTTTTACAGCATGTCTATGAGAGACATCATCGTATTCCGTGGATCATTTTAAAAACGCCGCGCTGCATCGTGAAGGAATTTTCCATGGAATACTTAGATGCACTGTTTGAACTGTATGCCGGGAAGGGAATGACGGACTACATGGAGCCGCTGTATCCGTATGAGGAGGAGCGGGAATATCAGCAGGCGTATATCGAGCAGATGTACCGGTTCTACGGATACGGCATGTGGATCGTGTGCGACAGGAATACCGGAGAGCTGATCGGGCGCGCCGGCGTGGAACACCGGGAGGAGCTGGGCGGAGAGCTGGAGCTCGGTTATGCGATCGGTGTGCCGTGGCAGAGGCAGGGCTATGCGACGGAGGTATGCAATGCGATTCTTACCTATATAAAAGAGGAACTCATGCTGCCGTCGGTCAGCTGTCTGATAGAGGAGGGAAACGTGGTATCGGAGCATCTGGCGCAACAACTGGGCTTTCATTATTGTGAAACGGTGCAGATAGATGGAAAACAGATGAGAAAATACAAAGTTGCATTTTATTAGGAAATAAAATATAATATTGAAATAAAAATTATCATGGATGAAGTGGGTGAGGCACATGGCAGATACTCTCAGAAAGAAAAAGAACTTGAGCGTGAGCATTTGGAAAAACTGGTAAAGGAAGAGGACCGCAGTATCAAGCCAATGAAGGAGTTTGAGAGTCCGGAGGATTTGTATCATGAGCTGATCGCCAGTGTGCGCAAATATCACCCTTCCGCAGATATTTCTCTTATTGAAAAGGCGTATCATGTGGCGCGGGACGCGCATGAGGGACAGACGCGCAAATCCGGTGAGCCGTATATTGTGCATCCGCTGTGCGTGGCGATCATTCTGGCGGAGCTGGAGCTTGACAAGGAGACGATCGCGGCAGGTCTGCTTCATGATGTGCTTGAGGACACAGTCATGACGGCAGATGAGATCAAGGAGGAGTTCAGCGAGGAAGTGCTGCTTCTCGTGGACGGCGTGACGAAGCTGCGCCATCTGCATCTTGCGGACAACAGCCATAATCACGATCAGAAGGATCGCTCTGCGGAGCGCTTAGAGATGCAGGCGGAGAACCTGCGCAAGATGTTCCTCGCCATGGCAAAGGATATCCGGGTCATCTTAATCAAGCTTGCAGACCGGCTTCACAATATGCGTACCTTAAAGTACCAGTCCAAGGAGCACAGATCCGCATCGCGCGTGAGACGCAGGAGATCTACTGCCCGATTGCACAGCGGCTCGGTATTTCAAAGATCAAGATTGAACTTGACGATCTCTCGTTAAAGTATCTGGAGCCGGAGGCATACTACGACCTTGTGCGTCAGATTGACCAGCGCAAGAGTGTGCGCGACGACTACGTGCAGTCGCTCGTGGAGGAAGTGCGCGCGCATATCAAGGCGGCGGGAATCGTGGCAGAGATTGAGGGACGCGCGAAGCATTTTTTCAGCATTTATAAGAAGATGGTGAATCAGGATAAAACGCTCGACCAGATCTATGATCTGTTCGCCATCCGCATCATCGTGGATTCCGTCAAGGACTGCTATGCGGCGCTTGGTGTGATTCACGAGATGTACAAGCCGATCCCAGGCCGTTTTAAGGATTATATCGCGATGCCGAAGCCGAACATGTACCAGTCGCTTCACACGACGTTAATCGGACCGACCGGACAGCCGTTTGAGATCCAGATCCGTACCTATGAGATGCACCGGACAGCGGAATACGGTATTGCGGCGCACTGGAAATATAAGGAAGCGAGCAACAACGGCGGCGCGGCAGTGCCGATGACCGTCACGGAGGAGGAGAAGTTAAGCTGGCTGCGCCAGATTTTGGAGTGGCAGCGCGACATGTCTGATAACAAGGAGTTCATGAGCCTTTTAAAGAGTGATCTGGATCTTTTTTCGGACACGGTATTCTGCTTTACACCGACCGGCGATGTCAAGAACCTGCCGAACGGGTCGACACCGATTGATTTTGCGTACAGCATTCACTCTGCGGTCGGCAACAAAATGATCGGTGCAAAAGCCAACGGAAAGCTGGTTCCGATCGATTATGTCATTCAGAACGGCGACCGGATTGAGATTATCACTTCACAGAACTCCAAGGGACCAAGCCGTGACTGGCTGAACATCGTAAAGAGCACCCAGGCGAAGAATAAGATCAACCAGTGGTTCCGCAGTGAGCTGAAGGAAGAAAATATTACGCGCGGCAAGGAGCTTCTCGTGGCGTCCTGCAAGGCGAAGGGAATCAACTTTGCAGACATCAACAAGCCGGAATACCAGGAGAAAGTGCTGAGAAAATATGGTTTTCATGACTGGAATTCCTGTCTGGCGACCATTGGACACGGCGGCTTAAAGGAAGGCCAGATTGTCAATAAGATGTATGAGGAATACAAGCGGGATCATCTGGCGCGGATCACGGATGAGGAGGTTCTTGAGACCATTGGTTCTGAGAATAAGAATCCGGAGTCTGCGAAGCGTTCCAAGAGCGGAATCATTGTCAAGGGCCTGTACGATGTCGCTGTTCATTTTTCCAAGTGCTGCAGTCCGGTGCCGGGAGATGAGATCGTGGGATTTGTGACGAGAGGACGCGGCGTGTCCATTCACAGAACTGATTGCGTCAATATCATCAACTTGTCAGATATGGAGAAGGAGCGTCTGATCGATGCGGAATGGCAGCATGACGGTCAGGACGGCAGCAATGGTCTGTATCGCGCAGAGATCAAGATTTTCGGCAACAACCGTACTGGACTTCTGGTCGACATCACGAGAGTGTTCACGGAGCGTGAGATTGATATTGATGCGATCCACTCCAAGACGAGCAAACAGGGCGTGGCGACGATCGATGTGTCCTTCAGCACGAAAGGCAGGGAGGAGCTGGGCAGCGTGATTGATAAGCTGCGCCAGATCGACAGCGTGATTGATATTGTGAGAACGACAGGCTGATGAAACAGAAAAGACAGACGGAGGGAAAAAGATGGCGCCTCTTAAGGTAGAACAGTATGTAGTAGGACCGGTGCAGACGAACTGCTATTTCGCGGTCAATGATGAGACGAAAGAGATGATTCTGATTGATCCGGGGGCAAATGCGGATCGGCTGATACAGGTCATAGAGGAAGAAAAGTTAAATCCTGTTGCAATTTTATTGACACATGGACATTTTGACCATGCCGGAGGCGCTGCGGATGTCGCAGCGCGTTTTGGTATCAAGGTATATGCCGAGGAGCATGAGAGAGAGACCCTCGATGATCCGAAGCTGAACTTAAGCGGATGGACGGGAGCGGAGACGACCTATCACGCAGATGTATTTCTGAAGGATGAGCAGGAGTTTGATCTCGCGGGATTTCATATCCGGGTATTGTTTACACCGGGACACACGGTGGGTGGCTGCTGTTATTATTTTGCCTATCAGGATGCCCTTTTTTCCGGGGATACGCTGTTCGCCCAGTCGGTCGGAAGGACGGATTTCCCGAAGGGAAGCGCTTCGGCGCTGATTCGCGGCATCAAGGAGAAGTTGCTGCCGCTTCCGGATGAAGTGACCGTCTATACCGGGCATAATGACACCACGACGATCGGAACAGAGCGCAGATACAATCCGTATCTGTAAGCGGATGATCCGTGAAAAGTAAAAACCAGATATAATAATTGAGACAGAAAAGAGTCAGATATGATAGAAGTAACATTGAATCAGCCGGAATTTGAGTACGATATCCATTCACTCATCAAGGCGTTTTATCCGTCGGAATACGTCGGAGTATCCGCGGAAAAGAAGGAGTATGACGAGCCGGTGACATCCCGCGTGCACGTGGAGTACACGGACGCTGCGATAACGCTGCGCTGGCAGCAGGGAGAGACGATGCCTGCGGCGGAGCGTACCTTTGCAGTCGATGCTTTAGGCCGCCCGGAGACGAAGAACCGGCTGAAACAGAATCTGTATGAGCTTCTGTCGGAATCGACCGGTCAGCATCTGCCGTGGGGAACGCTCACGGGAATACGGCCGACCAAGATACCGATGAAGCTGCTCGAAGAGGGAAAAAGCCGGGACGAGATCTATGCGTATATGAAGCAGACTTATTTTGCATCGGATGAGAAGATCCGCCTTGCGACAGACATTGCAGAGAGGGAGCTCTCACTGCTTTCCAAGATCGATTATGACAATGGATACAGTCTGTATATTGGGATTCCGTTCTGTCCGACGACCTGTCTGTATTGCTCGTTTACCTCCTATCCGATTGCATCGTGGGCGAAGCGTGTGGATTCCTATCTGGATGCGCTGGAGCGGGAGATAGAGTTTGCAGCGGTGAAGTTTGCGGGCAGACATTTAAATTCCATCTACATCGGCGGCGGTACACCGACGACATTAGAACCTTATCAGCTGGACAGACTGATAAGGAAAATTAAATGCAGCTTCGATTTGTCAGACTGCCTGGAATTCACGGTGGAAGCGGGAAGACCGGACAGCATTACATACGAAAAACTAAAGGTGTTGAGACAGCATGGAATCTCGCGCATATCGATCAATCCGCAGACCATGAAGCAGGAGACATTAAAGCTGATCGGCAGACATCACACGGTGGAGCAGATGGTGGAGAGTTTTCACATGGCAAGAGAACTCGGGTTTGACAATATCAACATGGATCTGATCATGGGACTTCCGGAAGAGACACTGGACGATGTGCGCCGGACGATGGAGCAGGTGGCAGAGCTTGCACCGGACAATCTGACCGTACATTCGCTGGCACTCAAGCGGGCAGCGCGGCTGAATATGTTCAAGGAAGATTATAAGGATTACAAGATCATCAACACGCAGGAGCACATGGATCTGGTTGCGGACTGTGCGGCGCAGATGGGGCTTTTTCCATATTATCTGTACCGGCAGAAAGGTATGGCAGGCAATCTGGAGAACGTCGGCTATGCAAAAGAGGGCATGGCAGGCGTGTACAATGTGCTGATTATGGAAGAGAAACAGACCATCGTGGCGTGCGGAGCGGGAGCTTCGACAAAACGTGTCTGGACAGAGCCGAATCCGGATGCACGCACCGGATTGAACGTGCCGAGAATGTCAAGGATGTAGCGCAGTATATCGCAAGGATTGATGAGATGATTGAGCGGAAGAAGAAACTTTTTGCAGAAGAATAAAAGTTTCTTCTTCCTGAAACAGTACATCAAAAAAATACTATTTAAGCTGAGCTGGACACATTATCAGATACTTATGCGTTTAGAAATGTCCTTTTTCGCATTTGTGAATGGTCATTGATGCTACAGGATGTCAGAATTTACTTGTTTGCGCTGTCAGCATCAATTACAGACTGGATCTGCTTCATCAAAGCATCATAGTTGTCCTGATTATCGATTCCGCCGAGCATAGGTTCGCCTATTATATTACCATTTCTATCGACTAAAATTGTTGTTGGAAATGCCATAATATCAGCAGCATATTTACCGGCGGCTGAATCAGAGTCAATGGAAAGATTGCGAT
>ENA-OQDW01000648-OQDW01000648.1-human-gut-metagenome-genome-assembly--contig:-NODE-648-length-14045-cov-7.992671_pt1 | contig 14045 bp, 12 predicted proteins | sample MGYA00242784_ERZ504613 | MGnify/ENA primary metagenome ERZ504613 (study PRJEB26092, sample SAMD00036330) | human gut metagenome | host: Homo sapiens | study: EMG produced TPA metagenomics assembly of... | reverse complement strand
CCCTTCTCGAAATGAGAAGGATGTAACCGGCCCTCTGTGCTGTTTTTTCGAAAATCACCCCGTCCCTCTTTACCCTTAAAGAGGGCTCCACCTCTCACCCCGACCCTCTCTCCTCAGGAGCGAGGGAGGAAACCGCCCTACTCGGTGCTCAGAACCGCTTCGCTCTAAGGTTGGCGGACCATCAAAGGTCTTCGCCATATTTTGCGGGATGGGACCGCCTGGCTGTTGCGGGAGGAGATCTAATGCTGCATCAAAGCCCTCGCCATGGTTGTGCGGGATGGGACCGCCTGGGGAAAGCTTGCTGAGGTAGGGAACTTTTGCGTCAATTAAATCTTTATACTGCATAAACCATGAGAATAACTGAGGAAGAAATTCGGTGATTTGTAGAACTTTTATTCGGTGATTTGCCGCTGACTTTCTTGCTGATGGTGGAGAGGTACTTCGGTGTGATACTGAACTATCAAGAGCAGCGTGGCTGTAGGATAAATATAAAAGGAAAAAGCGTGCAAGCCACATCATAGTCGCCTGCACGCTTTTTTTGTCATCTAAATTTCTGATGATTTCCAATCGAACACGATGGTGTTGTCTTCTTTGATATTGAAGCTCATACCTACCTTGATAATTTCCTTGCCGCTCATGCCAAAGGCATCGGCATAATGCTTGCTTTCTATCTGCTCAAGAGCCTCCTGGCAGTCTTTCCAAACTTCAGCTCCATTACATAGATAGTATCGTCAGTCTCCATGGTTATATCAATTCTCCCCTTTGACGTATGTTGCTCCACTATAATCCTGAAATTCGTGAGCAAGGCAAAGATGATATACATCGTTTGCTGGTAATGCCCTTCGTAATGGGTGTTGTTGCAATAAGGCACCGTCTCCCAAAACGATTTCAGCAACTGTAATGCTTCGTCTATCTTGCCCTGTTTAATAAGCACCGACATCTTGGCGATGGTGGTATTGCACATTGCAGTCTTTGAGGTCAGATAATGAGGCAACAAACTTCTGTACAATCCAACTCTTATTTCCTTGTTAGGAATGGCTAGGGTATAGAGCTCCGTTTCTTCATCATAATCCTTGATGGTGATGTAGCCACTCTGATAGAGCAGCGGCATGATGGTGGTCATGGTTTCCGTGGCAGCATCAAAGTCATCCTTTCCGGCTTCCATGCTCTCGCCCAGGTTCGCTGGCAGAAAGTTGAAATTGCGCATCATATTGATCAGATAAGTAGGAGTGCCTGATCCAAACCAGTAGGAATCAATCTTCTGCTTGGCAAAGCAGGTTAATAAGCTGAACGGATTATAAACGTCTGGAGAAGGCCATGTAAAATGATAGCCGTCATAATTATCCTTTAACTTAGCTAACGTCTGCTCATACGATAAGTTTAATTTTTCAGCAAGTGCATCTATGTCATTCCGCATTCCGTTCACCAGTTCATCTTCCGTAATTCCGCAAATGCCGGCATACGGCTCGTCCATACTGATATTGGTGATGTTGTTCAATTCGCTGAAGATGCTGAGCTGAGAGAATTTGGTGATGCCTGTGAGGAATACGAAGCGGAGCAATTTCTCGCATCCTTTTAGCGGACTGTAGAAATTGCGCATGGCATTGCGAAGTTCTTCCAGTTTTTCATCCTCGTGCACCACATCAAGCAAAGGGGCATCATATTCGTCAATCAGTATTACCACTTGCTTGCCCGTTTCCCTATAGGCAGTCTGGATAAGTGAGATGAGGCGGACGTTGGCATCAACAGCCGGATTCGTAATGCCCCATTTCTGCTCTTGTTCTGCAAGTTGCTGGTCGAAATATCTTTCCAGCTGGGCTATCTCCATGTGCTTACCCATGCTCATATCGAAATGCAGCACCGGATAGCTTATCCAATCCTTTTCTAGCTTTTCGATGGCGAGTCCTTTGAAAAGCTCCTTCTTTCCTTCAAAATAGCTCTTCATGGTAGTCAGCAACAGCGACTTTCCGAAACGGCGTGGACGGCTCAGGAAGAAATAAGTACCATCAGTATGTGCCATACGATATACATATTCCGTCTTGTCAATGTAGAACTTATCCTCTACTCGGATTCGTTCGAAAGTTTGTAATCCTATCGGATATAGTTTTCTTGCCATAATTGCTCGCCTTTCTTTTAAGTGATATTCTCTTTGTTGGCAAAGATACGAATAAATGGTGAAACCACCAAATTAAAAACATCTTTTCTTCATTTATGCCCCTTATCTCATTTCCTTATACCTTTTATTTCTTTTCTCCCTTCTCTTATTTCTTTTCTCTCCTCCTTTTATTTCTTTTCAGGCTTCCTCTTATCTCCTTTCTTCCTTCTTGCTGTATTAATAATGGGTTAATCTCGGGAAAAGTCTTGGTTGATTATAGGATAAAATGTTCTTTAACCCTATTGAAATCTCCGTTCATCGACGTTGAACCGCGGTTCAGCGTCGATGAATGGCGGTTCAGCGACGTTGAACGGACATTCAACGTCTATGAACGGAGATTTTATCTAAGTATAAATGTTTCTTTTCTCAGTTGAAAGAACTGTTTTAGTAGGTTAAAATCCTTGTTTTACCCCTCTTCTTGCTCTCATTCATTCGTTTTCTTGCTCTCATTCACCCGTTTTGTGAGGGTGTGTCATAAGTTTCTTAGGATATAGATAAGGCACGGATTACACGGATTTTCGCAGATTTCTTTTGATTTTCTTTGGCGGTTTCAATAAAAAAGCGGAACTCTGCGGCAATAAACTATAAAATGAATAATGACTATGATGGGAATATTACAAGTTGCCTCTTATATATACAAGCGCTATATGGATGATTTTGGCGTTCGTATTGATGAAATGAAGTTGCATAAGCTACTTTATTTCACGCAGCGTGAGTGCTTGATTCAAAAGGGCGAACCTATGTTTGATGCACAATTTGAGGCTTGGAAATATGGTCCTGTCATGGTTCAGATTCGCCAGCATTATAAAAATGATTCTCTCCCAGAATTGATGGATAAAGAGCAGGTTGTACAATATGAGCCAGTGTTTGATATGGTGTTTAAAACTTATGCTCCACAGAAGTCTTGGAGTTTGAGTACTTTAACGCATGGAGAGTTTTCTTGGAAACACGCAAGAGAAGGCTATGATGAACAGGATTCATCTGAGGTAGAGATGAAAACAGAAGACATTATGGTTGATGCCAACAGGGTTCGTGAAAGACGAGCAGTTTTGCGTCAATTAAATCTTTATACTGCATAAACCATGAGAATAACTGAGGAAGAAATTGCGGAATTAGAAAAGAAGCGAATGAAGTTCTATGAGAACTTTAATCATGATGAAGATGCTGTCTAATCTTTTTCTGTGGAGAAAAACACAGATTGATTTAGAAATTAAATTTTGAGATTACAATATACATAGGCTAACAAGGGCTTTGATAGAGCAATCAAGAAGGCAAGATTCGTGGGAAGAGAAGATAATCACTGCTGTCCCGTTTAGAAATCATCGGTTTAAATAGGCTAGGATACCATATGAGTGCAAAGGTACAAAATCAAATCGAATACCCAATTTCTAGAACATAAGTTATTGGATATTAATAACTTATATAATAATCGTCCAGACTAAACGGGACACTAGTGCAGATTTGAGTGAAGCTAAGAATCAAGAAAGAGGGTGTGGCTTATGACACACCCTCTTCTTTGTAAAACAGCTGTTTTTAAACTATATTTATATATAAGTAAAAGATGTTATAATATTTATCACTTATCTTATGTTTATTACAGGACATGTACCAGGCGGATTGGCATGGCCCTGTAAGTCCCGGTGTTTTTACCTGCATTACCGCTGACGAAGCGGAGATTCGACATGGTGCAAATCTTACCATACACATCTAAATAGCGATACCAGAAGCCATACTCAGGACTGGTGGTGTCGAAACCCTGATTTCCTGAGAGTAGCGTGCGGGTCCATAGGCTGACATGGGTGACATTTCTGAAAGCCTCACCCTCCACATATCCTGTGGCTGGCAAATAGATTACGGGCAGCTCCAAATTGTCTGTTGTTATCTCAACACTGTTGTACGCCTCGCCCGACAAGGTGTAGCGGGTCTCCTCTTTCAGATTACCGCCGTCTATGATGTCTTGGAACACACTATTCTCGGGAATAGTGAAACCTTGAGGCAGATTGCCGATAAGATTACCTGCATTTGCCTGATCCTGTTTCGCTTTAGCAATATGGAAGTATCCGCCAATAGCACCCTTGTTAGCTTCCAACGCCTTGTGCCCGGAGCATAGCATCTGTCGCTGGAGGCTCCGAGGTTGCGGTCGAGTATGACGTATGTTTTACTATTTCCTTTCACCTTAACTACACCGTAGTAGAAACGGCCGCTGACAGGAGATTGCTGTTTATCATCTTCGTCATAAGGCGGTTGTTGGTTGTCGGTGGCATCTATCTTGTGGAAGAGTCCACAATGATAAACGGGATACGTGATAGCAATGTCGTGTCCATTCTCCTGATAGGTGATGGTGAAGTCGCCGATCCAGATGTCATAGTTGTCAGCACCGCTGTTCAGCGTCACTTTCCAGTTGCCGTCTCTATTATCCGTTACCTTAAACAAGTTGCTGTTTGCGCCATAAGTCACATCATCACCTTTTTTCATTGGAATCAGATAGCTGAACTCGTTAGTTCCCACCCCGAAGTGCAGACCATCGTTTCTGACAATATCGTTCTGCATATCCTTCGGGCTGATACCTTGAGTACCTGGCAGGAATTTGTTGAAATAGTCCTCATATTCTTCCGATGTGCCCACATTGCTTGATGTCACAAGCTTTACGATTCTGTCAGAACACTTGAAGTCCTTACCTTTCTGGGTCACGGTTATGGTGCGGGTCAAGTCGCCCGACTTCACGATTACCTTTCCTGTGCGTGGTACCTCAGAGTATTCATTTTTTTCTACCGCAATCGAAATCTTATATTTCGTACCTGTAGTAGAGTTTGAACCGTCAGTATCCGGCACAGTGCCAATCTTCTTGATCGTCGTAACATCTTCTTTTATCCAGCCATCGGACGTAGAGCAAGTCGGCGTCTCGCCGTTTTGGATAGTTGTAACGACTGTGGCGAAAATATTCTCATCATCCCATGCGCCGCTTACTTGGTCGCTTACTCCCAGATGGTAGTCCTTGCAGGCTATCATATCGTTAACCAAAGGATTATCATCTTTCACGTCCACCTTCATTCGGTTCTCGGGATATGGGTCTGCAATAGCCCCATCCACTGTGGGCCATCCGTAGGTATTGACGTGCTTGATAGTCACCGTATAAGCATGGTTGCGCAGCAGTGCCATCGGTTTTGTCATGTCGTTGTCGGTAAGGAAGGATACTTTATAGTAAGACTCCACACTATTATATTTACCCTTCACGATGAGATAGGCTTGACCGGCGGCAGTCTCATAGAAAGGTGTTTCGCCTGTCTGCCATCCGCTATTAGCTTTGCTTGCATCATCTGGCACATTGACTGCTGCTGCATTATAGTCAAAATCCTTGGGAGCTATGGTTCCCTTGTCTGCAGCACCATACAACTGGAAGCTTTCCAATTCAAACGTATTGTCGTCTTTGAAATCACTGGATGTAGTCTTCTCATACTTGACGTTTACCTTGGCAAACTGGCGCAGCAGACTGATTTCCGGATTTGCCTTCATCAAGTCTGACACGCTGATCATTCCCCAGCAGACAGGATTCTCTGTGTTGATTGTTCCCGAAATGGCAACCTTGTCCAAACCACTCTGACATTGAGTATCTGACAAATCGCCGGCATTGGCAACCAGATGAATCATTGTAGCCTTGTCCGTGACTGGCACTTTCACTTCGTAAGTGTTGTCGGTGCCCGACACAAGTTCGTAAGCGGAAACGCTTTGGTTCGACAGGAACACTCCTTTATCATCGTAAGCCACTACGTTCAGACTCTTCAATCCCGTATCGCCAGCCCTTGTCAGTTCCTCTTTTGAAAAGTCGGGAAGTGTGATGGTGAGCGTGATGCCCCCATCTTCCACCCCATTCTTGTTGCTTGGGTTGGAACCTTCGTTCAAAGTGTCGCTACATGCTGCCAATGTCAGCAGTGCCACTAAAAGAGATATTATCTTTTTCATTTCCTTACTTACTTTACTTGTTTATACACCTGATGGTATACCTGGATGCCAGCTATCATTGTCATAATATCCTGTATCGTTATACTTCTCATAACTTCTACCTCCGAAAAGGTATATTTCTCATCATAGGCATCCTTTTCAAACTGAAGGACTATACCCTTCTCATGATAGCCGTCAACCGCTTTCAACCTTATCGTTGTCTTCCACCAGTCTCCTACTTGTACGCTATTAAAACTCATGGCGCTGTGACCATCCCAAGTGTTGTCCCAATGTTTATATTGGTCATTAGGTCCAGAGGATGTCGGATTGTCTGTTGCGACACCGAACTTAAACGCCCAGCCTAATACTTTATTCTTGGTATAGACAACATAATTGATATCCTTAACTATCGGCTTCTCATCGAAAATACGATAATAGGGGTCTGTTGTCGGGTCGTAAAGTATCCAACCTTCTCTATCCTCATAGTTAAAAAGGGGGATACCAGGCGCCATGTGCTGAGGGCAGCGGTGAAGGTCCGCACCATCGTTGATGAAGCTGTAGAATATCATCAATGTCTCGCCAGGCTTGATCGGTGTAGTTTCTTGACCGTCGCCATAATCCCATCTATATCCTTTAGCATCAAAATCCATGTCCTTGTAGTACCATCCTGGATTATTCGTGTCCCCAGTCATACCGCTTGGTTTATTATATCTATTATTAAAGTACCACACATCTTCTTTAGGTATTGCTGTTCCTGTCGTTTCACCCTTTTGAGAATAAATATATACATTATGTCTACTTTTTTGTATCACATTGTCCCAACTCCAAGAATCGTTCCAGTTGTTATTGTTATCACCTGTTCCATAGTATTCAGGCAAAATACCTTGGAATTGGTTAGTATTAAACTTGCCATTATTTGACGACCTGTCATTAATGGCACGGAAATAGATACGGTAATTGTCAACCGGAGGTCTTACTGTCACCTTAATGTCTCTGTACTCATAGTTGCCACTATACGAGTCTCTTGAGCGTACTTGGAATGTATGCACTGTAGTTGTTCCAGGGTCGGTTGTAGCCTTCACCTGGAATGTTCCCTTGGGAGCGTTTTTATCGGATGTCTTCGATATTTTGATAGTTGAGCTACCAATGGTGGAAGTCAGATTGTCAGGAAGCACGATACCTCCCAAGTTTGTAACCCAAGTGAATACCTTTGTGTTGGTTTCTGCACTTGCCACATAATAGATGATTACCTCCAATGGATCAACCTCAAACAGAGGTTCTACATTGTAGTCTACATCCAGATATTTCTTCAGGTTGTTAGCCTTCAGCCATATCTTGGTCTTTCCTTTCGGAGGAAATTGACCTTCCCCATTTCCATAAGCACTCATGGGAATCTCGGATTAATCCTAAAGGTGATAATATGATTGACCTCATCTCTTTTAGCTACAACGACGAGGGGCTTACCATCAACAATCTTATCGCAACCAAACTCCACATTCACCCAATTTGACTTGTAGGAAATAGAGTCTTCCTCTATGGAGGTTATTTGAATGCTTGTCTTGTTTACCCACAGTGTGGTATGGCTGAAGTCTGCATCTATCTTTACAGGTTCCCAGTCCTTTACGCTCACATTACAGTTGAGAGTCATGTTTCCCAGACTCTTGATCTTGCCGATAATCTCATAATAGGTACCACGAGGGAAAGTTGGGACTTCTTTGGAAGTTGAACTCTCGTCCTGACGATGTCCCAGCTTAATCGTATAGTTGTTCTCAATGTTACCATTCACAAAGCCATTAACTTTGAGGGTAGACTGCTGAGAGGCATCGGCGATATAACGCTCAGGCAGATAGTAAGTGCCTTGGAAAAGCCACTTATCGGCGGCATTCTGTGGAGCAGCTTTAGGAGTAGCACCCTGAACAAGGGTGATGATGTCCTTATTATTCACATTGGCATTGGTTGCATCCTCTGTCCAGTCTCCCGCCTTATAATAACTACCCTTATTGCTTGCCTCAGAAGAAGTTGCATAAACTTTATTTTCAAAACCATTGGCATAATCTTGACTAACACTAGAGGCTGTAAATGCTCCATCCCAACTCAGCGTGGTGCTAGGAGAAAGCTTTTGAGCCAGAATATCCTTGATGATATAGCTATTACCATTGAATGCAGAACCTTCAGCAGTAGGGTCGAAGAGCAGGTTGAGCTTTACCTTTACGCATGTAAATTTCAGGTTAGCTGCTACCTCTGTATATTTCTTACCACTTTTTTCTATTTTTGTATCGATGATATTACCGTTTACATCCTTTGGCTCATAAATCATCGGGATGTTTGTAGAAACAGGCATTCCCGGTTCTCCTCCATCTACATAGTTCAGTACTATTTTTTTGAGATCATCTTCTGTTTGGATATCCTTACCACTCAACACCTTGTTCATATTGGCAACCACATAGATATGGTAAGTGCCCGGCTCGATATTGAGCTGATAGTTAGCAACATTCGGCTCTGCCATCATCGTAGCCAATGGGGCAGGGAGCGTCTCTACCAGGAGCTTGCCATCATTTCCATTTCCTGTAGGGACAGGGAAAGCATAGAGGGTCAGGTCGTTGATCTGGCATTCATCTACCGTAGCATTATAGGTAGGAAGGCCGGAAGCATCGTCGGCACGGGTGCCGCGGCTGCTGAGCACGGTTGGCACGAGTACATGCAAGTTGCTTTCTGACGAAATGGGGGCGCACTCGCCTCCAAGTTCGTCAGAGCAACTTACTGTAACCAACAATATAAACCAACTAACTAAACTTAAAATGAAATCTCGTATTTTCATTGTTTCCAATTTTTAAAGTCAAATACTCTTATGAGCTAAATGCCCGGAAGGGGCTCTGACACCTGAAACGGTTAGAAATCGACACGCTGGATGCGCTTGCTCCAATCCAGTATGGAAATGCTGAGCTGCACATACTTCCACTGGTTGCCCTGGAGGAAGAAATCGAGCTTATAGTCGTACTCACGGTCCAGGAATTCCTGTGCTGAATAATGGCGTTCGAAGGCGCCACGGCCTTGAGCCAGACAGTCAGCAAGATTGATGCGTGCCACCTCTTCGCCTGTAGTCTTGTTCGTGATGGTGAGGATGGCGTTCTTGTCGTTTTCTGCTGCCGGATGCCAGATGAGTCGGGAGAACATGAGGCGGCATGAGCGGTGCGCTCCTTTACATTGCCCTCGGTATCCTTAAACTCAGTGGTCCAGGTGTAGTATGGGGTATATGTCAACTCCTCGTCGGGGAGGAGAGAGTTGTCGTAACTGATATCGCCGTTGGCATTGGTTATCTGATAACTGAAGTCATCGGCATTGATGTTGGCAGGCTCGTCGGTCTGATGCAGGCTGATGGTGAGCTGCTTGGTATCACGAACCAGACCGATGGTATGGCGTGTAACCTGCAGGTCTTTTACTTCAACCAGTTTGTTGCTGAGTCCTTGCCAGAGTGTATCGAGCGGTTGGCTCTGGTTGTTCACCTTGCCCTGTTCGCGGTCGAGTCGTGCATGGAGGGCGGTGATGTTATCACCCTGCTGTGGCAGAGCTATTTGGAATTTGGCACCTGGCTGCGCGAGTGCATCTTCGTATTTCTTTTGGAAGGCGAAGGTTGCAAATCGGTATTTGCCCGGTTCCAGATTGATTCGCATGGCATAGTTAGGGTCCTTGAGCGGCTGTGATGTCGCATCGTTATAGGCATCATGGCGAGCAATGAAGTTGCCCTGCTCGTCGTATACGAATACGCTGAGTCCGCCCACATGATCATTGAACATGTCGGCACGCTGCACGTTGTAGTCGTACTTGAACTGCAAGTCAACACCCATGTCACAAGGAGGCAGGTCGTCGTGCATCAAGTCGTTGCAGCTGCTGAGCATACTGCCCGCCATGATGAATCCCCATCCCATGCATATATTCTTGATCCAACTGTTAAACTTCTTGTTTGCCATGATGCTTATCTGTTTTATGAAAAAGTAAAGTGTAAATTGATTCTTATTCTTCCGATATAGCCAGCCGCTCCTTAGCGCTAGAGCGGCTGAGCTATATATAATAATGTAAAATGGATTACAAATCGACCTTCTGAGAGCGCTTAGCCCAAGAAAGGATCTTTACGCTGACGCTGATGTACTGATCGTTCTCGTCGTCTGGAACAGTAGGCTTAACCTCTGGAACGTCAGGATATCCAAGACCGCTTACCTTGTTTACAGAAAGCTCGTACCAGTTGTTGCGGAGCACACCGTAACGACCGAGGAATGCTGCGTTGTCTGTACCATAACCAGTACCAGGTGTCCAAGGAGTCAACTCGTTGAAGTGCTTGATGCGGGCAATGTAGTAAGCCTCACCATTGAGGTATGTAGAAATACCGGTTTCAGCTGACAAACCAAGCTTTTTGTTGATCTTATCAACATTGTCATCTGTAACCTGTGATGAAGCAGCTTCGCCTGAGTAGGTAATGTTAGCTGCCTTAATAAGATGCTGACCAGCCTTGCCGCTGATGTTTGTACCCTTAGAAAGGTCTACATCATACTTTGCCTGTCTTCAGGAGTTGTAATACCCATAACATTGAGAGCAACAGTCTTAATCTGTTGTTTAAGATCAGCTTCTTTCCAAATATCGGTATTGTTACCAAGCTTATAGAATGTCTGAACTGTTTTAAAGCCATTAGGAGTGAAGACAGCCTTAAACACAACACGTGTAGTCTGACCCTGCTTCATGTTGTTAAGATCGAAGGTGTTCTCAAGGCAATACTGAGGATTGGCTTCACCTGCGGCGCCCGTAACGTCTTTATTTTCAATCATTTTAAAGGCTGTCTTGCAGTTTGCCAAATCCTTATAATCAGCATTATTATAGTTAGGATCTACGCCCCAATATACACGCTTGAAAGTTTTGTTATCACCGTCATAGAAACGAGGTGTACTCCATATTTTGGCAAAACCCGTAGTAGTCGAAGACAAACCACCAATCTGATGAACCGGGAAGGTAGACTTATTGGTTACGTCAAGCTGCCATTTCTCTATTTTCACTGTGGCACCAGCGTATGTAGTATTGTCACCAATAGAGTAACCTTTTGTTTCAAAGTCTTTCATTGTAACCTTAGCCAAACCACGCTCTACGTAAATTGTAGTAGCAGGATTAGCCTGTGCTTCCTCTTTTGAAGCGTAAACACCTTTAATATCAACAAGAGTTGTAGGCTCGGTTGTTTCATCCTTATACATCGGAGCATTTGCCATAAAGATGCCGTTTAAAGAGACGTAATTGTCAGCATTAGCCTTTGAAGCATCCTTACTCCAAGTTGCATAAGTATCGGCAGTAGTAGGCAATGTTACCTTCTTGGTTTCATCATCTTTAGTATTATTGTTGAGGAGCACCAGTGCCTTATAGGTGCCTTTTACCGATACATTTGTAAGCTGTACAGTAGCAATGGCCGCAGTTGTAACACCATTTTCATTAACGTCGGTCCAAGGGTTCATGGTTCCAAGATCGGCACTTGTAACAAACTGATCTGTCTTAGCATCGAAGATAAGGATGGTACCATTCTTAACCTCATACTCAGCAGCAGTACCTTCATTAAAATCAGGTGTACCATCAGGAACAGCACGTGTACCGCTTGTTGTAGGCAGATTAATCTTGAATGAAGCATACGCAGTACCATTCTCAACCTCACTAGAGCCATTACCACCATTTACTAAATCGTTGTTGCTTGAACAGCTTGCCGTCATAGCTGCGATGACAGCCAAGCCAAATAAATGTTTAATCTTCATAATTTTTGAAAGTTAAGCTTGTTTATAATCGTTATTCTCTAATTTTCTGTTATTCCAATTCCTTTATCTGCTTGAAGACATCTCTTACACGCTCTGCCTCTTTCGAGTTGCCTGCCTTGGCAAGATGCTTTTCGGCAGAAGTAAGATCACCTTTCTGCAAATCGGTGCAGGCGGCATTGAGATTCGCTGTCTCATTATCTGGGAAGAGGCGGACGGCAATGTCGAATACCTCGTTAAACTCTGGCGAACCCGGCTCATAAGTCTGTGCCACCAGGAACATCTCCTGCAGAGAAAGCTGCTGTGGTTTGGTCTTTAATATCTCCTTGGCCTCTTCGATGCTGAACGGACGAACCGTGTAGGTTACCGTATAGTCGCTATGACGGAGACGAGGATAGATATGATCCAGGATGTAGCGGTAACTAGCCGGATGGAGCTTTCTGATCTTCAGGTCCTTATCGTCGGGAGCCAGCGAGGAGTTAGCTATCTCGAGTATCGCTTCCTTATCAGCCAGATGACTAGCCTGAATCTTCTTCTTGAATCCTTCCCAGTCTTCCGGTGTAGCCTGATAGGTAAAGAGCTTGCTGTTTAAGGTGTAGAGGCTGCTCACATATTTGCGGAGGGCAGCTGCACGCTCGTTGGCAAGGCGCTTGTTGTTGGCATACGAACCATCAGGCGAAGCAAAACCATGGATATCAATATCTGTGATTTCAACGTTCTTATCGTTCTTCACCAGGTCGATGGTGGAAGTAATCTTCTTCAGCTCAGTAGCATTCTCACGGAAGTTGGCAAGAATATAACTCTTGTTAACCACAAAGCTGAGATAAGCTTCACCCTTTTCGGCTCTCACCTTCTTGGCTTCCGCCTTCGGCTGCACGAAGAAATCCTTCGTAATCTTCGGTGTACGGTCGATATCCGCAATCGGCGTATTGTCCTGTTCTATCAGGTTGCCGCATCCGCAGAGATCTTCCTTTACCGAGAGTTTGAACTTCTTCATCCATTTCTGGTAAGGAACAGACTGGGCGAAGTAAACCTGCTGATTGGTCTTGTTCTTGCGGGTAAGAACCTGTGCCTGCGGATTCTTCTTGCTGTCGGCAAGTCGGCGGTATCTTACAGCCTGGTTTCTACCCTGGATGATGATAGGGTTGAGAACGATAGAATCAGTTCCTACCATTACCGGTGTAAAAATAATCTGCTGCTCTGATTTCATCTTCAAATCGTTCAGGTTCATACGGAAGGCAACGTCCATCCGGTTGCCGTTCTTGCGTGCCAAGACGCTGTCTACCTGAATCTTGCCCCCTGCCAGCTGTTGAGCCTGAGCAGGCATAATGCCCTGAGAAAAGAGTATGCAGAGGGGCGAAATGACCGCATAAAGCTTCATTTTATCCATATTATGATTTCCCTAAAATTTTTTGTATTCTGTCTAGTTATTACGTGTTTTTATTGTCTGTTTAAAACTACAGTTAAGTTATATTCTTAGAACACGTATATGAGAGATAGTGCGGCTTTTGTAGGGCCCACATAGTTGCGGTGGTCTTTGTCGAGACATTTTTCGCATCGTCCGTAAAGCTTGTAAGGACTGTAGGCATATCCCAAACCGATAGACCCTTCGAAATTGAGGTGCTTATTGAGTAACCACTGATAGCCGTAGGTGAGGCCACCGCCGACATACCAGCCTTCATAGTGCCTGCCCTCCAGAGTTTTCGGCAGGATGCCGAAGGGCATGTCAATGTTTTTAATGTTGTATTCACCGCCTAGGGCATGGATTCCGAAGAAATGGCCTCCAAACTTCTGGCAGGTGTACCATCTGTATTCTGGCATAACATTCCAGAATCTCATCTTCTTGTCGCCCGAGAACTTCCAGGGGTTCAGGGTGCCGAAGAGTTGGAAGGTTGTTTTCTTGCCCGTGCCGATTTCGATGCCGGCGTTGGCAGATGTGGAAGCCCATCCCAGTAAGTTGGTCTTCAGAGCGACCTCCTGCGCTCGCGTCGTTGCCGTTGAAAGGATCAGCAGCAGCAACATTGCTGATTTAATGAATGTTTGCTTCATCAATAGTTCGTTAATAATTCAATAATGTGCTAAGCAGCTATACGCTGTAAGCACGAGAGATCTTTGAAAATCTTGCTAATTAAAGTTCGGTTCGGGGTGTACCCGCTTGCTTTAAAAATTCGTTT
>ENA-OQDW01000646-OQDW01000646.1-human-gut-metagenome-genome-assembly--contig:-NODE-646-length-14062-cov-2.508217_pt1 | contig 14062 bp, 13 predicted proteins | sample MGYA00242784_ERZ504613 | MGnify/ENA primary metagenome ERZ504613 (study PRJEB26092, sample SAMD00036330) | human gut metagenome | host: Homo sapiens | study: EMG produced TPA metagenomics assembly of... | reverse complement strand
ACGCCTCAATGAGGCGATTGCCTTGTGAAGGCACAGAGCTGACGCAGAGCAGCAGGCTCAGATCAGCGAAGTGCTGGCCGAGGCCGAAATGATTGCTGCTTCTGAGCTTGCTAACCAGACAAGCGTTGACGCGGCGTGCGAGGCGCTGACGGCAGCCTTCCGTGCGCTTGATCTCGGCACAGCAGTCACTAGTGTAGCTATCACGCAGAACGGCGCAGCCGTTGGCGAAGTAGTCTATCAGAAGGTTTCCTGGACGAAGCGGTGGAACAGCACGCCTGTTACGCTCGGCGTTGCCATCAACGATGGCGCAACGGTTAAGAGCATCACCTGGCAGTATGCCAACTGGTCTGTGGACGATCCGGAGGCGGATATCGAGCCCGCTGCGGACGGTATGACTGCGGTTATTCGTGCGAAAAACAGCGTGGTCGGCGCGCATTCCTGCTGGATTCAGGTAACAGTGGAAGATATCTATGGCAACACTGTAACCTCTGATCCGGTGAAGGTTCGCTTCTATAACTACGATTGGCAGAAATAAGGCGAACGCCCTTCTGTGAAACAGAACAAATGAGAGAGGTCCCCTGTGGCTTGTGCCGCAGGGGGCCTTGTTTGATCGTAGAAACTGCCCAACGCCTATGCGGCGTCCGTTACGTTGGCCCAAGCCGCTGAATCAAAAAAACTGGGTGATCAGATATCCTCATTCGATCAATTGTATCTCTTTTATGCATGACGGCAGATTGTATATAAAATAATACCGATTATTTTTCATTTATATTCATCTTGACAATGCTGAGTTAACGTTTTAGAATGAAAGCGACCGTAAAGTTTGTTCGGACATCCTCATCATCGTGCGTCATCCTTATGGATCGATGAAAGCTGCGGATATATGTCCGAATCAGACGGATTTTTGGAGAAAGGAGGTTTTCTCAGCACGGACGTCCGGCTTTAGAATAAGGGAGGTAATAAACGTTGAAAAAGAGTAAGAAGCTGTTAAGCGCCTTGTTGGCCGGTTTAATGGCCGTTTCTTCCATGTCCCCCGTATTTGCAGCGGAGATGGCAAAGCAGCTGCACAGCAGGCGCAGGCCGCGGCCGCCGCAGTGGAAGCGAAAGTGGAGAGCCTTCAGGAATCAATTGCAGAGATCGGCGAGAGCGATGCTTATAAGGCTGCAAAGGAAGCCTTGACCGCCTTGAAAGCGGATAGTACGAACATCGCTACAAAAGTGCCTACGGATGCTGCAAAATTAGAAGCGTATAACAAAAAGCTTGCGCTTTATGAAACGGCCGTGAACGCCTGTAAAGCCCTGACCGAGGCGGAAAAGGATGCGATGGATATCGACCTGATGCTGTGGTTCCTGCGTGAAGTGGTGAACCGCGAATCATTCCTTGATGGAGGCACTGGCGCCGCCAATAAGATGAAGGTCACGAAGAACCTTTCCGCATATGTTGGGCCGCATGCAGCGCGTGATGCAGCCGTTGCTTGGTTGCTCCCCTACATGAAGGCAAGCCTAAAATTTCTACCAGCTCTAAGTTTACAGATGAAAAAGAGCAGCAGGCGCTGGAGGCTTATATCAACGCATTCAAAGCCGCGCCGGAATTGGTGCGGATGTATGCGGACGGCCTTTATATTAGCGGCACGAGCGTTTACTTCTATTATGTGTATGCGGATGGCTCCTATAACGCAAAGCGGGGGACGCGCGCGGCCGATTTGGCCAAGATGATAGGCCTTTGCTACACGGCGCAGAACCCCTGCGAAACGGTGCTGCCCGAAAAGCCCAACAAGAATAATTATGAGGGCGGCGTAGCGAACACAGAATATCTCGCGGCGATCAAAGCGTACTGCGAAGCGGATGCGGCAATACAGAACCATTTGAGTGCAAATTGCATGAAGGGTATCGAGGAAGCAGCTCCTATGCCACTGAGCTGAAGGCTGGCGCCGCCCCGCAGGTGATCGAGCAGATGCGGCTGGCGTGCGTTGTGTTTAATGAGACGAAGGATTCCACCCAGGCGGAAGCGGCCGTGGCGGCTTATGACAAGCTGAATGAAAACGAGCTGTCGGCCATCCAGGATGTTTTCGATGGCATTCAGGCGTTCCGCTATGTTGTCACAAATGCTTCGAACGGCTATTCCACCTCCTATGTTTCAGTTATGAATCTCTACAAGCAGTGCAAGGACTATGCCGACTATGCAAAGGTTCTCGAATTCGAAGCATACATCGCGGGCATCAAATTTGACGAAGTGAACAACGACGTGGTCGCGGAGTCGGCAAAGCGGTATAACGCGCTTCCCTCTAGCCTGAGGCCTCAGATTTCAGGCGAAGCCATGGAGAAGTACACCATGATCCAGAATATGTATGATCCGATCAAGCCGCTGGTGCCGTCTCGCGATATGTTTGAAGATGAAATCGCCGCGTATCAGCCCACTTATGTTTGGGAGCTGAAGGTGCCGGGCATGCGTCCCCTGCTGAGCGCTAATATTGCCGCGACAGACGCGCTCCTAGCCTCTCTGCTTAAGACGGCGCTTGCCTACAACGCCAATGGCTCTTTGAAGGGCGTTGCGAAATATTCCTTCTTCAGCAACCAGAATATGAGCCTGCTGCTCAAGCTCTTCGGCGTGCTCGGCCCGCTGGTGGAGGGAATTGCGATTGTTGGTTCTGGCGCGGCGGCGAAAATGCGCCCCTCCGGCTTTGTTGCAATGATTCCGGAAGAGAAGTTTACCGGCGCACGTGAAAAAATTGCCGCGCTTGCCGCTGAGAATGATACCTACGACGCCTATGACGCAATCACCTTTGCCAATGGCGACTGGGGATTCCAGGATGGCGATAAGGAGGGCTTCCGCGATGCGTTGATCACCCTGTTCCGTCCGCTGGGCGGCTTGATCTCTATGGTGTTTACCATGGAGAACAAGACGAACGCTAAGGGAGACTACATCTATGGCGCATATGAGCGGATTATCCCGATCTTTGAGAGCCTTGGGCTGAAGGGTGTTATTTCTTCTGAGGAGTTTACTGCTCGCTACACGCAGGCAAAAGAAAACGATAAGGCAAACGGCGCATCCGATACAACGTTCAGCGCTCTGCTGACGCCGATTGTCAACCTGGTGGAAGACCTGATGAAACATCCGCTCAACACCATTCTCGACCTGCTGCCGCGCGCTGCGCGCGCCATCAGCAGCGGTTCGCTGAACGATCAGGTGCATGCGCTGCTGGATGAAATGAGCTCCTTGGTATCCGGTATGCTCGGCGACCTGAATATTGACCTGACGGCCGACGCATCAACGCGATGATCGCGGGCCAAACGATTAGCTTCGACATCGGCGATTTCGCCACCGCGACGATCACCCTCAAGGCGATCGACTGGGCAAAGCTTGCCGGTTGCGGTTCGCTCAAGGCTGTCATTAGCGCTTCTGCGGCAAATGCATACCGTTTGGATATTCAGAACGGCAGGCCGGAAACCTATATCACCGTCAGCAAGTATCTCCTGAAGGCTGTGTTCAGCACGAAGATTGAGGGCAAAACACAGACGGTGGACCTGTTGGCGCTTGCATAACAAAAGCGATTTGCAGCGATCAAGCTGATCCGGCATAAACAAAGAAAGCGACGCAATGCACCCGGTGCATTGCGCCGCTTTGCTTTTTTGCTTTGTTTCTTGCCTGGATGGCGGAAACATGCTATGATAACAGACAGTTTGAAATGAAAATGGTGTTAAAATCGATGGCATATTTACACGCATACAATTTAAGCATCAGCTTCGGCGAAAAAAAGCTGTTCGACAATGTCTCCTTTGAGGTAGGCGAGCATGATCGGATCGGCCTGATCGGCGTGAACGGTGCGGGCAAAACTACGCTGTTTCGCTTGATTACGGGGGAGATGGAGCCAACGTCGGGCGAGGCTTTCCTCTCCAAGCAGGCGCGCATCGGCTACCTGGAGCAGCATGCCTGCGCAGACGAAACGCGAAGCATCTATGATGAAATGCTTTCCGTTTTTCAGAATGTGATGCAGGTTGAGCGGGAGTTGAATGAAACAACCTGTCAGCTGGAATTGGGGGAGGGAAGCCTCAATGAGCTGATCGACCGGCAACAGGCCTTGAATGAGCGGTTCGACCGCATGGGCGGCCTTACCTACCGCAGCCGGACGCGCGCGGCGCTGATGGGGCTCGGCTTTGCGGAAAAAGAGTTCGGTCAGCCCTGCGGCAATCTCAGCGGCGGACAAAAATCAAAGCTCAGCCTCGGCAAGCTCCTGCTTTCAGGGGCCAATCTTTTGCTGCTCGACGAGCCGACGAACCACTTGGATATTGAGAGCGTGGAGTGGCTGGAGGGGTTCCTGCGCGATTTCACAGGCGCCGCGCTGATTATTTCGCATGACCGTTATTTTCTTGACCGCGTTACCAACCGCACCATGGAAATGGAGCACGGGCATGTGAAACTGTTGAAAGGGAATTATACGGAATATCAACAGTTTAAAAAACAGGAGCGCGAGGTGCAGCAAAAGCACTATGAGAATTCCATGCGGGAAATCAAGCGGATTGAGGGGATCATTGCGCAGCAGCGGCAGTGGAACCGCGAAAAAAATATCCGCACCGCCGAGAGCAAGGAGAAGATGCTTGGGCGCATGAAGGCGGAGCTGGAAGCGCCTGAAGCTGAGCTGGAGAGCCTCCGATTTGCATTCCTGCCGCGTATGGTCAGCGGGAACGATGTAATCTTGGCCTCTGGGCTGCAAAAGTCGTTTGATGAAAAGAAGCTGTTTGCCGGTGTGGAGCTGCATATCCGGCGCGGCGACCGCGCCTTCCTCCTCGGGCCAAACGGCTGCGGCAAAACGACGCTATTGCGCGTACTCCTAGGCAAAACGCCGGCGGACGGCGGCCGCTTCACCTTTGGGACGAATGTGCAGATTGGCTATTTTGACCAGGGCCTCGGGGGTCTGCATCCGGAGAAAACGGTGCTCGCTGAGATTTGGGATACCTACCCCGCGATGACGCAGACAGAAGTGCGCTCCGCCTTAGCCGCGTTTCTCTTCCAGGGAGACGCTGTGTATCAGCTGGTGCGGGATTTGAGCGGCGGGGAGAAGGCCCGTACGGCGCTGCTCAAGCTGATGCTCTCCGGGGCAAACCTTTTATTGCTGGATGAGCCGACCAACCATCTGGATATTTCTTCGCGCGAGGCGCTGGAAGATGCGCTTGCGGGCTATGAGGGCACCATGCTGATCGTCTCCCATGACCGTTATTTTATTAATAAAATCGCAAACCGTGTGCTCCACCTGACGCATGATGGGGTGAAGGAATACCTCGGAGGATATGATGATTATGTGCAGGCGTTGGAGGAGCAGCCACCCACGCCAAAGGCGGCGCAGGAAAAGCCGAAGCAGAATGCCTATAAGCTGCGTAAGGAGCGTGAAAGCGAGCGCCGTAAGCTCACCGGACGCATTGCCCGCTGTGAAGAGAAAATTGCCCGGATGGATGAGGAAATCACAACGCTCAACGCACAGCTTGAGCGCCTGAAATTGCGGCGGATTATGCAAAAGTGCTGGAATTGACGCAGCAGCTTGCTTCCCTGCATGAGGAGCAGGAGCGCCTGTATGCACAGTGGGAGCAGCTACAGGAGCAACTGGAGGCGGATGATAATGCTAGGAGGGCAAAAGCCAGTGAGCGGAAAAATTTTCTTCCTGCTGTTGACAAATTGTGATTGTGTGCATACAATAGAGATAAAGTAAATTGCTGTCTTCGGGGCGGGGTGTAATTCCCCACCGGCGGTAATGGAGCAAAATGCTTCGAGCCCGCGAGCCAACGGTGAAAGCTGTTAGGCCGATTCCGGTGCGATCCCGGAGCCGACGGTCATAGTCCGGATGAAAGAAGCGGCGCAGTCATTTTTGCGTCTGAGCGCCTGTATCTGCGGATACAGGGCTTTTTCGTTGACAGCGGAAAAAAGGAGTTGTCTGCTATGCAAAAGAAAACAGTCCGCCTCGTGCTCATTAGCCTGCTGTCGGCGATCGCATTCGTCCTGATGATGTTGGAATTTCCAATCTTTGCCGCAATCCCGGGGCTTCAGCACCTGAAGCTTGATTTCGGCGATGTACCGGCCGCGTTTGCAGGTGCCTTGCTATCGCCCGGCGTCGGCGTTGTGGTGGAGCTCATCAAAAACCTCTTGGAACTGCTCGTGCGTGGGATCGGCTCACAGATGGGCTTCGGCAATCTGATGAATCTTCTGGTGGGGTGCGCTTATGTGGTGCCGTTTGCCTTGCTTTATAAACGCTTTTTAGGCCGCTTTCGCTCCCGGGCTGCCTGCCTAACGCTGGCGGGTGTGATCGCATCGCTCATTATGATTGTGATTGGCGCGGCGGGAAATTACCTGATCGCACCGTTGTTCTTCCGCTATTTCCTGCATACCGAGCTAACGGGAGCCGTGTTGCTCACAGCGGTGGGCGGAGCCACGGCGCTCAATGCGGTAAAGGGTGCATTGGTCACCGCAGTGATGTATCCACTACTGGCCGTTTCGGAAAAATACCTGACACGTTATATCCGGCCAGTGGAAAAGCAGGAAAAACGGGAAAAGTTAGAGAAGTGCAAATGATTGGCTTTATTGGACGTTATGGAATGAAATGGGGGAGGAGATGCTGCATTGCTTCCGGAAATCAGAGCTAGGCGGAGCATCCGCAGATATCTGAAGCGGCCGGTTCCGAAACATATGGTGGAAGAAATTTTGCAGGCGGGTCTGCTTGCCCCCTCCTCAAAAAACCGGCAGCCATGGCGCTTTATCGTGGCAACCGGAGCAGCGAAAGACGCAGCGCTTCAGGCGATGGAGCGGGGCTTGCAGCGAGAAAAAACAGCCCGCTTCTGCCGGGCAGCGCATGTTTCCTCGGCGGCGCTGTGCATACGTTGGGTATTATGCGGCAGGCTCCTGTGCTGATTTTTATTGTGAACCCGATGGGCCGTGCTCTCCATGCCGCTTTAACGCTGGAAGAGCGGGTGTTCGAGCTTTGTAACGCGCAATCTGTTGGGGCCGCGGTTGAAAATATGGCGCTTGCGGCCACAGAACTGGGGCTTGGCAGCCTGTGGATTTGCGATACCTATTTTGCCTATCCGGAGCTGTGCGAATGGCTGGGCTCTGATGGGGAACTGCTCGCGGCGATGGCCGTGGGATATGCGCAGGAGGCGCCTCCCGCCAGGCCGAGAAAAAGCATGGCAGATGCAGTAGAATGGCGCGGCTGATCACTCCCTGAGCGCCTGCTCTTAGCTGGACGCCCTGCCGCTGCGTATGCGGATATCAATCAAAGAACCCCCAACCGGGCAAAGCGCTCAAAAGCATTGCCCGATTGGGGGATATTAAAATTTCAGCTTGCGGAATTTGGCGGGGGAAAGCCCGGTATTGCTTTTAAAAAAGAAGATAAAGTTTGTATCGCTGTTAAATCCGACCTCATATGCAATTTCGGAAACAGTCATGCTTGTTTTTTGCAAATATTCCTTTGCACGGTTTAGCCGGGATACCAACACATAATCATAGGGAGAGAAACCGGTTTGTTGTTTAAAAACCCGAGAGAAATGCGAGGGGCTCATATGGACTGCCTGAGCAAGATCGCCGACACGAATGGTTTGATTTAAATGCTCGTTGACATACTGCTTGGCGTCGCGGATATTTGCCTCGTAGTGGAGGCTGTTTTCTTCGCTTCGCAGCGGGCGCGCAAACTCCGCCAGCAGCCTGTAAAGCTCCAACGATAAATCGATTTCGGGGGTGGCGTCTGCCGTTCGAATGCCGTCATATAGGCGAAAGATCAAACCCTCAATTTGCTCCGGATTGCCGGATTGGATTAAATTCCCTTCGTTGCGGATGATTTCGTGATACCAGTTGAGGCAATCCGGCCCGTTAAAATGCACCCAGATGGATTCGAAGCTGTCATTGGTATAATATTCATGCGGATGGAAGCAATCCAGAAGGACGGTATCGCCCTGCCTCGCGGTGATATGGCGCCCTTTGACGACAAAGGTAAAGCTGCCGTCTATGATATGTGTGACCAATAGGCTGTCATAATTTTTGCGGATTAAATGATAGTTTGCCGTACAGTAAAAGTGCCCCGCGCTGATGAGATAGTAATAAAGCCTCTTGGCTGTTGGCGACGGCGATGAAAAATATAGATCAGATTTGTTTAAAACGCCGGTTTCATCGGATTTCATAGTTCTATCCCCATTTTTATGGCAGGATTTCGAAAGTTTTCAATTGTTTTTTGAAAGGTTTGCCCTTTTGGATATTGTATAATGTCTATGAAAAGAAGTCAAATCAAGAATTCTGTAAAAGTTTGCGGTATGGCCCAAATGGTCGCCTCTGCGCCGCCAACGAATTTGCGGTACCAGCGTACCGTCCGGGCGGATACCATTGAATTGGAGCTTTTACCGGGAGAAGCGCTTGTGCTCTGGATGGAACGGGCGTAGGCTGCCTGATTACACATGATTTTGGATAGGGAAGAAAGGAGATTTATGAAATGCTGGCGTTTCATTTTAATTGTGTGCCAAGGAAGGTCAAGGAGATGGGCTTTCATTTTGGCAATCTTTCCAGCCGGTATGGCGCGAACAACCTCTATTTCACCAAAGACGGCAGGCCGTTTTTGCCCATTGCAGGCGAGCTTCACTTCAGCCGCCTGCCGCGGGAGATGTGGGAGCGGGAGCTGCTCAAGATGAAGGATACGGGGATCACGGTTGTTTCCACTTATGTTTTCTGGAACTACCATGAGCCGGAGGAAGGGGTATTCGATTTCAGCGGGGATAAGGATCTTGCCCATTTTCTATCCCTTTGCCGGAAAACCGGCTTGCCCTGCGTGTTGCGCATCGGCCCTGGTGCCATGGCGAGGTGGTATATGGCGGCTTTCCGCGCTATGTGAACAGAATGCCGCGAAAGCGGTGTGACGCCCCCCGATATTTGCGGTGTGTTGAGCGCTATTGGAAGCGGCTCGCAGCGGAGATCAAGCCCTATTTCGATGGCGAAACGGTGCTCGGCGTGCAGCTGGAGAATGAATACGGAGGAAATATTTCTCATATTCACACGCTGCGCAAGCTCGCGGAGCAGGCAGGCTTTCGAACGCCGTTTTTCACCATGACAGCATGGCCTACCAACACGCCGGATCAAGCGTTTTTACCGATGTTTGGCGGCTACCCGGAAGCTCCTTGGACGCAGAACAGAAAACCGCTCGTGCCGGCGAATCGGTTTGAAATATCTGCTGCCAAAACTGAAGCGGAAATTGGCGGAGACCTGCATGAGATCCAAACAGGCAATGAATCCGGGTTTGGTGATTTTCCCTATGCCTCCTGTGAGCTTGGCCCTGGCAACCAGGTCACCCAGCACCGCCGCCCGATCATTCATGAAAACGATGGCTACGGGGTGGGCTTTACCCGATTTGCGTCGGGAATGAATTGGATCGGCTATTATATGTATCACGGCGGTAGAAACCCGAATGACCGTTTGATGCAGGAAAGCCGCATAACGGGATACCCGAATAATTATCCAATCATTGATTATGATTTTCAGGCTCCGATCAGCAGGTGGGGGGAGTGCCGGCCGCACGGTGATCGGCTGCGGCTCCTGCATCTGTTTATCAACCGGTTTGATGAGCGGGTGGCAGTGAAGCAAGCGTTCTTTCCCAGGGAAAAACGTGCTGGTGCAATGGATCGTTCTCGCCCTTCCTGCTCGGTGCGCATGGATGAGAGTGGCTCCGGTTACTTTTTTGTTTCTGCCTATGAGCGCGGGCTGTCATTTCCGGATTTTCATGATGTCCGTGTACAAATTAACTGCGGAGAAAAGCAGTTTTCCTTGCCGCCAGTGGATATTAAGGCGGGTTCCCTGTTCTTTTATCCCTTTCATCTATCTGTGGCGGGCGTGGATTTTGATTATGTTTTAGCCCAACCCATTGCAAAGGTGGCGCAGGGGGAGCAAACCATCTGCTATTTTATGGAGATTCCCGGCATTGCGCCCAGCCTGTCTGCAAGCGGCGAAGTCACACAACTTCCGGTTGATACAGTCGGATTTGAAAAGGGCAATGTGCAGGTGATCGTTTTATCCAAAGCGAAAGCGATGCGGTTTCATCTCATTGGGAATCATGTCGTTTTTGCGAAGGCTCTGTTTATACAGACGGGCACGCCGTCCGGTGTGAAGCCGCGGAAGGCTATTTCTCTGTAGATGGGGAGACAAAGGAGATTGTAAAAAAAGATTTATCGAGCCTTATCGCCCTGGAGGAAACCTCAAAAGTATCGCTGCCTTACGGCTATTATCTATATTCGTATGGGAAGCGCCGGTACTATCGACTGAAAATCGACCGCAAACTGTTAGAGAACCGGTTCGACGTGAAGCTTACTTTCTCCTTTACGGGGTTGAATTTACAGGTGTTTGGCGGCAAAAGGCTGCTTCATGATTGCTTTAACACGGATGGGGAATTTGTGATGCGCCTGCGCGAATACCGCCGTGAAATTGCGCGCTATGGCGAACTGCTGATCAAAGCGGTGCCTGCTGCGCGGCACGGCGTGGGAAATGTCTATCACGAAATTGAAATGGAGCCCGGCGTCGTTTCCCTTCGGCTTCTGCGTGCAGAAGAAATCACGGTTGTCGAGCGGGAATTAACCATGTGAGCACAGCCTGTGATGATCTTGGCACACTTGTGGGCAGATTATGCAAAATAGAATAGTGAGAAGGTAGCTCTTTCGAATTTTTAAAAGGATTTGAAATTTTGTCGCTTTGCTGATGAAATGATGGCTTTGGAAGAATTGCGTTGGCAACCGGCCCTGCGCTGAAGAGCGTTAGAGCCATTCCAGGCGCCATTGCCACCGCTGTGATCAAATGCTATCCATCTCAATCGAATAAAACCTTCTGCAAATGGTGAAACTGTTTGCAGAAGGTTTTTGTTATTTGTACACCGAGGGCAGCATCAATAGAAAGAATATGGGAACGATCTAAAACGGAGAGGAAGGATATGTTGAGTAATCGTGTTTTAATTGTGGTAAATTCTGTTTACCAGCTTATTACTGCAATCCACATGAAAAGGACGATTCTCGCACAGCGAAATGCTGATTTGCTATTAACCGATATGCTGCCAAACGGCGAAGCATATTTACCGCATTTGCAGGAAATCAGATTGTTCGACCGGATTATTTTTGCCCGAACCAGGGAATGGATTCAGAAATGTTCTTCAGGGAAAAAAGAGGATATTTCTGAGCTATTCCAAAATATCTATCAAAAATTTCAGTGGGGCCTGAGCGATGAACTTAGTCTGTATTGCGAAGTATATTTTTCTAATTTTGATGCTTTTACCCGTATGCTTGCCAGTGCTTTTTATGCGGTTTCCTGTGAGTTCATCTGCTATGAGGATGGATTTTCATCTTATGTGATTGATTTTCTAAGAGAAGACCGTTCGCCGATCAACCGTCATCCTGAGGGCCGAAAGATTAAGGATAAAATAACAAAGGTATTGCTTTATGAGCCTCACCTAGCTGTGCGTAAAGATGAACTGAAAAATTGCCCATTGCCTAAAATCAACAGAGGGGACACTGCCTTCAAGGCAATATTAAATCATGTTTTCGACTATCAAAGCCCTGAACAAACAGCTGATTTTATATTTTTAGAGCAATCCTTCCGGGCAGAGGGGCTGAAAACTAATGATATTTCATTGATGGAAACCTGTCAAAAGATTGTTGGGCCAGGCCGGTTTTTCGTGAAGCCACATCCAAGGAATTCGGAGAATGTGGCGTTTCAGATGGGTCTGACCAGAAAATATACGGAACGTATTCCATGGGAACTATTCCTGCTCAATGAAGGATTAGAGAGCAAGACGATTCTGACCGTCTGCTCCAGCGCAGCTCTCACAAGCAGAATCGTATTTGGAATGGACGTCAATACGGTAATGCTATATCAACTGTTTGAAGGGAAAGTGCTCTGGAAGGAAGATGATATTTTGAAAAAATATTTACGGAAATTTCAAAGGCAATTTTCTGGAAAAAACTACTATGTCCCTCAAACGGTATATGAGCTTGCAAATACGCTGCATTATTTAGGGGGACATTATGCATCATAAAAAAGTTTCGATTATTATACCAGTGTATCAGGTCGAAAATTATCTGGAGCGAGCTGTAGATTCCGCTTTAGCGCAAACGCTTGAGGAAAAGGAGATCATCCTGGTGGACGACGGCAGCCTGGATGCTTCTGCCCAAATTTGCGACCATTATGCACAGACTTATCCGGAGCTCATTCAAGTCATTCATAAAGAAAATGAAGGCCTGGGCATGGCGCGCAATACCGGAATACGGCTTGCAACGGGAGAATACATTGCGTTTTTAGATTCCGATGATGCCGTAGAGCCGGAGATGTATGAAGAAATGTATGCAAAGGCCATAGAAGATCAGTGTGATATTGTAATGTGCGATGTGAAAATTATTTATGTGGAAGAGGGCAGAACCTCCGTCGTTTCCTCTTATCCAAGCCAAGAAGTGGATCTGTCAGATTATATCGCAAACGGAAATAATATCACATACAGTGTCAACAAGCTGTTTCGTAGATCTATTTGGGAAGAAAATCAGTATGAAAAAATGCTGTTTGAGGATATCTCCCTCATACCATCCTTGATGACAAAATATTCGGCAATTGGCTATGTACCAAGCCTTTTTATTGCTATTACCGTAGATCGGATACCTGTCCACCTCAATGGTTGGAGAAATGGTCGATATTGTACAGGCTCTGCGCAACTTTATCGATCACAGTGATGTGGCATATCGGGATGAAGTGATTTACTGCGCAGCAAAACAAATTTATTGGAATATGACAAAGTCCCGTGAGCTTTTTCAAGCAGATTTTATCAATCTTTTAAAAGAATACCAGAAAGATTTTCTTCTAAACCCCTATATTCCGCAAGATAAATCAGTGAAGAAAATCCTGGATTTTTAGCGAAAGAGGTGATTCCCGCTACAATCATTTGTGTTCATATTCACAGGCCGGTTTCTCAGGCATATATGGACACCATTCAAAAAAAACTTCCCGAAAGCGAAGTTGATTGATGCCAATGAAACCTATTTTGCCTTTGAACAATTGCCTGAAAATATCCAAAATGCCCAGTTAAATGGAAACTGGAGCTATGTAGAAGAATATTACGCGCTGAAAATATTATGTGAACAGGGCGGCATCGTACTCAATCCGGATATGCAGGCCAACCTCAACCTGCAAAAGCTGCGTCTTAGCCACATTTTTTTTGGGTTTGAGGATGCAGAAGCGTTATCTACCGGATGCTATGGCGCTTTAAAAGAACATTATGTCGTACAGGCACTACTGGACACATACAGGATAGATTCGATCTATAACAAAGCCTTTTTACCGCTTAGCGAACGCCTCAGGGATTTTCTAATCCTGCATTTTCACCTTAAAACCAACGGCAGAAAGCAGCTGTTGAAAAATGAAGTGCAGATTCATCTCCCTAGCGTGCTTGCCTACGATATGAAAGATGGGGAGAATTGCGCAAAAAAATGGGAGATAGCAGTGCCGGATGGGTATGAACTGGTCAGCGACAAGGTTCTAAAAATGTGGTCTGATCGAATTATGGAAAATTGGAACCTGTATAAGCAGGAACGGGAGCATAGCGCCCGAGCAAAAGGGAAAGTAGCTCCGGCAAAGCCTGCACCGCCACCAAGCAATCAAATCATAGAGAAAAGAATTGAGGAAGTGAAAAAGAAATATGAAACCTCTACGTGTTGGCGCCTTACGAAGCCGCTTCGAATGCTGGCGAATTTATGGAGAAGAAGAAAGAGAAGAAGTTAGAATGGACAATCCTTCAAACTGCATTGTTGCTTTTTGCGCATAGACACTGTTTCAAATTTTGGCTGTGCCAAAGCAATCAGCTGCTGCGGCTTAGCGAAGGAAGGGTAGGGTTATCATGCGAACGGCTGCCATTATCCCGGCTCGATATGGATCCAGCAGGTTAAAGGGAAAGCCTTTAATGGATCTGTGCGGACGGCCTATGATTTGGTGGGTTTATCATCAGGTAGTAAAATCAAAAAAAATCGACGTCGTTTCTGTGGCAACCGATCACGAAGCCATACGTGCAGGCATGTAAACA
>ENA-OQDW01000645-OQDW01000645.1-human-gut-metagenome-genome-assembly--contig:-NODE-645-length-14070-cov-1.773793_pt1 | contig 14070 bp, 23 predicted proteins | sample MGYA00242784_ERZ504613 | MGnify/ENA primary metagenome ERZ504613 (study PRJEB26092, sample SAMD00036330) | human gut metagenome | host: Homo sapiens | study: EMG produced TPA metagenomics assembly of... | reverse complement strand
ATCCGACGACTGCCTGAAAAGCTCCAATTGGCAGGCGCTGCAGCCGCAGGGCAGGAATAGCAGTTTAATCCCGGCACACATACTGTTTTGGCATTTCCCTGATATATTTTTCCTTTAAATAAATTTGGAATATGAATGTTGGTAAGCAATGTGGCAGCTGCCTGTATCCACCCGCGTATCCGGGCTGTTTTTTTTGATCGTATAGTTGTTCTTTTATCCAATTCCCACACACTCCAGACATAATTTAATTGCTTTGCCAAGCACGGTAGCTGCTTCACCTCTGATTGCACCATAACCGATCATAAGTGTACCGGCGATGAATAAGGTGAACTGTGATATTTTTTTCCACATCAGACAGATTACTCCTTTCGTTTACTGTTATTGTCTTTGTTGACCAGCTGACATTAGTATTATACAATAGTGGATGTAAAATCCTTGTTAAGAAGTGGGAGAATATTTTGAGATTATTGATTGTTGAAGATGAAAAGAATTGTGTGATACAATTGCAAAAAGTCTGTACGATGCGGGCTATGAGGTGGATACCTCTTATAATGGAAGCGAGGCGCTTGAATATGCCTGACGGAGGAATATGATCTCATTGTGCTTGACCTGAATTTGCCGGGCATAGATGGAATGGATATTCTAAGGGAACTCAGGCGGGAGAATGAGGAGACAAAGGTGCTGATTCTGTCTGCGCGAAGCCAGATAGCGGATAAAGTGGAAGGCCTGGATGCAGGAGCCAATGATTACATGGAAAACCATTTCATCTGCAGGAGCTTGAGGCGCGGATCAGAAGTCTGACAAGACGTAAATTTGTACAGAGAGATGTTTGCCTGAACGACGGGGACATAAGGTTCGATACAAAAAAGCGCGAGGCATATGCAAAAGGAGAGAGGGTGCCTTTGACCAGAAAAGAAAGTGGAATTTTGGAATATCTGCTTCTGAATCAGGGCAGACCGGTAAGCCAGGAAGACTGATGGAGCATGTATGGGATGCATCTGTGGATAGTTTTAGCGGAGCTATCAGGGTACATATGTCTTCTCTCAGAAAAAAACTCAAGGCAGTGCTGGGATATGATCCGATTGTGAACAAGGTTGGTGAGGGTTATAAGATGCGAGAGGAATCAGAACAATGAAAAAAATGTCACTTCAGTGGAGACTTACGATCATAACTACATTGTTTATTGCAGTCATATGCGGATGCCTTACCCTGTTTTTATATAAGAACGGTGTGTATTATATTGATTTGTTGCAGGATACTGTTGATGCCCAGAGTGATGAGGACAACAGTAAGGTGACTGATGAAATATATATTAATATTCCAGATGATAAATGGGATGATTTTGCAGATGATTTTTCCATTCAGGTATATAACAACAAAGCAGATTATAAAAAAGAAGCTTGCTGTTCTCCACACTGCTGGCTCTTCTTGGAGGTGTTGCCACATATTTTCTGAGCGGACATGTACTTAAACCGCTTAGAAATTTTTCAGATAAAATTGAGGAAGTGCAGGCACAAAATCTGGCAGATTCGAGGATAGAAGAGAATGAAGTTAAGGAATTAAACCGGCTCAGTGTTTCTTACAACAGGATGTTGGAACGCCTCTCAGAAGCATTTGAGGTACAGAGGCAATTTACTGCAAACGCCGCACATGAGTTTCGTACACCGTTGTCGCTGATGCAGGTACAGCTTGATTTATATAATTCGACGGAGCACTCAGGCAATGACGAATGTGCGGAAAAGACAATTGCATGATGACGGAGCAGAACGAAAGACTCAGCAGGATGGTAAAGATTCTTTTGGATATGAGTGAACTTCAGATTGTGGTACGTGATGAAAAAATCATGGTTGATGCACTTGTAGAAGAGGTCCTGACGGATCTGGAACCACTTGCAATGGAGAAAAATATAAGGCTTATTGGAAAATGTAAGGATGTAACTATGGTGGGAAGCGACATCCTTATTTACAGGCTGGTATATAATCTTGTTGAGAATGCTATAAAATACAATCGTCCGGGTGGACAGGTTGTTGTGATGGCGGAGTGGAAAGAAAACATGTTTTTCTTTCCGTAGAGGATACAGGAAGCGGAATTCCAGAGGAACTCAGAAAACGGGTATTTGAACCATTCTTTCGTGTGGATAAATCCAGAAGCAGGGAACTGGGGGGAGTAGGCCTTGGACTTGCGCTGGTTTATGAAATTGTGAGGGTACATGACGGCAATATTGTAATCAGGGACAATCCGTCTGGGGGCACAGTTTTTGAAGTGATTTTTTAATGACAGGATCATATTTGTGATAAATGATTGCATGGCTCTTGATGCTTGACGTGCAGGAATACAAAACGTATAATAATCGGAGGATATAAGGCAGAAAATGGAGGAACGCTCATGGCATTAAGCAAGAAGCCGGTCAACGGCATGAAAGATATTTTACCGGAGGAGATGCAGATCCGGGATTACGTGCAGCAGGTCATCAAGGAGACCTACCGCAGTTTTGGATTCACACCGATCGAGACACCTTGTATGGAGAACATTGCAAATCTGAGCAATAAGCAGGGCGGCGAGAACGAGAAGCTGATCTTCAAAGTGATGAAGCGCGGTGAGAAGTTAAAGATTGCAGAGGCAAAGGAAGAGGCGGATCTGGTTGATTTTGGAATGCGTTATGATCTGACGGTGCCGTTAGTCCGTTTCTATGCGAACAACGCCAATGATCTCCCGTCCCCGTTCAAGGCACTGCAGATGGGCAGTGTGTGGCGTGCAGACCGCCCGCAGCGCGGACGTTACCGCCAGTTTATGCAGTGTGATATTGATATTATCGGTGAGCCGAGCAATCTCGCGGAGATCGAGCTGATCCTTGCGACGACAACGACGATCGGCAGACTCGGATTCAAGAATTTTGAGATCCGCATCAATGAGCGCCGCATCTTAAAGGCCATGGCAGCGTACAGCGGTTTTCCGGAGGAAGAATTCGATACCGTATTCATTATTCTGGACAAGATGGACAAGATCGGTCTTGACGGCGTGGCGGAAGAACTTGCCAAGGAAGGCTATGCGAAGGAGTCGATTGACAAGTATCTGGCGCTGTTTGAGGGCGTATCCAAGGCTCAGAACGGCATCAAATATCTGGCGGACACCTTACAGGGTTTTTTGGAGCCGGAGGTGGAGCAGAATCTTCAGGAGATCATCGACAGTGTGGAGGCGGCAAAAACAGCCGACTTTAAGATGGTATTCGATCCGACGCTCGTGCGAGGAATGAGTTATTATACAGGAACAATTTTTGAGATCGCAATGCCGGAGCTTGGGGCAGCGTGCGGCGGCGGCGGACGTTACGACAAGATGGTCGGCAAGTTCACCGGAAATGACGTTCCGGCGTGCGGATTCTCCATCGGCTTTGAGCGCATCATCCTTCTTCTGATGGAGAGCGGTTTCACCGTGCCGATGCAGCGCCCGAAGGTGGCATACCTCATTGAAAAAGGCTGTACCTCGGAGCAGGTGTCCAAAGTGATCGCCAGAGCACAGGAGGAGCGTGTTGCCGGGAAGCAGGTACTTGTTGTCCGTATGAATAAGAACAAGAAGTTCCAGAAAGAGAAGCTGACAGCCGAGGGTTACAGGGACATTGTCGAGTTTTACAAAGACTGATTGACAGGAGATCCGACAGAGAACGCCATGGCACAGCAAAACCGTTGAAAAATCGCGTTTCATGGTGTAAGATAGAAAAAGCGCCGGACAGGCTGCTGCCCGGACAGATCAGGAAGATTATTTTTAGATTGATACAAGGGAGTTAAGAAAATGACACAGTCAAGAACACATAACTGTAATGAGCTGCGTCTTTCCAATGCGGGAGAGAAAGTCACGCTCGTCGGATGGTACGAGAATCTCCGCAAGGTCAGCAAGAACCTGGGATTTCTTATTTTAAGAGATTTCTATGGAACGACACAGATTGTTGTTGAGACAGAAGAGATGATGGAAAAATTAGACGGTGTGAACAAAGAGTCCACTATTTCCGTGACAGGAACCGTCAGAGAGCGCTCCAATAAGAATACAGAGCTTCCGACCGGAGAGATCGAGGTCGTGCCGGAGGCGATTGAGATTCTTGGAAAGTGCATCTACAATGCGCTTCCGTTTGAGATCAACCAGTCCAGAGAGGCGGATGAGAATACCAGATTAAAGTACCGTTATCTGGATCTGCGTAATCCGGCGGTTAAGAGCAAGATTGTGCTCAGAAGCCGTATTGTGGCGGAACTCCGCAATAAGATGAACGAACTTGGATTTTTGGAGATTACGACGCCGATTCTGACCTGTTCTTCACCGGAAGGCGCCAGAGATTATCTGGTACCGGCCAGAAATCATCCGGGCAAGTTCTATGCTCTGCCGCAGGCACCGCAGCAGTTCAAACAGATTTTAATGGCATCCGGATTCGACCGTTACTTCCAGATCGCACCGTGTTTCCGCGATGAGGACGCAAGAGCAGACCGTTCTCCGGGAGAGTTCTATCAGCTCGATATGGAGATGGCATTCGCTTCCCAGGAGGATGTATTCTCGGTTGTCGAGGAAGTGCTGCCGCCGGTATTTGAGAAGTATGGTGTATACAAGGCTGCTTCCAAGGTCCGTTCGTGCGTATCCCGTATCTGGAGTCCATGGACAAGTATGGCACCGACAAGCCGGATCTCCGTATTAATCTGGTACTGCAGGATGCGACGGACGTCATGGCAGACTGCGGATTCGGCCCGTTCGAGGGACAGACCGTAAAAGCGGTTGTCGTGGACGGATTTACCGCGACCAGAAAAGTGATCGACGGAATCTGTGCCGAGGTGGAAGTGCAGACAGCCAACAAGGCTACTGGTTCAAGCTGGACGAGAACGGCGAATTTGTGGGAGGAATCTCCAAGTTCTTACAGGAGCGCAAGGAAAAAGTGATTGAGGCACTTGGATTAAAGCCGGGTGATTTTATCGGTCTGACCGCAGGCAAGAAGCTGGCTGCGCAGAAGACCGCAGGCGTACTCCGCAGACTGCTTGGCGCTGCGAGCGAGAAGCATATGAAGAAAGATTGCTATGAATTCTGCTGGATCGTAGATTTCCCGATGTATGAGATCGGCGAGGAGTCCGGAGAACTGGAGTTCTGTCACAACCCGTTTTCCATGCCGCAGGGCGGTATGAACGCGCTCTGCAACGAGGAGCCGCTTTCCATCCTGCTTACCAGTACGATCTGGTGTGCAACGGCGTAGAGCTTTCCTCCGGTGCGGTTCGTAACCATGACCCGGAGATCATGATCAAGGCATTTGAACTGGTTGGTCTTGGCGAGGAGGATGTGAAGGCAAAATTCCCTGCCATGTACAATGCATTCTGCTACGGAGCACCGCCACACGCAGGAATCGCTCCGGGTGTTGACCGTATGATTATGCTGATCTGCGGCGAGGAGAGCATTCGTGAGATCATCCCGTTCCCGATGAACAAGAACGCGATGGATATCATGATGGGAGCACCGGCAACGGTAGATCAGAAGCAGCTGGACGACGTTCATATCCGCATTCAGATGCCGGAAGAAAAATAGCGTAAAGCGACAGCAATAAAGACACAGGCTTTTGGACAGACTATCTCCAAAAGCCTGTTTTACACTATATAAAGTAGAAAACTTGAATGAAAAAGGAGATCACAGAGAGAATATGGGAAAAAGAACCGGAAAGAACCGTAAAACGGGCGGCAGGGCAGGATATGGAAAGCGTGCGGCTGCGGCGGGAATGATGTTCGTGATGTTGTTTTCTTTTGCCGCCTGCGGGAAGACGACCGCTTCTGAGGAAGCGGAGGCACTGAGTGGAAGCTGTATTGACATTTTAAACAAAGTTTACGAAACGGCCGATCTGGATGCATCGATGCGGGACGCCATGCAGGATTATGAGATGACGACGATCGACGCGGATATGGAAGAGTATGTGCTGGGGACAGATGAGATCACTTATACCGATTCTGCGTATTCTGCGCCGATGATGACATCGGTGGCGTATCAGTGTGTTGTGCTGCGCGTGCCGGACGGAACCGATGTGCCGAAGGCAAAACAGACGCTTTTGGACAATGCCAATCCTGCAAAATGGATCTGCGTGGAAGCGGAGAGCGTTGCGGTGGAGAGCATCGGGGATGTCATTTTATATGTTATGGGCTTCGACGAGGACGTGTCTGCAATAAAAGATGCATTTCTTGCACTGGACGAATGAGATGGATGCAATTAAGAAACAATAAGCTTTTGATGTGAGAAATATCAGAATTGACTGATAACCCTATAAAGAGATAAAAAGGAACAAGAGATAAAAAGGAACGATGAGAGAGGAAATCCCGGTTCGCGGACAGAGAATGACAGTTCTGTCTTAAGACCGGGATTTTTATATAAAAGCAACCATTGTTATGTAATAAACAGTATATAACAGTTGACAACAGTTCTATACTGTTATATACTGTTTGTCGAAGGAAAACCTACATACTGCGCAGAGGTGGAGGAGAATACAAAGAAAATGAAGATAATTGTGGATCACACATCGATGCAGCCGATCTATGAGCAGATCATAGAGCAGATAAAAAAACAGATCCTGCAGGGAACCTTGCGGGAGGGAGCGCCACTTGACAGTGTGAGAATGCTTGCAAAGGATCTTAAGGTGAGCGCTCTCACCGTAAAAAAGGCATATGATGCCCTGGAGGAGGAACAGCTGATCGCGACGGTGCATGGCAAGGGCAGCTTTGTGCTCGGGGTGAATCCGTCACTGCTTGCGGAAGAACAGAAAAGAGAGATCGAGCAGCGGATGGAACAGCTGGTGGCGAAGGCGCGGGCGTATGGCATGAGCGACGAAGAACTGCGGGCGGTTCTGGAATTGTTTTGGAAGCATAGGAGTGCAATCACAGGAATGGAGAATCATATGAATGATGGGATGGTGCAACTGAATAAAGTAACAAAGGCATACGGGTCGTTTCAACTGGACTGCTCCATGGAAGTGCAGCCCGGGATGGCAACCGGATTTGTTGGGGCGAACGGAGCGGGAAAAACGACGACATTTCAGATTCTGCTGGGGCTGGTGCCGCCGGAGACGGGTGAGATAAGGATCTTCGGAAAACCATATACAGAACTGACTGCAAAAGACCGGGAGCGGATCGGGGTATCCCTTGCGGATTCGGGCTTCAGCCAGTTCCTTACCGTCCGGGATGTCACCGCCATTCTGCGGAATCTGTATACCAGATTTGATGAGGCCAGGTTCCTGGAAAAATGTCAGCGGTATGAACTTCCGGCGAACAAAAAAATCAAAGATTTTCTACCGGGATGCAGGCAAAGCTGAAATTGCTGATTGCAATGTCACATGACGCGACCTGCTGATTCTGGACGAACCGACGCTGGGACTCGATGTGATGTCCAGAGAGGCGATGCTTGAAGAACTGCAGGAATATCTGGATTCGGAGGGAACCGGCGGAGCACCGAGATCTGTCCTGATATCCTCCCACATCTCCAGCGTCTGGAAAAGTTCTGCGATGATATCTATATGATTGACCGGGGGGAAGATCGTGCTTCACGGGGAGACGGATGTTCTTCTGGATTCATATGGTATCTTAAAAGTGGATGAACGGCAGTATCAGGCGCTGGACCGTAGATATCTGCTTGCCGGAATGCGGGAAGCGTACGGTTATCGCCTGCTGACGAACGAGCGCCGGTATTATCAGGAAAATTACCCGGATCTTGTGATGGAAAAAGGCAGCATTGATGATATTCTGATTTTGACAGCGAGGGGGGAGAAGCTATGAAAGGATTATTGACGAAGGATTTTCGGATTCTGGCAGGGCAGAAGCGGTATTTTACGATTATCATTCTGATTGCGGCCATTTTTCTTTACAGCGGTCAGCCGGCGCAGATCATTGTGGGATATTGTACCATGTTCGGCATGCTTTTTACAGTAAACACGATCTCGTATGACGAATTCGATCACGGCTATCTGTTTCTGTTCACGCTTCCGGTGACCAGAAAAGATTATGTGCTGGAAAAATATGTATTTATGCTGCTGTGCGGCGGTGGTTTCTGGGCAGTTTCCGCAGCGGCCGGTTTTGTGGCGGATTATATCCGTGGAGATGTGGTGTCTCTTTTAGAATGCTGATGCCCATGTTCCTTATTTTATTAGAGATGACAATTTTTCTGGCAGCCATGCTTCCGGTCAGCCTGAAATACGGTATGGAAAAAAGCAGGACAGCAACCATGATTCTGGGGTTTGCGGTGCTTGGGGCTGCAATTGCAGCAAGGAAGCTTCTGCCGGAGAATTTTGCGGGAGGGCTGAGGTGGTCTGCGCAGTTAAATCCTGCGACCGTGACTGCGGTAGTGTTTTTGGTTTCCCTGACCACATTGGCGGTATCCTTTGCGGGCAGTGTCCGCATTATGCAAAAAAAGGTATTCTAAGGATTGCCACTTTACAAATAGTGCAAAAAATAGGATAATGGTATCACTTAAAAACAACATTTTACAATAGATGGGATTGATCATTTATGGAAATAGAACATATCGGTGATAACAAAATCCGCTGTGCACTGACGGAACAGGAGATCGAGAGTCTCGGATACGATATTGATGAGATCATTGCGAACAGCGAGATCACGCAGGAATTCATGCATACTGTCTTAGAACTCGTCGAGGAACAGGAACATATTCAGATGGAGGGCATCTCTCCGATGGTGAAGGCGGAGCTTTTGCAGGATCACAGCATGGCGATCACTTTTGGCGCAGACAAAGAGGTGTCACTGAGGGATCTGGTGAATACGGTCAGTCATATGATCAGCCAGCTGGATCCGGACGCTGCATTAGGGAAACAGGACAAGGCAGAAGAGGGGAACGCACAGACCGCAGCAGATACAGCGGATACGGCAGCCGCTGCGGGAACGCATAAGCGCACCGACCCGATGATCTGTGCACTGCGCTTTTCTTCCTTTGAGAATATGCGCAGGATGAGCCTGCTTGCTTTTCGCGGGAAGATTCCAAAGAGCAGTCTCTACAAGATGGACGGCGCGTACTATCTGATTCTGGATTTTACGGGATTTGCCAAGGAGGAGATGCGTCCATTTGCGTTCGGAACGATCGAGTATGACGATGCGCATTACTCCGATCAGGGGCACATTGCACATATCAGAGAGCAGGGAATTTGTATCATGAAAAAGCAGGCTCTTGAAATGCTGATGCAGTTGTGAGAAATAGATAAAAGCCGTTTTGTAAATAGGCAAAGTCCTCAAATCCGGTCACAAAATTTGGTAAAAATGCCGAACAACTTCCTGATGCATTTTCCACTATATATGCTATGATGGTAGAGGTGTGTGTACAAGATATATACACCAAGAAGAGAATAGCACAGAAGAAGGCGGGGGACGCCGGTGTGCGGAAAGTGGAGAAGTTATGAGCAGAGAGCAGATCTGGGAGCTTGAGGAGAACAAACGCAGCCTGTTAAGACAGGCCTATCGGATGAAGCAGGAATGTCCGCATATGTCGCCGGTTGGACTTGAGTATGAAATGTATGCCGCGATTATGAAAGAAGTGCGGGAGATTACGGCGAGATTACAGCTGTCTGCAGAGGCTTAGGATGGCGTTACAAAAGAAAATCAATATAAGCATAAAAAAGAGCTTCATCCGGGTTTGCAGATGAAAGCTTTTTTGATATGATAAGGAGAGGATGCGGAATGAAGAGACAGAAGATGCGGACGGAACAGAAGTCCAATGTGAAAAACAGTGTGGGAAGACTTGTGTTTGTAGGATTATCCCTGCTTTTGCAGGTTTTGTGGATTTTGCTGCTGTTTTTGCGGTTGAATGCATATTCTACGGCAATCAGTTTATGCTTTAGTGTAGGAGCATTTCTTGTGGCGTTAAGCATTTACGCCAAGCACGAGAACGCTGCGTTTAAAATGCCCTGGATTATTCTGATTCTGGCGTTTCCGGTGCTGGGGCTCTGCATATATCTGGTGTTCGGACACAAGAATGTGGTGGCAAAGGCGATGCGTAGACGCTTTGAGACGATTGAACCGGTGCTGTTTGAACAGATTCCACAGGATGAGGTCGTGCTTGGGCAGCTGGAGGAGCAGGATTTTGCGGTGGCGAACCAGTGCCGCTATATCAATCGGTTCGGGCATTATCCGGTGTACCGGAATACGGATGTGACATTTTACCCGGATGCGGCGGAGGGACTTGCGGCGCAGCTGCGTGATCTCGCGTCAGCAGAACATTTTATCTTTATGGAATATCACGCGATCGAGGAAGCGGAGGCGTTCGGCAGGATTAGGGATGTCCTCGCCGAGCGCGCGGCACACGGGGTGGAGGTACGCCTGTTTTACGATGACGTCGCAGTATCGGCTTTATCGATCCGGGCTTTATCAAGCGCATGGAAGCCATCGGCGTAGAGTGCCGGGTATTCAATCCGGTGCTTCCGATCCTAAACATCTTCATGAACAACCGCGATCACAGAAAGATTACGGTGGTGGACGGAAAGATCGGCTACACGGGCGGCTACAATCTTGCGGATGAATATTTTAATATCACGCATCCGTATGGAGTCTGGAAGGATACCGGAATCCGTCTTGCCGGAGATGCGGTGGCAAGCCTGACTGTGACATTTCTTCAGATGTGGAATGCCACGGCGGAGGCGGACCATGAGTTTCAGACGTATTTTCCACAGCTGGATTACCGCGCGGCAGACACCGGTTTTGTACAGCCGTATGCGGACGGCCCCCTGACGGACGGTTATTTTGCGGAGGATGTCTATTTAAATCTCATCAAGAGTGCGAAACACTTTTTCTATGCGGCGACGCCGTATCTGATTATCAGCGATGATATGACGAGGGAACTGTGTCTGGCTGCCGAGCGCGGCGTTGATGTGCGGATTGTGACGCCGGGGATTCCGGATAAGAAGTTAGTGTATCAGACGACGCGCTCCTACTATGCGCCTCTGGTGCGGCGCGGCGTGCGCATCTATGAGTATACGCCGGGATTTATCCACCAGAAGCAGACACTTTGTGATGGGGAGACGGCGACGGTCGGAACGATCAATTTTGACTATAGAAGCCTGTACCATCATTTTGAAAATGGTGTGTTGCTGCATGGCTGCGGGGCGCTCGGTGCCATTGGAGAGGACTTTGCGCAGATATTTGAGGTGTCGCGCGAGGTGACGGAACAGTATAAGGGAAAGCGGAGTATGGGGCTTCGCATCATACAGTGTATTCTGCGGTTGTTTGCACCGCTGTTATAGGAGAAGAAAAATGCGACGCATTGCGTCTGCGGAACGGAGGTTTTTATGCTGAGAGAGTGGAAAGAGCCGGTAAGACCCGGGGAAGAGGAATTAAAGATGCGCCTTGCGGCAGCCAGGGAAAAGCTTGCCGCCCAGCAGCTTCTCATCAAGGAGCAGAAAGTGCCGGTACTGGTGCTGCTGGAAGGCTGGGGAACGGCGGGAAAAGGCTACTGCATCGGTCAGATCATCGAGAATATTGACCCGCGCCATTTCAAGGTGGAGTCCATGGAGAGAAAGACCGTGGAGGAAGAGCGCAAGCCGTTTTTATACCGCCATTTTACCCGGATTCCGGAGGCGGGAAAGTTTGTATTTTTAGATTCCGGCTGGATGGATGAGGTGGTGGAAGAGCGCCTTCACGGGGAGCTTTCCGAGGAAAATAATGCAAAGCGCATCGAGAGGCGTGCGGCGTTTTGAACGTCAGCTGACGGATAACGGCTACCTCGTGATGAAGTTTTTCCTGCATATCTCCAAGAAGGAGCAGACCAGACGGATGGAGCGCCTCACGGATGAAAAGGACACCGTCTGGCGTGTGGGGAAAAAGGATCTGTGGCGAAGAACGAGTCACTACGAGAAGTGCATGGATGCGTTTTCTTCCTATTTGAAGAGCACGAATATGCCGTCCGCACCGTGGTATATTGTGGATGCAAAGTCGAAGAAGTGGACGGAATTGCAGGTGCTTGAGACGCTGACGCAGGGAATTGACATTGCGCTTGACAACCGTGATATGGCGGTTCCGCTTCTGCAGAATGTATTCCCGTTAGAGCGCATGCCGCTTCTCTCGGAGATACCGCTCGATAAGACGCTCGATGAGGAGACGTACCGCAAGGAGTTAAAGCATTTAAAACAGCGGCTTGGCGAGCTGCACAACCGCCTGTACCGCAAGAAGGTTCCGGTCATCATCGCCTATGAGGGATGGGATGCTGCCGGAAAGGGAGGTAACATCAAGCGGATCACCAGTGCGCTCGATCCGAGAGGCTATGAAGTGCATCCGATTGCAAGCCCGGAGCCGCATGAGAAGGCAAGGCATTATCTGTGGCGCTTCTGGACGAGACTGCCAAAGACTGGTCACATCGCAATTTTTGACCGTTCGTGGTACGGACGTGTGATGGTCGAGCGGCTGGAGGGATTCTGCACGGAAAACGACTGGATGCGTGCGTACAACGAGATCAATGAATTTGAGAAGGAGCTGCATGACTGGGGAGCCGTCATCATCAAGTTCTGGGTGCAGATCGACAAGGATACGCAGCTGGAGCGCTTTAACGAGCGGCAGAACACGCCGGAAAAGCAGTGGAAGATCACGGAGGAGGACTGGAGGAACCGGGAAAAATGGGATCAGTATGAGACGGCAGTCAATGAGATGATCACAAAGACGAGCACGACCTATGCGCCGTGGCATATCCTCGAGTCTGTGGATAAGAAGTACGCAGGATCAAGGCACTCCGGATCGTGATTGAGGAGCTGGAAAAGGCACTCGGTTAGACTATGTTTTAGAATGACAGAAATATGCAAATTATGCCATGCGTGGCAATACAATTTCGCCCTCTGTCTTACTATAATATTTTCAGAAGGAATGAAAATAGGAAGGTAAGACAGGGGGATTTTTTATGCAGTACGGACATTTTGACAATGAGAAAAGGGAATATGTCATTGACCGCGTCGACCTGCCGGTATCGTGGACAAATTATCTCGGCGTGAAGGATTTGTGCGTCGTGGTCAATCATACGGCGGGCGGTTACATGTTCTATCAGTCTCCGGAGTATCACCGGGTGACGCGTTTTCGCGGAAATGCGGTGCCGATGGACCGGCCGGGACATTATGTGTATCTGAGGGATGCAAAGGACGGAGATACTGGAGCATATCCTGGCAGCCGGTGGGAAAACCGCTGGATCAGGCAAAGTACACCTGCAGACACGGCATGAGCTACACGACCTATGAGTGCGATTACAAGGGAATCAAGGCGAGCCAGACACTCATGGTTCCGATGGACGATGCGGTGGAACTGTGGGATGTGCGCCTTAAGAACACCACGGACAAAGAGAGAAGGATATCGGTATTTTCGTATTGTGAGTTCTCGTTCCATCACATTATGATTGACAACCAGAATTTCCAGATGAGCCTCTACTGTGCAGGATCATCCTACGATGAGAATATCATCGAGTATGATCTGTTCTATGAGGAATTCGGCTATCAGTATTTCACGTCGAATGTGACGCCGGACGGATTTGACTGTCTGCGTGACAGCTTTCTGGGAGCATATCGCACAGAAGATAACCCGATTGCGGTGGAGCGCGGAACATGCAGCGTTCCCACGAGCTTGGAAACAATCACTGCGGAAGCTTACAGAAGGATCTTGTGCTGGCACCGGGAGAGGAAGTGCGGCTGATCTTCATGCTCGGAGAGGGCAGCCGCGAAGCGGGAAAAAAGATCCGGGAAAAGTATTCAGACATGGCAAATGTGGATGCGGCGTATGCACAGTTAAAGGACTACTGGGAAAATAAATTTGCACAGCTGCAGATCAAGACGCCGAATGAGGGAATGAATACGCTCATCAATACCTGGAACCTCTATCAGGCGGAAGTAAATATCATGTTTTCGCGTTTTGCATCGTTTATCGAGGTAGGTGGCCGCACGGGTCTGGGGTACCGGGATACGCACAGGATGCAATGACGATACCGCACTCCAATCCGGAGAAATGCAGACAGCGTATCGTGGAACTGCTGCGCGGACTCACGACCAAAGGCTACGGACTGCATCTGTTCTCGCCGGAATGGTTTGACCCGGATGCAAAAAAG
>ENA-OQDW01000644-OQDW01000644.1-human-gut-metagenome-genome-assembly--contig:-NODE-644-length-14073-cov-2.235982_pt1 | contig 14073 bp, 20 predicted proteins | sample MGYA00242784_ERZ504613 | MGnify/ENA primary metagenome ERZ504613 (study PRJEB26092, sample SAMD00036330) | human gut metagenome | host: Homo sapiens | study: EMG produced TPA metagenomics assembly of... | reverse complement strand
CTCTTCCCAGCCCCAAACCCCTGGCTGTTTCCCGAATCGCCGGAGACACTCCCGCCACATAAGTCTCCATTGCCCCCACAACAATGGGGGTGATAAGCGCCACCTGGGCAAGAATCATGATTTTAACCGTGAACAACAGCTTCATGTGTCGCAGAGGGCCGACCCCGGAGAAAAGGATGTAAAACAGTAGGCCGCATACTACAGGGGGCATCCCCATAAGCGTTCGGTTCAGGATAATCAGAAGCCCTCTCCCGGGGAATTTGCTATTGCCCAGACAGATTCCCAGCGGAACACCCAGCAGCAGTGCAAGCAAAGAGCTTTTGAGGCTCATTTGCGCTGTGACTTTCAAAATGTTCAGAAGTTCTGCATCGGAAGACAGGATAAGAGAAATCGCATTTTGAAGGGCCGTTCCCACGGTGTAGCCTCCTTTCTTTTTGTAAATCCCGTGGGGAAATTCCCCACGGGATACAGTTTACACAGATTTTTTCAAAAAAGCAAGTTTTTGGAAACTGTACATATAGCGTCAGCCGCAGAAAATGAACCCAGAGTTCCTCAGCTTATGATGCCATCGTTGGCAACGAAAGTCAGGAAGGTTGCCTTATCGGTCAGGATGTAAGCCTGCATCTGCTCTGCCATCACCAGACATGCGCCCATACCGGCGTTTGCAGAGGTGTACCACTGCGTGTAGGGAGCGAAGGACTCTGCCTCCTTCGTGATACCCAGAGTCTCAGGCCACAGGGACAGCTCCTTGGTGTGGGTGCCGGAACCGTCGCCACGGGAGATGAAGGGATACTCGCCCTCCGCAATAGCTGCAAACGCATCCAGAACGGAAGCTGCCTCCTTAACACCAGCAGGGTCCGCAGAAGGTCCGCACAGGACGAAATAGTTATACAGGAAGGAAATGCGCTCTGCTTCGAAGCCATCTACAGTGCGGGCGAAGCCCTCTTCAACAAAGGCTTCTTCCTCGCTCTTGGCATGGACCAGAATCAGGTCGCATTGCCGAACTTGGCGGCAGAGATTGCCTTGCCGGTACCGGCAGACTGGACTTCCACAGTGTAGCCATAGGTGCTCTCGAAGATGGGCAGCAGATAGCCCAGCAAACCAGAGTCTTTCACAGAAGTGGTGGTGGAAAGGCGGATGACCTTTGTCTCTTCGGTAGCGGGCGCAATCTCACCTGTATAAACAGGGGCACCGTCCTTGACGTAGAACAGAGACTCACCGTACTCTTTAAAGCCATAGTTTGCGGCCAGGTCCAACGTTTCCTGGGTCAGGAACCACTGGATGAGGGCATCCGCACCGGCGGTATTCACCGCAACGTCAGCGACAGAGTTGCCGTCAGCATCCACAAAAGGCGCCTCGGGATTTACGGCGATAACGGTGTAGGTGTTGAGCATCTTGTCGTCGGCTTCCTTCAGAATGCAGGTATCCACCACAAGACCGGCCTGGGTGGGAACCTCAGCGGCGGCTTCCGTCGGGACAGCCGTTGTGGCGGGAGCCTCAGTGGAAGCCTGCACCTCAGCAGGCTTGCTTGCGCCGCAGGCAAGAATACCAAACATCATGGCAAAAACTAGCAGCATGGACAGAATCTTTTTCATTGTCTTACCTCCTAAATATAAAAAAATATAAAAAAGACCAGCCAGTTTCCGCAACACCAAAAGCACAGCCGAAAGCTGCACCCGATCATGGCGTCTGGAAAGAGGCTCGTCCACCGCTTTGCAAACTTTGGAAATCAGTCAATTTCACGAAAACCGAACCAATCAATTTATAATACTATATCACATTTGAACAAATAATACAAGCCGTCCTTTTTAGAGACTGTACGAAATTATATGAAATGATTCAAAACAGCTCTTTCACTATTCTCCATAGTATGATAAGATGAAACAGGAGGGGATCGCATGTTCAAAGAAGAAGTGTGGGCTTTGGAACCAGAACGTATAGAAACCTTTTTCCTTTATCATAGGGAGGTTCATGCCACTGCGGATGGTTACCGGTTCCGTGATTGCCGGATTACCGTGACCGTCCTCCCACCCCGCAGGATCGCCGGTTTGGCACTGCCTCAGACCAGAGTCATCTTTGAAGGTTCAGATGATTCCGCGCTTCTGATTTACAGGCAGTTTCAATTACGATTTCTATCCGCAGGCGGATAAGAATTGGAGGTTTATAATATGAGCAAGAAAACAAGTCCTTCCATGGATTCCTGGCTGAAAGAGGCCAAGGCCCACGAAAGCGCCCCTAAGATTGGCATGTATCTGACCCATAACGGCATTGTCCGGGAAAGTGCCAAGCAAAAGTACACCAGGGTGCCGCCGATACCAAGTCCGTTGTGGGGATGCAGTTTTCCTACAATCAGGAAGCTGTGGATGCCATCATCGCAGAAACCTATAAGTTGGACGGTATTTTCTACATCAAGGTCTGGCTGAACGAAGGGGAACTGAGCAGTTGGTGACGACATCATGTATGTGCTCATCGGCGGCGATATCCGCCCCCATGTGTGGATGCTCTGCAATATCTGGTGCGTCGCATCAAAAACGAGTGTGTCACGGAAATAGAGCTTTACTGATACGAGAAATCCGGAAAAATGTGCGAAATTTCATGTAACCGTTTCGATGTATAAAAAATCCCATTTCCTGCTCGGAAATGGGATTTCCTTTCATTTTGCACAGTCCGCACTGCCCTCGCTGTAGAGCATATCCAGGCCATGGGCCACCGGGTCGATGACCGCCAGAATATTCTCTGCCGATGCCTTTTGACTGCCTGGCAGGGTAATAATCAGGGTGCGTGCCCGAATGCCCGCAACACTGCGGCTTAGGCAGCCTTTGGGTGTGATCTTCATGGATTCTGCCCGCATAGCCTCCGGGATACCGGGAGTCGGACGCTGGATTACCTCCATAGCGGCTTCCGGGGTAATATCCGGGGTGAGAAGCCGGTACCGCCGGTGGTGAGCACCAGGGCAATCTTCTTTTCATCTGCACACTTCAAAAGCTCCGATTGGATCATCTCCGCCTCATCGGGAACGATGGCGGTATAGGTCACGTCAAACCCCTTCTCCGTCAGAATCTTCACCAGGTTGATGCCATCCATCAAAATGGGGTGACACATGGGAATGATATCCGGTGTGCGCTTGGCACCCATGACCCCCGCAATCTGGGCAACGGTCAGCACATCTCCTTTTTCATGCCGCCGCTTTGAATGAGCGCGAATGTGTGTTCATTCACCACACCCGGCCTGCCGCAACGGCCACTCGCTGAGAAATGGGCTTTTTCCCCCCCCCCACACATCTATCATTTTGGCCCGTCCCTGGTCATTAAAATGGGTAAAGTCTGCCATACTCAACCTCCGATTTGATTCATATTCCGACCGGCGCCCGATTTGTGCGCAGCATCCAGATCCCCCATGCCATTGGGGTTTGCCCAAAATCGCTGCTTCCAGCTGTGCTTTCATGCCATCGAAATCCAGCCCTTTCAGGGAATACTCCGCATTGGAATGCAGACAGGGCTTCACTTTTCCGTCTGCAGTCAGTCGGATGCGGTTGCACTCCCCGCAAAAATGGGCGCTCACCGGCTGATAAGGCCAATATTGCCCAGTGCGCCAGGCAGGTGGAAGAGTTTGGCAACACCGCCATCTTTGGCAGCCGGTACCGCTTCCGGCAGAGCCTCCAAAACCCTTGTAAATGGAATATACGCTTCCGGGCCAAAGCCGGAGCTGTCGCACATGGGCATCATTTCAATAAAACGCACATCCACAGGATACTTCCGGGTAAGCTCCGCCAGCGGAAGGATCTCATCATCGTTAAATCCGCCAATGAGCACGGCATTGAGTTTGATCTTCTGAAAGTCAGCATCCAAGGCCGCATGAAACCCCTTCCAGAAGTCATCCAGACTGCCGTTGCGGGTAATGTGGGCATACTTCTGAGGATCCAGGGTATCCAGGCTCAGGTTTAACCGGCTGACCCCCGCCTCCTTGAGGGGCCTTGCCAACTCCGGGAGCAGGATGCCATTTGTTGTCAGACAGACCTCCCGAATTCCAGGAACTCTGGTTGCTCTGCGGCAGATAGACACGATATTCTTTTTAACAAGTGGTTCTCCACCTGTAAGGCGCAACTTGGTAATGCCAGAGCCACGGCTGCTTCCACGGCCTGAATAAACTCATCTTCCGTGAGCATGTCGGCATGCTCTTTCTTGCAGACACCATCCTCCGGCATACAGTACCGGCAGCGAAGATTGCACAAGTCCGTCACAGAAACGCGCAAATAGGTGACGCTGCGTCCAAATGTATCAATCATAGTTTACCTCGTATCTTTTGAAATGCGGCAATGCCCGCTTTTCTTCCGTCGCTGTCACGCCCTCTGCCATGGGGTACACCGTGTTGCAGTTGCCGCACATCTGAAGCCAGGACGCATTCCCAATTCCGCCAGCAGCCCACGCTCCGGGACAAGTCCCGCGGCAATCAGAAGCGTTCTGCAGGCTATCTTCTCTCCGCCGGACAGGCAGCAGCCTGTGAGTGCGGGAGAGCCCTCAACGGCGTCAATGGTCTGGCTGCAAATAAGGCGGATGGAATTATCTTTCAGGCAGCGCCGGTTTCTCGCCAAGCCGCCGCAGTTTTCCTTCTGCTCCACCAGAATAACAGAAATCCCCATTGCCGCAATCTGGGATGCATGATAAGGCCAATGTCACCACTGCCCAAAATGACCACCGGACCTTGGGGAACAAAGCCATGGAGGTTCATCATCTCCTGCATCTGACCGGCTGTATAGACACCCTTTGGACGGGTTCCCGCAATCGGCAGCGCCCCAGTGGAATCTCCCGGCTGCCCGTTGCCAGAATCAGCTGAGAAAACGAGATCTGCCGGTCACCGGACAGATGCGCCGTTTTATTGGGTTCTACCGAAAGCACCGTTGTCCCCAAAAACAGAGTAACCGTTTCCGGGAAATCCTGCACAAGCGCAGCGGCGTATTCCCCTCCGGTAAGTCCGGCGCCAAAACCGGGATGGCTGCATTGCAGGAGAATGCCGCCCAGCTTTTGTTTTCTCTCCACCAGCGCAATGCTTTTGCATCCGGCATCCGCTGCGGCTCTGGCTGCAGCAATTCCCGCTGCACCACCGCCGATAATCATGATATCAAAGTGCCCCATGCCTGACCTCCCGGAGTATCTGCTCGATGGCAAAGCTGCATCGGCTGCCCTGGCAGACACCCATACCGCTTCCCACTCTCCGCTTGACCCCATCCACCGTGGAAGCTCCCCTTCGGATTGCTTCCAGAATCTCTCCGCGGCTGATGCCTTCGCACAGGCAAATGATTTCGGGGTCATTAGTTTTGGCAATGGCCTGCCTGTGGGGCGTGAAGCGTGGATTCGGGTGTGCATCCAGAAACGCCGCCGTTTTCTCCGTAAGGTACCTGCAGTTCGTTGGCACAGGTCAGCCCCGGGGTTTTGATTCCGATCAGACTGAAAAATCCAGGAGCCGGTACGTAATGGAGAAATCGTGAATGCTCTCGCCGTCATCCCGCTGAGGATTTGGCCGTGCGGCGGCGAATGAGCGGATTACCTGCTGCATATTCAGATTCGGAAACAGCGATACCGCACTTGTCTTCAACTCCGATATTCCCTCTTTTGTTGTGGCAAAGGGTTCTCCAACGGACTTGCGTACCCCGCTGAGCAGCAGATTCCCTTCCACACACGGGATAGCGGTGATGCCTTTTCCGCAGGAATGTGCCTGCTGAAAGATGACCCGCTTCGGCTTCCGCGCCTGTTTGTCCAGGACCAGGTATTCTGCTCCATCTATCAGAAGATGCGTGTCGGAGGGAAAGCACAGCTCCTGTATCCGATCCGCGGAAAGTCCTGCACAGTTGATGACAGCCCTGCAGCGCAGTTCGCTGCGATCTGTTTCCACCAGATAGCCAAACTTGGTTTTCCGGATTCCCACCACAGTGGTTCCCAGCATGGGTTCCATCCCATTGGCAGCAGCGTTTTCAAAGGCGGCAATGCCCAATTGCCAGGGGTTCACCGTTCCGGTGGTCGGGGCATAGAGCGCGCCTGCCACACCCGGTGCCAGCAGAGGCTCCATTGCCTCTGCCTCTCCCCCGGTCAGAAGCTCCAGACCCGGCACGCCATTGCGGATACCTGCTCCCATTTTCTCCGGAGCTGGGCCAGGCTCTCCTTGTCATAGGTCACCAGCAAGGAGCCGCAGCGGGAAAAGGGAACTTCCAGTTCACGGCACAAATCATCAAAAGAGGCATTTCCACGAACCGTCAATTCCGCCTTCCGGGTACCGGTTTTGTTGTCATATCCCGCATAGACGATAGCAGAGTTTGCCCGGGTAATGCCTGTACAGATATCCAATTCCTTTTCAATCAGCACGACAGACAAATTCCAGCGCATCAGATTCCGGGCCGCAAAGCAGCCAGAATCCCTCCCCCAATAACCGCAACATCTACGCTTTTCATAGGGGGATAATCTGTCCGGGGTTATCCACGGTATAGCCACCGAGGGACAGGATTTTTCCCCGGAACGCATCGCTCTTCAGGATGTGCAAAAGCGCCTGAACCATAGGGGTATCCCAAGCATGGTCAGGGACAATGAGGTCATACTCCTCAATACAGATGGGGATAAAGTCCAGATCATAGAGCTTTGCCGCGGAGTAGATGCCCATACCGACATCAGCGCTGCCGCTGGCGATCTGAGCAGCAACAGAAGTGTGGGTCAGTTCTTCCCGATCGTAGCCGTAGACAGAAGCAGTATCCACATTCTCCCGCCTACACAAATAGTCCGCAAGGATCCGGGTGCCGGATCCCTTCTGGCGATTTACATAACGCACGCCATCCTTTGCAATATCCGCGAATTTCCGGATCTGGAGGGGATTGCCCTTTGCCACCATCAATCCCTGCTGACGACCGACACAGGAAACCAGCTTCACACCGCCTTTGGGGAAATACTTGCGAATAAATGCCTTGTTATAGCTGCCGTCAGCCGTATCCAGCAGGTGGCAGCCAGCCATGTGCGCCTCACCACGGCGGATTGCCATTATACCGCCCATGGAGCCCACATGGGAGGAGCTGATGTACAAGGCAGAGTCCTCCAAATGGAGCATATCTGCCAGCTCGTCCAGCAACGGATCATGGCTGCCGATAATCACCAGCGTATTGTGCAGCTTTTCTAAGGGGCTCAGCAGGCGGACACTCACTTCCTCTCCCGCCTCGTAGCCCTCCAGTCCCTGGGGTACTTCCAGAATGCCATCGGCCTTCATAAAAGAAGAAACCACGCCGCTGCCCCGACTCAGAGGCTGGCCATCAGCCTGCCGCCTACGCAGCCCATGCGAACACGGACAAACTCCTGATATTTCAGACCGCTGACAACAGGCCGGGTAAGGGTTGCGTTCACATATGTGTCAGTGGCTGCCGGTGCTTTCAGCCAGTGGTCAATCAGGGGCTTCAGCAGCTGCTCAATGACGATGATGCCGGACACCGGATAACCGGGCACTCCAAGAATGACCTTCTCTCCCCGGCAGCCCAGAATGGCAGGCTTGCCGGGCTTGATGGCGATGCCATGGTACAGCACCTCACCCAGTTCCCGGATGACTCGAGCCGAGAAATCCTCCGTCCGGCAGAAGAACCGGCATTGAGAATTACCATATCGCACTCGTCTGCCGCTTTGGCAACCATTTCTTTGATCTGGTCAAATTTATCCGGAACAATGGGATAGACCACCGCCTCTGCGCCCCAGGAACGCACCATTGCGGAAAAAATGGAGCCATTGAATTCCAGAATATCCCCGGGCTTCGGGTCTGTACAGGGCGGGATAATCTCGTCCCCTGTGGGGATGATGCCCACCACAGGTTTGCGAATCACTTCAATTTCCAGCACACCGCCGGCAATCATCGCACCAATGGCAGCCGGGGAAACGGTCATATGGCTGGGCAAAATCATTTCCCCGGCGCATACATCCTCGCCGATCTGGCGGATATGCTGCCACGGGGCTGCGGCTGCGTGAATGGTGATGGAACCATCTCCATTCTTCACAATGTCCTCCACCATGATGACTGCATCTTTGTCCTCCGGAATCGGGTCGCCGGTGTCCAGCACAAGAAACTGGTCCGGATTTAGAGTAACAGGGGTCGTTTCCGTCGCACCGAAGGTTTCTTTTGCGGAAACCGCCACACCATCCATGGCACTGGCGGCATAGTGCGGGGCGCAGATGTGGGCATAGACTGCCTTTGCCGTCACCCTACCACAGCTTTCAAAGACAGGAATGGTTTCTGCCTTTGACCCAAAACCGCCGCTTACCAGCCGCTCCAGATATTCCTTCCGTGCCTGCGCAAGAGACACATTGGTCAAATATTCAAATCCCATAAAATTACACTCCTTACACTCCTGAAGTAATCGTTACCTGAATTTCCGCTCCCTGGGGTAAGCCTTCACAATCCCGACTGATGCAGAAATAGCCGTCGGTCCCTGCCAGAGTGGTGATAAGCCGGATTTTCCCCGAATGGGTTGGGCATAAAGGTCGCCGCCTGTTCCTGTCAGCCGGCAGCAGTGATACTGGGCTCTGCCATGGTTGGCACTGATGCTCTCTGTAACCCTGGCAGTAACGGTATAGGCAGTCATGTCCCGATCCATCAGCCGTCCCAGCAGGGGCTGCACAAAAAGTTTTGTGATAAAGTAGGCAGCCACCGGATGCCCGGGCAGACCCACAATGGGCTTTTTCCCGGCTTTTCCCAGAATGGTTGGTTTTCCGGGCTTAATGGCAATACCGTGAAGCAGAAGCTGGCCTACGGATTCAATGATGCGGCAGGCGGCATCCTTCACTCCGACACTGCTGCCTCCGGACAGCAGCACGGCATCACATTCCGCAATGGCCTGATTGACCTTTTGAGAAAGCAGTGCCTCATCATCCACCACAATCCCATAGTTGACAACATGGCACCCAAATGTGGAGAGCATTGCCTCCAGCATGGGACTGTTCACGTCCCGCACCTGTCCGGGGCCGGGCTGCGCCTCCGGAGGAACCAGCTCGTCACCGGTAGAAATGACGCCCACGGTCACTTTTTTCACCACCGGCACCTGCACCCGGCCAATGGCAGCCAGCGCACCAATGTCGGCAGAAGACAGGGAGCGGCCTTTGTGCAGAATCACCTTTCCGGGATACACATCATCCCCCCGGAAAATCAGATTCATGCCCGGCGCCGCAGGTTTGGCAACACCGATGGTGCCGTCGCCGTAGTCCTCCGTGTATTCCACCATCACCACACCGTCAGTACCCCTGGGCACTGCGCCGCCGGTGGGAACGGCTACACATTCCCCCTCATTCAGCAGATAGTCAGCGCCTTCGCCCATCAGCACCGTGGCCTGCAGGGGCAGGATCGCCGGGATGGCATCGCTGCAGCCGAAGGTGTCACTGGCGCGAACCGCAAAGCCATCCACTGTGGAGCGGTCAAAATCCGGCACATATTCCCGCGCCGCAATATCCTCCGCCAGAACTCTGCCCACAGCCTCAGACAGAGCTACAAATTCTGCCTGTTCAAGCGGGGAAAACTCCGATTCTATCAGCGCAAGAACTTCTTCCGGCGTTTTTACATACAGCATACTACTAAACCTCCATAATGACTTTACCCAGGTCCCGGTAGTCATTGCCGGAGAAGTGGGTCACCTCCCTGCGGAACACAGGTGAGGACAGGATTGCAAGCATTTTGACTACAGCCGGATTTTCCAGCGATTCCTTCCGCAAAACAAGATCGAACCGTTCCTCCAGCAGTGGGATGAAGTCAAGCCCCTCCAGCTGATGCGTTATCCGCTCCGTGCCAATGGCAAGATCCGCATCCCCTGCGGCAATGGCAGATGCCATCGTAAGGTGAGAACTCATAATCTTGTCGTAGCCCTTTAGCTGTCCGGAGAGGATTTCCAGTTTTTTTAGCTGGGTATCCAGCAGGATCCTAGATGAGGAACCAACCGGCGGTTGAGGATGGAGATGTCAGCCCGGCGCAGATCCTCCCACCAGTTATGTGCTTGGGATTGCTTTGCGAACATAAAAGCCTGGGTGCGGTAGGACAGGTTCACCAGCACTGCGGGCACCCCGGGCATCAGGCTTCGCACAAAGGAGACATTGCACTCTTTTCCATCATACAGATGGCAGGCCGCAGCGTCCACCTTTCCCTGATACAGTGCCAGCAGACCTTCAAAGCTAGACAGATATGTACGACCGGCGTTGATATCCTCCTGATGAAGATAATTTGCCAAAATGTCCAACACAACATCCTGCCCGGAGATGATCATCTCCGGTGCCTTTTCCTCAGCAGGTGTCAGCAACGTGGAGTGGATATCGATGCGCTGCACCGGGGCAGTGGAATGCTCATGCCGGGAGCGGGCAATATAGGCATCCACATCCTCCTGCGTAAAACGAACCTTTCGCCCGATTTTATAAGAATGGATTTCTCCCTTGCGAATCAGGTCGTAAATGGTGGACTTGCAGACATGGAGAATGTCTGCAACCTCCTGGGTAGAAAGGGACTGATTCTGCGCCATAATGCCGCCTCCTTGCAATCGTTTTCTGTCAATTATACTTCATCTTTCCAAATTGCGCAAGTGCTTGGTGCAATATTTCAAGTATTTTGGGCGATTTCACGCCATTTTGTACGGCATCTCGTCGAAGTACTAAAATCTCTTTGCATAAAATGATACAGTTTCATGCGGTTTCACACAAAAATGCACATCCGCTCTTGATATCCCTGTTATTTCCACTATAATAAACATATACAACATATACAAATTGTAAGCTCAATTTCAAATTTTTATGGAGGTATTGCATATGGCTAACGCATACTACGAAAAAATTGCCCGCATCAATCTGACCACCGGCAAGATCAAAGTGGAACCTCTGGATCTGGAACTTGCCCACAAGTTCATTGGCGGCCGTGGTCTTGGCACCAAGATGCTCTATGACGAGGGCATTGCCACCGTCGATCCCCTGTCCCCTGAAAACAAGCTGATCTATATCACCGGTCCTATGACCGGCGCTTCCGCCCCTTCCACAGGCCGCTACATGGTCTGCACAAAGTCCCCCCTTACCGGCATGATTGCCTGCTCCAACTCCGGCGGTATCTGGGGTGCCAAGCTGAAGTACGCCGGTTGGGATGCCATCATTGTGGAAGGTGAAGCTCCCGACTGGACCTACATCAACATTGACGACGATAAGATTGAGCTGCTGGATGCCCGGGAATATGTAGGTGTCATGAGCGAAGCCATTGACGAGCAGCTCAAGGCAAAGCACGGTGCTGACGTTTCCGTTCTGAACATCGGCCCCGCCGGTGAGAAGAAGGTGCTGCTTGCCGCCATTATGAACGATAAGGACCGTGCCGCCGGTCGTTCCGGTGTCGGTGCTGTCATGGGCAGCAAGAAGCTGAAAGCCATCGTGGTCAAGGCAACCCGCAAAAAACTGGACAACATTGCAGACCTGGATGCCCTAAAGGTAGCAGCCAAAAACGCTATGGATGTTCTGAAGGCCAACCCCGTTACCGGTTCCGCCTGCGGCAACTGGGTACCGCTGTTCTCGTGAACATTGTCAACAACATCGGTGCTTTCCCCACCAAGAACTGGCAGGAAAGCTATTACGACAAGGCTGACGATATCTCCGGCGAAACTCTGGCTGAGAAATACCTGGTCAAGCCCGGTGCCTGCCATCGCTGCCCCATCGCCTGCGGCCGCGTGGTCAATGTCAATGGCAAGGTCGTCGGCGGTCCTGAATACGAGCCCCTGTGGGCCTATGGCGGCAACTGCGGCAACAATGATCTGAACGTCATCGATGAGTGCAATATGCTCTGCAACGAGTATGGTCTGGATGCTATTTCCGTCCCCTGCACCATCGCCGCTGCCATGGAGCTGTACCAGAGAGGCTACATCAAGGAGGAAGAGTGCGCCGGTGTACCTCTGGAATGGGGTTCCACCAGGGCATTGGTGGAGTGGACCAAGCGTATGGGCAATCCTGAAACCGAGCTTGACTGGCTGATGAGTTCCGGCTCCGCCCGCCTGTGTGAGCACTATGGCCATCCCGAATACTCCATGAGCGTTAAGAAGCAGGAAATGCCCGCTTACGACGCCCGTGCCATTCAGGGCATCGGCATTACCTACGCCACCTCTAACCGTGGCGGCTGCCATGTCCGTGGCTACATGATCTCTCCCGAAGTTCTGGGTCTGCCCCAGCAGCTGGATCGTACCGTTACCAACGAAAAGGCATCTTGGGTCAAGACCTTCCAGGATCTGACAGCTGTCATCGACTCCATGGGTCACTGTCTGTTTACCTCCTTCGCCATGGGCGCCAAGGAGTACACCGACCTGCTGAACGCCGCCACCGGAACCAACTGGACCATCGAACAGGTTCTGGAGATTGGCGACCGTATCTACAACATCGAGAGAATGTTCAACAAGGCTGCCGGTATGAAGCCTGAGGACGATCGTCTACCCAAGCGGCTGCTGGAAGAGCCCGTTGTAAACGGCCCTCCACCGGTATGACCTCCCAAGCTGCCTCTGACTCTCGCCCGAATACTACGAAGCCTCGTGGCTGGGTCAACGCATTCCCCACCGATGAAACCCTGAAGAAACTTGGCCTGGACGAGTGTGTTGGCAAGTGATACAATATAATTAACGGGGAGGAGGCACGTCCCCTCTCCGATTTCTTTTGCAAAGGAGAATTTTCATGATTGAAGTTCGCGTTTTTGCAACCTTGCGCCAAGGCAGGGATAAAGTCACGCTGCTATCGCCGGAGGGTATCGCCTGTGCTGGGGATATCCTTGACCGGATGAACATTCCCCAAGAAGAAGTGTCTATTCTGCTCATCAACGGTTTTCATCACAAGCCGGAATCGGAAGTGAAGGACGGGGACATCGTGGCTCTGTTTCCCCCGGTGGGAGGCGGCTGAACGATGGATCCCAGATATGCGCGCAATGTCCCCGCCCTGAGCGAAGCGGAATGCGAGCTGCTTCGGCGCAAACGTGTTCTGGTGGTTGGCTGCGGCGGTCTGGGCGGGCATCTCATCGATATGCTTGCCCGCATTGGCATAGGCTTTCTGCGGGTGGTGGACGGTGATGCATTTGAGCCCTCCAATCTGAACCGTCAGCTGTTGTCCGAAGTTTCCTTGCTGGGCGTTGGGAAAGCACAGACCGCCGCGGAAAGAGTCCGGCGTGTGAATCCCAATGTTGCGGTTCATGCCGTGGGGGAATTTCTTACGGAAGAAAACGCAGCCGCCCTTCTTACAGACTGTGATGCGGTTCTGGACGGTCTGGACAATATCCAGTCACGGCAAATCCTCGCGAATGCCTGTGAACGTGCTGGAATTCCCCTGATCTACGGTGCCGTCAACGGCTGGGTCGCCCAGGCCGCAATCTCCTGCCCCGGCGATCATTTGATAGACTTACTGTACCCCGACGGGGCTGCACTCAAAAATAAGAGCGTTCTGAGCTTCACTCCCGCCCTGTGCGCCTCTATGCAGGTTTCCCTGTGCGTAAAGTTTCTCACCGACCGCCCCGTCAGAACCGGAACACTGTATTTTTTTGACTTACTGAATCAGGAATTCGAGGTCATCCCCATGACATAAGCGCCAGACAGAACACTGCTTCCAGGATTCTATGGTTGGTTGCAGCGTTCATCTAACACTTCTGCATACGGATATCTCTATAACGTACTGATTGGAAAATAGAACGACAGAGTGTTATGAAACCCACCTCTCCGGCTTTCTCCCTATACAAAGAAAAGTGTCCATTTTCTATCCCGAAAACGTACAGTTGCCATGATGAGCAGAGGGCAGCGTGTCATTATAGCAAAGAAAAGCAAACAGCACACAGGCGGTTTTATCCTCAAAAAAGCACCGAAACATGACAATCACGACCACCGGCTTAGCCGGTGGTTTGCTTTGACCCTATAAGGTCTATTACCGGCACTGGAGTCTAAAGACTCATCGAAATAGGTTCGCCAATCGCAACATCATTTACCTACAAAGCCCTTTCGGCTTATCTTTATTTGTTACGTTTTACTGGCTCACCCGTAAACGGGTCAATATACTCTTTCAGTGTCATTTGATCATATTCCAGATC
>ENA-OQDW01000643-OQDW01000643.1-human-gut-metagenome-genome-assembly--contig:-NODE-643-length-14075-cov-1.924864_pt1 | contig 14075 bp, 11 predicted proteins | sample MGYA00242784_ERZ504613 | MGnify/ENA primary metagenome ERZ504613 (study PRJEB26092, sample SAMD00036330) | human gut metagenome | host: Homo sapiens | study: EMG produced TPA metagenomics assembly of... | reverse complement strand
AGGCGCCGACGATGGTACCGAGATCACCCTGTGGACCCGTTCCCCGCTGGAGCGTCAGGCCAAGAACGTGTCGAGGCTTACAACAAGAGCCACAAGAACCAGGTCAAGCTCGAGATCATCCCGAACGACGATATGGAAGGCAAGGTCGGCGGTGCTTCGCAGACCGACTCTCTGCCTGACATCCTCGCCGGCGACGTGGTCCGTATTCCGTACTGGGCTTCCGAGGGCATCTTCACTGACATCACCAACAGATCGACGGTCTGGACAACAAGGCCGACCTGCAGCAGGGCCACATCGAAGCCGGTACTGTTGACGGCACCGAGTACACCCTGCCGTTCATCACCGATGTTTCCGTGATGGTCTGGAACAAGGCCCTGTACAAGGAAGCCGGTCTGGACCCGGAGCAGGGCCCGAAGTCCATCGCTGAGTTCACCGAGCAGGCCAAGAAGGTCGCCGCCCTCAACAAGGATGGCGTCGCAGGCTCCTACCTCGCCGGTCAGTCCGGTGGTGCTCTGGTCTTCGACCTCTTCCCGTCCGTGTGGGCTGACGGCGAATCCGTCATGAACAAGGATGGCTCCGAGGCCACCCTGGACAACGACTCCATGAAGGGCGTCTTGGACGCTTACAAGGAGCTGGCCAACACCACCAACGGCCTGGGTGCAGGCTCCAAGGAAGAGACCGGCGCCACCTGGACCGCTCCGTTCGCGAACGGCAAGATCGGCGTTATGCCTTACCCGAACACCTCCACCACTGCTCTGTTCGATGCTGAGAAGGACGGCGGCTTCGAGGTCGGCGTTGCTCCGATCCCGGGCACCAAGGAAGGCAAGACCTCCACGTTCCTCGGCGGCGATGCCATGGGTATCTCCAAGGACTCCAAGCACGTTGCTCAGGCCTGGAACTTCCTCTACTGGCTGATGCAGTCTGACGCTCAGAAGGAAGTCTTCGCTGACCAAGGCGACACTGCCTCCAACATCCAGACCCTGAAGACCGCTTACAAAGACGCTGACCCACGCATCCAGACCATCAACTCCGTGATTATCGACGGCAACGGCCAGACCCCGAAGTCCCCGGCCTTCAACGAAGCCTTCAACGCCGCTGGCTCCCCGTGGCAGCTGCTCGTGCAGAACGCCGTGTGGGGTTCCGGTGACCTCAAGGCCGACAACAAGGCCGTCACCGACGTCCTGTCTGCCCAGTGATTCGGTGGTGATGCTCCTCACCATCACTCATCAAATCACAGCAATAACTGAATAATAACTGAACAGATTGAGCCGGTCCCTCCCTTGTGAGGGCAGGAGCCGGCTCAACCACATAATCGAACTTCTATCTTCTTCTTCATTCCTTCTCTTCCTTCATCACTACATACCTTATGAATGCGGTGTGTTGGCGGGGCTTCGGAGTCCTCCTTCCTCGAAGCCCTGACATCGGATTGCATTCGGATTCCGTGATTACCATTTCACAGTAATTTCCCAAAGGAGAGAGAAACATGTCGAGTGTTTCCAAGAGCGCCGGGGCTGTGCCCGTGCATAAGTCCAAGGCGAAGGCGGCGCAGACCAGGCGAGGTCTGCTGTACGCACTTCCGGACTGGCTGATGATTATCGTCCTGTTCTTCGTGCCGATTGTTCTACTGGTCGTCATGGCCTGCTCTCGTTGGAGCCTGCTGGGCGGCAACCGCGGCGTGAACTTCCCGGACAACTTCGTCAAGGTGTTCGAGAACAAATTGTTCTGGCCCTCGATCTGGTTCACGTTGGAGTACACCGTGATCGTCACGATCTTCCTGTTGGTCCTTGGCCTGGGCATGGCCATGATCGTGCAGGAGAGCTCGAAGTGGAACAACGTGCTGCGTACCTGCTTCCTGCTGCCGTCCGCGACGGGCCTGGCGTCCGCGTCCCTGCTGTTCTACGCCCTGTATTCCCCGCAGGTGGCCCTGTCACCAAGATTCTGAGCTCGTTGGGCCTGATGCAGGAGGGTGGTTCGGTGCTGGCCACCGGCCAGTCGGCCCTGTGGGCCACGATTATCGTGATTGTTTGGCGTTTCTCGGGCTACTACATGCTGCTGATGATGATCGGTCTGCAGGCTATCCCCGGTGATCTGTACGAGGCGGCCCGCATGGACGGCGCCGGTTCCTGGCGTATCTTCCGCTCGATCACCCTGCCGTTGATGAAGCCGACCATCGTGATGTGCCTGGTCTACTGCGTGACCGGCTCGATCCTCGCGTTCGATCAGTTCTTCATTCTGACCAAGGGTGGTCCGAACAACTCCACCATGACCGTGGTGCAGCTCATCTACAACTTCGCCTTCGATTCCAAGAAGGATCTGGGTATGGCTGCGGCGCTCTCGCTGATCGTGCTGGTGGCCCTGGTCATCATCAACTCCATCCAGATGCGCGGCATGCGCGACAACACCAAGTGAGAAAGGGGAGGTAACACATTATGACTACCCCATTGTGGAAGCGTATCATCGCCCGGATCCTCGAGGCCCTGCTGGCCATCATCTTCATCAGCCCGCTGGTCTGGGTCATCATCTGCTCGTTCAGCCCGCAGGCCGGTTCGGCCCAGTCCAAGCTGGGGCGTGGCCAACTACCTGACCCTGTTCGGTTATCAGGAAGGTCTGCCCAAGTACCTGTTCAACTCGGTAATCGTGACTCTGGTCGCGGTCGTGTTCTCCGTGGTCGTCTGTACGCTGGCCGGCTACTCGTTCTCCCGCTTCGACTACCCGGGCCGCAACCTCGGCTTCATGGTCACCCTGTCGATCCTGATGGTACCGTACGCCTCGCTGCTGATCCCGCTGATGGTCTGGTACAAGCAGATCGGCCTGAACGACAGCCTGCTGGGCGTGGGCCTGGTCATCACCCTGTTCCAGCTGCCTATGAGCACGTTCATCATGCGTAACGCATTTGACGCGATCCCCAAGGACATGGAGGAGGCCGCCATGGTCGACGGCTGCAACAGCCTCCAGGCCTTGTTCAAGATCCTGGTGCCGGTGGTCAAGCCTTCGATGGTTACGGTTGGCCTGCTCGCCTTCCTCGAGGCATGGAACAACTTCATGATTCCGCTGTACTTGAGCTCTTCGTCCAAGTCCACGCTGCCGCTGGCGATGGTGAACATGCGTCAGCAGACCATGGGCGTCATCGATTACGGTGCCACCGAGGCCGGCGTCGTGATCCTGCTGATTCCCTGCGCCATCCTGTTCCTCGCACTCCAGAAGTACTACGTCAAGGGCTTTATGGCTGGAGCCGTGAAGGCTGATCATGAACGTTACAATCACTTCCCCGTTCTGGAAGCGGCGTCGCGACCAGATCGTCGAATCCGTCATCCCCTACCAGTGGGCGTGGATGAACGACGAGATCGACACCACGGTGCCCGACGACCCAGCCGGCAACCAGCTGGCTGACAACAAGAGCCATGCGGTTGCCAACCTGAAGGTTGCCGCCGGCGAATTGGACGACGAGTTCCATGGCATGGTCTTCCAAGACTCCGACGTCTACAAGTGGCTTGAGGAAGCCGCCTACGCATTGGCATACCACCCGGATCCCGAGCTCAAGGCGCTGTGCGACCGCACGGTCGATCTCATCGCCCGCGCCCAGCAGTCGGACGGCTATTTGGACACCCCGTACCAGATCAAGTCCGGCGTATGGGCCGACCGCCCGCGCTTCAGCCTGATTCAGCAGAGCCACGAGATGTACGTGATGGGTCACTACATCGAGGCCGCCGTCGCCTACCATCAGGTGACCGGCAACGAGCAGGCCCTTGAAGTCGCCAAAAAGATGGCCGACTGCTGGATGCCAACTTCGGCCCGAAGAAGGCAAGATCCACGGCGCCGATGGTCATCCTGAGATCGAGCTCGCCCTCGCCAAGCTGTATGAAGAGACCGGTGAGAAGCGTTATCTGACGCTTTCCCAGTATCTCATCGACGTGCGCGGTCAGGATCCGCAGTTCTACGCCAAGCAGCTCAAGGCGATGAACGGCGACAACATCTTCCATGATCTCGCTTCTACAAGCCCACCTACTTCCAGGCTGCCGAGCCCGTACGCGACCAGCAGACCGCGGACGGCCACGCCGTGCGCGTCGGTTACCTGTGCACCGGCGTGGCTCACGTGGGCCGACTACTCGGCGATCAGGGCTGATCGACACTGCCAAGCGTTTCTGGAAGAACATCGTCACCCGTCGCATGTATGTCACCGGTGCGATCGGCTCCACCCATGTGGGCGAATCGTTCACCTACGATTACGACCTGCCGAACGACACGATGTACGGCGAGACCTGCGCTTCCGTGGCCATGAGCATGTTCGCCCAGCAGATGCTCGACCTCGAGCCCAAGGGCGAATACGCCGATGTGCTGGAGAAGGAACTGTTCAATGGCTCCATCGCCGGCATCTCGCTTGACGGCAAGCAGTACTACTACGTCAACGCACTGGAGACTACTCCCGACGGACTGGACAACCCGGATCGTCACCACGTGCTCTCCCACCGTGTCGACTGGTTCGGCTGCGCATGCTGCCCGGCCAACATCGCCCGACTCATCGCTTCAGTGGACCGTTACATCTACACCGAGCGCGACGGCGGCAAGATCGTGCTGAGCCACCAGTTCATCGCCAACAAGGCCGATTTTGCTTCCGGCCTTACGGTCGAACAGCGTTCGGACTTCCCGTGGGACAGTCACGTGGAATACACGGTGAGCCTGCCCGCCAGCGCTGCGGACAGCTCGGTCCGATTTGGACTGCGCATCCCCGGCTGGTCCTTGGCTCCTACACGCTGACCGTGAACGGCAAGCCCGCAGTGGGTTCGCTGGAAGACGGCTTCGTATACCTTGTGGTCAACGCCGGCGATACGTTGGAGATTGCGCTCGAGCTCGACATGTCCGTCAAGTTCGTGCGCGCCACTCCCGCGTGCGCTCCGACGCCGGCCAGGTGGCCGTTATGCGCGGTCCGCTGGTCTACTGCGCCGAACAGGTCGATAACCCCGGTGATCTGTGGAACTATCGTCTGGCCGATGGCGTCACCGGTGCGGATGCCGCTGTGGCTTTCCAGGCCGACTTGCTGGGTGGCGTCGATACCGTTGATTTGCCGGCAGTGCGCGAGCACGCCGACGAGGATGACGCGCCGCTGTACGTGGATGCCGACGAACCGCGTGCGGGCGAACCCGCGACGCTGCGCTTGGTGCCGTACTACTCGTGGGCCAACCGCGAGATAGGCGAGATGCGTGTCTTCCAGCGTCGATAAATATCGGCGATATGCCGGCCTGCGCGCAACTGGCCGGCAAAAAATACTTATGCCGCCATCGTCTGTAATAAGTCGATGACGGCATAGGCCGGATGTCAGTATCGATTGGAGCCGAAAACACATCCGGGGAATGAGGTCTCCTGTGCGGGGTAATACCCGTGCAGGAGATTATTTTTTAATTATATGCTCCTGCTGTGAGAGCTGTCGGCGGAGTCGACTGAGGGCGGTCATAAGCGGTACCGTGTAAGCCACCCTCAGTCTCGCTTTGCGAGCCAGCTCCCGCCAGCGGGAGCCTGTTGGTTCCTGATTCAGCGAGGCTGAATCGTTGCGCCGTAGGTACTGCGACACGGCGAAACGCAGCAATGCTCTAATGCGAAAATAAATGCGAAAGCTGAGAAATTACCGGGTTTTTGTTGTATAAGATGGTTGATATCACTGAGGGAAAGTTGTGAAACCGTATTCGCTCGGTTATGATGTGGAATCAGCTTCGGTGAATTGCTCCAACCGGGATATCCATGGCGGATATCACACCAGATTTACTGAAGACACTCATTCCGGTGAACCCAATAACCAATAAAGGAAACTGATGGAGAACGGGCTCTGCGGCCCAGCATCCACAGAAGAAGTCCTGGTCGCATAGACGCGACGTAGCCTGAGCGAAGACGCGAAAGACCGGGGCGGAGAGGTCCAAGCAGGAATGCATCAATCAACACGAAAGCGGTGGCTTGCGTCAATCGGCGCGGTTGCAGCGGTCGCCACACTGGCCACCGGCGGTGCAGTCACCGCGCAGGCAGCCGATACGCCCGTCATCAAGAATGCGGATGTGGCATATCCGTCGTTCAAGGGATCTGATGATCCGATGAAGACGGCGGCGAACAACACCACATATAACCCTGCCGCCAGCTATCTGCAGGAGACATTCGATAACGACGTGAAGAACCTGGCCGGCACCGACACCGACCATGACTTCTGGATCGATAAGATTCTCACCCGTACTGGTGCACAGCCAACTGGTAAAGGCACGAACGACAAGGGTTCTTACTCGTATGAAGCTCCGACGGCAACAACTACCTGTTCACCCGTGGTCGCGCCGCCTACATGTACACGCACACGCCTAATCGGCTCGGTTTTGTGGGTAACACCGCCTACTGGGATGAGACCAACAGGGATGGCTTTACCGTTACCGTAAACGCTGACGGTGCAAACCAGACCCTTAACGAAGACGCCTCCCAGCGCAAGCAGACACCGAGCTACTTCACCTCCCTGTTCCAGACCGGTGGCAAGAGCCTCAAGATCAAGGAAGTTAAGTACATCACCTACAACAACGTGATGGTTGCGAACCTCACCGTGGAAAGCACGCAGGACCGCGATGTCACACTGACCACGGCCTCGCCGTTCGCCGCCGAGGGTGCTGATGGTGCCACCGAACTTACTGGCCGCGTGAACGTCAAGAACAACCTGACGACCATCTATCCGCGCTTCTCCGCCAACAACCAGGACGGTTCCAACTGGATCGTCAGCGGTGGCAAACTCACCAGCACGTTGAGCCTCAAGGCCAACGAACCGCAGACCGTCAAGATTCAGCTCGGCCTGATCGCCAACGAACTGCCTGACTCCACCAAGGAATATGAGGCCCGTTACACCGGCGACTTTAAGGATGCTGCCGCCTCCTACAAGGATTCCGTGACCACCTACAACAAGTGGTGGGTCGATAACGCTCCCTATGTGGACACTCCGGAAGACAACATCGATAAGACCGTGGTCTACCGCTGGTGGCTGAGTCGTTTCAACATGCTCGACGCCAACATACCTGGCAACACCTTCCAGTACCCGACCTCCATCGAGGGTGTGCTCGGCTACAACAACCAGATCGTGCTCACCTCCGGCATGTTCATGATGGACACCAAGTGGTTCCGCAACCCCGAGTACTCCTACGGCACCTGGCTTTCCGCCGGCGATACCGCCAAGAAGAGCAAGGCGGGCTATTACTACTACCACGACAATCCGGGCGACCCGGCCAACTGGAACCATAGCTACACGCAGTACATCACGCGCGCCGGCTGGGACTCCTACAAGGTGCACGGCGGTCCGTCCACCGTGGCCGAGAAGCTGGCCGACCAGGGTGCCGAGGACGTGCAAGGTCTACTCGCTTCCAAGAGCGAGCCGGACAACAACGACAACCAGAACAACAATGACAACAGCTTGATTGACTGGTCCTGGTGGTCGATGACCGGTAACGATGCCGACGCCGTTTCCTTCTCTGAGCCGGGTCGCTCCGGCCAGCGCATGGATCGCGCCGATGGTTCCGCCAATATGTGGGCCAACGCTAACGCGGCTGCTCAGGCATACAAGGCTGCTGGCGATACCGCCAACGCCGAGAAGATGCAGGCCATCGCCGACAAGATCCAGAAAGAAGTCACCACTGAACTGTGGGACAAGTCCGACAACCTGCTCAAGCACAGGTGCTGAACGACGGTGCTTTCGCCAAGTACAAGGAGATCAATAACTACTACCCGTACTCCGAGGCCTGATGCTACCGGCAACGAAGATTACAACAAGGCTCTGCGCCTGTTCGAGGATTCCAACGAGTTCCCGATCTTCCCGTTCTTCACCGCCAACCAAGCGGACAAGGCCGCGTTGAACTTCCCCGGTTCCAACAACTTCTCCATCATTAATGCGCAGCCGCTGCTGCAGGTCTACTCGGCCGGTATTCGCAACTACGATGCAGCCAAGAATGGCTACATCACCAATGAGCAGTTCAAGAAGCTGCTGTACTGGGTGGCGTTCGCGCACTACCAGGGCGGCGATAACAACTACCCTGATCAGAACGAGTTCTGGAACGAGGACAACAACAACGTCGGCGATGTGAACGGTGACGGCGTGATCAACAACCTCGACAAGAACCTTGACGCCGCACAGAACGGCGGCAAGATCACCTACCGCTCCTGGATCCACCACACCCAGCTCGGCACCACGAACTGGACGATGGTCGAGGACGTAGCCGGTATGGTGCCGCGCGAGGACAACAAGATTGAGCTAAACCCGATCGAAATCCCCGGTTGGAACTACTTCACGGTAAACAACCTGCGCTACCACGATCAGGATGTCTCCATCGTATGGGACAAGGACGGCAGCCACTACGGTGGTCCTGCTGGCTACAGCCTGTACGTGGGCGGCAAGCTCGCCTTCACCTCCGACAAGCTGGCGCACCTCATCTATGACCCGGCTGCGGGAACGGTCGAGGTCAAGGACGATTCCAGTGCCAGGTTACCGTCGGCGCCGAAGCCGTCAAGAACGTGAAGGCCGCCAATCAGGTTACCTTCAATGCCGATCAGCGCGTGACCGACCTGTTCGCCAAGTCCGGCACCAACGTCGACTCCGCCTCCAAGTCCACCACGAACGTGGCCAAGGACGCGGACGTGACCGGTACCACCTACGCCGAGAAGGACACCAACTACCCGGCCAAGAACGCGGTGGACGGCAAGACCGTGATGGAATCGTTCTGGGGTACCAAGGGCTCCGGGAACAAGACCGACACGCTCAATATCAAGTTCAAGGACGGCAAGCAGAAGATCGACGACATCCGCTTGTACTTCTACCAGAGCTCGTCCAGCCAGACCATCTCCGGCTATGCCGAGCCCGCCAACTACAAGTTGGAGTACCAGAAGGATGACGGCACATGGGCCCCGATTGCGGATCAGGTGCGCACCCCGAACTACGCGGGCGCGAACTACAACCGTATCCAGTTCACTCCGGTGGAGACCACGACCATCCGCGTCACCTTCACGCCGCAGGCCGGCATGGCCGTCGGTGTCAAGGAGATCGAAGCTACAACACCGGTATCAAGGCTGACGGCACTTCTGAGAACCAGACTCCGCAGGTGGATGCTTACGTGTCTTCCAGCACCTCATCCGGTGCCAAGCTCGTCGGTACGGTGAAGGATGACGGTCTGCCCGCAGAAGGCGACGTCACCACCACATGGTCCCAGGTCTCCGGTCCGGAAGGCGGTGCTGCGAAGTTCGTGGACGCCTCCGCTGCCAGCACCACCGTCACCTTCAACAAGGAGGGTGACTACGTCCTGAAGCTCACCGCTTCCGATGGCGAGAAGGAAGGCTCCAAGGAAATCACCGTTCACGGCATCCCCTCTGACGGTACCGTGAACGTAGCCCCGCAGTCGAGCGCCTCTGCCAGCTACACCAACGGCTACCAGCCGAAGGACAACGCCAAGAAGGTCATCGACGGTCAGGTGGTATACGCCAACACGCCGAACGAGACCTGGAACAACTGGGGCGACAACACCGGTGTGGAGCGTGGCTGCAACTGAAGTGGGCCGGCAAGGTGCCGCTGAAGAAGGCCAAGGTCTTCTTCTGGACCGATGGCGGTGGCGTGCCGATGGTCTCATCTTGGAAGCTTCAGTACGCTGACGCTGACGGTAACTGGCAGGATGTGAAACTGGCTGACGGCCAGTCCTACACGGTCAACCGGAACGAAGGCAACGAAGTGAAGTTCGCCGACACCGTCGAAACCAACAAGCTGCGCGTGGTCTTCCCGAAGGGCGCCATCGTGGGTGCTTCCGAGTTCGAGGCGTACGCCATCGAGCCGGTGAGCGTGGACGAAGTCAACCGACTGGTGCAGACCGGTTCCAAGGCCGATGATCTGAAGCTGCCCTCCACCGTGAGCGCCGTATACACCGACGGCTCTCGCCGTGACCTCGCCGTCACGTGGGGTAAGGTGACCGACGCTCAGCTGGCCGCCGATGCCGTATTCGATGTCAAGGGCACCGTCGCCGGTGCGCTGAACGGTACGGTTGCACACATCGCGGCTCGTTCCGATACCGCATCGCAGACCGTGGGTAATGCGCAGCCGGTTGAGCAGACCGTCTACCAGAACGCCAAGTCCATCGACCTGCCCGCCACGGTTCCGGTGAAGTTCCCGAACGGATACAACGACGACCGCAAGGTCACGTGGAAGGATGCCGACATCAAGGCCATCGACCTGACCAAGGTTGGTGACTACGAGGTGGCTGGTACCGTCGACGACGGTTCATCTTCCGCAGCTGCCAAGCTCACTGTCCACGTGGTTGCCGACCCGAACGGTTCCTCCACTCCGGAGCCTGAGCCTGAGCCGTTGGTCGGTTGGATTGAAGGCAAGGCGACCAGGACCACCATTTCGCCTGATTCCGAGGCGACCTGGTCACCCGGCCGAAGGCAAGCTCAACGACGGCGTAGTCGTCGATGATACTTGGCCGACCACGGATGATCAGAACGTCAACGACAAGGTCTGGGGTTCTTGGGGCAAGGCAAAGGACGGCATGTACGCCCAGTACGACTTCGGTCAGTCCGTGACCATTGACCAGAGCCGCGCCCAGTTCTGGGCCAACTTCGCTGAGACTGACGATTCGAAGGGTGGTCTGGAAGTCCCGGACGCTTGGAAGATTCAGTACCTCGCCGAGGATGGTTCTTGGAAGGACGTCGAGCCCACCGAGGATTACACCGTCGTGCGTAATTCGCCGGCTTCTCGTGCGGATACCGATGCCAAGGGTTGGAGCGCTGTGACCTTCAAGCCGGTCACCACCAAGTCGCTGCGACTCGTGCTCACTCCGTACACCGGCAGCAGCACCTTCGGGGCCGCCGTGGCCGAGTGGGGCGTGCATGGTATTGACGGCACCGAGCCTGAACCTACCCCGGTCGACAAGACCGCGCTCAAGTCGGCTCTTGACGCAGCCAACGGCCTCGATGCAAGCCGCTACACCGCCGCTTCATGGGCTGAGTTCCAGCAAATCATTGACGCTGCCCAGGCTGTGTACGACGATGTCAATGCCACCGAAGAACAGGTCGCCGAGCAGGTGACCAAGCTCGAGGACGGCCAGAAGGCGCTCGTTGCGCTCGCCACCGACGTGGAGAAGTCCACGTTGCAGGCGGCCATCGACACGGCCAAGGCCGAGGCCGCTTCCGGCAAGTACACGGATAAGAGTGTCGAGGCCTTGAACAAGGCCATCGAGGCTGCGGAAGGTGTGCTCAAGGGCGATGAGCCGGTGAGGTCACTCAGGCCGCCGTCCAGGAAGCGTTCGCTTCGCTGAACAAGGCCGTCAAGGCCTTGGAAGAGAAGCCCGCCGCCGAAACGGTGAAGAAGGAGTCCCTCGAGGCTTCCATCGAGCAGGCCAAGAAGGCTGACAAGTCGAAGTACACCGAGGAGGCATGGCAGGCTCTGCAGAGCCAGATTGCCGCCGCTCAGAAGGTGTACGACGACAAGGATGCCAAGCAGGCCGATGTCGATGCCGCACAGGATGCCCTTGACAAGCATTTTGGGCCACCAAGGTTGAGCAGAAGCCCGGCTCCCAGCAGCCTGGTGTGACCGACACTGATAAGGATGATAAGGACAACAAGGGTGATCGTGTGCCTCCGACTGGTGCCGCGGTTTCCGTAGTTGCTGCGGCTGCCGTGCTGCTCACCGCCGCAGGCGTGACCATCCTGAAGCGTCGCCAGTCCGGCGACCACGGTTCGGCTCGCCACTCGGCCTGACCCGCAACGGAGTCATTCTGCCGAGTGAGCCCCCTCACAGAGGGGGCTCTAGCCTTTTCCTTCTACCCATCATTACTCTTTTCACTCACTCAATGAGGAGCACTATGAGTTTCCATGTATCCGCGCAATCGGTTCGCGCGGTGGCCGGTGGACTCGTCGCCGCAGCGACATTGCTGCCAGGCCTTGCCCTCGCGCCGACGCAATGGCCGCAGATTCAGCCACCGCTGACAACGCGCCCAGCGTTGCCGGTCACGCGTATAACGAACTGCCGTATAACAATCCTGATGTTACCGTCACCCAAATCGACAATAGCTCACTGCCCAGCTACATGCGCAACCCCATCGGCAGAACGAGGGTATTGACACCCCGAACGATCTTTCGCAGACTACTACTCTGCGGATGCGTCCGCGCTGAGCTATGACGGCAAACTCTTCGTTTTCACTGGTCACGATGAGGCTTCGCCTGACTACGGCTCCTTCAATATGAAGGATTGGGGCGTATACGTCACCGATGAAGATGGTCTCAATCGAGCAAATGGACACATTACAAGACCATCGCCAAGGCCGACCTATTCAGCTGGGCTACCGGTGATGGCGCATACGCTGGCCAAGTTGTGACCGACGATAACGGCACTCCGAACGACGCCTCCGATGATTGGTTCTACTACTACGTACCGGTGAAGGACAAGGCTTCTGAGGCGGCCGGACAGGACCCGTTCGCCATCGGCGTGGCTAAGTCGAAGAGTCCGCTCGGCCCGTGGAAGGATGCCATCGGTAAGCCGCTGCTCACCACATCGCAAACCCAGATTGAAACCATCGATCCGGCATTCTTTGTGGACGAGGATGGCACCGGATATTTGCACTTTGGTACTTTTGGCACCCAGCTCGCAATCAAGATGAAGAAGGACGCCACAACCGGCCGCACCTCGTACACTGAGACCGAAACCAAGACTGATGGCACCACGCCGAACCTCCACACCATGAAGGACGCGGACAATAACGCGAATGGTCCGAAGGGCTTCTTTGAGGCGGCGTGGGTGTTCCGTAAGGGCGATACCTATTACAACGTGTACGACGGCGGTAAGCCCGGTTCGGGCACGGCCACCTGCGTGGAATCGAACTATCAAGCTTGCATCCAGTACTCCACTTCCGACAGCCGCTCGGCCCATGGAAGTACCAAGGCGTAATCGTGCCTTCTGGCTCGGCCACCACGATGCACCCCTCGGTGCTCCAGTTCGGCGACAAATGGTATGTGACCTATCACACCGGCGACAAGGAAGGCGGCACCGATTTCCGCCGTGCCGTGTGCATTGATGAAGTCGATTGGACCGCCGACGGCCAGATGGTTTCCACCGCCCATCCAACCAAGGCCGAGAAAACGCAGCCCTCCACCAACGTGGCTCCGTACGCAAAGGTGAGCGCCACGTTCACTGAAACGCCTGCTTGGAAGGGTTCGGTGAACGACGGCCGTGTGTTGCAAACCGCTGTGGTCCCGCCGAATCACTGGACCAACTACCGCTCCATTCCGCAGCCACAATCCGGCGACTCGCTGGTCTACCAATGGGATGGCACTGTGCGCGCCAACTCGTCCAAGGTTTGGTTCGATGTGGATTCCAACGCGCTGCGCGCGCCCGCTTCGTGGAAGATTCAGTACTTGGACGCGGACGGTACATGGAAAGATGTCACCAGTCCGAGCGGTTATACAACAACCACCGGCAAGGCCAACCCCAACACTGTCACGTTCGATGCAGTGACCACCACTGCTCTAAAGCTCGACATGACTGGCCAAGCTGTGGATGGAGGCTACGCCTCCGTGGCCGTGGCTGAGTGGGAAGTCGGCGCTGCTGATAGCGAATCGCCGGCAATCACTGCGCCGAAGGGCGTGACGACCGCCACCGGCACCGCGCCCACGCTGCCTGCCACCGTCGACGTGAAGTATGGAGACACGACCGTTGCTTCCCCGGTAATTTGGCGTCCGGTCGCTGCTTCTTCCTATGCCAAGGTCGGTTCGTTTACGGCCTACGGCGTGGTCGCCGGCGTGCCCGGTGAGGCAAGCGAGCAGGGCAATGTGTCGGTAAATGTCACCGTGCAGGACGGCTACCAGCCTGCCGCTGATACCACGAAGCCGACTGTAACCGTTGCCGTTACTGCTAACGCAGGCAATAGCGAGTGGCTCACCACCGCTCCGTTCGCCACCGTGCAGGCCACGGACGACACCGCACCTATCGCCAAGCTGGAGATTTCCGCTGATCAAGGCAAGAGCTGGACCACCATCGCCGCGAATGCAAACGCGGCCATTGCCACGCTTTCCCAGCAGGCGATGTCGAAGTGTGGGGG
>ENA-OQDW01000642-OQDW01000642.1-human-gut-metagenome-genome-assembly--contig:-NODE-642-length-14087-cov-1.958954_pt1 | contig 14087 bp, 19 predicted proteins | sample MGYA00242784_ERZ504613 | MGnify/ENA primary metagenome ERZ504613 (study PRJEB26092, sample SAMD00036330) | human gut metagenome | host: Homo sapiens | study: EMG produced TPA metagenomics assembly of... | reverse complement strand
CTTACCAGCTGCAATCTTTTCCTTTACCTGTTCCGGCTTATTTGCCATCTTCGGATCTTCTGCCATCTGAGCCAGAATGATCTTCTTTTCTTCGTCCAGAACAGCTGCCGGAACATCTTCACGCTTCAGATACGGCGGATTCATTGCTGCAACCTGCAGTGCACAGTCCTTTGCAGCTGCCAGAATTTCCGGAATTGCACCAGCCGGAGATTCTGCACGAACCATAACGCCGATCTTGCCGCCGCCGTGGATATACGGTACCAGAATACCTTCCATGCGAACGAAGCGGCGAATCTGCAGATTTTCACGAATCTTCAGGAACAGTTCCTGAAGTGCTTCGTCAACAGTCATTGTGCCGCCGGAAACAGTAGTTGCCTTCAGAGCTTCTACGTCAGCCGGATTCTTTTCAATAATGGTATCAGCAACCTGATTTACAAATGCCTTGAATTCATCGGTATTTGCAACAAAGTCAGTTTCAGAGTTTACTTCAACAACGCAGCCTACAGAATTGTCTGCATTTACCTTTGCAACTACCATACCTTCTGCAGCAACACGACCAGCCTTCTTTGCCTGTGTAGCCAGTCCCTTTTCACGCAGCAGTTCAATTGCCTTTTCTACATCACCGTCAGCCTCTGTCAAAGCCTTCTTGCAGTCCATCATACCAACACCGGTAGACTTCCGCAGTTCGTTGACATCTTTTGCAGTAAAATTAGCCATTGGATCTTCCTCCTAATTCTTATTTCAAACGATTTCCTCAAAAAACCCGAATAGACTGCTCATGTCAAGCATATTCGGGTTTTTGATCTAACAGATATTTCAGTTTCGCTTCTACTTATTCAGCGTCTTCTTCAGCAGCCTTTGCTTCAGCAGCTTCTGCAGCGGCAGCATCAGCACCCTGACGACCTTCGATAATTGCATCAGCCATAACGCCGGCAATCAGCTTTACAGCACGGATTGCATCGTCGTTACCCGGGATAACATAATCGATTTCGTCCGGATCACAGTTGGTATCAACGATAGCTACGATCGGGATGTTCAGCTTCTTAGCTTCTGCAACTGCAATGCGTTCCTTACGCGGGTCAACGATAAACAATGCACCCGGCAGCTTCTTCATTTCCTTGATACCGCCCAGGAATTTCTCCAGCTTTTCAATTTCCAGCTGCAGCTTACCAACTTCCTTCTTCGGCAACAGATCGAATGTACCGTCTGTTTCCATTTCGTGAAGCTGTTCCAGACGCTTGATTCTTCTCTGAATGGTAGAGAAGTTTGTCATCATACCGCCCAGCCAACGTGCATTTACATAGTAAGCACCGGCGCGGGTAGCTTCTTCCTTAATGGAATCGCCAGCCTGCTTCTTGGTACCAACGAACAGTACAGACTCGCCCTGTGCAGACAGATCGCGGATGAACATGTAAGCTTCATCCAGCTTTCTTACGGTCTTCTGCAAATCGATGATGTAGATGCCGTTACGTTCAGTGAAAATGTACGGAGCCATTTTCGGGTTCCATCTTCTGGTCTGATGACCAAAGTGTACGCCAGCTTCCAAGAGCTGCTTCATAGATACTACGCCCATTGTGTAGTCCTCCTAAATAAAATGGTTTTGCTTCCTCCGCCTGCTTTTTCGGCTGCACAACTCTGCATTTCTGCAAAGCACCCGTGAAAACCAAAGCAGACGTGTGAACTGCCTTATTATTATACCAAAAACCGAGCCAATTGGTCAAGTATTTCTATGTAGAATATTTTTGTTGATTTAAGCATGTATTTATACAAGTTGTACAACTGCTGGGATTCCCTAACTCCACCAAAATGGCATCTTTTCCAACCAATCGGATTTGCCGAAAATCGATGATGCAATTGTCACGCGGCCCCAGAATTCCGAAAAAGCGTGGTCTGCCATACAAAATCAATGCTGTGACAGTTGCAGAATTCGCATCCATTTGGAGATCATCGACACGGCCAAGGTTTTCACCATTTACAATATTAATGACATCTTTGCAACGCAGTTCTTCCAGCGTACACACACAGTGCATCACCTCTGCAACAGGATATGCAAGATTCTGCGAATTCTTTCACAAAAACAATTTGAAAAGGATGGTACAAATCAAATCCAGGCCCATTATAACTGCTGCTGTGATGCTCACTACGTGCAATACCTTTTCCGACATCAGTCCGGTAATTTTGGCAAACAGCGGGCGAAAGCAAATACAAAAACAGAACGCCGCCGATGCCAAAACGAACAGACGGGGAAAGAGCAACTCTTGCCTGAAAATTGATTGCATAGTCTGCATAGGTTTGCCATGCCAGCTTCCAGTTGTCCATTCCAACAGATAGCTGACCGCCAATTCGATCAATGTGGCAACTGCCCCACAACCCAGAAAAATCAGAATCGGTCTTGTCCAACGTACACGCCATGATAGTTGCATTTTTGCAAATTTTCCAAAGCAGAGCAAAAATGCCAGCATGCCGACTCCATATACCGGACAATACGGACCAAACAGTACGCCTCGGTTTTGAAATCCCCAACGATAGACAACAACTTCTAAAAACACTTCATAGCACCAGCCAATAATTGCTGCCATGAGAAAATAGAGGAACAATTTTTCAATTGTTTGCAGTTTACTTTGCATTTCTGTCCTCCCTCCAATTATCATCTGTCTAATAAAAAAGCAGGTGTTCTCACAAAAAATAGAAACGCCTGCTTTTGTATCCTATGTGTACTTATGAAAAAATCACTTTTTTTCGGTGACTGCTTTTTTGGCAACTGCGGCAATGTTTTCTGCACACAGACCAAATTCCTTCAGAAGCTCTACAGCCGGACCAGAATGACCGAACTCATCGTTCACGCCAATGCGAACAACCGGAACCGGACAGCATGCAGTAACTGCTTCTGCAACAGCACCGCCCAGACCACCGATAATACTGTGTTCCTCTACAGTTACCAGCAGACCGGTTTCTGAAGCAGCCTTACAGATCAGTTCAGTGTCCAGCGGCTTAATGGTGTGAATATTCAGTACACGAGCGTGGATCCCTTCGGCTTCCAGCAGTTCTGCTGCCTTCATGGATTCCCATACCATCAGACCAGTAGCAACCAAAGTTACATCTGTGCCTTCCCGCAGTGTAATGCCTTTACCAATTTTAAATTTATAAGTTGCAGCATCGTTGAAGATCGGAGTTGCCAGTCTGCCAAATCGCAAGTAAACCGGACCATCATACTGAATGGCAGCTTCTACAGCAGCCTTTGCTTCTACATCGTCTGCCGGATTCAAAATTGTCATACCCGGAATGGTTCGCATCAGTGCAATATCTTCGTTGCACTGATGTGTGGCACCGTCTTCACCAACGGAAATACCAGCATGAGTTGCACCGATTTTTACGTTCAGGTGCGGATAACCGATAGAGTTCCGCACGATTTCGAATGCTCTGCCAGCAGCAAACATGGCAAATGTGCTGGCAAACGGGATCTTTCCTGCTGTGGAAAGTCCGGCAGCAACGCCCATCATGTTTGCTTCTGCAATACCGCAGTCGAAGAAACGCTCCGGATAAGCTTTCTTAAAAATGCCTGTTTTTGTGGCAGCAGCCAGATCGGCGTCCAGTACGACCAGTTCCGGATATTTGTCAGCGAGATCACGAAGTGCCTCACCATAGCTTTCTCTTGTTGCTTTTTTTGCAATTCTGCCATCGTTTAACCCTCCAGTTCCTTCAGCTGGGCTGTCAGTTCAGCCATTGCCTGTTCATACTCTGCCTGATTCGGTGCTTTGCCGTGCCAGCCAACTTGATTTTCCATAAAGGACACGCCCTTGCCCTTGACACTTTTCTGAATAATCGCAACCGGCTTGCCTACGATTGTTTCAGCTTCCTGCATTGCAGCATCAATTGCATCGAAATCGTGTGCGTTCATACGAATGACATGCCAGCCGAACGCTTCAAACTTTTCCGGAATCGGCTCCGGCGAGCAAACTTCGGAAAGCTTGCCGTCGATTTGCAAACCGTTGTTGTCTACAATTGCTACCAGATTGTCCAGATGATACTGGTTTGCGAACATTGCAGCTTCCCAAACCTGTCCTTCTTCGATTTCGCCATCACCCAGAATGGTGTAAACCTTATAAGCAGCATTGTCCATTTTTCCTGCCAGTGCCATGCCGCAGGCTGCGGAAATGCCCTGTCCCAGAGAACCGCTGGACATATCTACGCCCGGAATATGAATACACGGGTGTCCCTGCAAAAGTGCACCGATATGACGCAGAGATTGCAGTTCTTCTTTCGAGAAAAATCCACGCTCTGCCAGTGTAGAATATAAAGCCGGTGCACAGTGTCCTTTGGAAAGCACCAGACGATCACGGTCTGCCATTTCCGGATTCTTCGGGTCAACGTGCATCTTTGCAAAGTACAGATAAGTCAGTGTATCACAAATCGAGAGAGAGCCGCCCGGGTGACCGGACTTTGCGTGATAGGTGCCTTCAATAACACCCATACGAATACGGCAGGCAGTTGCCTGCAATTTTTTCTTGGTCATTTCATCCATGTTATGAACCTCCAATGATTTCGAAAGACGATAAATCAATTCTGCAATCGCGTTTTCTTCACAGGAATGCATCAACTGTATATTGGCAATTTCTTTAATGCAGGGCTGTGCATTAGACGGACAGGCACTGGTGTCTGCTACGCGAAGCTATCCAGATCGTTGTCAAAATCTCCTGCCGCCACAATATGCCAGCTTTCCGCACCGCATATGGTGCGGTACCGCCGAAGGGCACTTCCTTTGGTAACGCCTTTCGGCAGCATTTCATAAAAACGTGCTTCAGACTGTACAAAATCTGCACACGTCCAGTTTTGTTCTTGAAAATAGGCAATCAAATCAGGCATTCGTTCGGGTGCAATTGCAAACAGCACTTTCAGCCAACCATGCGGAATTTCCTCCGGCATTGCCAGAATGGGTTCCACCTGACAAATCTCCAGATGCTCCTTTTCATAAGGTGTCATTCTGGAAACATAGGTGCCGTCTGTGCGGAGAATCTCCGCCGAAACGTCCGGAAATGCTTCTAACACTTGTCGGGTAATCGCTGCGGCTTCTAATGGCAATTCTTCTGTGTAAAGCCACTTTTCTGCTACCGGATCATAAATGGCTGCTCCGTTGAACAATATCACAGGAATATTGGGATGCAGTTTTTTCAAATATCGTTGAGCCGCCTGCAGCGTTCTTCCAGTTGCAATTGCGAATTTGCCGCCTTTTGCACGGAACTGGGAAATTGCTGCTGCATCTGCCACAGAAATCTCTTTGCTGGCTGGCAGCAATGTACCGTCCAGGTCCGTAATAAGCATGGTATTTTCCAAAGACTGCATCAAAATCACCCTTTCAGGATTTCAGTTTTCGAAGTACCTTTTCAAAATATTCCGGCAAAGGACTTTCAAATTCCAGATACTGCCCTGTAGACGGATGAATAAATCCGATTTTGGCAGCATGAAGACACTGCCCTTCGATTCCGGGAAATGCTTTTCCATAGACATCATCACCCAGAATCGGGTGACCCAAATACGCTAAATGTACTCGAATCTGGTGTGTGCGTCCGGTTTCCAATCGCAGCCGTAAATGCGTGGCACGGGGATATTCTGCAATCACAGTATAGTGCGTTGTAGCAGGTTTGGAATTCTTTTCTGTGACACACATTTTTTTGCGGTCTACCGGATGTCGTCCGATCGGAGCAGAAATCGTCCCTTCTGCTTCGCGAAAATGTCCCATTGCCACCGCCTGATATTCTCTTGTAAATGAATGGGCAGCAATTTGTGCCGATAACGACTGATGTGCTATATCATTTTTTGCCACCATTAGCAAGCCGCTTGAAAACGATCGATACGGTGCACGATTCCGGGGCGAATTATGCCATTGATGCCGGAAAGTTGATCTCCGCAATGATACATAGTGCATGTACCAGCGTTCCTGTCGCGTGTCCGGGAGCCGGATGTACAACCATGCCCTTGGGTTTGTTCACCACAAGTAAGTCATCATCTTCATAGACAATATCCAGCGGAATATTCTCCGGCTGCAATTCCAGCGGCTCTGGTTCCGGCAGCTGCACCAAAACTTGATCCCCTGCTTTTTGCCGATAATTTTTCGGAACTTTTTTGCCATTTACTGTCACATCACCGTGCTCCATACGAACTTGTAGGGCGGAACGCGTCATCGCAAGACTCTCCTGTCCGGAAAGCCATTTGTCCAGACGTTCTCCGTCCGCTTCCGCAGGCACACAAAAAGACAAAGTTTCAGGCATTTTTCTGTTCTCCCTCAGCTGTTGCCTTGGCTTTGGAATTGAGTTTTGGTTCCACAAACAAAAAGTAAATTGCAAACAAAACAACACCAATTACCACGCAGCAATCTGCAAAATTAAACACGGCAAAGTGAAACAGCTTCACTTCCAGATAGTCTACCACCAGACCACCGCGAAACAGTCGGTCAATTAAATTGCCCAGACCGCCGCTTAGAATCAAGGTCAAGCTGACTGTCAGCAGCTTGGATTTTTTTCCATGACGTACCAGCCAGTAAGCACAAAACGCCATCAGAATCACCGTTGTTCCCACTAGCAACCAACGCATGCCGGCAAAACTACTGAAAACAGCTCCGTTATTTTCCAGATAAGTCAAATCCAGAATTTTATGATCGCCAATGTGCAGAAACGGTACACTTCCGACTGGTTTCAAATCCTGAACGACCCAGTATTTGATCAGTTGATCTGCTGCGGTCAGCAAGATAATTCCGATTAAGGCTGCAATCAGCACAAATATATCCTTTCCCGATTACAGCTGATCTACAACAGAAGCACAACGTGCACAGAGTGTCGGGTGTGCAGCATTCTTGCCAACACTGTCCAGATACATCCAGCAGCGTTCGCACTTTTCACCAGCGGCACGTTCTACTGTATAGGTGGTTTCTCCGGATTCTGCCTTTACAACAGAAACAACAGATACGATCAGCACCTTTGCCAGAATGTCAGCAGCTTCTGACAATACTGTATACTGAGCATCATCTGCAACAGCGATTGTCACCTTGGCTTCCAGTGATTTACCGATCAGCTTTTCATTTCTCTTTTCTTCCAGAACCTTATTAGCTTCCATACGAGTCTGATAGATCAGATCCCACTTTGCCATAAGTCTGCATCTTCTGTCAATCCGCTTGCCTTGGGCATTTCGTTCAGGAATACACTCTTGGCATCATCGCTTGCAGCATGCGGCAGATAAGACAGATTTCTTCTGCGGTAAAGGAGAGAATCGGTGCAATCAGACGAGTCAGTGCACTCAGAATCCGATAAATCGTGGTCTGTGCTGCACGACGAGCCACGGAATTTTCCGGTTCGCAGTACAGACGATCCTTGATGATGTCCAGATAGAAATTGGACAAATCAGTGGTGCAGTAGTTATGGATTGCGTGGAATACGATGTGGAAATCAAATGCTTCATAGCCTCATGTGCCTTTTGGATTACGTTATCCAGACGCATCAGTGCCCAGCGATCCAGTTCCAGCAACTGATCGTCGGATACGCTGTCGCGATCCGGATGGAATCCGTCACCATTGCCCAAGTTACCCAGAATGTAACGGGCAGTGTTCCGGATCTTCTTATAGGCATCGGACAACTGTCCCAAAATGCCCTCTGAAATACGAATGTCAGAGTGATAATCGGAAGAAGCTACCCACAGACGAAGAATATCTGCACCGTATTTCTTGACAATTTCTTCCGGCATAATGCCGTTGCCAAAGATTTCGACATCTTTCTGCCTTCGCCGTCAACGACCCAGCGTGTGTGCAGACAGTCTTATACGGTGCACTGCCCTTATAAACGACAGAAAGTCAGCAGAGAAGACTGGAACCAACACGGTACTGGTCTGCACCTTCCAGATACAGATCAGCCGGCCACTGCAAGCAGTCATACTGTTCCATGACAGCACTGTGAGAAACACCACTGTCGAACCATACGTCCATGATGTCATATTCCTTGGTGAATTCCTTACAGCCGCATTCGCACTGTACTTCCGGAGAAAGAAACTCTGAAAGATCCTTTGTCCACCATGCATCTGCTCCCTCTTTGCGGAACAATTCTGCAATGTCGCGAATAGTGGTATCATTGACAATCGGCTTTTTGCAGTCCTTGCAATAGATGATCGGAATCGGCACGCCCCAAGTACGCTGACGGGAAATACACCAGTCGCTGCGGTCACGAACCATGCCTTTGATGCGTTCTTCTCCCCATGCAGGAATCCACTTGACATTTTCAATTGCCTTGATTGCTTCGTCCTTAAAGCCGTTAACAGAGCAGAACCACTGTTCTGTTGCACGGTAAATGATCGGCTTGTGGCATCTCCAGCAGTGCGGATACTGGTGGACAATTTTTTCTGTTGCCAGCATTGCACCAACTTCTGTCAGCTTCGCAGCGATTGCACGGTTTGCCTCATCGGTGTCCATGCCTTCAAACTCGCCGGCTTCCTTGGTCTGGCGACCCTTGTCGTCTACGCAGACCAGAATGCCAATGTCGTCATAGTTCTTGCAGACTTCAAAGTCTTCTACACCATAGCCCGGTGCAGTATGAACACAGCCAGTACCGCTTTCCAATGTTACATGATCACCGACAATTACCGGAGAAAGACGGTCATACAACGGTGCTTAGTCTTGATATGTTCCAGTTCTGCACCAGTGAAGCTGCCGACCATTTCGTATTCGGCAATACCAGCTGCTTTCATTGTTGCAGAAACCAGTTCCGCAGCCATGCAGTAGTATTCCTCGCCAACCTTGACCAGTGTGTAGTCATAAGACGGTCCCACACAAATTGCAAGGTTGCCCGGAATGGTCCATGTTGTGGTTGTCCAGATAACAAAGTAAACCTGTTCCTTGGCAATTCCCAGCTTTGTAAACAGACCCTTGTCTCAGTCACCTGAAATTTCACATAGATAGAATAACAAGGATCGTTTTCGTATTCGATTTCAGCTTCTGCCAGTGCGGTGTTGCAGTCAGGGCACCAGTAAACCGGCTTCAATCCCTTGTACATGTAACCGCGTTTTGCCATTTCACCGAATACTTCGACCTGACGTGCTTCATATTCCGGCTTCAGTGTCAGGTACGGATCACAGTAATGTCCCAGACTGCCCAGACGCTTGAACTGTGCCATCTGATTCTTGACATGCATCATGGCGAAGTCTTTGCAGTGCTTTCGCAGTTCTACCGGCGGAATGGCACCATTTTCTACGCCGATAGACTTCATTGCTTTCAGTTCGATCGGCAGACCATGTGTATCCCAGCCCGGCACATACGGTGCACAGAAGCCACTCATATTTTTATACTTGACAATGAAATCTTTCAGTGTCTTATTCAAGCAGTACCAGATGAATTTCACCATTGGCATACGGAGACCGTCGTGAAGAATGTACTTCGGCTTCCCTTCATTTTTGGCGATCATCTGTTCATACAGATCCTCGTCTTCCCACTTTTGTAAAGTGTCAGGTTCCCGCTTCGGCAGGTTTCCACGCATCGGAAAATCTGTTTTAGGCAAATTTAAGGTCTTATTGTAATCCTGTGACATAGCTTGATCCGGCTTTTTCTCCTTTTCAGCGTATCGCTGTGGCAAAAGCCGCTCCTTTCCCTGAAATTAGTCTTTATCCTGCAAGTCGCCGAATCTGGAGTCATATGCTCCCTGAATTGCTTTTGCAGAAAACGGTTCCGCATCAAACGGATCGCTTGCAGTTGGTGCAGCGGCTACTGCCGGCTTCGGCTGTGCCGGTTCTGTCGCATTTTCTTCTGTCATACCAAAGGTAGTGTCATCTTCTTCCGGCATAGCAGAGAGCATGTTCAGATGCTCCTTGTACATGTCAAAGAGAGCTTTTTTGAAATCAGCGACCTGCTTTTTTGCAGCTGCCAGTTTCTTGTGCTCCTCCTCGATCTCTGCCTCATTCTTTTCAATGAGGGCATCGTGCTGTACAGTTACCTCGTCCATCATTGCATCTGCTTTTTCTTTTGCCTGTGCAATGATCTCTTCTGCCTTGGCGTTGGCTTCGGAAATGATGCGGTGACCCTCCTTTTGTGCACCGAGGAGTGCGTCCTTCAATGCATCTTCATCACGCATGTATTCCCGCACCTTGTCTGCCAGAACCTGAATTTTGTTGTTGCTGTCATCCAGTTCTCGCTGGGCGATTGCAGCTTCTTCTTCCAGCTTATTCAGGAATTCATCAATGTCTTCCTGTTTATAGCCGAAAGCAGCTTTTTCAAACCGTAATTCATGGATTTCGCTTGCACTAATCATTATGGTATCTCCTCTCATAAGAGCCTATGCAGCCTATCCTACATTAGCCCTGATATTTTGAATTGTGATATGGTATCTTCCTTTTCGGCTGATGCCATCGACCGCGGCAATACGAAATTTCCGTAGCCACGAATTGAAAACACATCACCCACCTGCATTGCAACAGAAGGCGTATCGATCGTTGCATGACGATAGGTCAGCCGGCCTTGCCGAATCAACTGCACTGCCTTTTCCCGACTCAGACGTGTTGCCAGTGCGGCAACTGCGTCTGCCCGCAGAGATGCAATCGTGCCTTGTATCGGCAGGAAATCCATTTGCACCGACAGGCAGACCGGATCATCTCCCGTCACGCTGACACCAACTCGTCCAATCTGATGAACTTCCTGTAAAAGCACAGGAGCCACGTGGGTACAGACGAACATTTGTGCCATTTTCGTATCGATCAAAATGTCGCCGATCGTATCTCGTTCCAGATTGCATGCCATACATGCTCCGAGAAAATCCCGATGCGTTGGCGGCTTAGGAACACGATAAGAAAACGTCAGACACTGGATCGGGAACTGTTCCGGTGTAACCGGAATGAAATCCGGAGCAAAACAAAGTATTACACGAGTGGTGTTTTCTGTTCCGCCCCAAGCTGTACAGACTGCTCCTGCCGTATTTGCAATCGCTTCTGCCATTGCGGTATCTTCTGCAGGTAAAAAATCCGTAAAGTACGGACGATTGTCCCGCATGCATCGGTTCGCCAGATCGTTCCAATGTGCTTTTAGTTGCTGCACCGCATCTGCCATTTTCATGTTTCGGCTTGCCATTTTTGTTTGTTAACCTACTAGACCGTTGCTCTGCAGTTCGCCAACGAGGCTGTCGCCGTCAAAACCGACATTCTGCGGAATAATCAGGAAAGTCTGGTTGGCTACCGGCTTGATCCGACCATGGGTTGCATATGCTGCACCAACTACAAAGTCAATGATCCGACGCTTTTCATCATCGTCAATCTTTTCCAGATTCAGAACAACAGTCTTATTCTGCATCAAATAATCTGCAACCTTCTTGGAGTCTGAAGTATAGGAAGTTGCCTGTACCAGCACTACCTGAAACTGTGCAGTTGCCTTGATCGTTGCATAGCGTTCATTGCCGCCCTTTCGTTCTTCATAAGAAGACGCACCTCTGCTGTAACTAGAATTGCTGTAACCAGAGGGCTGTGCAGCGTGGCTCTGCGGCGGAGCCTGTTCTGGTTCCGGCGGAGTCATGCTCGGGGTTTCCGGCTCATTATCATCAGCCGGCATAAAGAAGTCTTTCAGATTGTCTATAAAATTCATGATACTCTCCATTCTCCGCATCAGCGGATTTCATTTTATTTCTGATAATTTCTTGCACCGAACAAGGCTGTCCCGATCCGGACAAGTGTCGAACCATAGCGAATTGCGGTGGCAAAATCCCCCGACATTCCCATCGACAAAATCTCCATATCTATATTATCCATTTTTTTGGAGGAAATGTCAAGATAAAGTTGTTGCATTTTGTAAAGAAATTTCTCATCACCCTCTACTGGCGGGATTGTCATCAGCCGCATACATGTACGTGGGACAATTGTCCTGCCTGCCACAACAATTCTTCTAATTGATCCGGTGCAATGCCGCTTTTGGATTCCTCCCCGCCGACATTAACTTCAATCAAGATGTCCTGCACTTTATTGACACGTGCTGCATGCCGGTCAATTTCAGATGCCAGCTTGATGCTGTCTACCGAATGAATCAGTTCCATGTCCTCAATGATATACTTTACTTTATTGGTTTGTAAATGTCCAATAAAATGAACTTTTGCATCTTTTGCATAAAAATCTTTTTTAGAAAGATATTCCTGCACGCGGTTTTCACCCAAGGTGTGGATACCACAGCTGATCGCATGATTTACCGCTTCCGGGGCAACCGTTTTGGTGACCGCCATCAATGTAATTTCGTCTGTCGGCTTACGGTACTTTGCCTTCGCTTCCTCCATCGCATCGACGATTCGTTTGTAGTTTTCGTCGATATAAGCAAAATTAGTTTCCATTTGCATCAATCCCTTCTACAATTATGGAATCATAAAGCATTAAATAACCATCGCCTGCATTCAGTTTAGAAAGCACATAGTCTTTGCCTTCGTAAACTACATCCAGACGTCGGAATTCCACTTTTTCACCGTCCTGCACATAAACGCCCCGGCTGTTCACGGTCTGTGTTTTTTCTTCGCCAGTTTCTTCATCGGTGACGGTTTCTTCTACGTCTTTGAAACGGATCGCACTCCGCGGCACTTTGATGCCTCATATTCTCCAAGAATCATTTCGACATTTTCAGTTCGATTCTGTACAAAGTCCGATGTCAGCATATCGCTGTATAAAACCACCATGACCTTGCCGTCTTCTCCGGTATTTCGGAGTTCCTGAATGGTGGCATCTGCTGTTGCGGAAGATGTCATCAGACGAATCTTGACAGAATCACCGACCTGATATTTCTGATCCTGATTATCAATAATTCCAAGCATGTACCAGCCGTACTGTGCAATAGATTTTCCCACTGTGTTTTGATCCTGATTCGTTTGGAGATTATTTTCGCTACTTTTTTTAGTGATATCCTGAATCTGTTCCGGCGTGATATTTGCCAGATTTTCCGCAGTCAATACAGACTCCAGCCATCTACGTGGCTGACAAAATAGGCAGAACTATCTGATGTAACAGTGTCTATGGGTGTTGCTTCCTCGCTTTGCAAGGTCTGTATCTGTGCAGTCAAATCAGAAATTTGCTGTGCAAAAGAAACGGTTCCCTTGCTGACAACAATCTGATATGTGCTGCAGGATTCCATAAACTGTTGTTCTGCGGCTGCCATGCCGGAGAGATTTCCAGCGTTTCGATTCTGAATCATCTCTTCGTAGTACTGAGAAATCTGGCGAGATAAATCCGCAGGCTGTGCCTGTTCCAGCGTTCCGGGATTGGAGATACGTTCCAAAACATTCAGCTTTTCCTGTAATGCCTCTGCCTGTTGTTGTTTTTCAATGGTGCTCTCGTCCGGATAAATTTCAGCAATCACATCATTGACTGCAATTTTTTCCTCCGTCCGGTACTTGATAACTGATTGCACCAGTATCGCTGTAAGTCAGTACTGTTTCGTCCCGTACATAGACACCCTCGAAGAATTTGGATTCATCTGCTTTGGCACGCATGGCTGTTTCTGTTTCATAGCTAGTATCCACAAGGTGAAAGATGATCGTGCCAAATGTAGCAATGACAGAAGCCGACAGAAGCACTAACAGCACATTATTCATTTTATTGCTGGAATTCATATGCAGATCACCTCACAAAACCAACGGATTTCCAGATGCTTTTGCATCATTCTACAGAATCACTTTCTAAAATGGAAACAGGACGTATGGGAATGATGGTGGAAATGGCGTGTTTGTATACCAAGTTTTGTTTTCCGTCACATTCCAGAATGACAATATAGCTGTCAAACCCTTTTACAATGCCCTTAAATTGAAAACCGTTTGTCAGAAAAATTGTAACGCCGATGTGATCCTTTCGGGCTTGATTCAGGAATACGTCCTGAAGGTTCATGTTTTTGTTGTTCATTGTTAGACTCCTTTTCTTTGAGCGAAAAATACCGAATGCACTTTGCATTCATTTTCTCTTTGTATATAAATGCTCAATTTATATTATAGCACATTTCTCCGGACTTGGCTATAATTTTTTGACACTTTTTCCATAATTTCTGGTTTCTTGTCAGATTTGTCTAAAATAATCCACTGAACTCGATCATTTTTGCGGAACCATGTCAA
>ENA-OQDW01000641-OQDW01000641.1-human-gut-metagenome-genome-assembly--contig:-NODE-641-length-14088-cov-6.302700_pt1 | contig 14088 bp, 13 predicted proteins | sample MGYA00242784_ERZ504613 | MGnify/ENA primary metagenome ERZ504613 (study PRJEB26092, sample SAMD00036330) | human gut metagenome | host: Homo sapiens | study: EMG produced TPA metagenomics assembly of... | reverse complement strand
GCCCGCACCCACCTTCGCGGCCCACGACCGCTCCCCGCCCCCGCAAGCGACCCGTCCGAGACGGCGGCATTTCTCGCTGCGGCGACGCAGGCAAATCGGCCGACAGCACCGTTATGTACAGCGCCCAGCAGTTGCCCGTTCCTGCGGCACGCAAGCCTCCGGTCACACGGCTCGATGAGCCCGTTGCCCATCAGGTTGGCCATGATTCCTGGGCTGCAACCGATCTGGATGAGACCTCTACCGGCATGCCGCGCTCGATGTTCCAGTTAACCCGCTTTTTGCCGCCAACACGAGCGCCGCGGACTATGAGGGCGGTGCGGCATATTCCGATTATTCCGATGGCTATGCTGGCACCGGTCGCATCGAGACCGAGGATTATGGCACCGCATCGAGCGATTATCTCAACGATCAGTACGCTGCCACGCCTGCACCGGAATATGGCCCGGAGGCCGCGTCCGCGCCGGCATATACCAAAAGCACGGGCGAAGAGCGCTTCGCCGATTATTACGCCGAGGAAAAGGCGCTGCGTTTCTCGGAATTTCCGCAGGCAGTCAAGGTTGCCTTTATCGCCATTATCATTGCCCTGCTCGGCGTCATTGCGTTTGAGGGATTCCAGCTGTTCCGCGGCCCCACCCAAGCGGAGTCGGAGACCCAGCAAAAAGAGGACGATAACCAGTACCTGGACATCAACACCCTCAAGGGCGATCCCAACGACGGAGACGACGAATAACAAATGCCAAAAATTGAGGGTCGTAGACAGATCAACCCCGTGCGCTCATTGCCGCACGGGTTGATCTTTGTCCGCGCGTGCTGATAGACTCCATCGTGCCCGCAAGCAGCGGGCGCGTTTTATCCAGAGTCGGGGTAGAGAGTTGGCTCCACGATCCCGACGCCAACCGGCCAAGAGGCACGGTGGCCCTGCCAACATCGATGAAAGGAGTCCGTATGGACAATTTCTCTGTGCGCAGTGAGCGCAACTTCCACAACCTAGCCGCCAAGCCAAAACGAATGCATCTTCTGGACAAGCCGAACGGCTATGCCTCGGCCATGGTCAAGAGCAGTCTCCCCCACCAGATGCGCTTTACCGTGCAGGCGCTCGAGAAAGAGCTCTACACCGCCGGCGACCCGCACGTACTGCAGATCAAGCTGCTTGGAGACGACTCGCGCGAGCTGTCTAGCTGGAAGCTGTTTGCCGACGGCACGTGCGTCGCAAGCGGTTCGGGTGACTTTGCCCGCGAGTGCTTCTGCGAGGGAGCTGAGGTGTTTCTGGACCTGTGTCGCGACGCCGTCGAGACTGCCGAGCTGTGCCAGTGGAGCGAGAGGGAGTACGCGCTGTTGGGTGCCGCGCGCGGGATTGCGGGGGGGTGTAGGAACAGAAGCCTCATGACGGTGGCCTCAGCTGGAATGACGTATCGCTCGATAAATGATCTCAACAACGTAGCCGATGCGCCGCATTTCACCTCAAAGGCATTGAGCGATCAGGAGGCGTCCAGCATTTCTTTGATATCCCCAATTGATTGTTCCGAGAAAGTCTCTTCATGTCCTTATAATCGCCCTTACGAGAAACGTGGACGAGACAGGCGTCCATATGCCGTCTCTAAACTAACGAGCCGTTCGCGGAAAGAACATCTGGCTAGCATGGGCCAAAGATATACTGGTATCGCTGCAACAATTATGGAAGATCGGCACCACCAATGACCTCCTTGAAATTCTCCAGGCGCTTCGCGCTTAGCCTGCTCGCCTCGCTGTCCGCCACCGTAGCGCTTGCTTTGCCCTCAACCGCCCTAGCCGCGTCGGACCCGAACCCGCCCAGCATCTCCAACGTGACGATATCCGCGACGACAGTCACGGCCGGCTCCACGCTGCATGTCGGCTATAGCGTCGATGACCCTGACGGGGTACGGTCCGTCACGCCCATAGTCGAAGTCCTTGTCGAAAACGATACCGGAGACCATGGAATCAGTTCCCGTCTCGCCTTCTCGTCGACCGGCAACACGACCGCGGGCTTCGATATCTCCACCTCCCCGAGCGACCGGCCCTGCAGGTACCGGATCATCGGCCTCGGCGTGACCGATAGTCTTGGATGGGTTACCGATGTCTACGACACGACGTATGCCGAGGAGAAGGGGCTCGACTGTCCGACCTTCACCACCGACCCCCTCGAGTATGAGGTGACCGAGGGACCCGAGGACCAAAACCCGCCGACCGTGTCCTCCGTGTCGCTCTCGAGCAGGGAGGTCGCAACCGGTGCCGACTTCCACATCTCTTGGACCGTCTCCGATGCCGACGGCGTTCGCTCCGTTTCCCCCATACTGCGGCAGGGCTGGGAGAATTCGGACGACGACTGCTCTGTTTCGTCAGCCTATTATCACGGAGGCTCGTCTATCGACGGGTTTGACCTCACATTCGACAGCAATAGGATCGGAAGGCACAGGCTGATCGGCCTTTCGGTCACCGATGGCCTAGGGTTCGAGACCGATGTGTACGAGAGTTCCTACGCCAGGGCCAACGGCATTTCGGGCGCGACTTTCTCGGTTGGCGACCCGAGCGAGCTGTGCTTCGAGGTGACCGGCAGCGCGATCGACCGGAACCCGCCCACGGTCTCGAACGTTTCCATCTCCGCGAAGAGGGTCCCCGTCGGCGGGATCCTCCGTATCTATTGCAATGTAGGCGACGCGGACGGCGTAAGGTCTGTCTCCCCGATCCTCGGCGACCCCGGCTATGTCGAGGACCCGAACTCTTTAAAGACCCGCAAAACGTTGAGCTGCAGCTACGATGCGGCAAGGGGCTATATCGAAATCGAGTTCCCCACGTCGCTCTCGATGGGCTCGTTTGAAATCCAAGCCCTCGCGGTCCTCGACAAGACGGGCCACGAGACCTTCGTCTACAGCTCCGCCTACGCCGAGCGTAACGGCAAGACCGGCGTTCAGACCTTTGATGTCGACGACGCGGGGGACGTCACCTTCGACGTGACCGCTCCGCTGTATGCCGCCACCAAGGGCGACGGGCAGGCGTATGCAAAGGACGGCGAGGCCGGTCTGACCTTCCGCTTCAGCGGTCCTCTCGATGAGTTCACGCGTCTCCTCGTGGACGGAACTGAGGTCTCCGCCGAGAACTACACCGCAACCAGGGGCAGCACGATTATCGAGCTCAGGCCGTCCTACCTGGACACGCTCGCCGGCGGCGGACACACCGTCACGGCCGTCTGGAAGGACGGGACGGCGACCGATGCGTCCTTCACCGTGGAGGGGAAGGCCCAAGGGGAGCAGGCGGGCGGAAAGACCGACGTAGATTCACCCGGCGACAACAAAAGTGATCCTGCCACTCCTGAAAAGGACGCCGACGAGGCGGCTACAAAAAAGTCGGGACGCACGACAGCCGATGAACCAAAGCTCGCTGCAACCGGCGACTCCACTTGGATGGCCAGCATCGCATTGGCCATGGCGGCCACGGCCTGCTTCACGGCAGCGAGAAGGCTTGAGCCCAAGCAGCATAGGCACGAACAGTAGCTCAAAGCGAACTCAACTGGGAAGGGCAGATGGATAGCCGTCCTTCTCTTATAATCAACCCAATCCGCTGAAATGCAATCAGTTAACGAGTTTCGCCAGACGCTCGGCCTCTACCCCGCTCTAGCAAGCCACCAGGCGATGAGATAATGCCCACGACTATCAACGTAAGCAAGGAGCGCGCTATGGCAGACAACGAGACCAAACCCTCGGCGAACGACGGCCGAGAGGAGCTCGTGGCAAAACAGCTCGCATCGACCATAATCCACCTCGCGCTCACTCAGAAGCGGGTGGACGTCTCCGGCGCCATCAAGCTACCGCTCGAGCGAATTCCCCAACTCGGCGTGGCGTTCGCCTCGCTCCGCTCGATGTTTCGCACCGTCACCAACACGGTGAGTGTGCCCACGCTGCTCCAGGCGACTGACAAATATGGTAGCCCGCTCGATCCGTCGAAACTCAACACGTTCAAGGACGGCAGCGGTCTCACAGGGGGCTACCGCGACGCCGCCAAGGGCCTTGGCAGGCGCGCTTCCACGTAGTCGAGGGCGACATCGCCACGAGCGTCACGCAGGTGCCTTACGATCCAACATCGCTATTCATGGCAGCCGCAATCGCGCAGATAAACCAAAAGCTCGACTCCATCCAGGAGTCCGTCGACGAAATGTTCGAGTACATGCGTCAGCGCGACAAGGCCAACATGCGTGGCAACCTCAAGACGCTCGCAGACATCCTCAACGGTTACGGCCTCAACTACGGCAACGCCACCTACATGGCAAACGCCCATATGAAGGTGCTCGACATCAAGCAGTCGTCCGCGCAGGACATGGAACTCTTCCGCTCGCAGGCACAGGCGGATCTGAAAAAGAAAGGGTTCATCGAGGTGCGAGACGGCTTGGGCAGACGCCTCGACAAGGTGCTCGACTACCTCAAAGACTGCCAGCTCGCCACCTACATCCACGCGTTCTCGCTGTTCCTCGAACCCATGCTCGCCCAGAACTTCGAGCCCGCAAAGCTCGCGGACGCCACTGCGAAAATCGAGGCTGATTCGATCGCGTACCGCGAGCTCTACACCGACTGCTACAACGCACTCGAAGCGGGGGCTGTCGACACCGTCGATGCGGCACTGCTGGGCGGTATCGCGTCCGCGGGCAAATTGCTCGGTCACGCCATCGCAAAGACCCCCGTGGGCGACCATACACTCATCGACGAGGCGCTCGAAGGCGCAGGAGAGAGCATCGGAAAGTTCAACGACAAGCAATCCGAGAAACTCCTCGAAAAGCTCCATCAGGCAAAGACGCCCGACGTCACGCCGTTCAAGCAGAGCGTAAAGGAGATCGACACCCTCTACAACCGCCCCGCGCAGATCGCCGTGGACGCCGAGAACGTCTACATCTTGCCTGCCAAGCAGCAGGAAGAGTAACGATACGCGACAGGCACGCGCCATGCAGACAGCTAACGCCCCTACCTTCCCGCCGCCTTCAGCTTCAGCAGCAGGTCGCCCAGCTCGGGGCACTTGCTAGAAAGGCGCGTCTGAGCTCGCTCGCCCATCCCCCACCGCTGGCGGACTTCCTGGCGCGCGGGCTCACGCGGTAGTCCCCGTCCATCACCTGCTTGAGCAGCTTGGCGGTCACGCGCGCATCGGCAAGGGCGCTGTGGGCGTGACCCGTCGGCTCGTCGAACTCGATGCCAAGCCACGTCGCCGCGTCACTCAAAGAGACGCACCCGTGGCTGCCCACGTCCATGATCGAGGTGTAAAACGCCTGCAGGTCGGCCCAGTCCGTAGGAAATGCGGAAAGATCAATGTGCTTTGCCTGGCACTCGGTCAAAAGCTGTCGACGATCCGCCCCGCTCCAGCAAACTATCTGGGCGGAGTAGCGACCGATCCAATCGCAGAGCCTTTTGATCACCACGTAGAGCGGATCGGCCATCGCGGTGTCCACGGCCGATATCCCCGTAAGCTCGCGGACAGGGAACGCAACGCCTTCGGTAAATTCCGTCTGCACACACTGCGAAAACTCGCCCATAACGTTGCCGTGATAGTCGAGCTTGACGGCGCCGACCTCGATAATCTCGTTGCGCAGCCCACGGCGCTGGCGCTGCTTTGGCACCGGCGCAAACTCAAAGTCCAGCACAATCTGGCACGCAAAGTTCGTCGTATCGATAGCCGAGATACACGGCGTCTTTTCAGCTGACACGGTTAGGGCCTTTCTCCGTTGCTTGCCGCTTGTTACATAAGCGGCTACATTGCCGTAAGGATAGGTGGCCGCGCGGACATGAAAGCTGGGCGCAATACCATGCGCCAGGCACACGCCATGCAGACGGCCCCAAGAGAGTTGCCCGCTCTATTCAAATGCATGAAAAAGATTTAGGCCCGGTGACTTGAATCAGCGGTCATCCCGGGCCCATCAGAGCTCGTAGAGCTCTTGGTTGCTTTGGTCTCGCTCTTCACGGCGCTTATCGAACTTTCCGAGGCACTCAAGCAGCATTCGAAGCATAACAAGTCGCTGCCATTAAGGCACTGACCTCTTGACCAAGCAACGGCGCTGCCCAGCTATCACCCTTGGGCTGCCGTCAACTTTATTCTATCCGCGAGCATCTGGTTTACCAAATGGATTTTCGGTAAAGGAAGCACGGCACGCCCGCAAAACCACTACGCCCCAAGTGCCGCCATGGGAATCACCGCCACGCCGTCGTCGCGTGTGTAGGCAATGCTCCCCTTTCCAACCACGACCGCCAAAAACGCCGGCGCGGCATTCTGGGCGGCAGGATTGGAGAGCACTTTCCTCTCCAGCGCCTTGAGATTTCTCGCTCCATCGTCTGCTTTCGCATCACTCAGCTTGACCTCGATGGCTCCCCAGCGCCCGTCGTGCTCAACGATCAGATCGACCTCAAGGCCCTTCTCATCTCGGAAATAATGGACACTGTTGTCGACACCGCCGTAGGTGGAAAGGAACACGCGCACGTCGCGCAGGACGAGATTCTCAAAGAGCATCCCCAGCGTTTGCATATCGCCAAGCAGCCGCTCAGGGGTAGCCCCCAGCAACGCCGCCGCAAGTGACGGGTCACAGAAGTAGCGCTTGGGGCGCACGCGAACGCGGGCCTTCGAGCGCATGGGCGGCTCCCATCCGCACAGGTCCTCGGTCAGCTTGAGCCTGTTGAAGAGGTCCAAGTACGCAGCGATGGTCCTCTCGTCGGGGCCCGCCTCACCGTACGAGGCGTCCTTTACGAGCGTCTTGTACGTGACAGCCTGGCTCTCGTTCATGGCAAGAGCTCGCAAAAGGCCGTGTGCAAGCTCGGGCGACATGCCCTCGTCCAGCACGTTGACGTCGAGCACCGAGTGCACGTACTGGCTTGCCGTCTCTCGCGCAAGATCTTCCGAAAGCCCAAGATTTGCAGGCCAACCGCCCCTGCAGCACCAGCGGGCGACGTCATCCACCGTGCTCTCGCGACGCTGAGGGGCAAAATCCTCGCCCTTAAAGAGGCTTGCCAGTGACACGAGCGGCTCGCCGTCGCCCGACTCACACAGGGCCATGGGGCGCATTGACAGACGGGCGATCCTACCCGTGCCGGAATGACGAACATGGCTGCGCTCCTCGCTTTTGAGCGCGGTCGAGCCCGTGAGCAAAAGTGTCCCCCGTTCGTTGCCGCTCGCGTCCACGAAACGCCGGGCGGCATCCCAAACCTCGAGCACCTCCTGCCATTCATCGACCAGGTGTGGCGCATCGCCGATGAGCGCCAGGCTTGGGTCGACCTCTGCCGCCGCACGCTGCGCAGGCTCATCGAGCCTGGAGACGCTCGCCGAGCGAGAGAGCGCCGTCCAGGTCTTGCCGCACCATTTGGGGCCGTTGATCTCCACACAGCCAAACGCCCGCATAAGGGTGTCGAGGCGCTCCTCTATGAGCCGGGGCCTATATCCCTTTTGGGTCAATCTCTTTGGTGCATCCATAGACGGCCGTCCCTCTCTATCACGCGATATGCGAAATTACGCCATTCTCAATGCTGATTTTACGCTACTTTCAATGTAGTTTTTACGCCATGACAGATGTAGTTTTTACGCCATGACAGATGTAGTTTTTACGCCATTTTCATTGAAGGTTTTACGCTTGGCATCCTTAGCGCGACCCATTCCGAGCATCACATCAGAGCGTGCTTGGTTATCTCCGCTCGCACATCTCGGCAAACGAAATCAGCTTGGCATCTCCCCTGCTCGCCGCAGCTTCCTGACATCCTTGCGTAAAGCCTCGCTTCGAGAAGATCGCATAGCTTTTGTGCTGCCGCCTAAAGAGCTCGCTTCGATGCACGAGCTTTTGCAGCACGTCTTCGCCCACCGGTTCATTGCGCCATTTGCATTCCGCAAACAGCGCAGTGCCCTCGCCATCGTCAACAATCAAGTCGATTTCTTCCTGCGTATGCGTGCGATTATCCGTCCCCCACCAGCGCCCAACGCTTGCCGGAACCACATCAAGCTGGCCCGCCCGCGCGAGTTCGTACACGTATTGTCTGCATATAATCTCAAAGACCGTACCCATATAATCCGATACGTGCGGCTCAATGCGCTCATACGCCATCTCGGCCATATCGTTTTGAATCAGCCCGATGTTCTGCGGAACAAACTTGTACCAGAACCTAAACATCTGGTCGCTCAGCAGATACACGGCTCGCTTATTGCTCGTCTCGTTTAGGGGCAGCTCGCGCTCGACAATCCCAAGCGACGCCAGCTTATCCACATAGCTCTTTACGTTGCTCGCAGGGATTCCCGTAGAGCTCGCAATCTCCGAGATCTTCGAGCGCCCCTGGGCAATTGCTTGCACGATCGCATCATATTGCTCGGGATTGCGGCACTCCTGCAATAGCAGGTTACTCGGCTCCTCAAAGAGATAGCCCGTAGGAGTAAGAAAAAGACGTTTGATGTTGTCCTTGAGCGGTGCGGCAGGATCGACTTTCTCGATATATGCAGGAATGCCACCCGTCATGCCATAGCAAACTGCAGCGTCTTCGCGACCCATGCTCTGCCACAGGCCGAGGGTCGTCATAAAATCGAGCGGCATGATCTTAAACTGGGCCGTACGCCTACCGTATAGCGGACTCTCGTAGCCCAACACCTGCTCTTCCATAAACGAAAGCGACGACCCGCACAGGATAAGCATAAGCTTGGTCTCTTTGTACAAGTGATCGATCTTGTCTTGCAGCAACGAGCTGATCTCGGGATTCGATTGGGCGAGATAAGGATACTCGTCGATCACGACAATCAAACGTTCCGTACGAGCATGGTAGCCAATGCATCGAACGCCTCGTCAAAACTACGAAACGACACGCCAGCAACACCAACGGAGCCCGCAAGTATCGCCTGGCTAAAGCCATGCAGGTTTGCCTCTGCATTGGTGCGACGAGCTTGAAAGTAAATAGCCTTCTTGCCTTGGATAAACTCTGTGATAAGACGCGTTTTGCCCACGCGACGGCGGCCGTAAATCACAGGCATCTCAAAGGAGCCCGTGCCATACAGTCGATTGAGCTCGGACATTTCCGCCGTTCTTCCGATAAACATAGGGCCATCCTTCCTTTACGTTATAGCTAGCTATATTATACCTTCCTATAATATAGCTAGCTATAACGTAATTCGACAAGCGGCGCACGCAAAAGGGTCGGTACACCACCGCACGTGGACCGTTCCGGAAAATGTATCCCGTTCTGGAGCCAAAAACTGGGCCGTAGTTTCCGCCAAACATGCCATCCGGAAAGCGTGTCCCGTTCTGAGCGCCAAATCCGGGACGCAGTTTCCACTCCAAACAAAGGGCCCCGGCTCGCGATGGAGCCGGGGCCAAAGGCGCAGCGTATGTAGTTGATGTTGAGCGCGAACGGCCCGTCAACAATGGCCGTCCACGCTCTACCTACCCGCGGTGACGGGCGCGGCTGTACGGCGTATCCACCATGGCAGATCCGGACGCAGCTTGCCGTCGAATGCGCGATAGGCGTTCTGTACGGCGGGCGCGTGGGAATCGTTGCAATCTCACCGATGCCCTTGCCGCCGTATGCCACGGGCAACAGCTCGTCCTTCTCCACGTAGATGGCGTGGATATTCGGAATCTCGGGCGCACGGAACAGCCCGAGCGTACCGTACCTTGCCTGGGGTACGCAGTCCTTGAGCGGCCAGTCCTCGGTAAGCGCATAGCCCATACCCATGAGCACGCCGCCTTCGATCTGACCCTGGATGGAGATGGGGTTGGCCACCTTGCCGGAATCGTGCGCGGCATAGACCTCGCTCACGCGGCCGTCATCATCCAGAATGACCACATGCGTGGCAAACCCGTAGCAGATGTGGCTCTTGGGGTTGGGAACGTCGGCGCCCAGCTTGTCGGTCGGCTCCAGGTACACGTAGCCAAACTCGCATCCCTCGAGCGCCTTGATGGCAGCCGCGGGATCCTGAGGATGCATACCCTGGCCGGCGATGAGCTCCTGCGTGCGCAGCTGATAGGCGCGACCGTCGTCGTACTCAATCTTGACGCCGTCGCCATGCGCGCTCACGGGAGTATCGGGTGCGGGCTTGCCGGCCTCGATGTCAAGCATGGCATCGCGCAGCAGGAAGCGGCACCGCGCACGGCCTCGCCGGTCACGACCGTCTGACGCGAGCCAGACGTGGTGCCGGAGTCGGGAGCGTTTTCGGTGGAGCACTCGCCATTAGCAATGCAGCTCAGCGGCAGACCGCAGGCCTCGGCAACGTCCTGCAAAAAGACCGTGTTGCAGCCCTGGCCGATGTCGGACGTGGCGGCGTAGACCACGGCGCGGCCATCCTCGACGCGAATCTTGCAGCGACCGGCATCGGGCAGGCCCACGCCCACGCCGGCGTTCTTCATGGCGCAGGCAATGCCGGCGTGTCCGGGATGCGCGTAGTAGGCATCCTTGACCTCGAGCAGCGTCTCTTTAAGCGCCGTGGAGCAATCGGCAATCTGGCCGTTGGGCAGAACCTCGCCCGGCTCGATGGCGTTGCGGTAGCGAATCTCCCACGGATCCAGGCCGACCTTCTCTGCCAGCAGGTCGATCAGGCTCTCGAGCGCAAACTCGGACTGGCAGACGCCAAAGCCGCGGTACGCGCCGGCAGGCGGGTTGTTGGTGTAGTAACCAAAGCCGCGAATGTCGGTGTTCTGGTACTTGTAGGGGCCGACGGCATGCGTACAGGCGCGCTCGAGCACCGGGCCGCACAGCGACGCGTAGGCACCGGTATCAAAGTTGATCTCGCAATCCAGGCCGGTAAAGTTGCCCTCGGCGTCGCAGCCCAGTGTAAAGGTGCCGTCCATGGCGTGACGCTTGGGATGGAAAGCGAGCGACTCGGCACGCGTGAGCTTACACTTCACAGGACGCTGGAACTTATATGCGGCGAGCGCGGCCAGGTGCTGGATGGACACGTCCTCCTTGCCGCCAAAGCCGCCACCCACGAGCATGGTCTCGACGACCACGCGCTCGGGCTCGTTGTCCCAGCCAAACATGTGGGCACACTCTTTGCGCGTATCGTAGGCGCCCTGGTCGGTCGACTGCACCTTGACGCCGTTCTTGTACGGGAAGGCGACGGCGCACTCGGCTCCAAGAAGGCGTGCTCGGTAAAGGGCGTGGTAAAGCGCTGCGTCACGGTGAATGCGCTCTCCGCTAGCGCCTTGGCGGCGTCGCCGCGCGTCACGTGACGGCTCTGGCACACGTTGTCCTTGAGCTCCACCGTGTTGCCAAAAGCAAAGAAACTGTCATGCAGGCGCGGGGCGTCGGCGGCCTTGGCCTCGGCGATGTTGCGCACGGGCTCCAGCGGCTCGTAATCGATCTTTACGAGCTTCTTGGCCTTCTCGAGCGTCGCCTCGTCCTCGGCGACTACCAAACGATGGCGTCGCCCACGCAGCGGGTGATATCGCCCTGGGCGATCATGACGTCCCAGTCCTGGATAAGGTGGCCGACCTGGTTGACCGGCACGTCCTCGGCTCGCAGGATGCCCACCACACCGGCAGGGCCTCGGCCTTGGAGGTGTCGATGGAGAGCACGCGGGCGCGCGGATATTTGGAGCGAACGGCGCTGGCATAGGTCAGGCCCGGCTGATCGAGCTCGTCGATGTCGTCGGGATACTTGCCCTCGCCGAGCACCTTCTTGCGCACGTCGATACGGAAGGCGCGCTTGCCCACGCCGTAGTCATCGCCGCGCTCCAGATCCTCGTCGATCTGCTTTTCGCCACGGAGCACCGCAGCTGCCAGCGAGATGCCCTCGATAATCTTCTTGTAGCCGGTGCAACGGCAGACATTGCCGCGGATGGCGTACTTGATCTGCTCCTCGGTGGGCTCGGGGTCCTCGGCGATGAGCGCTGCACCCGCCATGACCATGCCGGGGATGCAAAAGCCGCACTGCACGGCGCCCACGGCGCCAAAGGCGTACACGAAGGCCTCGCGCACGTCCTCGGGCAGGCCCTCGACGGTCACGATGTTACGGCCGGCGGCAAGCGCGGTGGTCAGTACGCACGCCTTGACGGCCGCACCGTCCACGTGAATGGTGCAGGTACCGCAGGCGCCTCGGAGCAGCCGTCCTTGGCGGAGTGAATGTGCAGGTCGTCGCGCAGGTAGCGCAGCAGCGGTTTGTTTTGGGTCGTCGTGCGCTCAACGCCGTTAACGGTAAAAGTGAATTCCTGTGCCATGGTGATTCCCTTCTACACGCCGGCGGCGATGCCGGTGCGGTCGTGGATAGCGCCATGCGGGCAGACGACGGCGCACATGCCACACGACAGGCAGTCCGCGCCGTCGATATGGGCGCAGTTGTCCTCGATGCGGATAGCGCCGGCGGGGCACTTTTTGGCGCACATGCCGCAACCGATGCAGCTCGTGTCGCAGATCTTGCGGGCGATGGCGCCCTTATCGGTGTTGTTGCAGCGCACCAGGATATTCTGGTAGCCGGGGACGAAGGCGATCACGCGCTGCGGGCACGCCATGCCGCACAGGCCACAACCCGTGCACTTTGAGCGATCAACGCGGGCGATGCCATCGACCAGTGCAATGGCGCCGTGGGGGCAGGCCGTGACGCAGGCGCCACAGCCAATGCAGCCTTCACTGCAGCGGCGTCGCCGCCTGCGGAGCACAACCGCTTCCGCAGGCAACGTAGGCCACGTTATGTTGAATGGATTTGGCCATAAGGGGTCCCTTATTTCTTAAGGAGATACGAATAGTTGTCGCGCACGGCCTTGATGGTCAGGCGGACGGCCTCGGGAAGGCCGGTGTTGACGGCATCGACCGATACGGTGCGGACCGTGCCGGCGACGCGGACCTTAAAGTGGTCCTCGCCCACGGCCAGGAAGCCCTCGTTCTCGGAGTTCTCCATGTCCTGCTCGCTCCAGAACAGGGTGAGTTTGTCCTTGTAGGGACGACCCTCCTGGTAGGGGCAGAACACGGCGCAGTTGCCGCACTCGTTGCACATGCCGTCGACATGAACGACCTGATGCTTGGCCAGGCCCGGCACCTTGATGGCAACGTTGGCGCGGTTGGGGCACACGTCGCAGCAGACCTCGCACACCGAACCGCAGCCCAGGCAGCGGGTCTTGGTGCAGTTGCGCTTGTCGCGGCACAGCGACCCCTTGCGCTCGTAGCAGGTGTCCTCGCGACCGGCCTGCTCGTTGCAGTCGGCGTACTTGTTAAAGTCCACGCCAGCGATGGCGCGGGCGACTTCGGCGGCGTCGGCAATAGCCTCGACACGGTGGCCGGACCGCGACGACAGTCGCCCGCAGCCCAGACGCCCTCGACACCGGTGGAGGTGGCGGCAAGACGGCCACGACGGTCGTGCTCGACGCCCGCGGCATCATACAGGCTGGCATCGATACCTCACCCACGGCGCAGATCACCGTGGTGGCGGGAAGCTCAACGGTCTCGCCCGTGGCAACGGGGCTGCGACGGCCGCTTGCATCCGGCTCGCCAAGCTCCATAACATCGCAGGTCAGCACGGCGCCGTTGAGTGCCTTGGGAGCCAGCAGCTCGCAGAACTCACGCCGTCGGCAAGAGCAAGATCAAGCTCTTCCTCGTCGGCGGGCATCTGCTTCTTGGTGCGGCGATACACCAGGCGCACGTTCTTCACACCAGCCAGGCGCTTGGCCACGCGGGCAGCATCCATGGCGGTGTTGCCGGCGCCAATGACTACGACGTCCTCGCCCAGCTCGAGCTTCTCGCCCCTCTTGGCGGCCTCGAGGAACTCCAGCACGTCGAGCTCGGCGCCCTCGCCCAAGCCCGCAGAGCCGGGCATCCAGGCACCGGTGGCCACGACAACGTCGGTAAAGCCTGAGCCTTGAGCTCGCCGATGGACTCCACGCGAGCGTTGAGCTGCACCTTGGCGCCAAAGGCCAGGCAGAGCTCGGCATCGTGGGAGATGTCGTCGCTCGCGATACGGAACTCGGGGATCACGTGACGGACCACGCCGCCAAGCGAATCGCGGGCCTCGAAGATGGTGACGCGCACGCCGGCGCGCGTCAGGAAGAACGCCGTCGCCAGACCGGCAGGGCCGCCGCCGATAACGGCAACATTGCGCTCGCTGTCGTTTGGCGATTGGCCTGGGGCGCGCAGCTTGGGCAGCACGGCGG
>ENA-OQDW01000640-OQDW01000640.1-human-gut-metagenome-genome-assembly--contig:-NODE-640-length-14117-cov-1.788063_pt1 | contig 14117 bp, 24 predicted proteins | sample MGYA00242784_ERZ504613 | MGnify/ENA primary metagenome ERZ504613 (study PRJEB26092, sample SAMD00036330) | human gut metagenome | host: Homo sapiens | study: EMG produced TPA metagenomics assembly of... | reverse complement strand
AAGCGGGGCGCCGCCGCTGCCGAAAAGATTGCTGAAGGCGGTGATGATGACAATGATTGGAAAACAGAGTCCGACGGCGCCGAGCGCTGTGGTGCCGACATCCGGGATGCGGGCAATATAGATCCGGTCTACAATATTGTAGAGCAGGCTTAAGAGCTGTGCGACCAGCATGGGAAGGGCGACTCCTAAAATATTTCCGGTGATGGTTCCATGTTCAAAATCGATTCGTTTCATATGATAAACTTCCTTTATGTATCTGCGCGGATTTGTTGTTGCTTTACGCTGCAATCCAGTATACCATGATTTAGAACAGATGAAAATATTGTTTGGATGAGAACTGATCAGACAGGAAGAGAGTGGAAACGGAGGATGGGACGGGGACCGGAAAAGTTACCGTGTACCCGGTGTTTTTCGGAATTGAACTGTACTACAATGACATGCACATGGCGTACTGCAACAAGGAGCAGAAGACTGTGTATGGGACTGCCCTGTTTCCTTACTAATAAAAATAGAAAAACAGGGCAGTTTTTTGTGGAGGGAAAGGAGAGAGATGGATGTGGAGATAAAAAAGTGAATGCGATTGTGGCTCGCATGGAAGAAAGGATAACAGACACAAGTTTAATTGTGGAAAACAGGAACACCTGTGATGACAATTCTCAGACGGTACCGCTGACGGAGAAGCAGATTGCAGAATTACGTGCGTGTGCAGCAAAGTAGGTTCTGATGTGTCCAGGAGTGCGTTCTTTCTTTTTGCGTAGGAGTGTGCTATACTCGGTGACAAATGAGGTTTGATGAAAGGCTTGCTGCGCAAAGCGGGAGAGGAGCAATATGTTATATTACCGGGAGATCAGCTTAAAAGATCAAAGAAAATGTCTTTTGAAAAATGCGGAACGGGCGGATGCGGTGGCGTTTCTGCATTATTTTACACAGGCACACGCGGAGACAGATTTTCTGACAACGTATGCGGACGAAGGGACGCACTCGGTGGAGAACATGGAAGAACGGCTTGCCGCGCAAAAGGCGAGCCGCACGGAGATTGAGATCTGTGCATTTGTGGATGGCATCCTCGTGGGATCGGCGGGAAACCATGCGCTTAGTACGCGCGAGAAGCTAAGGCACCGCGCGGATTTCGGAATCAGTATCCTGCGGGAATACTGGGGACAGGGAATCGGCGCGGCGCTGACCGGCGCCTGCATTGACTGCGCGAAAGAAGCCGGATTCCGGCAGCTGGAACTTGAGGTGGTCGGTGACAATGAGAACGCAGTGAGACTGTATAAGAAGTACGGGTTTGTGGAATACGGAAGAAATCCGCGGGGATTTCTGACCCGCGACGGCAGATGGCAGGAACTCGTGCTGATGCGGTTGGAACTGGAAGATGCGGGTGCGCAGAAAAATAATGCGGTCTGAGCTGGAAGATGCGAAGGTGCAGAAAATAATGCAGGAAATGGAGAGAGCAATGTTTTTTAAGGAAGATACGACATTTAATGATATCCGGGATAAATCGCTGCAGCAGTGGCTGGATGGAGATGGAGCAGCATGAGGGACGGTGGCGGTCCGGGGCGGTGTGAAGCTGACAAGAGAGTATGTGCAGTATCTGAAGGATGAGATCGGAAGACTCCGGCATGAGAATGAAGTAAAGAATGCATATCTGAAAAAGCTGCGGGAGAAGAGGTAGGAGGTACAGAACGTGCCAGAGAATACAAGCGTCATTTTCTTTGATGAATATAAAAAGCTGGATAAACTTTGTTCGGAAATGTACGGTAAAAACAGCGGCGGCGTAACATGTTATCTGAATGATATGATGGCTGTTCCGGTCATGCAAAGAAACAGGATTCCAGAATGGAATCAGACATATGACAGGCTTAGAGAACTAAGACATATAAGGAATCAGATGGCACACGGGGAAGGTTCGTTTGAGGATTATCCATGCAGTGAAGAAGATGTTTTATGGCTTTTCGAGTTCAGGAGTAAGATCATGCATATCTCGGATCCATTGGCTGTATATCGAAGACAGACAGAGGAAAGTATGCATGCAACCCGCATAAAAGAAGATTTCCCGCGGCTGTAGATCAATGGCAGACAGAGGAAAGTATGCATGCAACCCACGCAAAAGAAGATTTTCTGCGGGCTGTAGATCAAAGCCAGACGGAGGGAAATGTTACAGATCATCAAAGAATGAAAAGGGATAACGTGGAAGTGATCGACCAGGAAGAAAACGATTCTTTTGAAAAAGAACACAGCATGTTAAAGGAAATTGCCGTTTTCGGACTGATTGTGCTTATCGTTGCAGCTGCCGTGTTGATCTTTGGCAATGTTTATATGAAATATTTTCTGCTTTCATAATTAACGGAGTGAGGAAATGATAAGCAGGTATCAGGAGAAAGAGGGTTAAAACAATGAAATATCAGTCGGTTGCCATTCTTGGCGCAGGAGCAGTGGTTCTTATGTCATGTGGGGGCTTGCAAAAAAGAAAGAGATTGATCTGTGCGTAGTCGCATCGGGAGAGCGGAAGGCGCGCTATGAAAAGGAAGGCTTTGTTATTAACGGGCAGGCATACCACCCCGCTGTCAGGACGCCGGAGGAGGCTGCCGGTGTCGATCTTTTAATCGTTGCCACCAAGTATCAGGCACTTCGCCCGGCACTTGGCGATATTCAGACCGTGACCGGCGAACACACGACAGTGATGAGTCTGATGAACGGCGTGGAAAGCGAGGAGATCATCGGAGAGGTCATTGATCCGTCCCAAATTGTCCATTCATTGATCAAGGTTGCCTCGGAGCGAAAGGGCAATCAGGTGGTATTCAATCCGGAGACGACCATCGGTATTGTATATGGAGAGGCGGATTTTAGCAGAGGCACCGGACGCATTGAGGCGCTGAATGATCTTTTCGCGGATACAGGGCTGCACTACCGTGCAACGGACGTCATCCTCACGGAGATCTGGAGCAAATTCCGGCTCAACGTGCCGAACAACTAGGCACAGGCGATGGTGGGATGCGGGGTAGGCGCCTACCGTGACAGTGAGCATGTGGCATTTTTGCGGGACCGGCTGCGGGAAGAGGTGGACCGGATCGCGGAGAAAAAGGGGATCGATTTTGACAAGGCGGATACCTCGTCCACTTTCGGCAGTAAGGTGCGGGATCGGGCGCGCTATTCCACGCTGCAGGATCTGGATGCGGGGCGCCACACGGAAGTGGACATGTTCGCCGGTGCGGTGGTGCGCATGGGGCGTGAACTGGGGATCCCGACACCGTACAATGAGTTTACCTACCATATGATTAAGGCGCTGGAGGAGAAAAACGACGGGAAGTTCGATTATGAGTAGGGGATGGGGAAAATAGGATAAGAAGAATGACGGGAAGTCCGATGGGAAATGATCGGATTTCTCGTTTTTTATTTTATAGGAAAATGCGCCCTATGAAGTAAAAGGCTCCGCGGGGATCGCACTGTGGCGATGACAAAGGATGTCATAGGAGGCAGGAGCGATCCGCCGCAGGGAAGGAATCCTGAAAGCAGACATGCCTTTTATGGAAAATACTAATTTTAGAAACATAAAATGTAGTTTGACGATGGTGTGGATATGGTATATGCTATATGTAGGTTTGTAGATATGAGATTGGATTGGTTTAGAGGATAAGAGAAAGATGTTAGCAGAGGCGCAGGTATTTGAAAATAATTCGATATATGTATATTTTTTGTCGTGTATTGTAATTTTTAGTTACCAGCATTTTACAAAGAGACAAAAGATATCATTGATTTATGCAACAACTATTGCAATGGAACTTATTTCAAAATATAGTTGGACACTTACATTAGTTATGCTGCTTATTTCGATGTTCATTTTGGAAGAGTACTTGTCTGATGATAAGGTAAAGTGCGAATTGCTTGGTAATGTCTGGTATAAAATGATTGATTTTACATATCAATTTATTTTTATCGATGCGGGAATAGGTATTGTCATAAATATAATTGTATCGGATGAGCGCCTTTGTGGTTTTTTGAGAGAAATACCGATAGATGGATTCTACGGTGTGAATATAGGTATTTTGCTGATTACAATTCACATGCTTAATACATCAAAATTTGGCTTATATGATTTTCAAACGATAAAGAGACATTTTGATCAATTCGATGGTAAGAAAATTATGTGGGATAGTCAAGAATTGCAACGCAGATTTGATATTATGGTTGGATTGGAGGACAAATCTTATTTTGATAGAGAGAATTCATATAATTGGTTTTCTGTAGAATTCCTTAAATACAAGATTGAAACATATAGAGAGAATAGAGCATGGAAAAAGCATTTTAAAGCGAAGCGATCTTGGCGATACAATCTAAAATGTATATGGAGATTAATAAAGAGATTTAGATTAATAAGATACGTCATGAATAGATTTGTGGAGAAGTTCAGTGAATCTAAATGGTCGATAGATTATTTTTTCGTCGATTAAAAATGAAGGTTCGCGGATGTTCTACTTTGGAAATGCAACTTATACGTAATATTGGAATTGAAAAAGGTTATGATAAGTGCATTATCCGTAGAAAGATGTTTGAATTCGTATATACATATATCTTTTTTAATGGATTGAGAGACTATTATGAGAATACTCAGAATAGTAAACGTAGAGAATTTAAAAATTTATTTTGTACGTTTATTACATTCAATACGATTAAATATGTTTGGAATGATTTTAAAACAATTGATAAGCTATTTAAAAAAGACCAGCGGTAGAACAGTGGGATATTGATGAATTTTATGTCGCAATTCTTTCGCTGACAGGTGCTCCGGTTACACCGAAGAGAATGGTGTTATATCCTCAAGTTGTTAATGAAATAGGAATTGATTTGAATAGAGCTTTGGCGTGGCGGAATATGATAAAGGATTTTCGTATTACAGAGATAGAAAAGAGTGATATTGATGAGACAAAAGTAAAACGTGTCTTTTATGTTATACAAGGAAAGATTTTGCCTTATATAAAAGATGGCACATTCTATGGACCGAATGATGGAAGAAACGACTGGCCTAGTTATGGATGGGAGAATTGTTGGGATTTTGCAAGGGAAGTGTATCGGCATATATGGTGTGATAGCTTTTCTAATAGAACAGGTACAGATGATGATATGATGCGTATATATCATTCATTAGAAGAACGTACTATTACACCAGAGAATTGTAGGAAATACCTTGGTAGTACTGAGCCAGGAGCGGTTATTAGGATATGTGATGAGATTAAGGGAAATGATAGAATGGGAAAAAATAAGCACTCTCAGATTCTTTTGTCTCGTGATGAAAATGGGGCCGCTATATATGAAAGTAATGATTACAAAACAAGTATACAATATTATACATGGAATGAGTATGCTGAACACTATGGACAATATAAATATTTTAAATATATCAAGTGGCCAAATTTACAAAAATAAAAGTTAGCTTAGCATAATTTTTAATACTTCGGGCGAATTTCGCTTGAAGTAACTGTGAAAATGATGAACTCTTAGTGAAAGAAACATTTGGCAAAAAGACGATATGAAGTATAAAAACTTCCGATGCAAAGTTATTCCTTATAAAATTGCAGCAGGAAGATGAATGGGAAAAGCTATAGTTCTATTTATACCATCCGGGGAGTGCTGCGACCAGCTTTTCAGATGGCAGTGGATGATGACATTCTAGTAAAGAATCCATTCGGATTTCAGCTTGCCGGAGTATTGGTAAATGACGCAGTCACAAGAGAGGCAATTACAAAAGACCAGATGAGAAAGTTTCTTAAATTTGTGCATGACGATGTGGTGTACTGCAAATACTATGAAGTGGTGTACATACTCTTTCATACAGGAATGCGAATATCAGAATTTTGTGGACTGACGCTGAAGGACATTGATCTTGAGAACAGAACTGTGAATATTGACCATCAGTTGCAGAGAACATCGGATATGCGATACATCATAGAAACCACAAAGACAGATGCCGGAACAAAAGTATTGCCGATTACAGAGGATGTGGCACAGATGTTTCAGGCAATCATCGAGGATAGAAATGCACCGAAAGTGGAGAAATCCATAGACGGATATAACGGATTCCTATTTTACGATGATAATGGAATGCCACTTGTTGCAATGCATTGGCAACACCGATTCAACCATATGTTGGCAGGTACAATGATATTTACCGGGTACAGATGCCAAACATCACACCTCATGTATGTCGACATACTTATTGTTCAAATATGGCGAAATCGGAAATGAATCCAAAGACACTACAGTACCTCATGGGGCATTCGTACATATCAGTCACGATGAATGTGTACACGCATATTGGATTTGACGATGCTGAGGAAGAATTGAAACGAATGGAAGAGTTTAGAAAAGCGCAGGCAGAGATTGAAAAGAAAAACGATGCCAAAGCGGTATCACAAAAAATGTTTAAAGTGGTGTAGGTAGGCTACATGGTAGAAACGCTCCGGGTATACTGGGGCGTTTTTTCTATGGAAAAATGATGAGGGTGACGATATAATATAGGTACATACTGAAAGATAAAAATACATTGGAGGAAACATACTATGGGTAGTTTTTTTGTAAAAATGTTTGAAATGTTGTTGGAAGGAAATAAAGAAAAAAGACAATCTACACTATTTCATCTCAAATCCTTTGTTTTTTTATGTTTGATTCTAGTTTTGTTTACTAGCAGAGTTTGGAATATACAGGGATGTATTAGAAGTCTGGTAAGCAAGCAAATGCAAAGTTTGATTTTAGATATTGTAAGAATAGGGGTACATTTGTTTACTAGTTTAGTGATTATAGCGTTTGTTATATTTATTATTTCAGCAATTATTTATGAAATACTGGATAAAAAGTCCAATAACATTGAAAGAATAGACTATTTTCATAGACTAAGAATTGGGTCATCATTTCGTTTTTCAAGTAGTCTTGAAAATGTGCTAATATTTTTAATGACAGGTTATGTCTTTGATAATAATTTTGTAAGTGAATATATTTCTATTTATTCCCAATATTTATGGATATGTATATTTATTGCATGTGGAATAGAATTTGTTTCTTCAAGTTTGATAGGTATTTTAAATAGATTTTTTGTGTTTTGGACATCGTCAGATATAAAAGATAAAGAATAGTAGATTTGATACTAAGGAGGAATTGGGTGAACTGCATCAAGATAATTTATAAAGAAGAGAATGGTAAAGTTACTATTAATGAAGTAGATAATTATATTAATAAACAGGGAATATGGGCGTTGTTTGGAAAAAGAGAAGATATATTTGAGTGTTTAAATGTTGGCAAATGTATCGATGTTGGGCGTGAAATTTTATATGATATTAGTTGCTTGCACAACATTTTATTACACAAAGAAGGAAACGAAGAATATATAAATCAATTTGCCGAGCTTTGCAATTTTAAATATAGAAAAAAATGGACACAAGAGTATTTATACCAATATATTTCAAGTCTTCGTTATGAAGTTATTACGTTTGTATATGTATATAATAAATCTGACATGTATAAGGAAAAGGAGCTTGCTTGGACTACTCATGCTAGATTTTGGAAAAATGGAAGTTCATTTAAAACAGCTCAAGAAGATTTTTATGAAAAGAATAAGAACTTGGTTTTAGAAACAAAAACCACTATTACATCGATTAAAAATATTGATGAATTAGAACGTATATTAAAAAATAATAGTTTTATTCAAATGAGGAAGAATAGGGAGGTACATCATGAAAGAAGAAGTTTTTAAAATACATAAGTATGCAGTTGGACATAGGATTAATCGACAATTGTTATTGAGTTTGGAAGATGTGTTTAAACAGTATAATAAAAATAAAATAGAGATATGTTTGAAGAATTTCAGGTTAAATTATCGAGTGTTATCTGCTATACCAATTATGCCAATATTATTAACAGCTACATTCATAGTGATTTGTGTATATACGGGTAAAAGAGATATAGTTTTTCCGACAATAGTTCAGCGATTAATTATTGGTATATGGTTGGGAGGAAGTTTTTTTACTTGTGTATTGCCTCCTTTTGCGAGGTTGAAGAGAAACCTGTTTCCATGTGCAGAATTTAGGGTTGGACAGAATGAATTAGTTGAGAAGAAAAATGAAGGGATAAGAAACTTTTTGATGGGTACAGTTGTTTTTGGCACATTGTTAGGTGTTCTAGGCAATTATATAAGTGATTTCTTGTTTTAACAAAAATCCTAAGTAGTAAGGAGTCCCTTTTTACTACCATTTCTACTACTAACAGGTAGTCACAACTTGCTAAATTATGCTATAATTTGCCTAGTTGACAAGCAAACAACAATTTAACCATAGCCCCAGAAACCCTTGCAAAACAGGGTGTTTCATGGCAAAATAAGGAGATTGATAACAATGATAAAAATACTTTTCATTTGCCACGGCAATATCTGCCGAAGCACTATGGCAGAAAGCGTTATGACATATTTAGTTGAGAAAGAGGGGCTTGCAGATAAGTTCTATATTAATTCGGCGGCGACAAGCGCGAGGAGATTGGTAATGGGGTGCATCATGGCACTGTTGCCAAGTTAAAGAAAGAAGGAATTCCGGTGATTCCTCACAGGGCAGTGCAGATGACTCTGAATGATTATGAGGAATATGATTACCTTATTGGAATGGATACTGAGAATATCCGCAATATGCAGAGGATATCGGGCGGAGATCCGGATGAGAAGATATATAAGCTGCTTACTTTTGCAGGAAGCGGACTTGATGTGGCAGATCCATGGTATACGGGAGATTTTGAGGCAACTTACAGGGATGTTCTGGCAGGTTGCAAAGGACTGCTTGAATGCCTTAAGGAAGAATTGTAGGCGGTTGCAGGCAGGTTACATGAGCAAGTGCTACGGCAATATATGTGAATAAAAAGGGTCGGGCAAGGCAGGCTGTCTTCTTCTGGGACAGCCTGCCTTGCCCGGCAGCCACTACCTATAGGTTGCTACCCACCTACACGGCAGAATATACATATTCCTCTGGTAAGAACCGAATACAGTGGCAGTTGCCTTAAGCTCTGCGCCGAGACGGCGGAAAGACGAATTGCTGGCGACGTTGTCAGGGTGGGCTACGGCGAGGATTGTGTCGATGCCGCGGTTGCGGGCAATTGAACAGAGGCGCTTGTTAAGCTCACACATAAGGTTGTGCCCACGGAAGTCCGGGTGAACCATGCAGCGTCCGATTTCAGCTACATTTGTAGAACGAATGTCGAGACCCAGCTTTTCAGCTTCTTCAGCAAATTCATGTTCATTAAAGAAAAGGGCGCTGGCGGCAACAAGTTCATTATCGTCATTAAATGCACCTAAGAAGCATGTCCAGTCAGCATCAAAGAAATGCGAGCGTTCAATGTCATCAATAGGAATCCACCATCCTGAACAGGAAGAGCGTTTTCTATAGTAAATATAAGCTGTTCGAGAGCAGCTTTATCATTTTTATCTAATACACGGATATTCATAGCAATCTCCTATACACTTAAATTCAGAAATAACTTTAATATTACTTTAATATAGAATTTAATATAAATAAGTTATAATCCTAATCCACCACATTATAATATGTATGTATCTTAAAATCAAAATATTTTTAAATTCGCAGTCAGAATATTAAGCAGGCACAAATTAATGCCGATATACATTTACAAGACATATTGCTTCTTGAATATTTATAAAAATATATATTTAGATAGATTTTTTTATTTAGGGCTTTTAAATTTCCTTTTTTATGTATATAATGGTGATTAGCCATGGGTACACATGGCTTCTAATGACTTTTGATTTTATGTTTTATCTGAATATATCGGACAGACAGAGGTCCGCATTGTTTTATAAGAAAGGGGAATTATCATGTTATCAACAGATATTGGTATAGATTTAGGTACTGCAAGTATTCTTGTGTACATCAGAGGCAAAGGTGTTGTTCTTAAAGAGCCTTCAGTTGTTGCATTTGACAGGGATACTAATAAGATTAAGGCTATCGGTGAGGAAGCAAGACTGATGCTTGGTAGAACACCAGGTAACATCGTTGCTGTAAGACCTCTTCGTCAGGGTGTTATCTCTGATTACACTGTAACTGAGAAGATGCTTAAGTACTTTATCCAGAAGGCTATCGGCAAGAGAATGCTTAAGAAGCTAGAATCAGTGTATGCGTACCTTCAGGTGTTACTGAGGTTGAGAAGAAGGCGGTTGAGGATGCTACTCTTCAGGCAGGCGCAAGAGAGGTTGCTATTATTGAAGAGCCTATCGCAGCAGCTATCGGTGCAGGTATTGATATTTCAAGACCATGCGGTAATATGATTGTTGATATCGGTGGTGGTACAACTGATATCGCTGTTATCTCTTTAGGAGGAACTGTTGTAAGTACTTCTATTAAGATTGCCGGAGATGATTTTGATGAAGCTATCGTAAGATACATGAGAAAGAAGCATAATCTTCTTATTGGTGAAAGAACCGCAGAAGATATTAAGATAAAGGTTGGTTCTGCTTATCCTAAGGCAGAAGTCACAACTATGAATGTACGAGGAAGAAACCTTGTAACAGGTCTTCCTAAGACTGTAGAGGTAAGCTCAGAGGAGACAGAGGAAGCTTTAAGAGAGGCAACTTCACAGATTGTTGAAGCTGTTCACAGCGTTCTTGAGAAGACTCCACCAGAACTTGCATCTGATATTGCAGACAGAGGAATTGTCCTTACAGGAGGCGGAAGTCTTCTTTCAGGACTTGAGGATTTAATTGAAGCCAAGACAGGAATTAATACGATGACAGCCGAAGATCCAATGACATGTGTTGCTATTGGTACAGGTAAGTTTATTGAGTTCCTTGCAGGCTACAGAGACGAAGTTAAGTAACCTGAAACATTTTTAATAAGATTATTACAAATGTTTCTTAACATTCTGGCAGAATGGACAATTTTTATGCCGGAAGAATATATTATCAAGAAAGAGGCGGGCTATGGTAAAAGGGCTTTATACAGCGTACTCTGGCTTGACAGTTCAGCAGAAGAGACTGGATGTAGTGTCTAATAATCTGGCTAATGCAACTACCACAGGTTATAAGAAAGAAGGTCTTACGACACAGTCGTTTAAAGATGTTTATGGCATCAAAGTTAAAGATGAAACTGTGGGCTATATTAATCAGAATATCGGAACTCTGAATCTTGGAGCGAAAGTAGGAGAATCCTTCAGAAGCTGGGATCAGGGCTCTTTCCAGAACACAGGCAATACATTTGACTTTGCACTGAGTGGAAGTGGATTGTTTTCGATTTCTTTCACTAACAAAGCTGGAGAAACTTCAACGCTTTATACCAGGGACGGATCTTTCCAGATGAACCGTGAAGGTTATCTGGTAACCAAGGATGGTGATTTTGTATTGGGCGAGAATGGACCGATACAGTTACCTACAGACTTTGAAAAGCTGACTGTAGAAGAGAGTGGCGAAATATATGCTGACGGACAGTATGTAGACAGATTTGCTCTTGTAGATTTTGAGAATTATGACTATGTTGAGGCATACGGCGAGAATCTTTACAGAGCTGTAGATGGCGCAACACAGACAGATGCTGCAGCAACAGTTAATCAGGGATATTTGGAGGCTTCCAATATTAATGTGGTAACAGAGATGGTAGATATGATATCTATTGCAAGAGATTTTGAAAGTAATCAGAAGATTATGAATACTATCGATGAGATGTTAGGAAAGATGGTATCTATATCTGAGATTTAGTAACAACTGTTAGGCATATACATATGGAGGACTGACGACATGATGAGATCATTGTGGACTGCTGCATCAGGAATGATGAGCCAGCAGACAAGCGTAGATACTATTGCCAACAATCTGGCAAATGTTAATACAGTAGGATATAAGCAGGAACAGACTCAGTTTAAGTCTCTGCTTTACCAGAATCTTCAGGCGAAGACTACTTCTGCCAACGGAGAGAATAAACCTGTTGGAGCACAGGTAGGACTTGGTTCAAGAGTTTCAGCAGTAACATCAATATATACACAGGGTGCATTAAATGCAACTGACAGTACAACAGATTTTGCGATTAATGGAGATGGTTTTTTCGCAGTAAGAAATACTAATACTGACGAGACTGTGTATACAAGAAATGGACATTTTACATGGGCAACAGCTACAGAAGGCGTAATGCTTAGTACTTCTGAAGGATATCCTGTACTCAGCGCAGATGGCGCAGAGATAGTTCTTGGACAGGATGCTAACGGTGAGGATTATAAGACTAATCTTATTACTATTGATACAGACGGCAACCTTTTATATCCTGATGAGTCTAACAATCCGGCACCAATCGGTATTAAGATTGGTTTATATCAGTTTTCTAATCCTGCAGGACTTGATAAGATTGGTGGAAGCTACCTTTCAGAGACTGAGGCGTCAGGAACTGCACTTAACGAAGAGTATGATGCAGTTGGGAAGAAGAGTTCATTAAGACAGTCATATCTTGAGTCATCTAATGTTCAGGTTGCAACTGAGATGGTTAATCTTATTACAGCACAGAGAGCGTATGAGTTATGTTCTAAGGCTATAACAACATCTGATACAATGATGGAGCAGGCTAATAACCTTAAGAGATAAGCGGGGTGTAGTGTATGAGTGATTCTATTACGGGACTTAGCAGTAAGAATTATTCAGATGTGTATGATTCTAAAGCGGGTTCTTTAACTAATAAACTTACAGATACTGATTATTCTAAGGCATCAGACGATGAACTTATGTCTGTATGCAAGGATTTTGAAAGTTATTTTGTTGAACAGGTTCTTAAGTCAATGGAGAAGATGGCTAAGATTGATTCAGAAGACGAGGATAGCAATCTGTTTACTTCTATGGCTGGAATTGGCGGAACAGAGGATACTTCACTTAATACTTTGGGAAGTTACTTTGGAGATGAGATGGTGTCATCTTATGCCAAGCTTATGACTGATTCTAATCATGGCAAAGGACTTGGAATAGCACAGACGCTTTATGAGCAGATGAAGAGAAATTATTCTACAGAGTCTATTCCTAAGGCAGATGAGCAGGAATAATATTTAACATAAAGGAGATAACAGATTGGATTACGAGTCTGTGAAATATGTAGAGGGCTTTGTGGAGAATATTATCTTCAGGAATGAAGACAATGGATATACGGTTTTTAATATTGTATATGATGATGAAGAAATCACCTGTGTTGGAGTGTTAAGCTATATCAACACAGGTGAATTTATTACTGCACAAGGCGAATTTGTTAAGCATGCAGTTTACTACATGCAATTTAAAGTCACATCTTATGAGTTCAGGGCGCCGGATGATGCTGCATCCGTAAGAGTTATCTAAGCTCCGGGGGCAATCAAGGGTATCGGCGAGAAGATGGCTGAACGAATAGTTAAGACATTTGGCGATGATACATTCAGGATTATGGAAGAAGAACCGGAGCGTCTGGCTGAGATTAAAGGAATAAGCATGTCTAAAGCTATGGATATAGCAAACCAGCTTATTGACAAGAAAGACATCAGAAAAGCAATGATGTTTCTTCAGCGATATGGAATCCAGATGAATCTTGCCAACAAAATATTTAAGCGTTATGGAAACGACATTTATAACATTCTTGAACAGAATCCGTACAGGCTTGCTGATGACATAGAGGGTGTCGGTTTTAGGACGGCTGATGAGATTGCTTCGCGTGCCGGAATCAAGATTGATTCTGAATTCAGGATTAAGAGCGGAATATTTTATGTGCTTAACCAGGCGACAATGCAGGGACACACATATCTTCCGTATGATAAGCTTGTGCGTCAGGTCAACGAACTGCTTTTGATTGATGTCCAGGACTATGACAAATATCTTATGGACCTGACAATGGATAAGAAGATAGTTGTCAAGGTTAAGGACAATGTAAAATGTGTCTATGCCCGTATGTATTACAACATGGAAGCAAATGTTGCAGCTATGCTTAATAATCTTGATGTCCAGATTGAGGAAGACCAGAAATTCATAGATGACAGGATTGCAAGGATTGAGGATAAAGAAGGCATAAATCTTGATGATATACAGAAAGAGGCTGTTGCGAAAAGCAGTAAGAAACGGACTTTGTTATTATTACTGGCGG
>ENA-OQDW01000639-OQDW01000639.1-human-gut-metagenome-genome-assembly--contig:-NODE-639-length-14120-cov-6.073179_pt1 | contig 14120 bp, 16 predicted proteins | sample MGYA00242784_ERZ504613 | MGnify/ENA primary metagenome ERZ504613 (study PRJEB26092, sample SAMD00036330) | human gut metagenome | host: Homo sapiens | study: EMG produced TPA metagenomics assembly of... | reverse complement strand
TTCTGTATTCATAATATCTCACTTTTAGTTACCTTACTTTGGTTTAAGTAATGTACTGCAAAGTAACTAAAAAAAAATGAGTATTACAAATATTTTATGAACTTTTTGATTTAAAAAATCCTAAAACGATTCTGATAGCAAATCGGCAACGACGTAACTTGATCCGCCAATAAAGATAAAATCATCTTTTTTTGCGTTTGCTTTTGCTTCGTTAAATGCCTGTGCGATAGTTTGATAGCATGTTCCGTTTAAGCCGTGCTTTTGCGCGTATCCGTATAATTTGTCTACAGGAATCGCTCTTTTGGTTGATGGCTGTGTCCAATAGAAAATCGTGCTTTCTTTTGGCAACTTTTCTAATAGTCCCATTACATGCTCTACATCTTTGTCGTCAACCATTCCGAAGACAATATGTTTCGTATCGGCTTTGACGGATGCAATCTGAGGTTCCAGATACTCCCATCCGGCAAGGTTATGTCCCGTATCACAGATGGTGAGAGGTGCTCGTCGAGTTTTTCCCATCTGCCACGTAAGCCTGTCAGCTCGCATACATGTTCGAAGCCGTTCTTTATGCTTTCATCTTTGATTTCTATTCCTTCTTCCTTCAGACATTCTACGGCTGCGGATATGGTGCAGAAGTTCTTTTTCTGATAGTTGCCTTTCAGTTCGAAGTTCGTGTCTGCGTCAGTTGTATGTGCAAAATGGATAGGAGAATTCTGCTCATGGGCTTTTTTGATGAACACAGGTTGGGTCTCTTCGTTCCATTCGCCAATAACGACAGGAATCTGTGGCTTGATGATACCCGCCTTTTCGCCTGCAATCTCGCCGAGTGTATTCCCGAGGAATTGGGTGTGGTCAAAACTGATATTCGTGATAACGGATAGGATAGGAGTGATGATGTTGGTACTATCCAATCTTCCTCCCAATCCAACTTCGATGACGGCAAAGTCTACCTTTTGTTCTGCAAAATACTGAAATGCCATCATGGTGGTCAGTTCAAAGAACGAAGGATGTAGCGGTTCGAAGAATTTCCGGTTGTTTTCTACAAAGTTGATTACATACTCTTCGCTTACCATCTCACCATTTACGCGAATGCGTTCTCTGAAATCTACAAGATGTGGAGATGTGAACAGGCCGACCTTATAGCCCTGGCTCTGCAGGATTGCAGCAAGGGTATGGGATGATGAGCCTTTTCCGTTGGTTCCTGCAATGTGGATACATTTATATTGGTTATGAGGATGTCCGAAGTGTTCATCCATTTTATACATCGTATCAAGCCCAGGTTTGTATGCCTTGGCTCCAATCTTTTCAAAAACCGGCGTGCTGGTGAAAAGATATTCAACAGTTTCTTGATAATTCATGTTATATGTTATACCTTATTATATATACAGATAATCCCCGAAAAGAGCGAACCGTTCTTTCGAAGATAGTTCGCCCTCTTCGGGGATTGCTCTTTACTGTTTATTTTTTAAAGAGATTCTTGAAACTTTCAAAGAGAGATTTCTTCTCTGCATTATCTGCTTTGAAATTATCGCATTCCTTGAATTTCACAACAAGATCCTTTTCTTCTTTGGTCAGAGAGGTAGGGATGAAAACGGTAATATTGACGATAATATCACCACGGCCATAACCATATCCCTGAATAGCCGGCATACCTTTGCCACGCAAACGGATCTGTTTGCCTGGTTGTGTGCCTGGTTCTATTTTGATCTTCGTCTTACCATCCAAGGTAGGGACTTCTACCTCGCCACCCAAAGTGGCAGTTGCAAAGTCAAGAACAAGATTATGGTATAAGTCCTGACCAACACGCTCGAAATCATCGTTCTTTTCTACGCTTACCATTACCTGTAGGTTTCCGTAGAGACCATTGTGCTTGCCTTGGTTACCCTTTCCTTCAACTGTAACAACCATATCGTTGTCGACACCTGCAGGGATATTGATTTCTACGAGTTCCTCGCCCTTCACGATTCCGTCGCCACCGCATTCCTTACATTTGTTCTTGATGATAGTTCCCTCACCGCCACACTTTGTACATGCAGCCTGAGTTTGCATCATGCCGAACATGCTGCGCACCGTCTTTAAGACATAGCCGCTTCCATGACATTCCGGACATGTTTCTGGCTGGGCACCACCTTCGCAACCTGTTCCGTGACATGCAGAGCAAGTTACATCCTTGCGAATCTTGAAGCGCTTGGTAACACCTGTTGCTGCCTCTTGGAGAGTCAGTTTTACTCTTACGCGAAGGTCGCCACCCTGGTAAACTCGCTTCTGTGAGCCGCCACCGAATCCGCCTCCACCAAAGCCGCTGAAACCGCCGTGTCCGCCAAAGATATCTCCAAACATAGAGAAGATGTCGTTCATGTCCATGCTGGCACCACCGCCGAATCCGCCGAAGCCACCTTGTGGGCCGTCGAAACCAAACTGGTCATACTGCTGGCGCTTCTGGGCATCGTGGAGAACTTCGTAAGCTTCGGCAGCTTCCTTGAATTTCTCTTCCGCCTCTTTGTTGCCAGGGTTGCGGTCTGGATGATACTTGATGCTATCTTTCGATACGCCTTCTTTATTTCGTCTTCTGATGCCGACTTGTCTACGCCCAGCACCTCATAATAGTCTCTCTTAGCCATTTGCTTATTTCAAATATTGAATTTTCTTGCAGAATTCTAATGGAATGTTCTGGATTTTGAAAAATAATTCTTGATATTTCTTACTTACTGACCTACAGCTACCTTGGCATGGCGAATCACCTTGTCGTTCATCGTATAACCTGTCTGGACGCAGTCAATGATCTTTCCCTTCTTGTCATCGCCCATTCCTGGAACCATAGCAATAGCCTCGTGGAAATCTACATCGAAATCCTTGTCGTTGGTTTCAATCTTCTTTACGCCAAGACCTTCGAGTGTCTTTACGAACTTGTTGAAAATCATCTGGACACCTTCCTTGATAGCCTTAGGGTCTTCGCTCTTGTCAGCGATGGCACGCTCAAAGTCGTCGAGAATAGGCAGAATAGCAGCTACAGTCTTCTCGCCACCATTCAAAATCAGTTCTGCTTTCTCTTTGAGGGTACGCTTGCGGTAATTCTCAAACTCAGCAGTCTTATAGAGCAACTGTTTCTTGAGTTCCTCTACCTCTTGCTGTGCTTTTGTTAAAGGATCAATCTCTTCTGCCTTCTTGTCAGCAGCGTCTGTATTGTTGTCACCTTCTTCTGCCTTGTTGTCAGTATTCTGATTTTCCTCAGTATTTTCATTTTGAGTTGTCTGCTCATTATTTTCGTTCTGAACAGTCTCCTGAACGTTTCCGTCCTCTATATTGATTTCTTTTTCTTTTGACATAGTCTTAAATTTTTTAAACATGATAATTCTTGTTATTGGTTGTTTGACAAAAAGTGTGCCAACCCGATTCTCATCGAATTGGCACTATTAAATTATAAGATAATTTGTGGTTGCTGTTTAAAACAGCAGAATAACTTTTTGTTTAGAATCCGTACATCTTAGCCTTCTGCTCCTTGATAGCTTCATCGTAGATATACTCATCATAAGACATGAGCTTGTCGATGGTGCCTGATGGAGTGAGCTCGATGATACGGTTTGCCACGGTGTTGATGAATTCGTGGTCGTGGCTAGAGAAGAGGATATTGCCCTTGAAACCTACCAGGTTGTTGTTGAATGCCTGAATACTCTCCAGGTCCAAGTGGTTGGTTGGTGTATCAAGAATCAGGCAGTTGGCGTTCTGCAACTGCATGCGTGCAATCATACATCTCATCTTCTCACCTCCGGAGAGGACATTTACCTTCTTCAGTACTTCTTCGCCGCTGAAGAGCATTCTTCCGAGGTAGCCCTTCATGGCAACTTCGTTACCTGGACCATACTGGCTCAACCAGTCTACAAGGTTCTTGTCGCTCTGGAAGAATTCTGTATTATCGAGTGGGAGATAAGCTGTTGTGATAGTAACACCCCACTTGTAGTCACCTGCGTCAGCCTTTCGGTTGCCGTTGATGATTTCGAAGAGTGCGGTCATCGCCTTAGGGTTGTGAGAGAGGAATACTACCTTCTCGCCCTTTTCTATGTTGAAGTTTACATGGTCGAAGAGCACTGTTCCGTCTTCGTCGCATGCTTTCAGTCCCTCTACCTCCAGAATCTGGTTACCTGGCTCACGCTCCATCTGGAAGATGATGCCTGGGTATTTACGGCTTGAAGGACGGATTTCTTCAACGTTCAGCTTCTCCAGCATCTTCTTGCGGGATGTAGTCTGTTTACTCTTAGCAACGTTAGCTGAGAATCGGCGGATGAATTCTTCCAACTGCTTCTTCTTCTCTTCAGCCTTCATCTTCTGGTTCTGAGCCTGGCGGAGAGCCAACTGAGAACTCTCGTACCAGAAAGAGTAGTTACCTGCAAACATCGTAATCTTACCGAAGTCGATATCTACGGTCTGGGTACTTACTGCATCGAGGAAGTGACGGTCGTGAGATACTACGAGTACGGTCTGTTCAATGTTGCTGAGATATTCTTCCAACCACTCAACTGTGTCGAGGTCGAGGTCGTTGGTAGGCTCATCGAGAAGGAGGTTGTCTGGGTTGCCGAAGAGTGCCTTTGCCAGCATCACGCGCACCTTCTCTGTATTAGAGAGTTCTCCAACGAGTTTGTCGTGGCGGTCTTCCTTTACGCCGAGGTTCTGCAGAAGTTGTGCGGCATTGCTTTCAGCCTCCCAACCATTCATTTCTGCAAACTTGAGTTCCAGCTCAGCAGCGAGGTTACCATCTTCTTCTGTCATCTCTGGCTTAGCATAGAGGCGCTCGCGCTCCTTCATGTTTTCCCATAATGGCTGATGGCCCATCAGAACGGTATCCATCACGCGGAAATCGTCATATTTGAAGTGGTCCTGTTCCAAGACAGAAAGTCGCTCGCCTGGCCCCATTTCTACTGTACCCTTGTTTGGTTCAAGGTCGCCGCTGATAGCGCGGAGGAAAGTAGATTTTCCAGCGCCGTTAGCACCGATGATACCATAAATATTACCATGAGTGACTTGAGGTTTACATCCTTGTAAAGCACTCTCTTTCCGAATTGGATCGCAAGATTTTGTACTGTAATCATTATTTTTTCCTAAATATCTTTTATTCTGATTATATCTTTAATTCAGCTGCAAAATTACAAAAAAATATTTGAAACACAATGATTTATTGGCAAAAGTTACTAATTTTTAGTTAAAAACATGGTGGCTTTTTGTTATTTTGTAGAAAAGTCTTACTTTTGTAGGCTGAAACGGAGAAAATGCAGCATTGATTCTGTGTTTTTCATGTTAAGAAAATGATATCGATAACAATATGAGACAACAAAATAGAAAAGGAAATTTTAATAAGCATACCAATAATGCTTATGGCTACGGAAACCCAAATGAATATGAGCATTACAAGGTAGAAAAACCTGCTCCGTTGCTGGAATGGCTGATGGAGAATGTGAAGGGACCTAGCAAGACTAAGGTGAAGCAGACTCTGCAGGGTAGGGGAATCAAGGTAAATGGCAAAACCATTACCCAGTTTGACTATGCTGAAGCCGGGTATGAAGGTGAGTGTGAGCAAGACAAAGAAGAATCAGGAGGTATTTAAAAGCAGATACCTTAAGATTGTTTATGAAGACAGATATCTGATTGTTGTCGAGAAAAACATTGGTATCTTGAGTATGGCAGCCGGTCATTCTACTCTGAATGTGAAAACGGTACTTGATGATTATTTTCATAAGACTCGCCAGAACTGCCAGGCGCATGTAGTACACCGACTTGACCGTGATACTTCGGGTTTGATGATTTATGCCAAGGATAAGCAGACGGAACTGGCTTTGGAGGATGATTGGCATCATAATGTGTACGACCGCAGATATGTGGCTCTGGTTTCCGGAGAGATGGAAGAAGATGAAGGTACCGTTGCCAACTGGCTGAAAGATAACAAGGCTTATATTACTTACAGTAGTGATACGGATAATGGCGGCAAGTATGCTGTTACCCATTTCCATACATTAGAGCGTACCACCGCTCATTCTCTGGTGGAGTTCAAACTCGAAACTGGCCGTAAGAATCAGATTCGTGTTCATACAGCTGATATGGGGCATCCGGTGTGTGGTGATATCAAGTATGGTAATGGTGATGATCCATGCCAGCGCTTGTGCCTGCATGCCTATGTGCTGTGTTTCTATCATCCCGTAACGCATCAGCCTATGGAATTTGAAACTCCGATACCGGCTGAATTCCGCAGGCATTAAAGAATGATCGTTAATAGGGTGATGAATACTGATTGGTAGTTTATACTATATAATAATGTGATATGAATGATTTTGGATATTATGCGCTGGTATTGGTAGTCCTTGTTGTAGGACTGTTTGTCTTAAAGAAGATGGCTACCTGCATGATTAAAGCAATGGTAGCTGTTGTTATGATAGCCGTGCTGGCAGTTCTTTACTGGCTCTTCTGTTGATAGTAGAGTTGTATGATGATGACGGGATAAGATTTTAGATATTTTTGATTGGTAAATTGGTTGCAGTTGTCTGGGTGTAAACTTTGGATGGCTGCAACTTTTTTATAGTGATATTTAAAGAGATATAAAGTGATATTTAAAGGTGATATGAAATGGTATGGAGAAATTTAAAAACAAAAAAGAGCATTTCTGTTAAGAAATGCTCTTTTTGTACACCCTTAGGGATTCGAACCCTAGACCCACTGATTAAGAGTCAGTTGCTCTACCAACTGAGCTAAGGGTGCAACTATTTGTTGGTGACTCCGCAAGGATTCAAACCTTGAACCTCTTGATCCGTAGTCAAGTGCTCTATTCAGTTGAGCTACGGAGCCAAAACCATTTGTTTCAGTGAAGCTTTGATAGGAGAGTGACTCCGCAAGGATTCAAACCTTGAACCTCTTGATCCGTAGTCAAGTGCTCTATTCAGTTGAGCTACGGAGCCAATTCTTATCTTTCGTACACCCTTAGGGATTCGAACCCTAGACCCACTGATTAAGAGTCAGTTGCTCTACCAACTGAGCTAAGGGTGCAACATTTAAAAGCCTCATTTCTGAATTGCGAGTGCAAAGGTACTACTATTTTTTGATTCCACCAAATTTTTTCGCAACTTTTTTCGAAAAAAATCAATTTTTCTTCATCTTGAAGGTTCCTAACGTATGTCTATACCCCTTCTTGTTGATGCTTACCACGCGGTAGATACCCTCCTTTAAGTTTCTAACATCTAGCGTGTTATCTTTTGCATGGAGGTACAGAATATCGCATCCTTGCAGGGTTTCGACCATCAGAACGTCAAAAATGAGATTTTTGGTGGTTTCTGCTAGATATACCTTCTTTCCGTCACATTCGAGTAATTTCGCAGCTCCTGTGCTTTGGGCAAAAAGTTGAATCTCTTCCTCTTTTTCTTGGGTTGGCTGGCTTTCTATGCCATATCCGTCCATTGAAGTTACGGCAACAAACAGACGTTTTGCATCAGGATTTTCTATTTTGAACGAATTTCCTATGATTCGTGCGGCAACCAGATTGCGTGCATCGGTGATGTCAACCGGATATTTCTTGCTCGCGTATACATTATTATATATATAAGGGGTTGCGATTTTAGTGCCATCCGTATAGTTTGAAGGATTGCTCCAGGAAACTGATACCTTGTTATCGGTGGTGATTACCGATAATTGCTGTGGCTGTTCCGGTTGGTTCTTGCTTGCCCAAGTCATCGGCGGAACCAATGAAGGGTATGGGTTGAAACGTTGGGTAAAGTTGAGGATACCCTGTTTGTTGTCCAGGAGGAACTTGTTTCTGAAGAATGCATATCCCATTCCGAGGTTTCGGATGTGATACATTTCTGCCGTCACGTCATTGATGTTCCACTTTCCTTCTTTCGGATCAAGAAAGTAGATGCCCAGTCCTGGAACCACAATCTTTCCATGACTCTGTTCCTGCCAGTCGATGGCAAACGGATAGAAGTGCTCGTTCTTGAAATACATCATAGGGAAGAGCTCGTCCATCAGACCGCTCTTGAGCCAGCCCTGTGCATCCTGGCAGACCTTCGTGTATGCATTCCAGCCAAAGCTCCGGTATCTGCTCAGGTCATCATACTTTCCTACAGGTGAGCAGCTCATTTTTACCCAAGGTTTTTCAGCCTTCACTGCATCGTGAATCTTTCTTACGATGTTGGTGATATACCGGCGTCCCTGTTCCCGGCTCACTTTGATGTTCCAGGTTTCAGGGTAACGGATGTAGTCGAGGTGAATACCGTCTACATTATATTTATGTGTAATTTCCCTGCAGATGTTTGCCAGATAATCACCTGTCCGGCTGTTTTCCGGATCCATGTATCCGTCGGCTCCAATCTTCTTGATGAGTTTCGGCATCTTGTTTCGGAGAGTTTTGCAGCCGAGTGAGTTCCATTTTCCTACCGGAATGGTTACCACCCAGGCATGCAGTTCCATCCCTCGTTTATGGCATTCGTCAATGGCAAACTGCAGGGCATCATAGCCCGGACTTCTCCCCGGGGAACCTGACAGGCATCCATCCCAAGGTTCGTATGCCGACGGATAAATCATGGTGCCTCTTACGCGGGTCTGTATCAGTACGGTGTTGATTTTAGCCTGCTGTAACCGGTCCAGTATATCCGTCAGTTCCTTTTTCTGCTTTTCGGCAGAATAAGAAGACTGGGCATAAGAGTGTGGCCAGTCGATACCTCCTATGGTTGTCAGCCATACAGCTCTTACTTCATGTTTCGGCACCTGGTTATTGAACACGATACTCTGGGCTTTTGCGGCCAAAACAGAGCATAAAACGATAAAAAATATCTTAAATCTCTTCATAATCTTACAATTTGGCAACAAAGATACCAATATTTTTTTTTATTTCAAATAAAAATATTACTTTTGCGGTTGAAATATTAAAATAAAGTGCATTTTGCACCGAAAAGAGAGAAAATTTAAAGCAATAAAAGCAAAATGGTCAGTTTCGTTATTAGTTTGGTCGCCCTTGTATTGGGTTACCTTCTTTATGGAAAGTTTGTGGCGCATGTGTTCGGTCCTGATGACCGCCCTACGCCTGCAGTGACCAAAGCCGATGGGGTCGACTTTATGGTACTGCCTAGTTGGAAAATCTTCATGATTCAGTTCCTCAACATTGCAGGAACAGGTCCTATCTTCGGTGCCATTATGGGTGCCTGGTACGGACCGGTGGCTTATCTGTGGATTATCTTCGGGTGTATCTTCGCAGGAGCCATGCATGATTACATGAGCGGTATGCTCAGTATCCGTAACGGTGGAGCTGGTTTGCCGGAATTGGTAGGTAAGTATTTGGGTGGACGCACCAAGAAAGTGATGTTGGTCTTTTCGGTACTTTTGCTGATGATGGTGGGAGCTGTGTTTGTATACAGTCCGGCTATCATTATGAGTGGCATTTGTAATACGGATGCATTCTGGGGCAGCCAGATGTTTTGGATTGTGGTGATTTTCGTTTATTACGTCATTGCTACATTACTGCCTATCGATAAGATTATCGGTAAGGTTTATCCGCTCTTTGCCTTCTCGCTTCTCTTTATGGCGGGTGCTCTGATGATAGGTCTCTTTGTGAAGTGGCCTTCATTGCCTGAACTTTGGAGCAATTTGCAGAGTTGCAATCTCAATGAGAATCCGGCTTGGTTGGGAACGGAGTCTTTTGTACAGAAGAGTCCGATTTTCCCTTGTCTCTTTATCACGATAGCCTGTGGTGCCATCAGTGGTTTCCATGCTACGCAGAGTCCGCTCATGGCCCGATGCATGAAGAATGAGAAGATGGGTCGCCCTATTTTCTATGGAGCCATGATTACAGAAGGTGTCGTTGCCTTGATATGGGCTACGGTTTCCATGTATTTCTTCTACTATGGTGGATGGCGTGAATGCGTAAGTCCTGAGGCCGCTCAGCAGTTTATAGCTCAGTTTGATGGCGGCAAGTCGCTTATCCAGAACTTCGATGCGCCTACCGTTGTGAAAATTGTATGTTCCAGCTGGTTGGGTGTGGCTGGTGGAATCCTGGCTCTGCTGGGTGTTGTTGCAGCGCCTATTACCAGTGGCGATACGGCTTTGAGAAGTGCCCGTCTGATTATCGCCGAGTTTATCGGTTTGGAGCAGCGCTCTATGCGCAAGCGTCTTTATATCTGCGTTCCGTTGTTTGCTCTTACGGTAGGCATTCTGGTTTGGCAGATGGAGAATCCTGATGGTTTCAATATCATCTGGCAGTATTTCGGCTGGGCTAACCAGACGCTTTCTGTGTTCACTCTCTGGACATTGACGGTTTATCTGATACAGCAGAAGAAGCCTTTTGTGATGACGCTGGTTCCAGCCTTGTTTATGACCGTAATATGTTCAACCTTCCTGCTCATTTCGCCAACAGCTTTGGCTTTGGGTGAGAGCCTGGCTTATACGGGCAGTGTCATCATTCTGGTGATTGCCTTGGTATGGTTCCTGGGTTGGTATCGCAGTTATCAGAAGAAACAATAGATTTATATATAAGTATTAATCAATATACGTAAATTTATATGATACGAATGAAAAAATTAGCTATTGCAGCATTGGCACTTGTCGTTTCGACAGCTGCCCATGCTCAGTTTGAAAGTGGAAAACAGTATATCGGTGCGTCGATGACGGGCTTAAACTTGAGTTATAATGGCTCTCAGGACCTCAATCTCGGTATTCAGGCTAAGGCTGGATACTTCGTAGAAGACGATTGGATGCTGTTGGGGCAGGTAGAATATAATCATTCTGGTCTTGAAGGCGTGAAGGATTATTTCTCTGTTGGTGCCCAGGCTCGTTATTATATCGAGCAGAATGGTCTGTATCTGGGTGGCGGCGTAAAGTTGGCTCATTCCGGAGGTTATAATGATTTCATGCCAGGGGTAGAGGTAGGTTATGCTTTCTTCCTCGGCAAGTCGGTTACCCTCGAGCCAGCTATCTACTACGATCAGAGTTTCAAGAAGCATGTAGATTATTCTACCGTAGGTTTGAAACTGGGTATTGGTATTTATCTCTAAACTGCTAAGATGCAACAACAGTTTTCTTCGACTTTGTTGGAAAAGGCAGTGGCGGAGTTTTCTAAATTGCCAGGTATAGGGCGCAAAACAGCTTTGCGCCTTGTACTTTTTATGCTCAAGCGTAAGAGTGAGGATGTGGAACTCTTTGCTGATACCATTTCCAGGATGCGGCGTGAAGTGAAATACTGCAGAGTTTGTCATAATATCAGCGATACTGATGTCTGTCCGATCTGTTCTGATTCCCGGCGTGATGCTTCTACCATCTGTGTTGTCGAGAATGTGCAGGATGTACTGGCGATAGAAAACACGCAGCAGTTTCACGGACTCTATCATGTCTTGGGCGGCATCATTTCGCCGATGGATGGTATCGGTCCTTCGGATATAGAGATAGAATCGCTGGTTCAGCGTGTGGCTGAAGGTGGGGTGAAGGAGGTGATTTTTGCTCTCAGCAGTACGATGGAGGGTGATACTACCAACTTCTATATCTCCCGTAAACTTGCTGATTATCCTGTTAAACTCTCTGTTATCGCCCGTGGTATCTCGGTGGGTGATGAATTGGAGTATACAGATGAGGTTACCCTCGGACGGAGTATTCTGAACAGAACTCCATTTGGACAATAACAAAAGACAACAAAATGAAAATCAAACAAGTACAACGAATATTGATGACCAATTTCCTCTTTGTCCTGTTGGTAGGATTCCTGCTGGTCTTGCTCTATGAGACAGAAATTCTGGAACCTACTAATCTGGCAGGGGATGTCACGTTGGTCTATGTAATTACCGTAGCGATGGAGTTTCTTACCATTTCCGTTATTCCTTTGGCGCTCAAACTCTTCAGTTTCAAGGCTATTCACCGTCAGTTGGTAACCCGTAAGGAGATGCACTTCTTCCTCTGGGCACTGCCCGTCTGAATATGCTCTGCTTGCCAATGCTGATCAATACGTTTATGTATTATCAGACGATGGCGCCTGCTTTCGGATATATGGCTATCATCCTTTTTCTCTGTCTCTTCTTTGTTTATCCTTCTGTCGGAAGATGTGAGGACGAAACAACTGAGGCGGAAGGTTAAACTCTCAGTATCTAATATTTGCTATTCGATATGAAACTCAGTGTTGTCATAGTAAGCTATAATGTGAAGTACTATCTTGCCCAGTGTCTGCGTTCGGTAGAGAAAGCTATCGGCGTGTTGGAGTGTGGGCAGCAGGGTGATGCAAGTGGCGATACGGCAGAGATTATCGTGGTTGATAATCATTCTCAGGATGGAACGGTGGAATATCTCGAACAGTGTTTCCCGGTTTCCCGATATCCTAATCTCCATGTTGTAGCCTGTACGCATAATAACGGATTTGCCCGTGCCAACAATCTTGCTATCCGCAAGAGCGAGAGTGATCTGGTTCTTTTGCTGAATCCTGATACCATTATCGGTGAGCATGTTCTCAAGGATGCTGTCAGTTTTATGCATTCTCATCCTGATGCCGGTGCTCTGGGTGTAAGGATGTTGGGAGCCAATGGCAAACCAGCTCCTGAGAGTAGAAGAGGGTTGCCTTCTCCGATGGTGGCTTTCTATAAGATGATGGGGTTGTGCAGCCGGTTTCCTCAGCATCGCAGTTTCGGTCATTATTACATGGGTTATCTTCCATGGGATAAGCCGGCAAAGATAGAGGTTGTGAGCGGTGCTTTCTGTATGATTCGTCGTGAAGCCTTGCTGAAGGTGGGGTTGCTGGATGAGAATTTCTTCATGTATGGCGAGGATATTGATCTTTCTTACCGTATCTTGAAGGGTGGTTATCAGAACTATTATCTGCCTGTAGATATCCTGCATTACAAAGGTGAAAGTACTCAGAAGTCGAGCTTCCGCTATGTTCATGTGTTTTACGAGGCGATGCTTATCTTCTTCCGTAAACATTATTCGGGTATGTCGCATCTCTTGAGTATTCCTATCAAATGTGCCATCTATGCCCGTGCCTCTGTAGCCTTTACGCAGATGATGACTGCGAGAATCAGAAAGAGTCTGGGATTCTTTTCTCCTTCTCATGTCGACCTGTCAAACCAGGTATTGTTTGATGCTGACGAGATGAGCTATGAAGAGATGCTGCATCAGCTTGCGCAGCGGTCTGACGAGAATATCAAACTGGCTACCTATACGAAGGACATCGGTAAGGTGATTACGGATAGGGAGGTGATGGATAAGGATGAATTTGGTTATTTATAAGGATAGATTTATTTCTATATTATAAGGTACGCGCGTACATTATTAATAAGTGTAGTTTATGAAAGAACCGAATATTCGATTACGTGCTTTAGAGTTGGAAGATCTTGATTTTCTCTACCAGATAGAGAATGATGATCGGCTTTGGGAACTGGGTGTTTCCAATGTTCCATATTCGCGCCGGGTGCTGCTCGACTATATAACCAGTGCTTCGGCAGATATTTATGTAGACAATCAGGTGCGCCTGATAGTAGAGAATGAGCAGAATGAGCAGGTGGGCATCCTGGATCTTACAGATTTTGATCCCCGTCATCACCGTGCGGAACTTGGAATTGTCATCAAAAAGGAGTTTCAGGGGCAGGGTTACGCGAAGGCTTCTGTGTCACGCTTGTTGCAATATGCTCGCAATGTACTTCATCTTCAGCAGATTTATGCTATTGTAGGTATCAGAAACCAAAAAGCGGCAAAAATGCTGCAATCTGTTGGATTTGAGGGGAATAATGTCCTGAAACAATGGCTTTGTAGCCCAGTTGGATATGAGGATGCGATGTTTTTTCAATATTTTCTGTAAAAAAGTTGCATAAAAATTTGGTAGAACCAAAAAAGTAGTACCTTTGCACTCGCAAATGAAAAATGAGCGCTAAGCCATTCAATTTGATTTCATGTTTGGTGCGTTAGTTCAGTTGGTTAGAATGCCTGCCTGTCACGCAGGAGGTCACGAGTTCGAGTCTCGTACGCACCGCTCAAAATCATCTTGCTGGTTTGCCAAAATAGTTTGGTGCGTTAGTTCAGTTGGTTAGAATGCCTGCCTGTCACGCAGGAGGTCACGAGTTCGAGTCTCGTACGCACCGCTAATTTCATTTAACATTTCACCATCCTCGACTAATAATAAT
>ENA-OQDW01000638-OQDW01000638.1-human-gut-metagenome-genome-assembly--contig:-NODE-638-length-14138-cov-2.000428_pt1 | contig 14138 bp, 17 predicted proteins | sample MGYA00242784_ERZ504613 | MGnify/ENA primary metagenome ERZ504613 (study PRJEB26092, sample SAMD00036330) | human gut metagenome | host: Homo sapiens | study: EMG produced TPA metagenomics assembly of... | reverse complement strand
CAAAGGCGGCAATCTTCAATTCATTAGTTGTATAAATTTTCAGGTCTTTTGCCTGCGAGAACTTAATGCTGTAGCTTACATCTCCATAAGCTCCAAAAGGGTCAGGTGCAAATGAATCAATCGTAACGTCTAGGTTAATCCATGTATCTGTCACAAGCAGATTTAACGCCGTTCCTTTTTCCTGCCATTCCCTCAACTGTTGTATGCATTTATCGGGTGTCTGGTAGCTATCACTCTTTACAACCGCAAGATTTTTTCTGGACGGTCCAAAGAAAACAGCATCCCATGAGATTTCGGCCACCTCTGTTCCTTTTGGCACTTTTACGGCTCCCTGGGAGATAATATCGTAACTCTGATATTTTGTTCCCAGGTTGCCGCTTATCTTCTCCGGCAATGAGGAGAATGTAAACGACTTCTTTTTATTCGCCGCTTCAAACAGTTTTATTTCCATCGCCTACCCCTCCTTTACTACCGGCATGTTTGAAAATACCTGCTCCAGTCTGTCAGCAATTTCTCCTCCAAGCTCATCAGCCATTGACTTCATGTTCTTTCGGATAATTGCCATAATGCTTGCCTCATCCATTTTTCCGTTACCTGAATCAGAAATATTAAATTGCGGTGACATCTGGATATTGAGATTTATATTTGTCTTTCCGGTTTCCACTGTGCTCGAACTGCTTAAAGGTTCATCTGCGGTATCTGAATCGCTTTCTGTACCTCTGTGAATCCGTTATAGGCTGTGGCTCCGTTTCTAATCGCTTCGGCTAACAAATTATCATTGAGAGATAAAAAGTCCGAAATTGAGCTGTAAGCAAACATCTCTGTTGCTGTACTTCCAATCGAACTTTGTCCTGCACTGTACGGAGTTATATTTTTGATAACACTTTCCATCGGTGTTTCAATCTCATATGGTTTATGAGCACGTCAGGAATATCAAGTGCATCATTCACATAACCGCCATTTGCATGAGCTGATACGGTCACTGTTTTGCTCCCACTTCCTCCACCGCTCAAAGGTGTTGCATCTCCAATGATGTTTCCGTTAGCATTTGCCTGTACTCCGAGAATGTCCCCAACCTCTTTGTACAGTTCCAGTGCTCTGCTTCTTCTGCCAGGAACTAAAGGTATGATTGCCTCTGGCCCCTCTTCTCCAACCCATGACAACTGCTTGTCATTTACATAACCGCCGCTTGCATGAGCCGATACGGTAAGCGTTGTACTTCCACTTCCTCCACCGCCTATCGTGAACGTCTTTGTCGGATTCACAAGTGAATAGTCCAGGGTTACGCTTACCGGCATTGTTGTAGAAACGCCCGCACCAAACGCACTGTTTACGGAACTATCCGTATTTGATTTCAGTGCATCTACCGCACTGTTAATCTGTGCCATATCAGCATTTGTAATAGCACTGCTGATTCCACTTCCAACAGCCGCACCTACACCGGAGTAATCCGCAGCCTGGAAAGCTGTTGCCGCATCGGTTCCAGATTTCGTTCCAAGCTCCGCAAATGCTGTTGAGAATGCTGACGTATCAGTATTCAAAATCGAATCACTCATTTTCGTGCTTAATGTTGTGCCAATACTAGAAAAATCTGCGCTCTCGAAAGAGCTGTTCATCGCTTCTTTGTATTGCTCTACTATGGATTCGTATGCCTCATTGGAAATTGGACCGTACTCTGCCATGACTTCCTCCATCGTTGGGATGGATTCTTTCAGGCTTTGCACGATTTCCTCTTTAGCTGTCGGTGCCATATTTTCTGCTGTTGCCACCAACTCTTGATAGATATTTTCAAAAGCTGATGTGTCTATTGTCATATCATCAAGTCCAAGCCATCCCATCATATCCTCCTGGGTCCAGCTTGATATATCCGGTTTTTCTGATAATGCAGTCTGTAAAGCAGCGTTCAATTTTTCAGAAACGCTACCCTCCATATCCGGCATAATACCGGCAAGCTCATCATTCCAAGCCTCTGCTATCGTATCCAGATTGAAACTTGATACTCTCACCTCCATATCGTTGATGTTTGCGTAATATCCATCGGTAGCCTGCTGTACTGCCGCATCGTACTGCTCCTGCGTGATAGCTCCCTCGGATAACTGCAAATTAAGGTTTGTGAGGGTTACTGTAAGCGCATTATCATAAGTTTCTTTGAAAGAACTTACCTGTGCCTGTAACTCCTCCTGCAACTGATTGAATGAATCAATATCAAGACTTGCACCATTTCCGTACTTGATTTTCAAGGTCTGGAACGATGCATCCTCCTGTGCTTTTGATACTTTCTCTGTAATTGCTGTAATCTGTTCTTGCAGATTTGTGATTTCTTTCGATTCATCCAGCGTGATAACTCCATCTTCCAGGGCAATGTTTACTGTATCACTCAGTTTTCCCGATAGTTCTTCTATCTGGGATTTCATGTTGTTATACATACTGTCAAGCCCCTCTGTGCTGCCCTCGCCGTTTGTAAGCAATTCTAGGGCAACTGTAGCCTCGTAATGGCTGTTTTCGATGTAGTCCTGCGCCGACTTCACAAAATTATCAATGGATGTTTTGTAATCATCCACATCCGTTTCGGATAACTGCATACCCAGACCAACTTTCCAGTTTCCTTTTTCATCGTGGAAATAGAACTCTCCAACGATGATAAGGATTCTTTTGCACTCTCCGTTGCCTCATTGAACTTTGTAATTCCATCGCCCATATCAGCAAACGTAATTTTGTTCGCAAGGTCTTTAATTTCACTAAGCGATAACTTTATGTTACCGAAAGCCTCTTTTCCTACCTTTGCAACATCCTCCTGGATGTATGATGCAAGCTGTTCTGCGGTTACGGAACTGTCATTCATTGCATCGTTCAAATCATCATTCGCAAATCTTACTTTGTCGATTGATAATCCAGTGGCATCGAATACCTTTTGAGCTTTTTCAGCTTCTTTCTGCATCTCCTCCACATTGTCCTGATACTCTTTCTTGACCTTGTTTCCTTTAATCCATCCTGAAATGCCTCCAACTCCAGCACCTACTAAAGCACCGACCGCTGTTCCAAGTCCAGGAATAACACTACCAAGTGCGGCACCTGCGGCTGCTCCGGCTGCAACTCCTCCGGCTTTCCATGCGGCTGACTCTCCGTAAGCTGATTTCTCTGCTTTATCATCAGATTTTATTGCTTTGTAAGCATCAATTCCTGCGCTCACAAGGGTCGCTCCTCCAGCAATACCTCCGACCGTTCCTGCTGTTCCTGCCGCAATCAATCCTGCGCCGGTAGTGGCTCCAGAACCAAGGGCATTTCCAACCATTCCCATTGTTGCGCCAAGTCCTTTTAGACCGGTTCCCTTTGCGGCTGAACCCATAATTGTACTGCCAATACTTCCTGCCAGTGATGTTCCGGTGGCTGCATCCTTACCGAATATGGCTTTGCCTACGCTGAAAGTGCCTTTCCCAAGGCTTGCAATCGGTCCTGCCATTCTCGCAAGCATAACGCCAGAAAAAATAGAGGATAAATCTGCTGATTTTCCTCCTGGAAGTAACTTTCCTGCACTCTTTACCATGTTGCCAAATCCCTGGAATAATTTACTCGTTATCGCATCAGAATCGAATCCCTCTGCGAATCCTTTTGCAAATGAAGCACCAACGCTTGCACCCTCGTTTAGTGTGTCTGATACATCCACACCAAGAAGTGTAAGTATTCCGAGCTTTAATCCTGTTCCGATACTGGTTCCCATATCTCCGGCAATGTCAGCAATTTTCTGTTTTCCGGTACTATTCCACCATTCGCTGAATGGTTCTGCAATAAAATCATCCCAGGCAATTTTTACTTTGCCAAAGAAATCTGCATTCTGCCACTCATCGCTTTGTGTCATTTCCTTGAATTTTCGTTTCATCCGGTCAACCTTAGTGTCCACCCAGTCCATCATTTCATTAAGCCCCTGCTCAATATTTGGCATCTGGTCGGTTAACCAGTCTGCGATTCCTCTCACATACGGAGATAATCGCTCACCGAACGAAATCTTCACACCATCCATAGCTGATTGCAGCAATGTGATTGAACCCTCTAAGTTATCAAGCATCGTGTCTGACATCCTAGATGCGGCTCCATCTGCATTGTTTATAGAATCTGCCAGTTTGTTGTAATCTGATTCTGTCGCATTGATAATTGCAAGCATACCAGACATAGCCTCTTTACCGAAAATGGTACTTGCGGCTGCTGTCTTTTCGGTTTCAGATAATCCTCCCAGACTTGAACGTAAATTATCCAGCACGCCTTTCAGTGTTTTCATATTTCCGTTGCTATCCGTAAGGCTGATTCCGTATTTCTTCATGGCAGTTGCCATCTTATCTGTTGGTGCCGCCATATTCGCCAACGCTGTTTTTAAGGATGTACCAGCCATCGAACCTTTTACGCTTGCATTTGCCATCAATCCCAAGGCAAGAGATGTGTCCTCAACGCTGTACTTCATCGCTCCTGCGATTGGTGCAACATATTTGAAAGATTCTCCCATCATGGAAACATTGGTATTTGCACTCGCTGCCGACTGTGCCAATACATCTGAAAAATGCGCCGCATCGCTGGCTTTCAAACCAAACGCTGTGAGCGCATCTGTTACAATATCACTGGTTGTTCCTAAATCCTCCCCGGATGCGGCTGCCAGGTTCAGGATTCCCTCGATACCATCAAGCATCTGCTGTGAATCCCATCCTGCCATAGCCATATAGTTAAATGCTTCGGCTGACTGTGTTGCGGTAAACTTCGTGGTCGCTCCCATTTCTTTCGCTTTGGCTGTCAATTTATCAAATTCACTGCCGGTCGCACCGCTTACCGCTTTGACCTGTGACATAGCGGCCTCGAAATCTTTATAGGTATCAATCGTATCTTTCAATCCTACACTGATTCCAAGAACCGCTCCGACTTGGAGGATTGGATTTTTCAATAGGTTTATAACGCCTCGTATTGGGGCGGTGGCAAGGTCTACTGCTTTCATTGTCACGCTCCAGTCTTTCTTCCAAAACTTGTAAGTCCGCCCTTGATTGTTGACAATATCGGTGAAATCTTATCTTTCGCCTCCAACAGTACCGAATACTTTTCTTTCGCCCATGACAATAAACTTTTCTGCGTTTTCTGCGCTGAACGGTCGAACTTCGTCACTTCGTCATTTGCTTTTTTCGCAGATGTACTCATCTGGTCGGTAGAACTTTTTACCTTATCGGCTGCATCTTTGACTTTGTGCATATTCTTTTCAACGCTTGATGTACCAGGTCCGGTATTATCATCAACTTCGATAGGTATTTCAATTCGTATTGTTTCCGCCATCGTCCTCCCCTCCTTTCGAGCTTTCTAAATAAATCCGCATGGACGCAAGCATAAACGCCTGTACTCCATGCGGTTTTTTATAAAATTCATCCGGTGTAATTCCTGTCCGTTGGAATATGTGATGCAACAGACAGGTCTTTCCTCCGGCTTTTATGAGTTTTTTGCTACTTCCTCGATATTCTCCTCGAATCCGCTAAGAGAATCGATGCACTCAATAATCTTGTCTTTCTCTCCGGCTTTCAGGCAGTATTCGATAACATCCAGACCGTTCATAATCTGGAGGTCTTTTGCTCTAAGGCTTTCCCATACCTTTTTGTTATCCCAGAGCTTTTCGCGGTCTGCTTCAACCGTTGCTGTATAAATCAGTGCATCTCTGAATTTGACAGTGTTTGTTTCCTCCGGTAATTTCATACCGAACTGTTTGTTTCTCACATACTTGGTATGTTTCTTCTTGCACTTGTTGTATTCCTCTTCGGATAACGGTCTGATTTCAAATGCGAAAAGCACCTTTCCATTTCTGGCAATTTCGATGCGCTGTGTATCATCTTTCGCATAATCAGCCGCACTGATAAGTCCCTGGATGAAATCATCCTCATTCATTCTGATGAGGGTTTTGTTCTCCTCTTCGGTTGTTTCTACTTCCGTAACTGCCATGTTCTCCTGCTCCTCATTTACAATCTGTACACTTGCTTTTTTTGTTGTATCTGCCATATCGTTTTTTCCTCCATCTTTCAAAAAATATTGTTAAAATTAAATGGAGGATGCCATCTCGGCACCCTCCGGTGAATCGCACTGTATTTCTTAACCCAGTGCAAGTAAGTTCTGTAATTTCGGTGGTCTGTTGACCGCAAAGTTCCATGCTCTCTTGATAACGTCCCCGACGGTAATGTTCTGTAAATCAACCTGTCCGCTCGGAATGCACTCACGATACACCATTCTTTCCTCGGTGCCATTTCTTCCCTTGATTACGCCCTGGAAATCCCATACAGGCATTGTCTGTGATTCCATGGCTTCGACAAGCTCCTGAATGAAGGCATCATCCTCAACCACAACCTGGGACATAGTAAGGACAACCTTAAATGTGTTTGCGGTTTCAAGCTCCTGCGCATTTCCTAAAACGGAATATGCCGCATTGTTATAAGTTACATTGGCTGTGAAGCTGTCTACAGTTGCCAGCAACACGCCATCAGCGTTATAAATCGCTCCATCTTTACCAGTTCTCGCAAAACGAGAATCTCCGGCAGCTCTTGTGTTAATCATCCTTTGTTACCTCCTTATGCATTTGTGCTGAACTGGAATCTATATGACAGGTAAATATGCTCCATAGAATCCTTGTCAACTACGTCAATATCGAACCAAGCACTGTCCCCATCAGCTACATTTGCTGTGCTTTCGGAAACTGTAATTGCTGTCAGTTTTCCCTCGGCAATCATATTGTCACCGATTGCCTGCAACTGGCTTACTACAGTGCTTCGACCATCCTTGTCGTTATCTACCTTTCCGACAAGCGCGTCTGCCGCCGCATTCATTCTGCGGATAAGCTCGAATCTGGTCTTTACTCTTCTGATTTTCTTCCATCCATCATCCTGATTGTCAGCCGGTGTGATAAGAGTGTTGATTGCACTATCAATCCACACCTGTTTTGCACTGCTGTAGCTTAATACAATACAGCCTTTCTTTTCTGCGGCAATCATCTGTGTATTCGTGAGTCGTTCCAGGATTTCGCTGAATCCATTCACAACAGTATGGGTGAGGGAAGAATTTGAAGCGCAAGCTCCAATCATACCAGCCAAACGTGCTGCTGTCTGGTATCCGTCAATCTCCTTGCCCTGCTCATTCACATAAGCATTGAGGACGTAGTTCATTTTCTCATCATTAAATGATGCTGCATGGCTCATTCTGGTTTCCAGGTCAACAGTGTGTTTCTCTGCCACAACTCCCTGTGTAAGGGAACCAACATTGAAAATACGCTTGATGAATGACTGCATCAGGATATGCACTGCTGTTTCTTCTGTATCAACACAAATCGTATTGAACTCGTAAGGCTCAACAGCTACAAATCCGTTTGAGTAATCCTCGTTTGCAACCTGTGGGTCGGTTCCTGCGGTGAACGCATTCTGTGATATATTCATCACGATTGCCTGGTCCTTTCCAGATACAACCTCTGCTTTGAATTTCTTTGTTGCTGTAAATGCCTCTGCAAGTGCTTTTGCTTCTCCTGCTCCTGCGGCAAATTCAACTTTTTCAAATTCTGTCACGCCAGCATAAATGATGCACTCTTTCAATGAGCTGTCTGTTAGCTTTTCTCTTACTGTTACGGTAAAGGCTTTCTTTCCAGGATATGATGCTGTAATTTTTACAGCTCCATCTCCCTCTGCCGTGTTCAGCGTAACTGTTGCCGGTGTTCCTCCGTTACCAACTCGGCAAGCAATGATTGTCTGTGCTCCACCGTTGATTGCCTCCTGGATGGCATCGGTTGTTCCTGCGTTACCAAAAGTATTTGCAAATCCATCGTCTGGATTTAATTCGACCGCAGTATTTAATGGTCCAAAATCGGAACGAAAAAGGACAGCCGTAACACCGCTTACAGTGCCACTCTGCTGTCCTGTTCCTTTCTTCTGAATATTAAAATACGCTCCCGGTCTGACCTTTGTTTCTCCTAAGACATATGTTCCAGCCATATCTTATTTGACCTCCTTTTTCAAAAATGCGTCCACAAGCTCTTTGGCTTTAGACACTGTACACGTTGTTACTCCTGCGACCTTTAATGCCGCAACGACACATTCTCTTCTGGTATTGAAAATGTTCCCTGCTCCGTCTGCAAGCTCCTTAATGGTGTATTCGGATTCTGCCGGAGCTTTTACCTCTTCTGCTTTTACCGGTGCGGTATCTTCGGCATTATCGGTTTTCTTTTCTTCCACTGCATCCGCTGTGGATTCTACTTTTGCTCTTGCCATTTTCGTGCCTCCTAATAATAATTTTGTGTGGTTCTATTAAGCTGATGCGGCTTCGCCTTATATCGCAGTAAGCCATATCTGCCTGTTACAAAAATCTGGCCATCTTTGAGATAATCAGATTTATTGTCCATCTGTAATTTACGGATAAACATTGGCGAATAATCCAGCATTGTGACTTCTCCGTCCAGTGACATCGCATTTGTGATAGCAACTGCCATTTTCAGCCTCATGTCGCTATCCGGGCATAAAATATGGATGGCGAGTTTACCATCCATCCAGACAACCGTATTCGTTTCCTCTACTTTTTCCATGCTATTAAGCCTGCAATATATAACAGGCGTTTCTCTTGAAGCCTCTGTAATCTCCTCCATGCGGTCAAGCCCTACCACGATGCACTCTGGATACATTTCTTTAGTAAACTTATTCATTGCCATTACCGGGTCCGGGTCGGTTGTTTCCTGGCTTGTATACTCCAGGATGTCAAACCTTACATCGCTACCGATGATAAGGTCTGTCTTACTTTCTGTCAGTTCAAATGCATCTGTCCGGTTCCAGGCAAATGCATACAGTTTCCATCATCGGAATGAAGTAACACATCTTTCAGGCAATCCCGAACCAGTGGTTCAAGCATTTCCGGTGTTATATCTTCCTCTGTCGCATCCTCTGTATTCTGGCATAGCAGCGATACAGACAGTGTTCCTGCGCTCTTTCGTTCCTCATCCGCCTGCATATCATAGTTGTATACGATTCGCGGATAATGAACGCCTGTGCCCCAGTCCTGGTTATCCTTTGGAGCCTCCGGCTGAATACCGCCGGGTAATCTCCAAACTTTGCAAGGAATTTCGTTAATTCCTCACGCTCTGTAAATCTTTTTTGAATCAGTTCTTCCAGTTTCATTCCTGTCCTCCATTCTCGACAGCCTCCTCCTCATGCTTTATGCCGTACTCATATACTTCTGACATATCCACAGACCAGCGGATTTCCCATTGTCCTGCGGCTGCCTCTGATGCCAGGATAAAAAAATGATTCGTCACATTTCCAATGCCAGGATGAAACTGCACTGCAATTTCGTTTCCATTCACTCCTGTAACGAATCCACTCTTTCCTTCATCCCATGAGGAATGCTTTGCATATATGAGATTGCCTTTCGCTATGGCGGATGTGTCGAACTGTTTCACTGGCTTTTCTGTAATCAGTTCCATCTCTTCGCCTCCTATATCAGCTATCTTCGCTGAAAATACTTTCTATTTCTGGCAATGCCTTTTCTTTGATTTTTTCCGCATACGTCTTGCCGCCATCTTACTTGTACCGTTTTCCAGATATCCTGCATACGGACCTGGCTTTCGATGTATGCCGTATATTCGCTCCACCACTTCCAGATGACCTCCCTCAACGCCTTTGGCCCACTGCAATCGCAATGCGCCTGTTCTTCTTGCTGGTGGTTCTCCAGGTGATGATGCCTGATAGGTACGTTTTGAATGCGGCTTGCGGTATCTCTTTCCGCCTCTCTGTCCTTTCAGCACTTCCAGCTCTGCATTTCTCAATGCATTATTTACTCTGGCTGCCTTTGACCGGACTTTCTGATTGATGTGCTTTACCTCTTTTTCGACTGCCTCTCTTACTCCATCAGGAGCCTGTTCTGGTGTCATTTTTTATATCATCCCTTTCCTCGACATAATACAGGGTGGAAATTCCAAGACCTCCTGTATCATCTACTGCAACAACATAAAAAAACACGATTTCCCAGCACTAATTTATCAGTTTTCTTCGCTAAAGGTGTTCCTCTCTGCACAATCGTATGTGTAACGGTATGGTCTTCGGTAGACTTATTCTTCGCTGTTTCTGTGGTCGCATCAGCAAGACATCCGTACAGGGTTTTCACTCCGTCCCCCTTGTGGTCATTCACTACTCGACCGGTGGATGTCACTTTCTGCCGATTGTCCTCAATCACAAATTCTTTGAAAAGGTTGCCAGGTCTTAAATACATCATGTTTGCATTTATCATCCCTGCTTCGTCCTTTCATTCTCCTGCATACCGGTAAAGAAATACGGTGGTTTTTTGCCTGTATTTCCTGAAAATGCTGGAACGGAAATATTTTCAGCTTTGACTTCTTTCTTCAATGCCTCGTATGCCTCTTTCCATGTTTCCGCCCTTTCGTGTAGGCTCAAAGATAATGGTCCTGTCTTTGTATCGACCTCATACGAAAAACGCCGGTAGATACTCTCTACCAGCATCAGCTTTGCCCTCTTCCACGACTTCGGGTACATTTCAATGGCAGCATTGATTTCCTCATCCGTTACCGCACAAGTATTTTCGGCTCCCTGCACCATCGTATCGCCAAGCTCAAATCGCATACGGCTCATCGTGTTTTCTTTAAGGTCTGCCGGGTTGTAACTGTAAGTTCCTGTTGCCATATTCACGCACCGCCTTTACTTTTTCTCCGTATCTTTGTCTGTGTCTTTCGCACTACCCTTTGTAGGCTTCTTACCGCCTGTGGCTGCCTTTTTCTCGCCGCCTGTGCTTAATTCAACGGCTCTGGATTTTGCCGCCGCTTTTACCGCTTCTCTGCTCTCTGTGGCATGAATCGTAATAAGAATGTTTTCATCCTCAATTCCTGCAATTTCTTTGACAGCATCCTCTTCCGGCATCTGCATAACCTCAAATACTTTCACAACTCCTGAAAGCACAAGTGATACCTCCATTTCTCTGCCATCTTCTGCCTTTACCGGGATTGTTACCTGCTCGATAACCACTTTTTCCTCCGGTTTCTTATCAGCCGGTGGTGCTACTTCCTCTGTAAGCTCTCCAATAAAGCCGGATGTTTTTAATGCTCTTACTCTTTCAGGGCGGATTGCCCCATCAGGGATTGCATCCCCAGGGGCATAATCAACACCACTGATACGAAGAGCTTTTGTACAAACATAGCTCATCGCTGTACCTCCTTACTGTTTACACACACGCAGACAGGTAGCAAGCCAGGTCATCGGAGGTTTTCTTCATATCCGTAGACATTAAGCCCTCGATGAACTCTGAATGAGTACCACCCTCGCCCTCGAACTGGTCTGTTGCCATGTAGTTTCCGTTGCCGAGCATATCCCATGTAAAGATATATCCTGCGGACGGCTCATCAATAGCCGGTGCATTTGTTGTGTATGTAAGTAATGCTCCATCAGATTCGCATACAAACTTCATATCGTCCGGCTGTCCCTCTTCTGCGGCATTGTATGTTGCCTCCAGGACCTTTACTTCCTCAAATCCAAGTACCTGTGCAAGTACCTGTTCATTTACGATTGCCGGATTTGCCGTACCGCCTGTGTACTTCACACGCTCCAGGATGTCCGGGTGATTCTTTAATGCTGTGAATGAATCATAGCCGAGGCTTAACTTATTCGGCATACGTCTGCCTGCCAGCTTGATTTCTCTCTTTCTTGCATCGAAGAAATTAACCGGGTCGAAATTCGCATCATTGAATTTCAGGAACTGGCTGCCGCTCGGTGTACCAGATGAAATACCAGTGAACTCATTCGCCCAAACTCCTGTCTTGAAAAAGCTCTCTGCGAATAAAATATCAAGGTGAAGCAACTGCTGTTCTGATACAAAACGTACCTTGCTACGTCTTGGGTCGATGGATGCCGGTACTCCTGCACGCTGATAGTTTATGGCTCCAATCTGGTCTACGCCTACGATAATCTGGTCTACAACGCATTTGTAGCTGTTATCAGTGTGTCCCATCTTTGCCGGTGATACTTTACCGAAAGCCGGCTTTCTCGCAACATTATCTCTTGCAAGGTCGCCTTTCAGAAATTCATAATAAAATCCGGTAGAAAAATCCACCGGGCAAATCGGGAAAATGCTAGTCGCAACATGGTCTTTCGGGTCAGCAAAATAAGCCATGCTCATGTTTGTTAAATAGCGGTTAGGTTTCCATCCCTTATTGATTCTGGCAAGAATCGCCGCATTTCCGTTTACTTCTCTTGTGTTACCCATCGTTTATAGTCCTCCTGTTCTTTTTACTCTGTTGGTTTGTATCCAGCCTTTACAAGCTGAACTTTTACTACGCTGTCTTTCTTGGTTGCTGTACTAAGGGCAATCGCTGAAATAAAGTTTCCTGCTTTAGCCTTTACAGCTTTTCCCTCTGCATCTGTTGTAAGCTCATCTCCAACAGCTACAGCTTCGCCAGCAACCCATTTTCCAATGTCCTTTACCTGAATATCGACATCAGAACCAGCCTCGATTGTTTCATCGTTTGTAAAAAGGGATAAACCAATGACGTTTGCACCGGCTGTAGGCTTTTCAACCTTTCCATCCTTAATCATCAGTGCAATTCCCTGTGCTCCCTCGATTTTCTGACCTGCCTCCATCGCAATGGTAGGACTTTCATTGATACTTGTACCAAAATAATCTGCCATTTCTTACGCCTCCTTTTCACATTCTGCCGCAAGCTCTGGGTCGTTGCGGAATACTTCGTCAAGTGCCTGTGCCTTTGTCACGTTCTTTGACTTCATAATTTCTGCCGCCTGGGTTTCTGCCTTAGTCCATGCCGCACCATCTGTTGTGCCGGCCCCACCAGATTTACCGATTTCGGCAAAAGCACCGGATTTCTCAACGGCTGCAACCGCTCCATCGAGTACAGCAATCATATCTGTGTATGCTGTGCCTCCTGCGGCTTTCAGGCTTTTGAGTACCGGTACCAGTTCTTCTTTCTTCTTTCCTATGATTTCATACTTTTTGGCAACGTCCTCAAGCTCACGCTCCTCTGTTGCCTCTCTGAACTTCTTTAAGTTCTCAAGTTCCGCTCTTACTGCCGGATGCATACCCTTGTAGATATCTTCTCCGCCATCTGTTCCCTGCGCCGGTGTATTGGATTTACCGACCTCTGTTGCCGGTATTCCCTCCGGATTCTGCGCCAGTGGAGTTACGCCCTCTGCTCCTGCGGCTACCTCCTCTTCGCCGTAACGCTTCTCAATGGACTGTAAGAAAGCCAGTTCTGCAGGTGTAAGTTTGCTCTTGTCAATTTTCATTTCTTCTGCTCCTTTCGCATCGTTCTGATTTTTGTTCTGGTCCTTTTTCTTTGGTTCTCCGGTTCCAGGCTCATCCTGCGCCTTTTCTGCTTTTTCGATGGTATCATCCAATCTCTTGCGGATGGATTTCATCATCGCCAGGTCTGATGCCGTAACCTCCTCTTTCTTCACAATGTTGGTTGCCTTACCACTGGACCACTGCGAGATTGCATCTTTTGTAAACTCGCAAAACTCGTCAAGGCTTTCCTGCATTGCTGTTGCTGCACTGGTTCCATCCATTTCCTCATCATTCAGAATGGAACACAGAGAAGATTGGAGGGCGTAACAGATATCCCAGATTTCATCTGCGATTTTTCGGTTTTTTACTTCGGCAATTCTTTCTCCGAAGCTCTCCGAACTCTTCTGAATATCATCTATCACGCTTTCCAGCTCCGATGTATCCGGTTCACTTCCTGCGGCTTTTGTAATCGCCGTAATCAGGCGTTTCCAGATATTCGGTTTCTTCTCTGCACCCTCATCATGTGGCGGCTCCACACCGTCCTTGCTCTTAAACAATCGGATGTGTGCCTCTGGATTGGCTCCATCGTCCACAAAATCAACTTTTGTGATTTTGAGGTTTTTCAATTTTGTTGCCATCGCTCTGCTCCTTTCTTAAAAATTCTTTATAATGCAAGAAAAGCACCCTCCCGGATGCCTCCCTGTATTACCGCTATTATTTTTCATCAAAATATTTTCTCGTGACTGTGCTTAGGGATATTAACAGCACCCCAACAGCCACACCGAAAAGGAAATCCCTATTCCTGCAAGTATTGTCATTCTTCCTCAACCTCCACTCGCTCTGCTTCTCCCTCAATG
>ENA-OQDW01000637-OQDW01000637.1-human-gut-metagenome-genome-assembly--contig:-NODE-637-length-14142-cov-2.363254_pt1 | contig 14142 bp, 20 predicted proteins | sample MGYA00242784_ERZ504613 | MGnify/ENA primary metagenome ERZ504613 (study PRJEB26092, sample SAMD00036330) | human gut metagenome | host: Homo sapiens | study: EMG produced TPA metagenomics assembly of... | reverse complement strand
CGCAAAGTTGAGCACGATCGCCGTCGGCTTCATCATTGCAATCGCATCCGCGCCAATCATCTTTCTGGTGGAATCCAAAAGCGGCACATGAATCGTGATATAGTCGCACTCGCGGTAAATGTCCTCCACGTTGCTGATGTGCTTCACGCTCCGGGAAAGGCTCCATGCTGCACTGACGGAAATATACGGATCGTAGCCGTACACTTCCATTCCCATGTGGGTCGCCGCATTGGCAACCAGAACACCGATTGCACCAAGTCCGATAACACCTAACTTCTTGCCGGAAATCTCGGTTCCTGCAAAATTTTTCTTCTGCTTTTCAGCAGTTTTGGCGATATTCTCGTCGTTCTGATTCGCCAGACACCAGTCGATGCCGCCCACGATATCACGGGACGCGTAGAGCATTCCCGCAAACACCAGCTCCTTGACACCGTTTGCATTGGCGCCCGGGGTGTTGAATACGACAATTCCCTTCTCCGCGCATTTATCCAGAGGAATGTTGTTCACGCCGGCACCGGCTCTCGCCACTGCCGCAAGTCCCTCCGGGAGTTCCAGGTCATGCATTGCGGCGCTTCTCACAAGCACTGCCTCCGCATCCTTTAAGTCTTCCACCTTCTGATAATCATCCGAAACAGATCCAGACCGACCGCTGCGATCGGATTTAAGCAATGATACTTATGCATTTGCATTCTCCTCCTCGAACTTTTTCATAAACGCAACCAGCTTCTCCACGCCCTCTTTCGGCATTGCATTGTAAATGGAAGCGCGCATACCGCCCACGGTGCGGTGGCCTTTTAAGTTCACAAAGCCTGCGGCTGTCGCTTCTTTTACAAACTTCGCATCCAGCTCTTCGTTGCCGGTCACAAACGGCACATTCATGAGGGAGCGGTCCTCCGGAACAACGGTTCCGTGGAACAGTTTGCTCTGATCCAGGAAATCATAAAGGATCTTCGCCTTTTCCTCATTGCGCTCCTTCATCACGGAAAGGCCGCCCATCTTCTTTAACCACTTGAATACCTTGCCGCAGATATAGATGCCGTAGCACGGCGGTGTGTTGTATAAAGAATCCGCATCGGCGTGTGTCTTGTATTTTAACATGGTTGGTGTTCCCGGAAGTATCTTCCGTGATCAGATCCTCGCGGATGATGACGATGACAACTCCCGCCGGTCCTACGTTCTTCTGCACGCCGCCGTAGATCACACCGTATTTTGTCACATCCACCGGCTCGGACAAAAAGCAGGAGGATACGTCCGCTACCAGCGTGTGTCCCTTGGTATTCGGAAGCTTCTTGTATTTTGTTCCGTAGATCGTATTATTCTCGCAGATGTACACATAATCCAGATCTTCCGGGATATCCAGGTCGGAACAATCCGGGATATAGGAAAACGTCTTATCCTCGGAGGATGCAAGCTTTACTGCCTCGCCGTAAATCTGTGCTTCCTGATAAGCTTTCTTCGCCCACTGGCCTGTGACGATATAGCCTGCCTTGCGGTTCTTCATCAGGTTCATCGGGATCATGGCGAACTGCTGGGATGCTCCGCCCTGTAAAAACAGAACTTTGTAATTGTCCGGAATGTTCATCAGATCTCTCAGATCCTGCTCTGCCTCTTTGATGATGTTGTCATACACCTTGGAGCGGTGGCTCATCTCCATCACAGACATTCCGCTTCCTCTGTAGTCCAGCATCTCATCTGCTGCTTCTTTTAAGACCTCTTCCGGCAGCACTGCCGGACCTGCTGAAAAATTGTACACTCTGCTCATTTTCTAATTCCTTTCCTTTCTCTTTTATTACGGCAGTTCCCTACGCTGCCGCCTCCATGCCCCCTGTAACAAAACATATACACATGTTATGACTGCGCTGCGGCTAAATCCTCCCCGGTAAATGCGGTACTGATGTCCGCCCCCGGAGCAACCATCGGCCACACCTTGTCATCGCAGCCGATCACACTATCGATCACAACCGGCGTCTTTGCAGCAAGCGCTGCTTTTAACGCCTCGTTAAATGCCTCGCGGGTTGTGGCGCGGTACCCTGTCGCCCCCATCGCCTCCGCAAGCTTCACATAGTCGACGCCGTCGTCTAAAACCGTCGCTGAATAGCGTTTTTCGTAAAACAGATCCTGCCACTGCCGCACCATGCCGAGCACATGATTGTTCACAATCACTTCGATCAACGGCAGCTTCTGCCGGACTGCGGTTGCAATCTCGTTCATATTCATGCGAAAACATCCGTCCCCCGCGATATTGATCACCTGTTTTCCCGGATTTGCAACCTGTGCACCGATCGCAGCGCCCAGTCCGTATCCCATGGTGCCAAGTCCGCCGGATGATAAAAACGTGCGCGGATTTTTATATTTATAATACTGTGCAGCCCACATCTGGTGCTGTCCTACTTCTGTCACAATGATGGCGTCGCCGTCTGTCTGGCGGTAGATCTCCTCCACCAGATAAGGTCCGGTCAGTCCCGGCTCCTGGTATGTGAGCGGATATTTTACTTTATAGTCCAGAATATGCGCTATCCACGCTTCATGCCCCAGCTGCGGCAGTTCCGCGTTGATCCGCTTTAAAATTTCTTTCAGGTCTCCGATCACAGCCGCATCGACACGGATATTTTTATTGATCTTCCGCTGCATCCACATCAAACTGTAAGATCTTCGCCTGCTTTGCAAACTTCTTGGCATTGCCGAGCACACGGTCGGAAAAGCGCACGCCGACGGCGATCAGCAGATCACACTCGCTCACGCCGAGGTTGGACGTCTTGGTTCCGTGCATGCCGAGCATCCCCGTGTAGAGATCGTTCGTCCCGTCAAAGGCTCCCTTTCCCATCAGGGAATCGCACACCGGTGCGTCCACTTTATGTACAAATTCTTTTAATTCCGCGCTCGCCCCGGAGATCACAGCACCACCGCCCACAAATATGTACGGTTTCTCTGCCGCTTTTATCATCGCAAGCGCCTTCGCAAGATCCTCATCCCGTATCGTGTCCGTCACACGCGCGATCGGCTCTGCCTTGCAGAATTCATACTCCGTCTTTGCCGCCGTAATATCCTTCGGGATATCGACGAGCACCGGCCCCGGACGCCCCTTCTGTGCGATCCGGAATGCTCTGCGGATCGTGTCCGCAAGCTTTGTGACATCCTTTACGATAAAATTGTGCTTTGTGATCGGCGTCGTGATGCCTGCAATATCGATCTCCTGAAAACTGTCTTTGCCGAGAAGCGGCACATTGACGTTGCATGTGATCGCTACGATCGGCACGGAATCCATGTATGCCGTGGCAATTCCCGTCACAAGATTCGTCGCTCCCGGTCCGGACGTTGCGAAACAGACTCCTACTTTTCCGGTACTTCTCGCATAACCGTCCGCCGCATGGGAAGCTCCCTGCTCATGTGAAGTTAAAATATGCCGAATCTCCTGATGCTTATATAATTCATCGTATACATTCAGTATGCTCCGCCCGGGTATCCGAATACGGTGTCCACACCCTGTTCTTTCAGACATTCGATGACAATCTGTGCTCCTGTCAGCTCCATGTCGTATACCTTCCTTTTCTATCCTACTGTTCTTCCGGGAGCGCCAGTATCGCTCCACGGTTGCCCGAAGTCACGAGCGATGCGTACCGCTTTAAGTATCCGGTCGTCACCTTCGGCTCTCTCGGCTGCCATTTTGCCTTTCTGGCCAAAAGCTCCTCGTCCGATACGGCGAGTTCCAGCTTTAACTCCGGAATATTGATCTTAATAAGATCTCCCTCTTCCACCAGTGCAATCGGTCCGCCGACCGCTCCTCCGGCGATACATGGCCGATCGACGCGCCGCGGCTTGCACCGGAAAAACGTCCGTCTGTAATCAGTGCCACCGAAGATCCAAGCCCCATTCCCGCAATCGCGGAAGTCGGGTTTAACATCTCGCGCATACCCGGTCCGCCTTCGGGCCTTCATAGCGGATCACAACGACATCCCCGGCAACAATCCTGCCTCCCTTGATCGCTGCGATCGCATCCTCCTCACAGTCGAAGACTCTCGCCGGTCCCTCGTGCACCATCATCTCATCGCAGACTGCCGAGCGCTTGACCACGCTGCCGTCCGGCGCAAGATTGCCCTTCAATACGGCAAGTCCGCCGGTCTTGCTGTACGGGTGATCCACCGGACGGATCACTTCCGGATTCTTATTCACTGCATCCGCAATATTCTCCCCGACGGTCTTTCCGGTCACGGTCATGCACTCCGTGTGCAGCAGTCCGATGTCCGCCAGTTCTTTCATTACCGCATAGACGCCGCCCGCCTCGTTGAGATCTTCCATATAAGTCGGTCCTGCCGGTGCCAGGTGGCACAGGTTCGGTGTCTTCTCGCTGATCGGATTGGCAAATGCAATATCAAAATCAAATCCCACTTCATGGGCGATTGCCGGAAGATGGAGCATGCTGTTCGTCGAACAGCCGAGCGCCATATCCACGGTCAGCGCATTCAAGATGGCTTCCTTCGTCATAATATCACGCGGGCGGATATTTTTGCGGTACATTTCCATCACCGCCATACCCGCATGCTTGGCGAGCTTGATGCGCTCCGAATAGACTGCCGGGATCGTGCCGTTTCCGCGAAGTCCCATTCCCAGCGCCTCGGTGAGACAGTTCATGGAGTTCGCCGTGTACATTCCAGAACAGGAGCCGCAGGTCGGACAAACCTTCTCCTCGTATTCCCTAACTTCCTCCTCCGTCATCGTGCCGGCTGCATAGGAACCTACCGCCTCAAACATGGAAGAGAGGCTGCGCTTTTGCCCTGTACATGTCCGGCAAGCATCGGTCCGCCTGACACGAACACTGTGGTACATTGATGCGCGCTGCAGCCATCAAAAGTCCCGGGACATTCTTATCGCAGTTCGGAACCATGACGAGCGCATCAAACTGATGTGCAAGCGCCATACATTCCGTGGAATCGGCGATCAGATCACGCGTCACCAGCGAATATTTCATACCGATATGTCCCATCGCAATTCCGTCGCAGACGCGATCGCCGGAAATACCACCGGCACGCCGCCAGCCTCCGCAACACCAAGCTTTACCGCGTTGACAATCTTATCCAAATTCATGTGGCCGGGAACAATCTCGTTGTAGGAGCTCACAATGCCGACCATCGGCTTGTTCATCTCCTCCTCGGTAAATCCCAGCGCGTTAAACAAACTTCTATGAGGTGCCTGCTGCATCCCTTTTTTTACATTATCACTCTTCATCTATCTTAACTCCGTTTCTGTCATTCTATCTGATCCGCTCGCAGATCAGATCTCCCATCTGTGCCGTGCCGACCTGGGTTGCCTTTTCCTGCTGCTTCTCCTGCGGCATGATGTCAATGGTACGGTAGCCATCCTGTAAGACCTGCTTCACCGCCTGCTCCACTGCATCCGCCTCCCGATCCAGATCAAAGCTATAACGCAGCATCATGGCTGCACTTAAGATCGTTGCGATCGGATTCGCAATTCCCTTTCCGGCAATGTCCGGTGCCGAACCGCCGCTCGGCTCGTAGAGTCCGAACTTTGTATCGTTTAGGCTGGCGCTTGAGAGCATACCGATCGAACCTGTCACCATGCTCGCCTCATCCGACAAAATGTCGCCGAACATGTTCTCCGTCAGAATCACGTCGAACTGCTTCGGGTCTTTTACCAGCTGCATCGCACAGTTGTCCACGAGCATATGCTCATAGGTCACTTCCGGGTAATCCTGCGCCACCTCCTCGACGATCTTTCTCCAGAGTCTCGAGGAATCCAGCACGTTTGCCTTATCTACACTCGTCACCTTTTTGCGCCGCTTCATGGCAATATCAAAACCGCGCTTAGCGATCCGTCTGATCTCGTTCTCATTGTAGGTCAGCGTATCCGTCGCTGTCAGCACACCGTCCACTTCCTCGGTCTTGCGCGCTCCGAAATACAGTCCGCCGGTCAGCTCCCGCATAATCATCATGTCAAATCCGTCCCCGATGATGTCGTCCCGAAGCGGGCATGCGGCTTTTAATTCTTCATATAAATATGCCGGTCTTAAGTTGGCAAACAGGTTCAGCGCCTTGCGGAGCTTTAAAAGTCCCGCCTCCGGTCTCTTCTCCGGCGGCAGCTGATACCACGGCGAAGTCGATGTGTTGCCGCCGATCGATCCCATCAGCACCGCATCGGAAGCCTTCGCGGAAGCGATCGCCGCATCCGTGAGCGGCTCACCCGTCGCGTCAATGGAGCAGCCTCCCATCAGAATCTCTTCATAGCGGAACACATGTCCGTAGGTCTTTCCAATCTGATCCAGAACTTCTTTGCCTCTGTTACGATCTCCGGTCCGATCCCGTCGCCGGAAATCACGCCTACCTTATATTCCATCTCTCTAATCCCTCTTTTCTTCCTGCCATGCAGGAATCCGTCTTGTATTGACTTTAGTACATTACTAACAGACAGTATATAAATTCTATAATAATGTATCTCGGGAAACAATGCAACCTCTGAATCCATTTTTCTTTTTCATACTCCCTATAACCGGGTCTTATGAAAAAGGAGCAGCCTGCCTTTTGTGTCCGCTGCTCCCTTCTGCCGTCTCATTCCGTCTGCTCTAACACAACGCTGTTCAGTCCAAAATAGACGCGCATATATTCATTTCTCCAGTCGCTTTTCTCCTCTGTAATATCGTCAAGGAAAAGCATCCACGGCTTGCGGTATACGCCTTTAGCACCACCGTCTTTACCCCGCAGAATCACACAAAACGGCGTAGCGCTCATCAGCCTCCGCCGAATATTCCTGTGCCTCGCCGCTGCGGATCAGCAGGTATGCCTGCCATGCGGTCATATTTTCCCCGCATCCGATTATCATTCCCACCGCAAGTACAGCAGCCGTGATCAAAAAACTGCCCGGAAATTCTCCTGCAGCCCCGGACAGTGCTGCCGCCCCGGACGCCTCCAGTCTTGTGACCGCCCATCCGCACAGATAGGCTTCATTTAACACAAACAGCCAGACGAAGGAAAAATATACCACGTTGGTCAGCCGGACGTCCCCCGGCGTTCCCATCGCGTAGATGGGCGGACAGAACATTGCGCACAGCCAGGCGACCGACAACACAAAGACAAGCAGCGGATAGCGGAACGAAAATCCATACTGTCCACGTATCTTCTTTACCAGGGGAAGAAGCACCGGAAGCAGCAGGACCGCCGTGACAATGACTGCAAGTCCCATCCAGCTGTTGATGCATGCAATTCCGGTTTTACCGCGGTAACAATCGTTCCCGCCACACCGGGTCTGTCGGAAAAATACGACTGCCGGATTCTGGTGCCCGGCGACGTCACATTAAAAAGGAATCCCGCCACCATAGCCGCAAGCGTTATGACGCAGCAGATCAGGTTCTGCCGCCGCTTTTTTACCGCAGCAAATATTCCAAATCCGACAATCAGCAGTATCCCCATAAATGCGGTCACGTGATTCCCTCCGGCAAGCAGCACCGCAAGCAGCACCGCAAGCACCGTCCTGCCTGCTTTTCTCCGCGGGTGCTCCCCGGCAAGGCTGAGCAGCACACACAACAACAATAATAGCACCGCATGGAAGAATACATAATTCATCGCGCCGTTATACCAGTACAATCCCTGCAGGGCGGAGGGCATCCATTCGATCATAAGAAACGACATGACACAGCCGGCAGCAAATCCCTCCAGTCTCGGGCAGCCGCATTTGCGGTGAAAGATATAAACCGTACCCGCGCAGTTTGCCCCCACAATAATTGCGAGCAGCAAGATTCCGGTCAGCGCGTAATATTTGTCGCCGAAAATTCCCGGTTCCAGCGCCAGCAGAACCGCCGATGCATAAAGCCCCTGCCACTTCTGATAGAACTCCGCTGATGTGGCAAACGCTTCTTTTATCACATTCCAGAAAGAATGTGTCTCCCGCCAGATCTGGAAGGTGCGGTAGGCATAACCATAGTCATCTCCCGACTGATGATTGTACTTCGAGAGTACGGCTAACGGGATCAGCGCGCAAAGACTCAATAGAATCAGCAGCCACAAATATACTTTTTTTCTCGCTTGTAATTTTTCCATTCTGTTACCTCAGATCCATCTTAAATATATCGTATACACCACCGGAATCACATAGACGACCAGCAGAAATCCGGCATAGACCACCGCAAAAATACCTGTGGCGGCACAGCCAAGTCCGGCGTAGATTTTATTCAGGACGTTTCTCTCCGAAGCAGACGCGAGAGAAAGCCCCAGACTGCCAGAAGCATCAGTGCCGTGCCCGTCACCGCCGCACCCTTTTTCATTCCCCGCGGCACATAACAAAGCGTAATCTCATTCGTACCCTCGTCAAGCGGCACAAGCATCAGATTGCCCGCGAGCCGGCTTATGGTCCGCTCCTCTCCGTTTACCGTACAATGCCATCCGCCATCCGCATTGATTGGAAGCATCAGATACTCCTCTCCCGCCGATTCCACAGTAAGCTTACAGGAATCCCGATCCAGTTCATATGTAACCGACCTTCCCGCCGTATCCACCGCCTCCAGCAGTTCCTGCGGATCGAGGAGTCCGAAGAACACCGCTCTCTCTGCGCCGCTGTTCCCGACGGACTGGCGGATATCTACCGTGATGTCCTCGTCCGCAAAACACCCGATGGAGAGAATTCCCCCATTGCCGGTTGCAGGATAGCTCTCATTGTACAGATCATTGTAATCCGGGACGTAGAGCCTCTTTCCGTTTACCGTAATTTCTGCCTGCTGCAGATCCTTTCCATAGAGATATAGGATCTGCTTTCCGTCTGCGTGAAACCGGTACGATAATTCCGCTCCGGTCTCATCATCCACATAGGTCTCTTTTTCCCAGTCGATGGGAGTTGTGTGAAAGAGCAGCTCCGACAACCGGTTCTGGTTCTCAAACACATTCTCCGTGTACGCTTCCGTGGCTGCATACGCTTCATAGTTCGCCTTTGTGATAAAAAATGCCCTGTCCCCGACGGACGCATTTTCCCACAGCGTAAACTTTTCGGTCTCCGCAAGCGGCCAAAGAAAATCCTCCGCCGTGTCTTTTCCCCACGAGCCCGCTTTGGACGCCACATAGTAGCGGTATCCCAGCATGATATCGGACGCGAGGGTTCCGCCCGTGTCACTTAATCTGGTCCACACCTGAGAATATCCGAGCAGCGTGTTCATCCCGATCTGCTCCGATGTCATCAGATGCAGATAGTTAGAGTAGGAGGTGTTATCTGCAATCAGCGGATAATTGTTGTCAATCGCTCCGTCCGCCAGCTTTGCCTTGCGGAAAATATCGGTTTTCCCGGCAAGCGGCTGACCGATTTCCGTGGCATCCCCGACAAAATCCGCCTCGTCCATGTGCGGCTCCGGCTGTATCAAAGCGATGCCGAGCGCCACCATCTGCACGCACCAGATTCCAAGGAACGCATATAAAATGTTCCGCCGCGTGCGGCTCTCCCCCACAAAATCCGGCACGCGCGCCGCTGCCATACAAATCACGGCAAACACCAGCATATAGCCATATCGCATCGGGAAGCACACATACGTCCCGCGGTGCCAGATGAGATTGACCGCCTCGAAGAAAACCGGCAGCACCATCGCCGCCACCAGATACCACTGCCAGATGTGCTCCCGCTTCCGTCTGCCGGAAATGACGAAGAACAGCAGCGGAACCGCCACGCTGCCAAGAATCACCCATTTCCACACCGCGTCCATTCCGTCCTGCCGAAGCAGCAGAAAATAGCCGGAGATTCCCCGGTACTCCTCGCCCGACAGCCGGTAGGAACCAAGCATTGCCCTCGCTGCCGGCAGAAATATTACCGCCGCAATTCCAAGCGACAGTAAAGAAGTCAGCCCGAATTTTAAAATGCTGTTCTTTTTTAGCGGCTGGTCCTGCCGGTTCAGGAAAAAATATCCCCCCGCAAACACGATCAGGAAAAAACACATCATGTACGCCTGCGGAATATTGATGAGGAATACCAGCGTCAGGCAGACGATATAGCCGAGCGTATTTTTCCCGGGACGCCAGTCCCCTTCCCGCTCCGCCATCCTGCAGAAGAAATAACACAATAGCGGCAGGATCGCTGCCACATCCAGCCAGCCCATGCCATAGTACAAAAGCGTATAGCCGTTTACGGCATACCCCACGCTTCCCGCCAGAATGTAGATTCCGTAACGCTCTTCCTTAAGGATCTGCTCTTTTAAAAACCAGCGCATGCCATAGCCCATGGCAAGCAGCTTGATTATAATAAATACAATCATGGATTTTTCAATCCAGCTTCTTTTCACAAAGAGGAAGAACAGGTTAAACGGGCTGAACAGAGAAAACTGCGCGCTCACTCCCGCAAAATTATTCCCGCCGCCGACTCTCCAGTCAAAAAAGGCGCTGCCGTCTCCGTGCAGCACATCCCATACATGGTAATATGCCGGAATCCACTGGGACTGAAAATCCACAGTGTCAAGCGTGGCAATTCCAAACGGATAGATGCCCTTTATGATGCACAACAGCAGAAAAATGGCAGTTGTCACGCAGCCGACGGCGGCACGTGAAACAAACGTATTTTTTTTACTTTTCATCCGGACAATCTCTCCTCGCTCTCCGAAATACTCTCTCAAAAAGAAAAGGGATAATACATTTTATATACTATCCCTCTTAAAAATCTTCTTATTCAGTTACATCTTCCGGCTTCTCAACTGCGGAGATGGCCGCCTTCTGCATCGGAATACGGCAGTTCTTGTTGCTTCCGAACTCAACGATTACTGTATCATCAGCAATATCGATCACTGTTCCATAAAAACCGCTTGTTGTTAAGATCGTATCTCCCACTGCAAGTTCTGCAAGCATGGAGTTCTTCTTCTGCTGTTCCTTCTTCTGCGGACGAACCATGAAGAAATACATAAACGCAAATAAAATAACCAGCCACACCACCATACTGATCCAGCCAGCGGATGACGCACTCTCTGTTGCTAAGATTGAAAACATCTGATATCCTCCTAAAATCATAAACTTGTCCGAAGTCATCCGACTTCATTAAAGAGTATTGTACACAAAACCTCGCTGTTTGGCAAGCCTTTTCCCTCTTACTTTTCCATTTCCTTTTCCCGGTTGATCTGTCCCATGCTGTATAGCTTTTCTTCCTTGTAGGAGGCAAAATTTCCGGCATCCAGCGCATCCCGGATCTCTTCCATCATCGTGTTGTAGAAGTACAGATTGTGCAGAACGCATAAGCGCATGCCAAGCATCTCTTTTGCCTTGAGCAGATGGCGGATATAGGCTCTGCTGTAGCGGCGGCAGGTCGGGCACCCGCAGCCTCCTCGATCGGGCGCATATCTTTCTCGTACTTCTGGTTGAACAGGTTGATCTTGCCTGATTCGTGTATACATGACCGTGGCGGCCGTTGCGGGACGGATAGACACAGTCAAAGAAGTCAATGCCGCGCTCCACTCCCTCCAGAATATTGGCCGGCGTTCCGACTCCCATGAGATAGGTCGGCTTGTTCACCGGAAGATAAGGCACGGTCTCATCCAGCACATGGTACATCTCCTCGTGTGTCTCGCCGACCGCAAGTCCGCCGACCGCATAGCCGTCCAGATCCAGCTCGGAAATCCGCTTTGCATGGTCGATCCGGATGTCCGTGTAGATGGCTCCCTGGTTGATGCCGAACAGCATCTGGTGACGGTTCACGGTATCCTCCAGACCGTTGAGGCGCTGCATCTCGTTCTTGCAGCGCTCCAGCCAGCGCGTCGTCCGTGCCACGGAATCCTCCACATATTTCCGCTCGGCAAGCGCCGGCGGACATTCATCGAACGCCATGGCGATCGTGGAGCCGAGATTGGACTGGATCTGCATGCTCTCCTCCGGTCCCATGAAAATCTTTGCCCCGTCAATATGCGAGTGGAAATAAACGCCCTCCTCCTTGATCTTGCGCAGGCCTGCCAGGGAGAACACCTGAAATCCGCCGGAATCCGTAAGAATCGGACGATTCCACGACATAAACTTGTGCAGTCCTCCCACTTCCTTGATCAGCTTGTCTCCGGTGCGCACATGCAGATGGTAGGTGTTTGACAGCTCCACCTGACATTTGATCTGCTCTAAATCTTCCGTGGAGACAGCTCCCTTGATGGCAGCCACCGTACCCACATTCATAAATACCGGCGTCTGGATATCTCCGTGCACCGTATGGAAAACGCCTCTCTTCGCGCGTCCTTCCTGCTTTAATAATTCATACATCTGTTTTTCGTCTCCTTTTATTGCCTGTAGTTCTTCTTTATTTTCTCTGGTTCTGCGCTTTTTCCGCTTTCACTTCCACCAGCTTGTGCAGTCCGGCATCTTGTCAGCCTTTCCACCGTTTTCCCGGTCAGTTCGCTTAACACGGTAAAATAATTTTCAAACGTCTTGCGGCAGCACGCCGGGTTCTCAATGACAATCCCGTCGGTTCTAAGTCCGACCAGGGAAAATGCCATCGCCACGCGGTGATCGTCGTATGTCTCCACGCTTCCGCCGTGGGGGCTGCCGGGATAGATCGTGGCAGCCGTCTCTTCCTCCTCACACCGGATGCCAAGCGCTGTCAGGTTCGTCTGTATCGCGTGAATCCGGTCGCATTCCTGCCCACGGATATGTCCGATTCCCTCTATGCGCACCGGCGCGTCGGCAAACGGCGCGATCGCCGCCAGGGTCAGCGCCTGATCGGAAAAATCGTTCATATTGACTGTGATGCCCCGTAGCGCACCGTCCGCCGGTCCCGTTACCAGGATGCCCTCCGGCGTATCGTCCGCGGTACATCCCATGTGCTCCAACACTTCCAGGAAACGCAGATCTCCCTGTGTGTTGTCCATATGCACATGCCGCACAAGCGTCCGTCCGCCGGTCACAGCCGCAGCCGCATAAAAATAGCAGGCAGCCGACATATCCGGTTCCACCATATAAGTCTCTTTCCGGTAGGAACTTCTGCACGGCACCTCGTAGTCTCTTCCGTCAAAAGCGACACTCACGCCAAATTCCTGCATCATCCTCCGCGTGATGCGGATGTATGAGCCGTCCGTCTTCTCACTGGTGATGTGGATCTTCATCCCTTCCGGAACCATCGGCGCAATCAACAGCAGCGCGCTTAAAACTGTGTGCTCTTCGTAATGTCAAGAGAGAGCTCCCGCGGCGTCTCCCCTGCCGTCTTATCCGCCTGGGCGTATCTGCATCCTGTGATGCGCACCGGAAGATGCCCTTCCTCCTCGAGGAATGTAATCTTCGCTCCCGCACCGGAAAGCAGATCGAACAGCTCCGCCATCGGCCGCCGCTTCATCTGCGCTGAGCAGCGGATCTCATAGCACCCGTCCGAAAATCCGAGCATCGCCGCAAGAAAACGCGCCGCTGTCCCGGCGCTTCCGACGTCGATTACCGCCTCCCCGCGGGGAATCCTGCCGCCGCAGCCCGTCACGGTCGCGCACTTTTTTTCTTCCTCTATCTCCACTGTAAAGCCGAGCGCCACAAGACACGCCAGAAAGTGTCTGGAATCATCGGAAAACAGGACTCCTTCCACGCACACCGTCCCTGCGGACAGCACTGCCATAAGAAGCGCGCGGTTCGTCATGCTCTTCGATCCCGGCACGTTTACCTTCCAGTCCACCGGCTCTGTTATCTTTTTCACAAGGTATTTCTCTATCATGAAATATTCTTCTCCTCGCCTGCTGGTACTTCTGCTCCGTCAAATCATAACATATTTCTGTTGCGGCGCAAAGTCAAATCTTTTATAATCGAGAAAGATCATTATGTAAGCAGGAGGGAATCACATGGCAGGGTCTACTTTGGGAACTCTTTTTAAAATCACAACCTGGGGGGAATCTCACGGAAAGGGCGTCGGCGTCGTCATCGACGGCTGTCCGGCGGGACTCTCTCTCTGTGAGGCGGATATCCAGAAGTTTCTCGACCGGCGCAAGCCCGGTCAGTCCAGATATGCAACGCCGCGCAAAGAGGACGACGCCGTAGAGATTCTCTCTGGCGTGTTTGAAGGAAAGACGACCGGCACCCCGATCTCGCTTGTCGTCTTCAACCGCAACCAGCAGTCCAAAGACTACAGCGAGATTGCCTCCTATTACCGTCCCGGTCACGCCGATTACACGTTCGACCAGAAATACGGCTTCCGCGACTACCGCGGGGGCGGGCGCTCCTCCGGGCG
>ENA-OQDW01000636-OQDW01000636.1-human-gut-metagenome-genome-assembly--contig:-NODE-636-length-14157-cov-2.095652_pt1 | contig 14157 bp, 15 predicted proteins | sample MGYA00242784_ERZ504613 | MGnify/ENA primary metagenome ERZ504613 (study PRJEB26092, sample SAMD00036330) | human gut metagenome | host: Homo sapiens | study: EMG produced TPA metagenomics assembly of... | reverse complement strand
TTTCCATGCCAGTCATCAGCAATTCCACCAAGTAAAGCACCTGCAATAAGTGCAACAAGTGAAAGTGGGACAAGGACATATTTGCCAAGTGGTACAAACCACTTTCCAATAGGCTTATCTGCACCTGCATTAACAGCATCAACAGCAAACTTCTTTCCTGCAACCCAGAAGAACATAATTGCTGCGAGCATTGCGCCAAGTGGGCAGATATAGATAGATACTGCGTCCATCCAGCCTGATACAATACCCTGTATTACAAGTGACACAACACAGCCAGCCACTGCGATAATTCCAACAGATGCAACACGGTTAAGCTTAAGCTTCTCCTGAATAGTTGCAACCGGAGCTTCATACAGATTAACAAGTGAGCTCATACCTGCAAACAGAACACATACATAGAATACAATTCCTACAATCTTGCCACCCGGCATACCATTAAATACATTTACAAGATAGATAAACATCAGTCCGGGACCACCTGAAGATAACTCGGCACCGCCTGCTGCCATACCCGGAATAATAACAAATGCAGCTAATAAAGCAGCAATAGTATCAAAAACTGCAACATTCTTGCAGAAGACACAACATTTTCCTTATCACTAAGATATGAACCATAGATAACAGTTCCGTTACCTGCGATAGACAGTGAGAAGAATGCCTGACCAAATGCATATATCCAGAGCTTTATATCAAGAAGTCCCTTAGGATTAAGAGTAAAAATATATTTATAACCTGCACTTGAACCTGGAAGTGTGAAAATGTATATTCCAAGACCTACAAACATGATAAAAAGCAAAGGCATCATGACCTTGTTTGCTTTCTCAATTCCGCCTGCAATACCAAGTGCCATAATAACAGCAGTTACAACCATTGCGATTATAAGCCACATATTATTGCCAAATGAGCTTGCTGTACTTCCAAACATACCACCAATAGCTGACATATCATTGCCCATTGCTGAAAGCTTTCCAGAAAATGCAAGATAAGTATATTTGAATATCCAGCCAACAACTACAGTATAGCCCATTGCCAGAGCCAGTGAGCCAAGCACAGGAATAAAACCAATTGCCTCACCTGCTTTTCTCTTTCCTGTACGCATCTGCATACAGTCGCCAAATGCTTTAATAGGTCCGCCCTTAGTCGCACGGCCAAGTGCCATCTCCTCAATAACACCTGTTGAACCTATCAATATTACAAATAATACATAAGGTATTAAAAATGTCATACCACCCCATGCAGATACCATATATGGAAAACGCCATATATTTCCCATTCCTACTGCCGAACCGATACAGGCAAGAATAAAACCTGTACGGCTCTTAAAGCCATCTCTTTCCAATTCAATTCCGTTATTTCCCATAGCTTTAATTCCTTTCTTCCTCATATTGCCAATAGCACATCACTTGTCTGTACCAAAGTTTCTTCATGAACGCTCATACGCAAAAAAGGCAAAGAAACCATTACCTTCCGGGTCGATGGCTCCTTTGCCCTTTTGATGTCTGTATAATATACTATTGTGTTATTCCTGTAAAATACATTTTAGTTATAAAACCATAACCAGAAATAATAGTTAAACTACATAATCCACATCTGTGCCAGATACATCACAACCGGCATTGTAATAATTGAAAACAGCGTCGACAGGCAGACCATACATACCGCCCGCTCATAATTCTGCCCGAATTTCTGTGCAAATATTGCCGTACTCGTTCCAACCGGTGTTGCCGCAGCAATCAGTGTTATCATTCCAATCTGACCGTGTCCCGCCGGTATAATATAAAGCACAAGCAGTGTAAGCAGCGGAATTATTATAAGCCTGACAAACGATGCCAGATACAGGGACGGATTAAGCAGTAAGTCACGGATCCTGACACATGACAGATAATACCCCAGTACAATCATGGCTGCAGGTGTATTAAGTGCCGCAACTCCAGCCATCGTGCTGTTTATTACACCTGGCAGTTTAATTCCCGTAATAAAAAGAAACAGTCCTATAACAAGTGATATTGTCACAGGATTGACGAATACCTTTTTTATATTTATCATATCCTTGCGGCGGGTTATTATCACAATTCCATATGTCCACTGCAACAGATTAAGAATACTTGCAAATGATGCAACATAGAATGCCGCTTCATTTCCAAATACCGCAGTTACAAGTGGAATTCCGATAAATCCTGCGTTACAGAAAGCCGTTCCAAAGTTGTCTATCGCTTTCGCATTCCATATATTATATATGATACAGCTATCGCCACTGCAAATGCAGCTACAGCCAGTACCGCCGACATAAGAAGTCCATACAGCTTCTCATCGTGAAATCTGTTATATAGCTTCTTATAATTACACACGGAATAACCGCATACAGCAGAATATTGGCCATATCCTTACTGCCATGTTCTGTAAGCAGACCTGTTTTAGACAGAATCAGTCCCAGAATCATAAGAATAAACATTATAAATGTCTGCGTTAATAATATTTGTGTTATCATAATCGTAAATATCCTGATTTCTATATTGTGTTAATTGTAATTTTTATAAAATACTACATACAAGAGAGGTGCGAACATGGAATTATATCAGCTCAGGCAGTTTCAGGCTGCCGCCAGACACAAGAATATGACCCGCGCTGCCAGTGAACTGTGCATAGCACAGCCAGCATTAAGCAAGACAATCCACAAGCTTGAAGAAGAATTTGGCGCACAGCTTTTTATCCGTAATAAAAAAGGGCTCGAATGTACGTCAGGGAGAAATTCTGCTTGAATATGCAGACAGAATACTGGCTCTTTCAGAAGATGCTGCGCGTGCTGTCAGTGAAAGTCTTGGCGATGCAGGCGAAATAAGGCTCTGTCTCCGCTCAAGTGCAGTTCTTGTCAGCAATGTACTTAAAGATTTTATCCATGAGCACTCTCATGTCAGCTTTCAATATCTTCTGAACCAAAAGGGTGTGACCTGCTGATTGACTCTGTCTCATCAGCTTATGATATTCCAGACAATGCACACCTTCTTATGACAGAAGAAATCTGCCTTGCCGTTTCATCATCACATCCACTTGCCCATACAGGACACATATCAGTAGAACAGATGATGGACGAGAAATTCATTGACCTTGCAGATTCCCCATCTTATGCCGGAGTGTTCAATTCAATATTCAGTAAATGTAAGAAAACTCCTCAGAATAGCCTACTCTTGCAATGATTACATATTACAGGGCAAACTCATAAGTCTCGGTCTTGGAGTATCATTTGTTGCCTCTGTAACATGGACAAGCAGCAGCCTTCCTGAAAACATAAGCCTGCTGCATATAGATGACTGTCCACATTTCAGAAGCATTTATTATCAGCCGCTTGGCTCATTCTGCTCAGAAAATCAGCGAATCTTCGAGCACCAGCTTGAAGAATATTTCAAAAATTTGAATAATTAATGTACCTCTAATGGTGTGTCTTCACCGGCTGCAAACTGCACAACACTCTTAACTGAAGACTCAACCATATCAGACACAGCCTGATCTGTGAAAAATGCAACATGAGGTGTGACAATAGTATTCTGGAAAGACTTAAGTATGATGTAATCGTGATTAACAACAAGGTCATCATACTTACGGTCTGTACGGATAAATTCATCCTCACCCTCACAGCAGTCAGTTCCAACTGAACCAATCTTGCCACTCTCAACAGCCTCAATCAGATCCTTTGTATCAACAAGCGCACCCCTTGCCGCATTTATAAGGATAACGCCATCCTTCATCTTTGCAATTGAATCCTTATTAATCATATGATATGTCTCATCACTTAAGAAAGTATGAAGCGAGATAATATCTGCTCTGGCATACAATTCATCAAGAGTTACATACTCAACATTTTCAAGGCCTTTTGCAGGATATGGGTCATACGCAATAATCTTACATCCAAATCCTGAAAGATTCTTAATTACTGCCTTTCCAATTCTTCCTGTTCCGATAATACCTACTGTCATATTCTGCATTTCACGTCCACATATAGGACCAAGTGAATAATCTGCTGTGTGTGAACGCATCATTACATACAAAAGCCTTACGGATACACATAAGCATAAGCATTACTGTATAATTGGCAACTGAATATGGTGAATATCCGCTGTGTGCAACACGGATTCCAAGGCGCTTTGCTGCCTCAAGGTCAACACTGTTATATCCGATTGTCCTGAAACCGATGTACTTTACACCCTCTGCTGCAAGCTTTTCAAGAACAGGTGCTGACAAGTCACACATGCCATCGCACACCGACATAGCCTCACAGCCTTTGACACTTTCTATATCATCTGCTGTAAATCCGCTCCTATTAATCTGTAATTCCACCTTGTATACATTTGCAAATGTATCAAAATACTGTTTTTCATCTTGACGAACACTGAATGCTGCTATCTTCATAACTTTTCACTCCTCCTACTTAATCCACTCATATGTAAGTTTTCCAAGAATTTCGATTCCCTTAACAATCTGCTCATCAGAAGGTGTCGAATAATTAAGTCTGAATCCATTAGACTTCTGGCTCTCATCTGCTAAGAACGCTGCTCCCGGAACTGAGAGAACACCTCTGTTAATAGCCTCCCTTACAATGTGCAGAATCCATTCCCTCTGGCAGGAATGCCATTACGAAAAGTCCGCCCTACAGGGTCGCCGAAGGTTACTGAAGGATGGAATTCCTTCTTCATGCACTCCATCATGAGATTACATTTGTGCTCATACACCTTTCTTGAATCCTCAAGATGTTTGTCGAAATCATAGTTATTAATATATTCATTACAAATGTACTGGAAAAGGACAGTTGAATGTACATCTGTGCATTGCTTTGCAACTGTAAGCGGTCCTGTGAGCGACTTGTTAAATACAAGAAAACCAAGACGGAATGCAGGTGCCATTACCTTTGAGAAGCTTCCTGCATATATAACCCTGCCCTCTGTATCCATCGACTTGATAGTTGGCACATTTTCACCTGCAAATCTTAATTCACCATAAGGATTGTCCTCTAATATTGCGATATCATATTTGCAGCAAAGCTCATATACTTTTTTTCTCTTCTCAAGAGAAGTTGTAATTCCTGTAGGATTCTGGAAAGATGGAATTGTGTATAAAAGCTTTGCATCAGAATTAGCCTTTAAAGCCTCCTCAAGCGCATTTATATTCATTCCGTCCTGCTCCATTGGGATTCCTACAAGCTTTGCACCGTAAGAACGGAATGTATTAAGGCAGCCTACAAATGCAGGCTCTTCAGTAAGCACAACGTCTCCTTCATTAACAAGTGCCTTAGTTGTAAGGTCCGCACACTGCTGTCCGCCTGACACTATGAAAAGCTCATTATTCCCGAAATCAAAGCCTTCCTTCTTCTCAAGATATTTCTTCATAGTATCACGCAGAGGTGTATAACCTTCACTCAATCCATACTGTAATAAAGAAACAGGATTCTCGCCAAGTCCCTTTGCTGCTATCTCTTCTATTTCCCTGCATGGGAATGTCTCTGCTGACGGATTGCCACCACCAAAAGATATAATATCCTTGCTTGCTCCTAACTTAAAAAGTTCTCGTATCATCGAACCATGAACACCTGATAAACGATTAGAAATCTCGTATTCCATATATATTTCCTCCTTCAAATACTTACTAATGCAAAAAAAGAGCCAGAATCCCCTAAAGACTTCCGGCTCCTTTGCCCTTGATAAATGTATCATACCCCCATGTGTCATTCCTGTAAATACATGTTAGTTATAAATCATAAATCATAGCAATAGTTATTATTCGTATTTTTATATACTTGTTTATTATATATTGTTATGATATAATCCCTAGTGCTACCCCTCCCATACCTGGTAGAGAAAGGAGGTGGATTGCTTGGATGCACTAGTGTCCTTAATTATCTCTATCTTGGCAAATATAGCTTCATACTATATCTGCAAATGGCTGGACAGAGATAACAGACGGTAGCCAGCCTGGGGACTAAGCCACCCTGCCAGAACGGAATAGAAAACCCCACGAGCGAACTCGTGGGGTTTTCGTAGATTGCTTGAATGCACTACTTATATCCAATGACATTCTATCACCATGCATCAGACATTACAAGTTATATTCTTTTCTTTTCAAATATTATAAAATTATCAGACAACTTTTCACTTATCCCCACACAGTCTCACCATTAATATAATCAGTCATAAATATACAATCTTGTTCCAAAGCTCATACTCTACAATATGCCTTGTTTCTTTAATTATCCTGAGACATTTTTTAATTACATCGGATGAATCATCCTCTGTAAGTTCTAACAACTTTTTATATGTCTTATACCCCTCATTTTTCTCTTTCTCTGTCCATCTTGCTTCCTCGGCATCATCTATTTTATTAAGAAAAATATACATAAATACCGGCATGTCTTTTTCCTGTCTCCATTCCATACATTTATCCTCCATAAAATACCTGCTTTCTGTCCAACATCATTTCACCATATTCATATTTAAGCTGAATAATACATGACTAACTTTAAATCAAGTTTAAATTGAATTAATACATTTTCTGTGCTACTATTTAAGCATAAGAGGTAAACCTAACTTTAGGTCAACCTAATAATGGTGAACATTTTGTGAATTTTATTATCACATTTGTAAAAAACTAATATCATGTAAGCAAGGCTTACGGAAAGCAGGTGTATTATGTACACAATAGGACAGGTTTCAGAAATGTTTAATCTTCCCGTTTCAACATTAAGATATTATGATAAAGAAGGATTATTCCCTTTTATGCAGCGTGCTTCTGGAATAAGACAGTTCTCTGACACTGAAATTGCTGCTCTTAAGCTTATTGAATGTCTCAAAAAATCAGGTCTTGAAATCCGCGACATCAAGCAGTTTATGGAATGGTGTCAGGAAGGCAGCAGAACTTACGAACTCAGAAAACAGCTTTTTGAGAGACAGAAAGCCGCTGTTGAAAAAGAGATGGAAAAAATGCAGGAAACTCTTGATATGCTTACTTTCAAGTGCTTCTATTACGAGCAGGCTATCAAGGACGGCAACGAGGACGGAATACATTCAATGCTTCCAGACAAGCTCCCCGCCGATATTCAGGCTGCCTACGACAACTCACACAAATAATTATTATTTGCTTATTATATTTAACACAAAATATGGAGGCTAATATATGTTCAAATCTTTAGAAGTTAAATATCCTAAGTTTTATCAGGTATTCAGATTCATTATAGTTATAATTGCTTCCGTGCTGTACGCATGGAATTTAAGATGCTTTGCCAAAGTCGCAGACTGCTGCCAGGAGGCTTTTCAGGAGTCTCCCTGTTATTTCAGGCAATCGGACTACGTTTTTTTATATCAGCATCCCATTTACAATATTCAATGTGGCACTTAACATTTTCCCCGCCTACATTGCATACCGCTACATCGGCAAGAAGTTTACCATCTACTCAATCGTGGTAATTATACTTTCCAGTGTACTTGTTGATATCCTTCCTCCATACATTTTTACAGAAGATATCCTGCTTATAAGCGTATTTGGCGGAATTATCAACGGATTTGCAATAAGCCTGTGCCTCAATGTCGGCACTACCACAGGCGGAACCGATTTCATAAGCATTTATTTTTCTCATGTTAAAGGAATAGACGCATGGAACTATATTCTTCTTGGTAATGTTGTGATTCTGCTCATTGCAGGCGGACTGTTTGGCTGGTCAATCGCGCTCTACTCAATAATATACCAGTTCTGTAGCACACAGGTAATCCAGTTCATGTACAAACGCTACCAGAAGATGACATTATTCATCATTCTGACAAATCCGAAGAAATCTATCACGCCATAAAGAATACAACCAACCACGACGCCACGCTTTTCAAGGGAATCGGCTGCTACGAGGAAAAAGAGCGCACGCTCATATACTCCGTAATCAACTCCGAAGCGAAACGTGAGCTTATCACATTGATACGCTCAATTGACAAGCACGCATTTATAAATGTGGTAAAAACCGAAGAGCTTGACGGCAGATTTAACGATATTCCACATGATTAATCAGTACACAGAATATTCGCACTCATACCATATTTTAGTCAAATTTCTCCAATAAACTATAGACAATCAATTAACATACACTAAAGAAATGGAGAGATGACTATGATTAAATTAAATAAAATCAAAAGAAATTGCGTAGCCGCAGTTATTCTTACTATGTGTCTTATGACTGCTGGCTGTGCCAGAAATTCAACTTCAACTACTACTGCATCAGGCGGTGAGACTACCATCACTTCAGACATTACTAAAGAAGACACAGATGTAACACACGCAGATGATGCTGAGAATTACAGAGTCTCCATTACAGGTGATTTCACTGTGACATCTGATACATCAGACGGAGTTACACAGTCAGGTTCTGTATACACAATCACAAAGGCTGGTGAATATACAGTAGCCGGTCTTTTATCAGAAGGACAGCTTATCGTTGACGCAGGTGATGAGAACGAGGTTACTATCGTATTGAACGGAACATCTATCACATGCTCAAGTGGTTCACCTATATACGTTAAAAATGCTTCCGAAGTCAAGATTAAATCAGAAGAGAACTCATTTAACGAAGTAATTGACAATCGTGCCGAGCTACAGAAGATTCTTCTGATGACGCTGGCAACGCAGCAATCTATGCAACATGCGATTTAAAACTCGTCGGCAAAGGAGCCTTAGTTGTAACAGCTAATTACAATAATGGTATCCAAAGCAAGGACGACCTTTCTATTAAAAATGTGATTGTTAAAGTTACTGCTGTGAACAACGCATTCAAAGGCAATGATGCCGTTGATATTGAATCTGGAAATATAATTGCAATCTCTGCTAAAGGAGATGGCATCAAGACTTCTAACAGCAGCCTTTCTAACAAGGGCAACCAGAAGGGAATCGTTACAATCACTGGTGGTAACATTGATATTTATGCAGCCTGTGACGGTATAGACGCATCTTACGGGGTAGATATATCAGGTGATGGTAACTTAAACATTTATACAGATACTTACTCTGAATATAGTGAAGAAGTTACTTCGTCAGGCAGTTCTTCAGGTACATCTGCCGGACATGGCAGCTCTGGTAATAAGACTGCTTCTGCCAACACTGTTTCTTATGTGGCAGCTTCTGACACTATTGCCAACGCACCTGGCGGCTTTGGTGGCGGCAACATGGGTGGCATGGATGGTCAGAACGGTGGTAATGCTCCTGATATGAACGGCGGTTCCGGTGGTAATAAGGCCGGCGGCGACCGTCCAGGAATGCCTGGTGACTTTAATGAATCCGGTAATTCTTCTGGACAGTCCTACTCAACTAAGGGTATTAAAGCTGAAAGCGAAATAAGTATTTCAGGCTTTACAATTAACATATGTTCAACAGATGATGGTATCCATGCCAACTCTGACTCAGGTATCCTTGAAACCGGTGAGGACGGAAAAGGAACTATTGTTATCAATGGTGGTTCAATTACAATTTCTTCTGGTGATGACGGCATGCACGCTGACAAGCAGCTTGATGCCAATGACGGTTACATTAATGTAGTAACTTCATACGAAGGACTTGAAGCCATAACTATAAACTTAAATGGTGGCAAAATATATGTATATGCTACTGATGATGGCATCAATGCCTGCACAGGTGATGGAAAGACTTCTCCAATTGTCAATATAACTGGTGGATATATAGATGTCACAACTGCGTCTGGTGATACTGATGGTATTGACTCTAACGGAAACTATGTACAGACTGGTGGATTTGTATTAGTCAAGGGCGGCAGTTCATCTGGAAATGTATCAGGATCAATTGATGTAGATGGTACCGTAACGATAACTGGTGGAACATGCATTGCACTCGGTGGTGTATGCGAAACGCCTGTAAACTCTGCTAATGCTTATGTATTAAGTTCAGTATCCTTCAGCTCTGGAAGCTATTCACTTAAAGATGCTTCCGGCAACGAAGTAATAAGCTTCACTGTTGACGGAACATTTGGCAACGGCTGGATATGCTCTGACACTCTTACAACCGGCACAAGCTACACACTTTACCGTGGTTCAGACTCTATTGCAGACTGGACTCAGGAATCTGGAACAATGGGATCTTCTGCACTGGCGGCTTCGGCGGCGGTAAAATGGGCGGCATGGGCGGTCAGAATGGTGGTAATGCGCCTGATATGAATGGGCAGAACGGCGGCTTCGGCGGCGGCAGACGATAAGATACTTCACATTTACTCTCCTTATTTTCTTAAAACAGTCACTGGATTTTGATATGCCCCCTGTCTACTTGACAGGGGGCATATCATTTTCTGGTGGCTGTTTTCATATATCTCCCTATATCCCGCATAGCATAAATTCCTAATAAACCTGCCAAATCATTATCCACCATTACTTTAGTATGTCAATTAAACATCTTATTTTATTAAATTGTCTTTCAAAACCCACTAACTATATACATAATCATAATTTAGTAGGCATTTTCACGGAAGATTTCATCTTTAAGAGCCTCTAATTCAGAAAAATCCAGGAAAAAGACCTACTCAAAAAGCTATTCACAGCTGTTTCGTAGGTTTGCTCCCTCCGCATCAGGTTATAATTCTCTCAAGCAAACCTACTCAATGACATATTATAGGCATAATAGTAGGTATATCCATATTATTCATATATACTCATATATATTAACTCATTTTATCCTTGCCAATCCCTCCCCAATATGCTACAATCCATTTATGTTTACTTTATTGATTTAAAGCGTTACGCTTTAAACTTATGAAGTAGGGATTAATACATTTAATATGGGGGTTTTTATGTTAAAACTGGTTATTCTTATTATCTACTTTGCGGTGCTGATAGGCATTGGCTTATACTGCCGCAAGCATGCAACTGATGTTAATGGTTTCGTTCTCGGTGGAAGAAGCGTTGGTCCGTGGCTCACCGCATTTGCATACGGAACATCTTATTTCTCGGCTGTTGTATTCGTTGGATATGCAGGCCAGTTTGGCTGGAAATACGGCATTGCCGCAACCTGGGCTGGTATCGGCAACGCGATTATTGGTTCACTCCTTGCATGGGTCGTACTTGGCAGAAGAACAAGAATTATGAGCCAGCACCTTGATTCAGCAACCATGCCACAGTATTTCGGAAAGAGATTCGGCAGCAATCCATTAAAAATCGGTGCTTCCGTTATCATATTCATTTTCCTGATTCCATACACAGCTTCACTTTACAATGGACTTTCAAGACTTTTCGGTATGGCTTTCAACATTGATTACAGCGTCTGTATCATAATCATGGCAACACTTACCGCAATCTATGTAATTGCCGGCGGTTACATGGCTACTGCAATCAATGATTTCATTCAGGGAATTATCATGTTATTCGGTATTGTTGCAGTTATTGCTGCCGTAATCCACTCTAAGGGCGGCTTCATGTCTGCACTGCAGGGTCTTGCAAATGTGTCTGACCCGGCAGTAAGCGATACTCCCGGTATATTTGCTTCATTTTTCGGACCTGACCCATTCAACCTTTTATGCGTTGTAATCCTTACATCACTTGGAACATGGGGACTTCCTCAGATGGTTCAGAAATTCTATGCCATTGATAATGAAGCTTCTATACAGAAGGGTACTGTAATCTCGACAATATTTGCGCTTATAGTTTCAGGCGGATGCTATTTTCTCGGAGGTTTCGGAAGATTATTCTCTGACCAGATAGATGTCAAGGCTAACGGCTTCGACTCAATAATTCCAACAATGCTTTCTAATTTAAGTCCTGCGCTTATTGCATTAGTTGTAATTCTCGTGTTGTCAGCTTCAATGTCTACACTTTCATCACTTGTAATAGCTTCAAGCTCAACACTTACTATTGACTTCTTAAAAGATAACTTTATCAAGAACATGAGTGAAAAGAAACAGGTATTATACATAAGAATTCTTGTTGTTGTATTCATTGCGATATCTGCAATACTTGCACTTATCCAGTACAAGAGTTCAGTAACATTTATTGCACAGCTTATGGGAATATCCTGGGGTGCACTTGCAGGTTCATTCCTTGCACCATTTATGTTCTCGCTTTACTCTAAGAAGGTTTCCAAAGCATCATGCTGGGCATGCTTTTTATTCAGCTCAGTACTTATGCTTGCTAACATCTTCTTCAGAGCAGGCTTCCCAACATGGCTCCAGTCACCTATCAACTGCGGTGCATTTGCAATGTTTGCCGGAATGATTATCGTTCCTGTAGTCAGCCTGTTCACACCGAAGCCAGATAAAGAGCTTGTCGACAGCGCATTTGCATGCTACGAAAAAGAAACAGAAGTGCCTCAGAAGACAGCACTTGGAAAATAATTCGCAACATATCTAATATTTATATACCCTTTACAACAAAACCTCCTTGTGCTATAACAACCAAAGTTATAAAACACAAGGAGGTTATTTATGGCATCAAAGCTTCACAACGCCCTCGCTAAGAAGCTTCCGGATATACAGATGTCCGAAGCTTCATAAACTGCGTATTCCTTGCCATGTCCGGTGGACTTCAGGATGCATATACATATTTTACAAGAAATGAAGTATTCTCCAACGCACAGACCGGTAATGTGGTTCTTATGAGTACACATTTTATGATGGGTGAATGGTATCAGGGATTAAAATATCTTCTGCCATTCTTAGCATTTGGTCTTGGCGTATTCGTAACAGAGCGGATTCAGGGCAAATATAAAAATGCCACCAGACTTCACTGGCGGCAGGCAATATTACTTATTGAAATTATTATCTTAATTGCAGTTGGCTTCATGCCCCACTCAATGGACATGTTTGCAACAATAATCGTATCGTTCTCATGTGCTATGCAGGTACAGGCATTTAGAAAAGTCAATGGCTATTCCTATGCAAGCACCATGTGCATCGGTAACTTAAGAAGCGGTACAGACGCACTTTCAGTATTTGTGCGTACTGGCAATAAAACATCTCTTAAGAAAGCCGGATATTATTTTGGCATAATATTATTCTTTGCAATCGGCGCAGGTATCGGTGGAAACCTTTCAATGCTGTTCGGAATCCACACAATATGGATTTCAAGTGCACTGCTTTCAATCAGCGTACTTCTTATGTTTGCGGAGAAATTAAAAATATAATGTAAATGATTCCTTATCATAGTCATAACACATTCTAACATAAAACCCCAATCCGTGGCATAGATTGTATAAATGAAACTTCCGGAGTCCCGACATGCGAGACTATATAGAAGAACGTGCCACCCAGCTGGCATATTACATAATTGAGCATAAAGCCACTGTAAGACAGACAGCCAAAGTATTTAATGTAAGCAAAAGCACTGCACATAAAGATGTAACTGCACGACTTATGGAAATCAATCCTGAACTAGCCAGAGAAGCCAGAAAGGTTCTTGATGTCAATAAACAAGAAAGACACATCCGCGGAGGTATGGCTACTAAAGAAAAATACCTCCACGCATGTGCCAGATAGTTTTTATAAAATTGCAGAAACTGTGAGTCCTCGTGTCTTGGATAGGTCTATAAACTCATCTTCACACTGGACAATTGGCAGACTGAGTGCATTCTCATTAATAAGAACAACCTTTCCAATTCTTCCATCTGAAAGTCTCACATCGTTATTAATATACGATGATGCCACATTCTTTAAGAAAGGAAGAATATATTCAGGTTCAAACTTTGTAAATGCATCTTTATACATTGTATCTATTACTTCAAAAGGACATAATGCTCCTCTATATACTCTTGCTGAAGTCATTGCATCATACACATCAGCAATTGCTATAATCTTGGCTACTGCTGGAATATGATCCGACTTTAAGCCAAATGGATACCCTGTTCCATCACATTTTTCATGATGGAGCAGGCATGCCTCTTTAATTCGTATATCAATGTTCTGATTCTTAACTTTCTCATATCCAAAATTAACATGCTGCTTCATTATATTGTATTCAGCAACTGTCAGCTTACCAGGTTTTGTAAGAATTTCGTTAGGAATCATAATCTTACCTATGTCATGAAGAAGTCCGCTTATTGTCAGTATTCTTATATCTTTCTCACTAAACTTAAGCCATTGCCCAAGAATTGAAGCTATCAAAGCAACATTTACACTATGAACATATGTAAGGTCATCAAACTGCC
>ENA-OQDW01000634-OQDW01000634.1-human-gut-metagenome-genome-assembly--contig:-NODE-634-length-14207-cov-1.420241_pt1 | contig 14207 bp, 16 predicted proteins | sample MGYA00242784_ERZ504613 | MGnify/ENA primary metagenome ERZ504613 (study PRJEB26092, sample SAMD00036330) | human gut metagenome | host: Homo sapiens | study: EMG produced TPA metagenomics assembly of... | reverse complement strand
CCCAAAGTAACCACAGACAGAAGAATCATTTATTATTGTACCGAATCCGACCAGTCCCTTGCTATGTCCAAACAAGACCGCGAGAGTTTAATCATACGGTTTAACGCAAGCATGAAATGCAACAGACTGTTGCGACAAGAAAAAATCCACTATTACCTGTCACCACTTCCGTGGTGTATCCCTTCGGCAAAAACAAAAGAATGGCTCCCCGCCAAATACTTTTTTGAATACCTGTTTTTCTTCCGCCTGCAAGCATTCAAAGAATTATATTATGCTTTTTCCGCTATCCTGTCACATATGAATGAGCCGGCCACAAAAGAAACCGACAACCAATGTAACAAGAAGACTACCAACCTAAGGGAATAATATTCATTACACAAGAAGATTCAACGGTACAACCTTCCCCATATCTTATAATACAATTTGATCAGATTAGCGTATTTATACAATATGTGATGTCTGTAAATCCCCCAATTCAAAAGCAGAGAAAAAGGATAGAACAAATTCAATTCGTACAAAACCTCCATAGGCCGGAACTCTCTGCAATGCTTCCTTATCAAATTTCTTTTAAACTTATCTATCGCATCATTACTTTCCCTTGTAACCCCTATTGCAGCAGCATTATACACCACCGGCATCAGCTTGTTCAAAATGAAACAGATATTTTCGGCATACAGTTCCTGTTCCATGTGCTCATTAAAAACGGTCAAGATAAAAATAAAATCCTTTGCCGCTTGTCAAAGTCCGTTTTCGCCCTATTCATGGTTGAGAAAGGATTTGAACGCCTGTAGAAATAAGTAAAAGAATTGACGGAAGCAAACAATTTCCACCTTTTTATACAGAAAATAGCTCCACAAAAAGTCCTCAAACAAAATGCCCGTCCTGAAATAAATGGCATTTCTCTGTCAGCACCTCCTTTCTGATCAATCTGTTGACCGGAGTGGATGTTATTTTCGAATCCAGAAACAGCTTGTTGATACGTATCCGTCCTTCCGTATATCTTTGCAAATCACTGTTTTTGTTTTCCATCCCTTCTGAATAAGAATCCCCCTGCACCAAGTCAACCCCCGGATATCTTTTCGTTTCCTCCCATAATTCTCCAGACAATTCTCATAAAGCATATCATCCGAATCTATAAAAAAAAGATAACCACCCCGGGATAGTTCTATTCCCTTGTTCCTTGCCGCAGAGACTCCTTCATTCCTCTCATTTCTCACGATTCTAAAACTGATGTTCCTTTATATCCGGCCAGCTTTTCCTCTATCAGGCGCATACTGTTATCCGGAGAGCAATCATCAATGATGATACACTCAAAACAATCAAAAGTTTGGTTGATTATGGAATCAAGACATTCTGTATACGTATTTTCCACCTTGTAAACCGGCATCACCACCGTTATCTCTTTCATCATTATCTGCTAATCATTATAAAATGCAATATTCGCAAAACAAATGATACTCACAACATTCCAAAGACTTTAATTACTAAATAGCCCCATCTTCATCCATTGAAACCCACTTTTTACTCCGAATACAGCCGACATTCCATAAAAAAACGGATATGGACAGGAATTTCAACAACTTCTTATTGGATATATAAAAAGAATACACTATTTTTACGGAAAAACAAACCAGGGGAAATGAAAATAGTATAATGTATACGACTCCATAGCCCGTATAGGAGGCATGGAGCGGATTTTAACGGATAAGATGAATTACTTGGCCGAAATTTATGGGCACGAGGTCTATCTTATCACTTCTTCCCAAGGCAATCATCCTCTTTCTTTCCCGTTATCCCACAAAGTGGAACATATCGATCTGGATACAAAGTTTCATTTGCAATACCAGCATCCGCTTCTCGAACAATTGAGAGTGGGATGGACTTTGAACCATAAATTCGAACAAAAATTAAAAAAAGAGATCAAGCTCATCAATCCCGATATCATATCAGGAAATACCAGTTTCAAAGCGGATTTGATCTGTAAATTAGACTGCAAGGCAAAGAAAATCATTGAATCGCATTGCGCCAAAATATACACCCGGATACCTGCAAACCGCAAAAAGAGTTTTTTTAAAGATATAAAAGACAGATACGTCAGTTACCAATGTTTCCGTGATGTAAAACGATACAGCGATGCTATAGTCACACTGACACAAGGAGATGCCGCCATGTGGGGACAACATCCGAATATACATATCATTCCGAACACCACCTCTATTGATATACAAACAATCAGCTCCTGTGAGGCTCCCCGTGTAATAGCGGCAGGCAGACTGACCTGGCAAAAAGGATTCGACAGACTGGTTGACGCATGGAATATCGTGCAGAAACGCCACCCCGACTGGATACTGGATATATTTGGTGAAGGATTTTACAAGGATAGCTTAACCCGGCAGATTAAAGACAGAAAGCTGGAACACTCCATCACAATTCATCCTTTTACACAAAACATAACGCAAGAATACCTGAACAGTTCCATTCTGGCCCTAAGCTCCAATTACGAAGGTTTTGGACTGGTCTTGATCGAAGCCATGAGTCTGGGTGTTCCTTGTGTTTCTTTCGACTGTCCTTTCGGTCCATCGGAAATCATCAGAAACCAGGAAGACGGACTCCTCGTCAAAAACGGAGATATACAAGGATTTGCCAACGCTCTTTGCCACTTGATAGAACATGAAGCAGAAAGAAAAGCTTTTGGCAAAAGAGCTAAACAAAATATAAAACGCTACTCACTCCGAAACATCATGCCGCAATGGGAAATGTTGTTTCATAAACTGACTGAAAAATGACCATCGTTTATCTATACACAGCACTATGCACCGTGGGAGGCGCAGACCGGAGCATCATCCAAAAAGCGAACTATCTGGCTGACGAAATGCATCAGGATGTATTTATTATCACAGATTCACAAAAAGAACGACCGCCCGTTTTCCCGATATCTCCCAGAATCAGGCACATTGACATAGCGATTGATTTTGACAGACAGTATCATCACAACCTGTTAGTAAGAGGATATTATTATTTTACCCTGATGTACCTGTACAGAAAGAAGCTGGAGTATTGGCTGAAAACCTTGAAGCCGGATATCGTCATCAGCACATTGGGCCGAGAATTGGATTTTCTGACACAACTGGACGATGGAAGCGTAAAAATAGGAGAATCCCATATAGCTAAACCGTACACTCGTAACCTGCATCTGATGGAACAACGGGGATTCCCATACAAGCAAATCGCACGGCATTGGAGAAAGAAACAGGAGGAAGCTGTAAAAAAACTGGACGCGCTGGTTGTTCTGACACAACATGATGCGGATAATTGGAAAGAAGTGAAGAAGGCTTGTGTCATACCGAACTTCTTACCTTTCTCACCCGAAAAAGGGAGTTCTTGCCTGGAGAAAAGAATCATCAGCATAGGAAGATACAGCGAACAGAAGGGGTATGACCGCCTGATTGAAGCTGGATCAAAGTCAATCGGAAGCATCCCGACTGGCATATCCGCATTTACGGAGAAGGACAGGATAGGAACAGTCTGCAAGAGCTTATTGAAAAGCATCATATAGAAAACAGTTTTTCACTATGCCCTCCGACAAAAAACATTCAAGAAAAATATCTGGAAAGTTCCATATACGTCATGAGTTCACGATTTGAAGGATTACCGATGGCACTTCTGGAAGCGATGGCATGTGGTGTTCCCTGCATTTCATTCGACTGTCCGTACGGACCTGCCGAGATTATCACTCCGGAAGAAGACGGAATACTGGTGAAGAACGGAAACACGGACGAACTGGCTGACGCGATATGCCGGCTGATAGAGGATACGGACAAACGCATACGGATGGGAAAGCAGGCCCAAAAGAATATCCAACGTTATTCACGCGAAGAAGTGATGAAACTGTGGGATGAACTATTCAACACTTTAACAACTACCCGACTATGAATATCATCTATCTCCTTTTCCACGGACTATCCCCTTACAGCGGCATCAGCAAAAAGATCCTGTATCAGGTTAAAGGCTTTGAAGCATGTGGACACCGGGTAAGTTTATGCACATACAGCATAGCAGACAACGACCACCGGGTAAGATGATAAACAATGAAATAATAGAAGACTACGGAACAGGCAAACCGGCTGCGGCGAAAAGAAGAGTTTCCTACCAATGCATATACCGCTATGCTGTAACACATCAAGTGGAATTAATCTATGTACGCTCTTTCCATAATGCAAATCCGTTCACTATCCGGCTGTTCAGCAAACTGAGGAAAGCCGGAATTAAAATAGCGATGGAAATACCTACCTATCCTTACGACAGCGAATACGCCGGTTTCCCACTGGTCACACGCCTGGGGATACAAGTGGATAAAGTATTCCGAAAGACATTGGCAAAACACGTGAACGCCATCGTCACTTTCTCAGACTATCACTGTATATTCGGCCAACGTACCATTCAGATATCCAATGGAGTTGACTTTGATTCCATTCCGCTGAAAAAGACGGTTTCTAAAAATACCTCCGTCATTCATCTACTAGGAGTGGCCGAAGTACATTATTGGCACGGTTACGACCGTCTGATAGAGGGTTTGGGCAAATATTACCAAACCCGGCAAACACAACCGTATTTTTCCACATCGCAGGAGGTATATGGAAATCCGAAATGCATGATTCACAACACGCTCCCGGATTTTATGAACTTATCAACAAATATCATATAGAAAAATATGTCATCTTCCACGGACAAAAAATGAACGAGGAACTAGACGAATTATTCAACGAAGCAGACTTTGCCATCGGCAGTCTGGCACGCCACCGCAGCGGCATCGACAAAATCAAAACATTAAAAAACAGAGAATATGCAGCACGGGGAATACCTTTTGCATATTCAGAAACAGATGGAGACTTTGACAAGATGCCTTATATACTGAAAGTTCCGGCCGACGAAAGTCCCATAGATATCCACCGGCTTATCCGGTTCTATATGGAACTGGATCTGTCTCCTCGTAAAATAAGGGATTCCATTAAAAACCTGTCATGGAAAGAACAAATGATGAAAGTAATAAACAACCTGTAATACTCCCGCCTATGATCCGAATCGCCTATTGTACCCCCTCTCTCCATATCCCCGGAGGAGTGGAAAGGGTACTGACCACCAAAGCCAATTATCTGGCGGAGAATGGTAATTATGACATATATATTTTGCTGACTGACGGAAAAGGCAAGCCTCCCTGCTATACTTTATCGCCCAAAGTAAAAATCATCCAACTGAATATAGACTTTGAAGAATTATGGGAACTTCCTCTTTGGAAAAAAGTGCCGGTTTATCTGAAAAAACAAAGAATATACCGACGCAAGCTCTCTGCCGCTTTGTCTCACCTCAAACCGGACATCACAGTTTCTTTGTTACGACGGGAAATAAACTTTATCACTTCCCTCAAAGATGGAAGTAAAAAGATAGGGGAGCTACACGTGAACCGAAAAAACTATCGTAATTTTGAAAAGGACGAAAGCAACTTCGTCAAGGAACTTTTTGCCAAATTATGGATGAAAAGTCTGGTGAGGCATTTAAAAAAGCTGGACAAGTTCGTTGTACTGAGTGAGGAAGACAGAGCCAACTGGCCCGAACTGCAAAATGTAAAAGTTATCAGCAACCCTCTACCCTTTCAATCCGGAACATTCAGCGACTTGAACAATAAACGGATAACCGCAGCCGGAAGATATACTTATCAAAAAGGATTCGATTTGTTACTGGAAGCATGGAGCAAAGTCTGTAACCGGCATCCGGACTGGGAATTACATATATATGGCAAAGGAGACAAGACTACATATCAAGTACTGGCCGGAAAATGGAAATTAAAGAACCTTTTTCTTGAAAATGCAACCCCGGATATGCTCTGTAAATACCATGAAAGTTCTATTTTTGTATCAAGTTCCAGATTTGAGGGATTCGGAATGGTCATAGCGGAAGCAATGACATGCGGAGTACCTGCCGTGTCATTCGCCTGTCCATGCGGACCTAAAGATATCATCCGGGACGGGGAAGACGGACTATTGGTCGAAAATGGAAAAACAGAAGAACTGGCCGAAAAAATAAATTATCTGATTGAAAACAAACAAATAAGAAAAGAAATGGGGAAAAAAGCCCGTATCAATGTACAACGTTTTGCTGAAGATGTAATAATGCAACAATGGATTCAGCTATTCAACAACTTATTAAACGGAACAGAACAATGAAAACAGATTCCCCCTACGACAGAGGAGACATCCATATAAATAAAAACGACAAAGTGCTAGAAATAGGTCCGGGCCATAATCCGACGTATCGCTCCAACGTGATAGCCGAAAAATTTATTGACACCAATTACCACCGTTGCGGTGACGTGAAAATATACCCTCATCAGACCTTTGTACATGCCGATGGAGAAAACCTGCCCTTCAAAGACAAGGAGTTTGACTACGTAATATGCAATCAGGTATTGGAACACGTGAACATCCCGAAGCTTTTGTCAAAGAATTATGCAGGGTAGCCCGACGGGGATACATAGAAACTCCCAGTCTGCTGGGCGAATACTTGTTTCCCAAAAAATCACATAGATGGGTTATATTGGATATAGACAACAAACTGGTCTTCTATGAAAAAAACAAGATGCCGGGAAACTATGAAAACGACTATGGAGAATTATTCCTGAATTATCTGCCTTTCCAATCCCTCCCCTACAAACTGCTGTGGCTGACGGAAGGAGATATAACCTTGAATCGCTATGAGTGGAAAGAGGAAGTGGAGATACTAGTCAATCCCGAAGATGAATACTACTCCTCTTTCTTCCTCAACAAATGGAACCGGGAAATGGTGGAGAAACTATATCCCCGCCGTTCCGCCCTGACGGAAATGAAAAAGATGATTCAAGCCCTGTTCTATATCCTCAAAAACAAATTCAAATCACGATTCAGTAATCACCGGAATCCGGTCATACTGTCCGAATATATAAAAACGCATGAAGTGGTACGCTGACTATTTATCCATCTATGACAAGCCTTTCACCCAAGCCCCACAAGCGGTTATCAACCAAGTGAAAGACAAGATCCGGCAGCTTGCAACTCATGCTCCGCTGGTTTCGGTGGTCGCCATCGCCCATAATGAAGAAAAGAGGATATTGAGCTGCCTGTGGTCTTTATGTGAAAACCAACATAACTATCCTGTAGAAATACTAGTCATCAATAATCATTCTACCGACCACACCGAAGAGGTACTAAAAGAATTAGGAGTCACCTACTTCAATGAATACCGGAAAGGTCCCGGTTTTGCCCGGCAATGCGGACTGAACCATGCCCGGGGGAAGTATCATCTCTGCATAGATGCCGACACCCTTTATCCGCCCCAGTACATCAGTACCATGATAAAGGTCTTACAGGACAAAGAAGTGGCAGGTGCATACGCCCTGTGGAGTTTTCTTCCTAATGAACATCATTTAGGACTTTTCTTCTATGAAACACTGCGTGACCTCTATTTGAAAATACAAAATCTGAACAGACCGGAACTCAATGTACGTGGAATGGCTTTTGCCTTCCACACGGAAACAGCCCGGAAAGAAGAATTCCGGACAGACATACTCCGCGGAGAAGACGGCTCCCTGGCACTGGCATTGAAAAAATACGGAAAATTAAGATTCGTCACCGCCCGCAAAGCCCGTGTCCTTACCGGCTATGGTACTGTCTCGGCCGACGGATCCCTGTTTAGCAGTTTCAAAAAACGAGCCATAAAAGGTTTAAGAAGCTTCACGGCTCTTTTCTATAGCAAAAACAATTACGAGGACGAAGATTCTAACCTGATAAAGTAACGACAGATGAAAATAGCAATAGAAGCCCAACGCATCTTCAGAAAAGAAAAGCATGGCATGGACTATGTAGCTCTGGAAACCATCCGGGAACTGCAAAAGATAGACAAACAAAACGAATACTTCATACTGGTCAGCCCGGGAGATGATATTTGTTTGCAGGAATCCGCCAACGTGCATATCGTGACCGTCAACTGGCCGTCCTATCCGCTTTGGGAACAGATAGGACTGCCGTTGGCTTTGAGAAAAATCAAACCCGACCTGCTGCACTGCACAAGTAACACTGCCCCTGTGTATGGAAACATTCCACTGGTGCTTACACTGCACGACATTATCTTTCTAGAAAAAAAACAAGGCAAGAACCAGTCCATGTACCAAAGACTGGGACGTTTCTACCGAAGAATCATTGTTCCCCAAATTCTTACTAGATGCAAAAGAATCATTACCGTTTCTCATTTTGAATGCAACCGCATCAGTCATTTCCTGCACATTGACAGACAACTGCTTGTCGCCGTACACAACGGCTATTCACAACATTTCATACCCATACGGAACGCACAGGCCATCACTGCCCGATACATAAAGAACCATCCTTACCTGTTCTTTTTAGGAAATACCGATCCCAAGAAGAATACGGCAAGGGTATTGCAGGCATACGGTATTTATTTAAAAAAATCCCGTCAGCCCCTTCCCTTGCTTATCGCCGACCTGAAAGAAGAGATCATAGACGAATATCTGAACCGGCAAGGATTACAAGAAATAAAAAAAATGCTGTATCATCCCGGATACATTCCAAACACAGAACTACCCGCTGTTTATAGTGGAGCATCCGTCTTTATATACACGTCTTTACGCGAAAGTTTCGGCATCCCCATTCTGGAGGCGATGGCCTGCGGAACTCCCGTCATCACCTCAACCACTTCCGCCATGCCCGAAATCACAGGACCGGAGGTATTCTGGTCAATCCGTTCGAACCGGAGGAAATTGCTTCCGCCCTCCTTCATTTAGAAGAAAATGCGGAATTCTATGAGTCACAAACTGCATATGGATTAGAAAGAGTCCGTCGGTTCTCATGGGAGAACACAGCCAGAGAAATATTGAAAATATATAAAGAAATACTAGCATGAACACCCTTGAAATCCTCTTCTTCGTCCTCCTGTTCATTGTATTCTACACCTATGTGGGATACGGAATCCTGTTGTGGATATTGGTAAAAATAAAACAAAGTTTTCTTTTCTTCTACGATACGGACGAACCGGAGCAAGAAACCTGCCGGAACGGCAACAACACCGCCCTGCCCGAAATCACCCTGTTCATCACCGCCTATAATGAGGAACAGGTAGTAGACGGAAAGATGAAAAACTGCCAAGAACTGGATTATCCCAAAGAGAAACTGCATATCGTATGGGTAACGGACGGCAGCAATGACCGAACCAATGAAAAATTAAAAGCGTATCCCGATGTCACCCTATTGTTCGTCCCCGAAAGAAAAGGAAAAACAGCCGCTATGAACCGGGGAATGAGATTTGTCACCACGCCTTTGGTCATATTCACAGACGCCAATACATTTATTAATCCGCAGGCCGTTCGCGAGATAGTAAAATGTTTTAACCATCCGCAGGTGGGATGCGTGGCAGGAGAAAAACGGGTAGACATGTACAGTACCGGAGGAGCTGTTTCCGGAGGAGAAGGATTGTACTGGAAATATGAATCATGGCTGAAAAAAATGGATTATCAGCTCTATTCCGCCATAGGTGCTGCCGGAGAATTATTTGCCATCCGCACCCCGTTATATGAGGAAATGCCTGAAGATACCCTACTGGATGATTTTATGCTGTCCCTGCGTATCGCCATGAAGCAGTATACGATAGCATATTGTGATACGGCATATGCCTTGGAAAGCGGATCGGCCGATATGAAAGAAGAGGAGAAAAGAAAAATACGTATCTCGGCAGGAGGATTGCAGTCCGTCTATCGTTTGAAAGAACTGCTAAATCCTCTACGTTATGGAATCCTCAGTTTTCAATATGTCTCCCACCGCGTACTGAGATGGTCGGTAACCCCGGTTGCCTTGTTTCTGCTCTTTCCCCTGAATATCCTGCTGGTTGTCTGTAGTGAGAGCCATCCGGTTTACTTTCTTTTTCTTCTGCTGCAATCCGCATTCTACCTCGGGGCAGTTTATGGCAGCTTCCTGTCTGCCAAGTCCGTAAAGAACAAATTGCTTTATATTCCCTACTATTTCCTGTTCATGAACATCAATGTGATAAAAGGTTTCTTCTATTTGAAAAGACATGCCGGTGGAACATGGGAAAAATCCCGCAGGGCATAATATTTACTTACCAAAATATTTTTCTATCATCTCACGCAAAGCGGGAGCCATAATCGGCTTGGCCATATAATCGTCACATCCGGCTTCAAAAGCCTTGTCACGGTCACTGTCATACGCATTGGCGGTAAGAGCTATGATGGGAAGTGTCCCCCCTTTCAGACGAATTCTTCTGGTAGCTTCCAAACCGTCCATAACAGGCATCTTTATATCCATCAAAATCATATCGGGCCGGCAACCCTCAAATTTCTCAATAGCCTCCTGCCCATCGTGGGCACGGTAAACTTCATACTCCTTTCTTAAAATTATAGATAATAAGAGGTAATTACTTTCCGTATCTTCAGCTACCAAAATCTTTTTCATTTCTTCTTTTCATTGATTACCTTGCAAAATTACGATATAAAATGATATAAACAATATTTTTTTTGTATATTTGCTGTCAGTAACAAATATCACGCATCTAAATTCGCTAAGAGAAACAGTATATTGAGAATCATACTATTAATATGAAAATTCCGAGTAATATATTGCACGATAAGCAGTATGCAGACAAAATTCTGGAAATTACGGCTGATACTATGTTTTTCGTATATAAAGACGGCACCTGTTTAGACTTCAAGGCTAATACGACGGACTTCTTTATAAAAGAACAAGATATTATAGGGAGAAATATATTCTCTTATTTCCCTGTGGAAACGGCACGGGAGATGTATGCGGAATTCACCAAAGTACGGGCAGGAGACAAACTTCCGCACGGAATTACAAATTAATATTGGAAGATGACGTAAAATACTACAAATGTATTATCAGCAAGTATGATGAGGAGCATTTTCTTTTTCAATACAGGGATATCACAGGCCGGAGTGTCGTCAGGCTGAAATTGGAAAAAAAGCAAAAAGATTTGTGCGAAATAGAAAAAGCCGCAAGAATAGGATTATGGGCATACGATTCGTCCACACGGCTCTTCACTTACTCGGGATACACCCGGATATTCTGTAACGATGAGGAACAGAAACAGATTTCCATAGATGAATACATGAACTATATGCACCTTGATGACAAGGACCGTTTCAGTCAATGGCTGGAAGAAAACCTGAAGGAGAAAGATGCTTCCAATACCGTAAACTATAGACTCCTTATTGACGGAAAGACCGTCAATATGAGAATAAAAACATACCACAAAGAGGTATATATGCAAAGGACCGTATTGGAAGGATATATACAGAACACATCCGAGATTGTTTGGAAAGCAGAACGCTCCAACCAGCTGAAATCTGCCTTCCTTGCCAATATGAGCCATGAAATCCGTACACCGTTGAATGCCATTCTAGGATTCTCACGCATTATAGCTGAAACGGAAAACGCCGAGGAAAGATTGCAGTATTACGATATTGTAGAAAAAAACAACATGCGCTTGCAGGAACTTATCAACGAGATTTTGGACCTGTCGAAAATTGAATCGGGCATGATGGAGTTCAAACTATGCGCCTGTATCCCTTTATATTTTATGTGAAGATGTAAAAAACACGTATAGTTTCCGGTGTCAACCCGGAGTGGAGCTTGTTTTCGAAGAATCCGATCCGTCACTGGTTATCTCGACAGACAGGAACCGCTTGTTTCAGGTTTTCTCCAATCTGATAGGTAATGCTACGAAATTCACCGCCAAAGGTTCTATCAGCTTCGGATATAAATTGACGGAAAAAGAAATTGTTTTTCATATAGCCGATACCGGAAGCGGTATTTCCGATGACAAGATAGACAAGATATTCGACCGTTTCATCATGGCCAACAACCAGGTGCAAGGTACAGGACTGGGTCTTTCCATCAGCAAAATCATTGTAGAAAAGTTAGGAGGAAAAATAGCTGTACAATCAAAAATGGAAACCGGAACCACATTCACTTTTACATTGCCTTACATTTCAGCAAACGGAGATATGAAATGGGAGGAAAAACTTCCACCAGCTTCCGTTAAAGACAACAGCAGAACTTCCCATCAGGAGATGACCATCCTAGTGGCGGAAGACTATCAAAGCAATTATGACTTAATAGAGGCTATGATCGGAAAAATATACAAACTGGTGCATGCTCATGACGGCATGGAGGCTATCATATTCTATGAACAATACAAACCCGACTTGATTTTGATGGATATAAAAATGCCTAACATCAATGGTCTGGACGCCACCAAAGCCATCCGGGAAATGTCTGCCAGCGTACCTGTCATCGCTGTAAGCGCATACGCATATGAAAAAGACAAAATAGCTGCCATAGAAAGCGGATGCAATGAGTTTTTAACCAAACCGGTATCTGCCGACTTATTGAAAATGACTATAAACAAGTATCTAAAACAAAAGTAATTTATGGGAAGATTAGCCGTATACAAATTTGCCTATTTTTTATCTATCCTGTTCACAATCTTCATTCTGGGACTTTCCATCTTCGCTTATTTCTCAGGTAAAATAAATCCGGTAGAGAATATGTTCGCCGCGTACGTTGCTTTAAGCAAACCTATACTGGTGGTTGTCAATACGATATTATTTACTTACTGGCTCATCAGACTCCGGTATTGGTTATGGATTCCATTGACGGGGCTGATGGTAAACTACGAATACATCACTTCCATGTACCAAATTTATAACCCTACCAAGTATGCTAACGAAAACAGACTGAAAATAGTGACTTACAATGTCCACTCATTTGGAAATGAAATCACGGGATTCTCCGCCAAAGAGTTTGCCGAGATGATGAACAAGGAGGAAACGGATGTACTTTGTTTTCAGGAATATAGAGGCAATGGCGACTTTACGGAACAAGACTTACAGAATACGTATGCTAAAATATTCCCTTACTCGTTTATCCCGAAGGATTGAGTCAGGCCATTTACAGCCGCTACCCCATCAAACAGTCACAAACAATAGAATTTCCGAATACCAATAACGGAGCCATCTGGGCCGACCTGGATGTAAAAGGTATGACGATACGCATCATCAACGTGCACATGCAGACTACCAACTTTGACAGAATGCGTTCCAAAGCAGCACAGGCTCGGGGAGCACAAGATGAGGAACAGGAAAGAGCCATTTATCTGGACTATTCTGACAACTTCCGGGAAAATACTGTCAGACGTGCCGGACAGGCTGAACAAATCAGTTCGCTAATCAATGCCACGGAATATCCCTTGATTGTATGCGGTGACTTCAATGACCTCCGGACGTTTACTTATGAAACGCTGAAAAGCGGCTTGAAAGACGGATTTCAAACCGCAGGAGAAGGGTACGGAGCACTTACCGGGGGTTTCACCATTTACTACGGATAGACTACTTGTTCCATTCCACCTTATTGGAAGGTATAAAATATAAGGTGATTCCTTATGATATGAGTGACCATAACCCGGTATATCTGGAGGTGGGACTTTGATAAATCACTTCTTCAAAGCTACCGAGAAAAAGAAAGTGGAACCTTTCCCCTCTTCAGACTCAAACCATAAATGCCCACCATTCTTAACAGCGAAATCCTGACATAACAACAAGCCTAATCCGGAACCTTCCTCATTATTCGTTCCGTATTTGCTGAAATGAGTTTCCGTGTTCAACAATTTCTTTTGATCTTCCTCACCCATGCCTTTTCCAGTATCTTTTACACTGACTATGACTTTATCACCCTCTATTCCAGCATTAACCAGAATTTCGGAATCATTATAGCTGAACTTGATCGCATTGCTGAGAAGATTACGCAAGATAGTCTTCATCATATCCATATCGGCATGTACCTCAATCTTTCCGTGCACCGGGAAGTTCACCTTTATATTCTTCATACCGGCTACCAGATTGAAAATTTCGATAACCGAAGCAATATTCCCCACAATATCAAAGTCCTGATAAACGACATTCAGCTTGCCTATCTGGCTTTTAGTCCATTTCAGCAAATTATCCAGCAAAGAGAAAACATCCTCCGTACTTTGATTGGCCATGCTCAGCATATCAAACATTTCCTTACCGATCTGTTCGGACGGAAGACTGAGTATCAACATATTGAGCACCATCTTAATGGATCCATGGG
>ENA-OQDW01000633-OQDW01000633.1-human-gut-metagenome-genome-assembly--contig:-NODE-633-length-14207-cov-1.994744_pt1 | contig 14207 bp, 20 predicted proteins | sample MGYA00242784_ERZ504613 | MGnify/ENA primary metagenome ERZ504613 (study PRJEB26092, sample SAMD00036330) | human gut metagenome | host: Homo sapiens | study: EMG produced TPA metagenomics assembly of... | reverse complement strand
TACGAGCAGAACTGCGCCATGGTAGTAGGCACCTATATGATGACGGACTTCAACATGAACATGATTGCTCCGGGCATCATCGACCACAAGGAATGGACTCCGGCAAACGGACGCAACAACGCCCTCCGCATCAACGGTCTGGGTGCCCCGCGCGCCTTCTACACCCCGGTGCTGCGCGAAGTGAAAGTTCCCAACACCAGCTATGGCGAGGACTATGCACTGGGACTGAACTTCTCCCGCCAATACCAGATAGGACGCGTGTACGACGTGGTTTACCTCTGCCGCCGCTGGGACGACAACTCCGATGCCTCACTGGACATCGTGAAAATGAACGGACACAACCTCTACAAAGACCGCATCCGTACCTGGGAACTTCAGGCACGCATAGCGATGAACAAAAACAAGTGATATGAATCAAACGATACACCATCTTCTGACTGGACAATTGGCATCCTGGGAGACGGCACGCAACAACTATGCCGCCCTCTCCGGTGTGCGGGTGAAAGAGCTGAATGTAAACGGGATACTTTATAAGGTACAGTTCAACCCCGCACGCATCGTTTCCTCCGGTGCCAAAGTGGATGCCAAGTCCATCCTGGAACGGAAATGCTTTCTGTGCCCGGCCAATTTGCCGCCGGTACAGAAAGGTATCCCGTTCGGAGGACACTACAATATTCTGGTGAATCCGTTCCCCATCTTCCCCCGCCACCTGACAATACCGGAACTGGCGCATACGCCCCAACGCATCGCTTCCCGCTTCACCGACATGCTGGAGCTGGCCGGGGCGCTGACGGAATATACCATCTTCTACAACGGTCCCAAGTGTGGTGCCTCTGCCCCCGACCATGCCCATTTCCAGGCAGGAAACAAGGGATTCATGCCCATCGAGAAGGACTGGCGCGGACAGACTGCCGGGAAAATAGCCGATTATAGGAAAGCAGCACTGTGGTATCTTGACGACGCTCCCCGTGCCACACTTGTGATTGAATCCACCTCCAAAGAGGACGCGGCAGACTTGTTCGACATCATTTACCGTTCTCTGGACGTGAAACCCGAAGAAGACGAGCCGATGATGAACGTACTGGTCCTATACGAGGCCGACCGTTGGGTGGTCTTTGTCTTCCCGCGCGAGAAACACCGCCCCGCCTGCTATACTGCCGAAGGAGAAGCCAATCTGTTGAGCAGCCCGGCATCCGTCGACTTGGGAGGTGTCTTTATCACCCCCGTAGAAAAGGATTTCTTGAAAATCACTGCGGAAGACGTGGCGCAGATATTAAGTGAAGTATGCCTCTCTGCCACAGATTTCCACAAGGTACGGCAGCGTATCAGGGAAAAAATATGACTTCTGAAATCCAAGAACTCTAATTTTAAAGAAATACCATTATGAAAGAGCCCAAAGTACAAGTAGGCATTCTGTTTGAACCGCAGATAGAATTCGTTTTGCTGAATCCGTATCGCATGGACGGAACGGAAGTCAGCGGAAAGCAGGTAGTGACCTACGACGAAGGAAGATTCTCTGGAATGGACGCGGTATGACGAACTGCTGTTTGAACCGCAACACGAGCAGACCGATGCCTTCGAACTATTGGACGTTACCATCGGCATCAATTTCCATTGGGAGCGCAAGGAAGACCAGCGTTTTCTGGGTGCTCTCAAAATCATCGTTGAGAATGGAAAGCTCACCGGCATCAACGTCATCCATGTAGAAGATTATCTGACCAGCGTCATCTCCTCCGAGATGAGTGCCACCGCTTCTCTGGAGCTGCTCAAGGCACACGCTGTCATCTCCCGAAGCTGGCTACTGGCACAAATACAAAAGAATAAGGAAATCACCGAAGCCCAAGCTAACTACTCGGCCTTTACGCAGACCGACGAAGAGCTGATTCGCTGGTACGACCGAGAAGACCACACACGTTTCGATGTATGCGCCGACGACCATTGTCAGCGCTACCAGGGCATTACACGTGCCTCTACCGATATTGTGAAACAAGCCATCTCCGCTACCCGCGGCCAAGTACTGACATCTGATGGTAAGATTTGCGACGCCCGTTTCTCCAAATGCTGCGGCGGTGCTTTCGAGGAATTCCAATACTGCTGGGAAGACATCAAATACCCCTATCTTGCCCAACAACGAGACAGCAAAACGCACGCCACACTACCCGATTTGACGCAGGAAGTCGAAGCGGACCGCTGGATTCGTACCTCCCCCGAAGCATTCTGCAACACCACCGACAAGAAAATCCTCTCGCAGGTACTCAATAACTATGACCAGGAGACTACGGACTTCTATCGCTGGAAAGTGGAATATACTCAGGAAGAACTTTCAGCCCTCATTCTGAAACGTTCAGGCATTGACTACGGACAAATCATCGACCTTATCCCCATAGCCCGCGGAACCAGCGGACGCCTCTGGAAACTGAAGATTGTGGGAACCAAACGCACACTCACCATCGGCAAGGAACTGGAAATCCGCCGTACGCTCTCCACTTCACACCTCTATAGCTCCGCCTTTGTGGTAGACAAAGAGGAGTTGTCCGCCGAAGGCATTCCCGGACGCTTCATCCTCACCGGCGCCGGTTGGGGGCATGGTGTGGGGCTTTGCCAGATAGGTGCAGCGTGATGGGCGAGCAAGGTATAAGTATGATGCAATACTGCTGCACTATTATATAGGTGCCAGCATTGAAAAGCTATATGAATAATCGGATAAAACACAATAAATCAATATCATGAACCATACAAAAAACATATCGCCATGGGCATGGGTACCCACCTTGTACTTTGCACAAGGCATTCCGTATTTCATCGTAAACAACATCTCCGTGATGATGTTTACCAAGATGGGCGTACCGAACGGAGAAATGGCCTTGTTCACAAGCCTGCTTTATCTGCCTGGACCATCAAGCCCTTCTGGAGTCCGTTTGTCGACATCATCAAGACCAAAAGATGGTGGACTCTTTCCATGCAGATTCTGATGTCCGTGGCATTCATCCTGCTGACGCTGTCCATTCCACGGCCGGACGAGGCGACTATGGCCAGCCGGGAACAACCCCATCAGCATGTTCAGCATCACGCTGATGCTGTTCATCATCACGCTTTTGCCTCTGCCACACACGACATTGCCGCCGACGGCCTTCTACATGCTGGCACTGAAACAGAGTGACCAGGCAGCCTTCGTTGGCATCCGAAGCACGTTTTACCGGCTCGCCTCTATCTTCGGACAAGGCGTGCTCGTAGCCATTGCCGGCGCCATCGAACTGAGAACCGAAAACATTCCGCTGTCATGGACCATCACGATGCTGGTTACAGCCGTTCTGTTCAGCCTGGTGACGTTCTATCACCTCTTTGCAGTCCCCAAACCCACCTCAGATAAGTCAACACTGGCTGCCGATGCCGCCACTGCAGGAGCCATATTCAGAGAATTCGGACGAACATTCGCCACCTATTTCACCAAACCGGGCGCATTGCTGGCCATCGTGTTCATGTTGCTGTACCGCCTGCCTGAAGCATTCCTCATCAAAATGTGTATGCCTTTCCTGGTTGCCTCCAAAGAATCGGGAGGTCTGGAACTATCGACAGCAGAAGTAGGTATCGTATACGGCACCATCGGAGTCATATTCCTCACCCTGGGCGGTATCCTCGGAGGATTGTTCGCATCACGCATTGGCTTGAAAAAATCCATCTGGTGGATGGCAGGATGCATGACTCTGCCATGCCTGACGTTTGTCTATCTTGCCATTGCCCAGCCCGACAATCTGTTTGCCATCTCCACCGCCATCGCCATCGAGCAATTCGGCTACGGCTTCGGTTTCACGGCCTACATGCTCTACATGATGTACTTCTCCGAAGGTGAATTCAAAACATCCCACTATGCCATCTGTACCGCATTCATGGCACTAAGCATGATGATACCAGGTATGTTTGCGGGATATATCCAGGAGGCTATCGGATATACGGACTTCTTCTGGTTGGTAATGATATGCTGTTTCGCCACGGTTGTTGTCACCATTTTTGCAGACAGAAGGATAGACCCGGAATATGGAAAAAAATGATTAATGGTTAATGATTAATGTTTTGTGAGTAATATTTAGTGATTGGTTATGAAGAGGACTATTATTATATCCTTGCTCTGCCTCCTTTGCGGAGGTGCGATGCAAGCACAGAAGATCAGAATAAAGACCGGTATCGAGGTACTGAAAGAACAGAATTTCCGATGCCTGGAAGGTAAGCGTGTAGGATTGATTACCAACCCGACGGGGGTGGACAACCGGATGAGGTCCACCATTGACATCCTGCACGAGGCGCCCAACGTGAACCTTGTGGCACTCTACGGCCCCGAACACGGCGTGCGCGGCGATGTGCACGCAGGCGACCATGTGACGGACATCAAAGACGCGACTACCGGACTGCCCGTCTATTCGCTTTACGGAAAGACCCGCAAGGCCACGCCGGACATGCTGAAAGATGTGGATGTATTAGTGTATGATATCCAAGACATCGGTTGCCGTTCCTTTACCTACATCAGCACCATGGGACTGGCCATGGAAGCCGCTGCCGAAAACGGCAAGGAATTCATTGTGCTGGACCGGCCCAATCCCGTAGGCGGATTGAAGATTGAAGGCAACTTGGTTGAAGATGATTGCATTTCTTTTGTAAGCCAGTTTAAAATTCCGTACCTTTACGCCCTCACTTGCGGTGAGCTGGCACTGATGCTCAATGGCGAGAAGATGTTGAAGGATGGGGAACAATGTAATCTCCACATAGTGAAGATGAAAGGCTGGAAACGCAAGATGGATTATACCCAAACCGGACTGCAATGGGTTCCCTCCTCTCCACACATTCCACATCCTCATTCTGCATTCTTCTACCCGTCAGCGGCATTCTGGGCGAACTAGGATATATGTCTATCGGCGTGGGGTATACCATTCCGTTCCAGATGTTTGCCGCACCATGGATGGAGCGGAAAAGCTGGCCGGAAACCTGAACCGTCTGAACGTACCGGGGGTCATCTTCAGACCGATGTACCTAAAGCCGTTCTATAGTGTAGGCAAAGGCGAGTTGCTGCAAGGTGTGCAAGTGCACATCATGGATTTCGGCAAAGCACCGTTGAGCGACCTGCAATTCCTGGTCATGCAGGAAGTCGCCGCCCTCTATCCTGACCGTGCCGTGTTTGACCATGCCGACAAGGGACGTTTCTCGATGTTCGACAAAGTAAGCGGTTCGCGGCAGATACGCGAGCGCTTCGCGAAGCGGAACCGTTGGGAGGACATACGCGACTACTGGTATAAAGATGCCGAAGACTTCCGTAAGCTGTCGAAAAAGTATTATTTATATAAATAAATTTACAGATAAACAAGGAAGGGAAAAGAGCCTGATACGGAGACTATTTCAGTCGTATACAGAACCACATTCAGTCGTATACTTAAATATATTCAGTATACGACTGAATGTACCCCCTCGTAAGACACGTTTACAGAGCACTTTGAAGCGAAGTGATGCAATAAAAAAAGTGAACATGAAAGAGCATAGTTACATGGCTTTCCTGCAGGAAGCAAAACAATTCATTCCGCAGGAAAGGATTTACACCGACGAACTTCGCCGGCTGGCTTGGGGTACGGATGCCGGTTTTTACCGACTGATTCCCCAGATTGTAATCCGTTCGAAAGACGAAGATGAAGTTTCACAACTGTTGAAACTGGCGAGCCGCCACGGGCTGCCCGTCACCTTCCGAGCGGCAGGGACCAGTTTGTCGGGTCAAGCCATTAGTGACTCCATCCTCATCGTAGCCGGCAAGAATTGGGAAAAATACAGCATATCCGCCGGCCACGAACAGATAACCCTCCAACCGGGCATCATCGGACAACGTGTGAACGAACTGTTGGCTCCCTACGGCCGTAAGTTTGCACCGGATCCCGCCTCGGTGAAAAGCGCATGGTAGGCGGTATTGTCATGAACAATGCTTCCGGCATGAACTGCGGTACGCACGCCAATAGCGACAAGGTGCTTGTTTCCGCCCGTATTATCCTAATGGACGGTACCCTGCTGGATACCGGAAATCCCGTCAGCCGCGCCTCCTTCGAAGTGACTCACCGTGACTTCATTCGCCGCATCTGCGAACTGCGCGATGAAATACGTACCAACGAAAAACTGGCCGAACGCATCCGTTACAAATATTCCATCAAAAATGTAACCGGGCTCAATCTGCTGCCTTCGTCCGTTTCGACGACCCATTCGAAATCATTGCCCACCTCATGGTAGGTTCCGAAGGTACACTGGCGTTCCTTTCGGAAGTGACGATGAAGACTGAATATGATTATCCCTACAAGGCCAGCGCTATGCTCTACTTCAAGACCATCAAAGAAGCGAGCCGCGCTGTGGTAGCCATGAAGAAGCTGGTCGACGAAACCGGCGAATGGACAGTAAAAGGGGCTGAAATGCTAGACTATAAGAGTCTTTCCTCCGTCAACGACCCCGTATTCCTAAAATACAAAGGCGAAGTTGCCTCCTCTGCCCTCCCCGGCGTGGAGCCCGGCGACGAAACCGGGTTGACAGCAGTGCTGACCGAAACCCAAGCCCGTACCCCGGAAGAACTGCAACAGAACATATCCGCCATCGAAGCTTGCCTGCAAGCCTTCACCTCCTATATTCCGGTACGCTTCACCGACCGTCCGGAGGAATATTCCAAATACTGGGGCATCCGTTCCGGCATCTTCCCCTCTGTGGGAGGTACGCGCCAACCGGGAACCACTTGCCTCATCGAGGATATCGCCTTCCACATTGAAGACCTTCCAGAAGCGACGGCAGAACTGCAACAGCTCATAGCCCGTCACGGCTATGACGACGCCTGCATCTACGGCCATGCTCTCGAAGGAAACTATCACTTCATCATCAACCAGTCCTTCAGTACCCAAGCGGAAGTGAAACGCTACGAAGACTTGATGAATGACATCAAGACCTTGGTAGTAGATAAATATGACGGTTCCCTAAAAGCCGAGCATGGTACGGGCCGGAATATGGCTCCCTTTGTCCGCCATGAATGGGGAGATGACGCCTACAAAGCCATGAAAGCCGTCAAAGAGCTGTTTGACCCACAAGGATTGCTAAACCCCGGTGTCATTTTCAATGATGACCCGCAATGCCATATCAAGAACTTCAAGCCGCTGCCTTTATTAGTGATGAGTGACAAGAGACAAGCTACGTCACTCGTAGCTGACAAATGCATCGAGTGCGGTTTCTGCGAAGTCAACTGTCTCTCCTGTGGCTTTACCCTTTCCTCGCGCCAGCGTATCGTGTTGCAGCGCGAAATATCCCGGCTGAAACAAAGCGGCGAGGACCCGACACGCCTTGCACTGCTCGAAAAACAATACCGCTATCCCGGCAACCAGACTTGTGCCGGAGACGGCCTCTGCTCCATGTCGTGCCCGATGGGTATCAATACGGGCGACCTTACCCATATAATCCGCCAGGAAGCATTACCCAAAGGCAGTCTGGGATACAAAGCCGGAGACTTTGTCGCCAATCATTTCGCCGGTGTCAAGAGTACACTGCGTCCCGTATTGTCCTTAGCCAACTTCGGACATTCACTATTAGGGACAAAGGCGATGAGCAATATTACCAAAGGCTTGCACAATGCATTAGGCATACCTCTATGGACGCCGCTATGCCGAAAAGTTATCAGTTACAAGCTACAAGCACTATGCAGCATAATAGCGCAGCACTTGTAGCTCGTAGCTCTGTAACTCGTAACTACAAAGTCGTTTACTTCCCCAGCTGCATCAACCAAACTATGGGTCTGGCAAAGAAGTCTCCCGTAGAGCAGCCATTGGTAAATAAAATGGTGTCCTTGTTGCAAAAAGCCGGTTACGAAATCATCTTCCCGAAAGACATGGACAAACTTTGCTGTGGCACCATTTGGGAAAGTAAAGGGATGCTGGACATTGCCGACCGCAAGACAGCCGAACTGGAGCCGCACTTGGGAAGCCAGCGAACAAGGCAAATACCCCGTCCTCTGTGACCAAAGCCCTTGTCTGCACCGCATGCGCGAATGTATCAAGAAGATGAAACTGTATGAACCTGCAGAATTCATCTATACATTCTTACGTGAGAAGCTGATTTTCACACCTATTAACCGCCCCGTAGCAATCCACATCACCTGCTCCATGCGGAAAATGGGACTGGCAGATACCATTATAGCCCTTGCACGCCTTTGCTCCAGTAAAGTCATCGTGCCGGAAGAAGTAGGTTGCTGCGGTTTTGCCGGAGACCGGGGATTCACCTATCCTGAGCTGAACTCGTACGCCCTACGCAAACTCCGCCCGCAAATAGAAGCGTCCGGAGTGAATATAGGCTACTCTAACAGCCGTACTTGTGAAATCGGATTGACAACAAACTCAGGTATCCCCTATGTATCCATTGCCTATCTGGTAGACGAATGTACAAAGGCAGCTGATAATTAGGATTGATAATTAACTTAACACACAAATATTACAATGAACAGTACAAAAGTAAGTAAACGCATCCTTGCACTCGACATTCTCCGTGGTGTCACCATCGCAGGTATGATTATGGTAAACAACCCCGGTTCGTGGGGACATATCTATGCCCCCTTGCGGCATGCAGAGTGGAACGGTCTGACCCCCACCGACCTCGTCTTTCCCTTCTTCATGTTTATCATGGGAATTTCCACATACATTTCCCTGAAGAAATACAACTTCGAGTTCAGCCACGCCGCCGGCATGAAGATACTGAAACGCACCATCGTCATTTTCCTCATAGGCATGGCTATCGGCTGGTTCTCGCGTTTCTGCTATTACTGGGCTTCAGCTCCGGACGACCTCAGTTTTGGAGAAAAACTATGGGCTTCCGTCTGGACATTCGACCGTATCCGTATCCTGGGTGTCATGCAACGGCTGGCCCTTTGCTACGGAGCAGCCTCCATCATTGCACTAACCATGAAGCATAAACATATACCTTATCTGATTGCCAGCCTATTAATAGGTTACTTCATACTGTTGATGTGTGGCAACGGTTTCGCCTATAATGAAACAAACATTCTTTCCGTGGTAGACCGTGCCATCCTGACCCTGCACACATGTACAAGGATAACGGCATAGATCCCGAAGGTTTGTTAAGTACTATCCTGCCATTGCACACGTGTTGCTGGGATTCTGTGTAGGACGGCTGATGCTGGACGGCAACAAGTCGGAAGACCGTGCCTCATTTCTCAATTCGCAGCTTATCACACTGTTTCTGGTAGGTGTTATCCTTACTTTCTCTGGTTTCCTGCTAAGCTACGGTTGCCCATCAACAAGAAAATATGGTCTCCTACCTACGTATTCGTCACTTGCGGACTGGCATCCAGTTTTCTGGCATTGCTTATCTGGATTATTGATGTGAAAGGCTATAAGAAGTGGAGCATGTTTTTCGAGGCATTCGGTGTGAATCCGCTGTTCATGTATGTATTGGGCGGCGTACTTAGCATACTTTTCGGTAGCATCAGCTTCCCGTGGGGAGACGGCAGCATCAGTATACACGGATTCTTATACAATATAGTCCTCATGCCCGTTTTCGGTGAAACCGCCGGTTCCCTTGCCTTTGCCCTGCTGTTTATCGCCATTAACTGGTGTATCGGCTACCAGTTGTACAAAACGAAAAATATATATCAAAATATAAGGATTAGGGTTAGTGATTAAGATTAGTGATTAATACGTTGCCTATAATTAAGAAACAGTATCACCTACCATTAATCACTAATCCTTAATCACTAACCCCTAATCCCTAATCATTAAACATTATTTATATGATTCTAATAGCAGACAGTGGCTCTACAAAGACCGATTGGTGTGTTGTAGAGAATGGAGTACTTCTCCAACAGATATTCACGAAAGGGACGAACCCTTTCTTTCAGTCGGAAGAGGAAATCAGTAATGAAATAGCAACAGCGCTATTACCTCAGCTGAAGACAAGTGAGCTGGATGCCGTATACTTTTATGGTGCAGGATGCGGATTTCCCGACAAGATAAGTATGGTGCACCGTGCCATAACCAAACACCTCAGTGTGAAAAATGAAGTGGAAGTCAATACCGATATGCTGGCTGCCGCACGTGGCCTCTGCGGACATGACTCAGGCATTGCCTGCATCATGGGGACCGGCTCCAACTCATGTTATTATGACGGAAAAAGCATTGTCACCAATGTATCTCCTCTGGGATTCATCTTGGGAGACGAAGGCAGCGGAGCCTGCTTGGGCAAACTGTTGGTAGGCGATATCTTGAAAAATCAGATGACACCCGAGCTGAAAGAGAAATTCCTCAAACAGTTCGACCTGACACCTGCTGATATCATCGACCGTGTCTACCGTAAACCTTTCCCCAACCGTTTCCTGGCAAGCTTGTCACCATTCTTGCACAGAATCTGGGTGAACCTTGTGTACGCGCTCTGGTACTGAACAGCTTTAAGGCATTCCTTAAACGCAATGTCATGCAATATGAAGACTATCAGCATCAAAAAGTACATTTCATCGGTTCCGTAGCCTTCTATTACAAGGAAGTTCTGGCAGAAGCTGCCAAAGAAATGGGTATCCAACTGGGTGCAATCATCAAGAGCCCCATGGAAGGACTCATCAAATATCACAACTGAAAGTGACAAATCGTAAATAGTAAATCGTCAAATAGTAAATAGCCTTATGTTCGTAAAAATCTCAGAGCAACCATCGCTCTACAATGACTTGGAAAAGAAATCAGTCCGTGAAATTCTGGAAGACATCAATACCGAAGACCAGAAAGTGGCGCTTGCCGTACAGAGGGCAATCCCTCAAATAGAAAAGTTGGTAACCCAGATTGTGCCCCGCATGAAACAAGGCGGACGCATCTTCTACATGGGTGCGGGTACCAGTGGACGTCTGGGCGTACTCGACGCTTCGGAAATTCCACCGACTTTCGGTATGCCCCCCACGCTGGTTATCGGCTTGATTGCCGGTGGTGACACTGCATTGAGAAATCCGGTAGAGAATGCCGAAGATGACATTCACCGCGGTTGGAAGAGTTGACGGAACGCAATATTACAGATAAGGATACGGTCATCGGTATTGCTGCATCCGGTACCACCCCTACGTGATTGGTGCCATGCACGAGGCACGCGAACACGGCATACTGACCGGCTGTATCACCAGCAACCCGGACTCTCCAATGGCAGCAGAGGCAGATGTAGCCATCGAAATGATTGTAGGACCTGAATATGTGACGGGAAGCTCACGCATGAAATCGGGAACAGGACAGAAAATGATACTGAATATGATTACCACTTCCGTCATGATACAGTTGGGACGCGTGAAAGGCAACAAAATGGTGAATATGCAACTCAGTAACAAAAAGCTTGTGGACCGTGGTACCCGTATGATTGTAGAGGAACTCGGACTGGACTATGGCAAAGCCAAGGCGCTGCTGTTGATGCACGGTTCGGTGAAAAAGGCAGTGGATGCGTACCGGATTTAGCTATTACTCACTCTTAAATTCCTTTATTATGAAAGCAATATATTTTTTTCTCTTTTCTCTTTGTCTGCAAGCTGCCACCGCGCAACCCTTGCAACGCGTAGCCCCTGAACAAGTGGGAATGGACTCACGCAAGTTGATGTATGCTGACGAAGCGATTGAAACAGCCATCTCCAACAAGGATATTCCCGGTGCCGTACTTGCTGTAGTACGTAACGGCAAGATGGCCTATCTGAAAGCTTACGGCAACAAGCGTATTTATCCCAATGTGGAGCCTATGACTGCCAATACTATCTTTGATATGGCATCTTGCAGCAAATCCATGTCGACCGCCGTATGTACGATGATACTGGCAGAACGCGGCAAGCTCCGTATGCTGGACCCCGTCAGCCTCTACATACCCCATTTCAAGAATTGGGAAAGCGAAGACGGCAAAGAGAAAAAGGTAATCCGCATTGCCGATTTGATGACACACACTTCCGGTCTTCCTCCTATGCACCGGTAGCCGAGCTAGAAAAGCAGTACGGTTCTCCCAATCCTGATGGGCTTATGGAATATATTGCTACTTGTAAACGCGACTTCAAGCCGCAGACTGATTTTCAATACAGTTGCCTCAACTTCATCACTTTGCAGCACATTATCGAGACTATAAGCGGACAGAGCCTGCGTGACTTTGCACGTGAAAACCTATTTGATGTACTCGGCATGGAGCATACCGACTATCTGCCTTGCCAACGTGATAAGATGGTAACTGGATTACGATAGTTGACAAAGGAACGAGAAAACAAGGACACAAGGAAAACAACGTAGCCAATTCTCAATTTTCAATTCGCAATTCTCAATTGAATAACATTGCCCCCACTGAAAAGCAACCTAATGGACAAGTTCTCTGCGGACAAGTTCATGACCCGCTGGCACGTGTCATGAACGGAGGTATCAGCGGTAATGCAGGAGTATTCTCTTGTGCTGATGATATTGCCATACTCTGCGCAGCCCTGCAAAACGGAGGTGAATGGAACGGACGCCGCATCCTGAGTCCGCTGGGTGTAAAAGCCATGCGTACTGTGCCACGCACTACCGCCAGTCTGGGACGCACTCTCGGTTGGGATAATTTTACAGCCTATGCCTCCAACAATGGAGATTTGTTTGGTCCTAATACCTATGGGCATACCGGCTACACGGGTACCTCCATCATTATCGATCCGGACAATGACACTTCCGTCATACTCCTTATCAACGCCGTACATCCGGAAGACGGACACAGCGTAGTTCGCCTGCGTTCATTGGTTGCCAACGCTGTGGCGGCTTCCATCTACCCATTCCGCGTATTTATACAGACCATTACTACAAACGTTTCCTACAGTTTATGGATGAGCCTGCCATTACAAGCAAGGACATCGTCATGCTTGGCAATAGCCTGACTGAAGGTGGCGGTGACTGGTCTGCCCGTCTTGGTAAGAAGAATGTACGTAATCGCGGCATCATCGGTGATGAAGTGATGGGTATCTATGACCGCCTGCATCAGATACTTCCCGGACATCCCGCCAAGCTGTTCCTGCTTATCGGAGTCAATGACATTTCCCATGACTTGGCACCAGACAGTATTGTAGACATGATTCGCATGACGGTGGAACGCATCCGGAAAGAATCTCCCGACACAAAACTCTACCTACAAAGCCTACTCCCTTTCAATGAAAGTTTCGGCCGATACAAAAAACTGACTGGAAAGACAGATATGGTTCCTGAAATCAACTCCCGCCTGGAGCGTTTGCCAAAGAGGAAGCATTGCCTATATCAATCTTTTTCCACTATTTACAGAGAAGGGAACAAATGTACTACGCAGTGAGTTGACCGGCGACGGACTGCATTTGAATGAGGATGGATACAAAATCTGGGTAAAGGCCATTAAGAAGAAAATATAAAACGAACCAGTCTCCGAACGTCTGCCACACTACCAACAGGCTAAAGAAGACATCTCTCCATTAACTAGATTCCCCCTGCCATAGACATCTATAGCAGGGGGAATTCTTATATTCGGGGCGTTTCGGCACACACCCTCTTTTATCTCATTCGGCAAAGCTAACCAGTTGCAAGTCAAACGTCAACAGAGAGCCTCCGGGGATTGTATTTGTAGAATAAGGAGCAGTATAATCATTTATACCATATCCGCTTGATAAGGGATATACAACATCCACCGCTCACCCATCCGCATAAGCTGCAAGGCAGCTGCCCAACCGGCAACGACACCCGAAACTTCAAAATCCACGAATGAATCAAAAACCGTAGGTTCTTTTACCGGAGGAATAGGTATATCGCGGTCAATAGCACTATAACCGTCAAAGCAACCGTCGAATTCTTCGCCATTCACATAAGTCCCATAATAATAAGCATTCACCTTTGAATGATAACCCGTATACAACGGGCGTTCACCCGTCTCATTCTTCACAAGCTTCTTGCAATAGACATACTGAGCACCTTCAGAAGTGCTTGCAGTCGTCTGTATGGCATACAGTTTCCCGAGTTCCATAGCATCGGCCTGCTCTGCTGTGGCGACATAATTCTCGCCAGTCAGCCTTTTTATCGAGTCAACAAAAGCCTCGCCGCGTTCTCTCCAATTATCATACTTCCAGCCTCTTCCACTTCTTCACAAGAGATAAAAGCACCCACCAGCAACAGCAAGAAAGGCAAAAACAAAAGGGACTTTTTCATTTACTATTTTAC
>ENA-OQDW01000632-OQDW01000632.1-human-gut-metagenome-genome-assembly--contig:-NODE-632-length-14238-cov-4.772376_pt1 | contig 14238 bp, 18 predicted proteins | sample MGYA00242784_ERZ504613 | MGnify/ENA primary metagenome ERZ504613 (study PRJEB26092, sample SAMD00036330) | human gut metagenome | host: Homo sapiens | study: EMG produced TPA metagenomics assembly of... | reverse complement strand
CCTATATAAATCCAAGTATGGCAGAGCAGAAAAACAAAGTCAATAGAGAAAAACATAAAAATGCAAAAAACAAATAAAATCAACAGGGCGCAACCGATAAAAACCACAAAAACAGCTAGAAACACATGTTGGATTTCGTTGACATCGAAGTTGGGGTAAGGTATAATAAAATTACATGAGCACATAGCCGGACAGGAGCGGTTCTGGAAGCGTAGAGGCAGACAGATCACCAGAAACAACCGGTTATGAGAAAGGAGAATCATGGAGAAATTTCATATAGCAGATGTTCCGAAAACAGACAGGATCACACATCTTGTAGATAATCTTTATGCAAAGATGCCGGTGATCGAATCTGCCAGAGCAAAACTGATCACAGAGTCTTACAAAGCAACAGAAGACGAGCCGATCATCACCCGCAGAGCCAAGGCATTTGCCCACATCCTGCACAACATTCCGATCATCATCCGTGATGAGGAGCTGATCGTTGGAAGCAGCACTTTGGCGCCGAGAGGCTGTCAGACGTTTCCGGAGTATTCTTTCCAGTGGCTGGAGGATGAGCTGGATACAGTGGCTACCAGAACAGCCGATCCATTTTATATTGCGGAGGAAACCAAGGCGGAGCTCCGTGAGGTACATAAATACTGGAAAGGCAAGACTACCAGTGAGCTTGCAACCTCCTACATGGCACCGGAAGCAATTCTTGCCATTGACCACAATATTTTTACACCCGGAAATTATTTCTACAATGGTGTAGGACACGTAACCGTTAAATATGAAGAAGTTCTGGCGATCGGTTATGAAGGAATCATTGCCAAAGCTCAGAAGGAACTGGATGAGTGTAATGTAGGAGATGGTGATTACGCAAAGAAATCCCGTTTCCTGGAAGCGGTTATCATGAGCTGTCAGGCAGTTATTGACTATGCACATCGCTATGCCGAGCTCGCAGAGCAGATGGCATATCAGTGTCAGGATCCGACCAGAAAACAGGAACTCCTTCAGATCGCATCCAATTGTACACGCGTACCGGCGAAGGGCGCCCGTAACTTCTATGAGGCGTGCCAGTCCTTCTGGTTTGTACAGCAGCTGATCCAGATGGAAAGCAGCGGACATTCTATTTCTCCGGGACGTTTTGACCAGTATATGTATCCATATTACAAGAGTGATATGGAAGCAGGCAATCTTACCAGAGAATTTGCCCAGGAACTGATGGACTGCATATGGGTAAAATTAAACGACCTGAATAAATGCCGTGATGCTGCATCTGCAGAAGGCTTTGCAGGCTACAGCCTTTTCCAGAACCTGATCGCAGGTGGTCAGAACAAGGATGGCGAGGATGTGACCAATGATCTCTCCTTTATGTGCATCCAGGCGTCTATGCATGTGCATCTTCCGGCACCGTCTCTTTCTGTAAGAGTATGGAACGGATCACCACATGAATTCCTGATCAAGGCTGCAGAGCTTACAAGAACAGGAATCGGACTTCCGGCTTATTACAATGATGAGGTTATCATTCCTGCACTGCAGAACCGCGGCCTTTCTCTTGCAGATGCCAGAGAATATAACATCATCGGCTGTGTAGAACCGCAGAAGGCAGGTAAGACAGAGGGCTGGCATGACGCTGCATTCTTTAACATGTGCCGTCCGCTGGAAATGGTTTTCTCTAATGGTATGGATAAAGGGGTACAGATCAGTGTCCAGACCGGCGATGTCACAGAGATGAAGAGCTTCGATGAGTTTTATGATGCATATAAGAAACAGATGGAATATTTCATTTCCCTGCTTGTAAATGCTGATAATGCCATTGATGTGGCACATGCGGAGAGATGTCCGCTTCCATTCCTTTCCTGTATGGTGGATGACTGCCTGAAACGAGGCAAATCCGTTCAGGAAGGCGGAGCTGTTTATAACTTTACAGGTCCTCAGGGATTTGGTATTGCAAACATGGCAGATTCTCTGTATGCGATCCGCAAGCTTGTATATGAAGAAAAGAAGATGACCATGGAAGAGCTGAAGGAGGCTCTGGCATGGAACTACGGCAAGGGCATCGATGCACAGTCTGCAGCAGATATCACCACCATCGTTATGCAGAAGCTTCAGGAGAATGGCATCCGCGTAAATGAGCAGACCGCAACAGCTGTTATGACAGCAGCTCTCGGAACAGAGCCATCTCCGGAGAAAAAGGCAAGATTCGAAGAGATCCACAAGATGATCGAGGAGGTTCCGAAGTTTGGAAATGATATCCCGGATGTGGACTACTTTGCAAGGGATGTGGCTTATACTTACACAAGACCGCTTCAGAAATATATGAACCCAAGAGGCGGACATTATCAGGCAGGACTTTATCCTGTATCTGCAAACGTTCCGCTTGGCGGACAGACCGGTGCAACACCGGATGGCCGTTACGCACATACTCCGGTAGCAGATGGCGTTTCCCCGTCGGCCGGCAAGGATGTGAAGGGACCGACAGCTGCGGCAACTTCTGTATCCCGCCTGGATCATTTTATCGTATCCAACGGAACACTGTTTAATCAGAAATTCCATCCGTCAGCACTTGCAGGAAGAGAAGGACTGGAGAAATTCGTAGCACTGATCCGCGGATACTTTGATCAGAAGGGTATGCATATGCAGTTTAACGTTGTTGACAGAGAAACACTTCTGGATGCACAGAAGCATCCGGAGAAGTACAAACATCTGGTTGTACGTGTTGCAGGCTACAGCGCATTGTTCACTACACTTTCCAGATCTCTGCAGGACGATATCATCAGACGTACTGAGCAGGGCTTCTAAAGGAGTAACGAATGGACTATTTGGATACAAAGGGCAGGATCTTTGATATTCAGAAATATTCAGTACACGATGGACCGGGTATCCGTACCATCGTGTTCCTGAAGGCTGCGTTCTTCGCTGCCGCTGGTGCTGTAATCCGGAATCACAGGAATACCGGATCCAGAACATGAAGGTTCTGGGAGAAGATAAAGTGATCGGCCGCGACGTGACAGTTCGTGAGATGATCGAAGAGGTGGAAAAAGACCGTGCCTATTATTATCGTTCCGGAGGCGGGATCACCCTTTCCGGAGGGGAATGTATGTGTCAGGCGGACTTTTCCAGAGATCTTCTTCGCGCGGCAAAGGAGAGAGGGATCAACACAGCGGTAGAAAGTATGGCCTGTGCCCCATGGGAAAAGATCGAACAGGTACTTCCCTATCTGGATGTATATCTGATGGATATCAAGCATATGGATCAGGAAAAACATAAAGAATTCACAGGACGGGCCAACGGACTGATGCTGGAGAATGCAAGAAGGGTTGCGCTCTACGGAAAAACCAGACTGGTGATCCGCGTTCCGGTGATCCCCACATTTAATGATTCTGTGGAAGAGATCCAGGCGATCGCAAGATTTGCAGCATCCCTTCCGGGCGTAAACAAGATCCATCTTCTTCCGTACCACAGACTGGGGCAGGATAAATATGAAGGACTTGGCAGACCCTATTTAATGGAAGGAATCCTTCCGCCTACAGCAGAACATATGCAGATGTTAAAGAATGCAGTGCATGCGGTATGCAGCCTGGACTGCCAGATCGGCGGCTGAGAGATACAGGATTACAGAAAAAAGATCCTTTACAAACAGAAAATATAAAAAACAATAAAAACAACACAAAATACAACAAGAAACCAACATAAAACAACGGATTGTCCTTGACTTATTTTGTGGTATGGGGTAAAATGTTCTCAGAAACAAAATAGTGCAATCCAATGCTCAAGGAGGAAATTAAGCATGGTAAACGAGTTTGAAATCAAAAAACAGCTTTGTGACATCGGTAAGAGAATCTACAACCGTAACATGGTTGCAGCTAACGACGGAAACTTTTCTGTTAAGATAGCTGAGAATGAATATCTTTGCACACCAACTGGTGTATCCAAAGGATTCATGACACCAGAGTTCATCTGTAAAGTAGATGGCAAGGGTAATGTGATCCAGGCTAACCCGGGATTCAAACCATCATCTGAGATCAAGATGCATATGAGAGTATATGAGAAGAGACCGGACGTAGGATCTGTTGTACATGCTCATCCAATCTATGCTACATCTTTCGCAATCGCAGGTATCCCGCTTACACAGCCGATCATGCCTGAGGCAGTTATCGCTCTTGGATGTGTTCCGATCGCTGAGTACGGCACACCTTCCACAATGGAGATTCCGGACAACCTTGAGAAATACCTTCCATACTTCGATGCAGTACTTCTTGAGAACCATGGAGCACTTACATGGAGCACAGACCTTAACGCTGCATATATGAAGATGGAGTCTGTAGAGTTCTATGCACAGCTTCTGTATCAGACCAAGCTCCTTGGCGGACCGAAGGAATTCGACAAAGAGAACATCGAGAAGCTCTATGCGATCCGTCGTAAATTCGGTATGCCTGGAAAACATCCGGCAAGCCTCTGCCTGAACAAAGACGGCAAGAACTGCCACAACTGCGGCGGTGCATGCCACAGCGAGGACTACAAACAGTTCCCAGGATATCAGTATGATTTCGTTGGAAAAGACTGTGATTGTGATAAAGATGCAGCTCCTGCAGCAGATACAGCAAAGAATGACGCAGAGCTTGTTGCTCAGATCACAAAACAGGTTATGGCTCAGCTTGGGCTGAAATAATTTTTTGACGGAATATTAAGGAGGACATCTCATGCCAATAAGTGAGAATATGGTACAGGAAATTGTACAGGAAGTTATGGCAAAAATGCAGATCGCAGATGCTCCGGCCGGAAAACATGGCGTTTTCAAGGATATGAATGATGCTATCGAAGCAGCCAAGAAGGCTCAGTTGGTAGTTAAGACAATGTCTATGGACCAGAGAGAAAAGATCATCACCTGCATCCGCAAGAAGATCAAAGAAAATGCGGAAGTACTGGCACGTATGGGTGTTGAGGAAACTGGTATGGGTAATGTAGGAGATAAGATCCTGAAACATCACCTGGTAGCAGACAAGACACCTGGAACAGAAGACATTACAACAACTGCATGGTCCGGAGACAGAGGACTGACTCTGATCGAGATGGGACCGTTTGGTGTTATCGGTGCGATCACACCATGTACTAACCCGAGTGAAACAGTTCTCTGCAACACAATGGGTATGCTGGCAGGTGGAAATACAGTAGTATTCAACCCACATCCGGCAGCAGTTAAACTTCTATTTACGCAATCAATCTTTTAAATGAGGCTTCCCTGGAATCAGGCGGCCCGGATAATATCGCTGTCACAGTTGAGAAACCAACTCTTGAGACAAGCAATATTATGATGAAACATAAAGATATCCATCTGATCGCAGCAACAGGAGGTCCTGGTGTTGTAACAGCAGTTCTTTCCTCCGGTAAGAGAGGAATCGGTGCAGGAGCAGGTAACCCACCGGCACTGGTTGATGATACTGCTGATATCCGTAAGGCAGCTCAGGATATCGTAAACGGATGTACATTCGATAACAATCTTCCATGTATCGCTGAGAAGGAAGTTGTTGCAGTATCTTCCGTAGTTGATGAGTTAATGCACTACATGCTTACAGAAAATGACTGCTACCTTGCATCCAAGGAAGAGCAGGACAAACTTGTTGAGACTGTACTTGCAGGTGGCAAGCTGAACCGTAAATGTGTAGGACGTGACGCGAAGACACTTCTTTCCATGATCGGAGTTCAGGCACCGGCAAATACCCGCTGCATTATCTTCGAAGGACCGAAGGAACATCCGCTCATCACAACAGAGCTTATGATGCCAATCCTCGGAATCGTAAGAGCTAAGGATTTTGACGATGCTGTAGAGCAGGCTGTATGGCTTGAGCATGGCAACCGTCATTCCGCACATATTCATTCCAAGAATATTGATAACATTACAAAATATGCGAAAGCAATTGATACCGCAATCCTTGTAAAGAACGGCCCGTCCTATTCCGCACTTGGATTTGGCGGAGAAGGTTTCTGTACATTCACAATTGCAAGCCGTACCGGTGAGGGACTTACAAGCGCAAGCACATTCACAAAGAGAAGACGCTGCGTAATGACAGACAGCCTTTGCATTCGTTAATCAGGAGGAACAGAAACAATGGATATGAACAATGTAAATATCGAAGAAATCGTTAAACAGGTTCTCTCCGGCATGACAGGAAACGCTCCTGCAGCAGCTGCTGCAACAAGCGCTCCGGCTGCTCCGGCAGGAAACACAATTCCGAAAAAAGCAAGAGTAGCAATGATGACAGAGAAGAAACATTTTGAGCTTCAGGAGTATGATCTTCCGGAAGTTGGTGACGACGACATCCTCGTTAAAGTTGAGGGCTGCGGCGTCTGCGGAACAGATGCTCATGAGTACAAAAATGACCCGTTTGGTCTTATCCCAGTAGTTCTCGGACATGAGGGAACCGGTGAGATCGTAAAAATGGGTAAAAACGTTAAAGTTGATACAGCTGGTAAACCGGTTAAAGTCGGCGACAAGATCGTTACCTGTATGATCTTCAAAGATGATCCGGAAATCACAATGTTCGACCTTAACAAGAAGAACGTAGGCGGCGCTGACGTATATGGACTTCTTCCGGATGACGACGTTAAATTCAACGGCTGGTTCGCTGATTACATCTTCATCAGAGGCGGAAAATTCGGTTCCACATTCTTTAATGTAAGTGACCTGGATCTTGATTCCCGTATCCTCATCGAGCCATGTGCAGTACTTGTACATGCTGTAGAGAGAGCAAAAACAACAGGAATCCTGAAATTCAACAGCAGAGTTGTTGTTCAGGGTTGCGGACCGATCGGTCTTATCTGCATCGCAGTTCTCCATACAATGGGCGTTCATAATATCTGTGCAGTAGACGGAAATGAGAAACGTCTTGAGTTTGCCAAGAGAATGGGAGCAAACACAACCGTTAACTTCATGAACTTCAAGGGCATTGAGGCACTTACTGAGGCTGTTAAAGAGGCGCAGGGCGGACATCTTGCAGATTTCGCTTTCCAGTGTACTGGAAATCCTCATGCACACTCCAACATCTACAAATTTATCCGCAACGGCGGCGGTCTTTGCGAGCTTGGTTTCTTCATCAACGGTGGAGACGCTACCATCAACCCGCACTTCGACCTCTGCTCCAAAGAGATCAACCTTGTTGGTTCCTGGGTATACAACCTCAGAGACTATGCAACAACATTTGATTTCCTTAAGAGAGCAAAAGCAATCGGACTTCCAATGTCTGAGCTGATCACACACAAGTTCCCGCTTGAGGAGATCAACGAGGCACTTGAGACAAACCTGGCAATGACAGGTCTTAAGATCGCGATTGTTAATAAATAACCTTAACGGGAAAGGAGAAGCAACATGGCAGAAGCTGTAGGAATTCTTGAGGTCTTCGGACTTGCAACAGCCTTTGTGGCAGCTGACGCCGGGTGCAAGGCTGCAAATGTCCACCTGGAGGTATTCGATAAGAATAAACCGGCGAATGCGGACAGCCTGCCAGTACCGCTTCTTGTCTGCATCAAGTACCGCGGAAGCGTGTCAGATGTCACGGCAGCGGTAGAAGCCGGCATGAAAGTTGCAGAGAGCATGACAGGTGTGGTACAGCATTACATAATCCCCAACCCGGAACCAGGTACACAGAAAATGCTGAAAATCAGCGCCTTGGATAAAGATTAAGAGGATTCCGAAGTTCACTTTACAAAAGTGGCGGAATCATATATGATAAAATGTAACGAAGATAAGATTCAGGAGGATAGAATCATGGCACAGGAAGCATTAGGAATGGTTGAGACAAGAGGCCTCACAGCTGCAATCGAGGCAGCAGATGCAATGACAAAAGCAGCAGAGGTTGCACTTGTAGGAACAGAGAAGATCGGTTCCGGTCTTGTAACTGTTATGGTTCGTGGAGACGTAGGCGCTGTAAAAGCAGCAGTAGAGAGCGGAAGCGCAGCAGCATCCAGACTTGGAGAGCTTGTAGCTACACACGTAATCCCGAGACTCATACAGACGTAGAGAAAATCCTTCCGAAGCTCTGATTTCAGGCTTTGAGAGGAACGGAAATTAATTAAGGAGTTCGCTCATGGGAAAATCATATGGATTTATAGAAATCACTGGTGTTGTAGCGGCGATCAATGCCCTGGACATCATGTGCAAAACGGCAGACGTTGAGCTGGCGTCATGGGAGCGTAAGCTGGGCGGACGACTGGTGACCCTGATCGTACAAGGCGATGTATCAGCAGTTACAGCAGCTGTCAATGCAGCAGTGGAGCAGGCAATCAAAAAACCTGCCAGCTATGCGGTAATTGCCAATCCTCACGAGGAAATCGTCAAACTGGTTGAGCTGAGTGCAAGCCGGTGGAAAAAGAAACAGCAGGAAAATCCGGAAGAAGCACTGGCAAGCAAAAACAGCAGCAAAAAATAAAGCTGCTGCACCAAAATAGTCAGAAGTAAAGAGAACAAATAAAGCATTTATAATCCACAAGGAGGATATGATCATGACACAGGAAGCATTAGGAATGGTTGAGACAAGAGGACTTACAGCAGCTATCGAGGCAGCTGACCAGATGTGTAAAGCAGCTAACGTTGCTCTGGTAGGAACAGAGAAGATCGGTTCCGGTCTTGTAACAGTTATGGTTCGTGGAGATGTAGGAGCAGTTAAATCTGCAGTAGAGAGCGGAAGCGCAGCAGCATCCAGACTTGGAGAGCTTGTAGCTACACACGTAATTCCGAGACCTCATACAGATGTAGAGAAAATCCTTCCGGTTCTTAAATAATCTAACTGATCAGTTCCAAGACGCACCGGCCTGAGGGCCATTAAGGCTTCCGGCCGGTGTGTTTTGAGTTAAGTTCAGTCATGAAACCGAAAGAAAGCAGGTGTACTCTTGGAAACGAATAATATTGAAATGATCACAAAAATGGTGATCGATGCGATCAACAAAAACGAAGACAAGGGCAATGGTTTCGTTGTTCCTATCGGAGTTTCCGCAAGACATATTCACCTGACACAGGAGCATGTGGAGGCGCTGTTCGGAGAAGGCTATCAGCTCACAAAGAAAAAGGATCTGATGGGCGGACAGTTTGCATCCAACGAAACAGTTACCATTGTGGGACTGAAGCTCCGTGCGATCGAGAATGTAAGGATCCTCGGACCTGTCCGCAGTAAATCACAGGTTGAGGTTTCCGCAACAGATGCGATCAAGCTGGGAATGAAGGTTCCGGTACGTATGTCCGGTGATCTTGCAGGAAGTGCACCGATCGCCATCGTCGGACCGAAAGGTGCCATTTATCTGAAAGAGGGATGTATTGTGGCTATGCGTCACATCCACATGGCTCCGAAGGATGCCCAGGCTGCGGGTGTACATGATGGTGATGTTGTTTCCGTTAAAGCTGACAATGAGCGTGGAACGATCTTTAATCAGGTTAAGATCCGTGTTGATGACAGCTTTACACTGGAAATGCATATTGATACAGATGAAGCAAATGCAGCAAGAATTGCCACAGGCAATACAGTTACCATAATCAAATAATATTCCTCCTTCGGGGATGCCGTTTCCGGCATCCCCAGCAGAGGATATAGAGAAAAACGGAGGCTCATATGATCGTAGGCAAAGTAGTTGGAAGTATTGTTTCCACACGAAAAAGTGAAAACTCATAGGAAATAAATTCATGATCGTGGAGCCGGTGCATCATATGAAAGCCGAGCACAGCCAGATTGTCGCTATTGATATCATCGGTGCGGGAATCGGCGAATATGTATTGGTGGCACAAGGAAGCGCAGCAAGAATTGGCTGCGGCGTAGAAACAGCACCGGTAGATGCCGCCATCGTCGGTATCGTAGACGACGGTGCAGGATTGGAGTAACGCCATGGATATCAAAGAATTACAGAAAATTATGCAGGAGAATGGTGTTGTCGGAGCAGGTGGAGCAGGTTTCCCTACATACATGAAACTGACAGACAAAGCGGATACCATTCTTATGAACTGTGCAGAGTGCGAACCATTACTGAAACTTCACAGACAGTTGTTGGAGAAGCACGCATACGAGATCATGAAAACATTCGATATGGTTGCGGAGACGGTAGGAGCTTCACAGGCCATTATCGGAATCAAAAAGTCTTATGTACAGACGATCAATGCTTTAAATCAGCATATTGAAGAATTCCCGAGGGTTAAGATCCATCTTCTGGATGAGGTTTATCCGATGGGTGATGAGGTTGTTCTTATTTATGAGGCAACCGGACGTGTGGTACGGCCCGGAGGACTGCCGATCGAGCAGGGAGTAGCCGTATTTAATGTAGAGACTCTCTACAATGTATACCGCGCGTAGAAGAACATAAACCGGTCACATGTAAATATGTTTCCGTTGTTGCTGAGGTTGAGAACCCTGTTACAGTGAAGGTTCCGTTGGGATGTACACTGGAAGAGGTTGTTGCCCAGGCAGGCGGTACAACTGTAAAGGATCCTGTATATTTCGTTGGCGGCCCGATGATGGGACGTATCGGAAATGGTTCAGACCCGGTTACAAAAACAACGAATGCAATCCTGGTTCTTCCAAAGGACCATGTTATTGTCATGAAGAAGCAGCGGACTTCTTCTATAGATCTGAAGAGAGCAGCATCGATCTGCTGCCACTGCCATACATGTACAGATCTTTGCCCGAGACATAATCTGGGACACCCGATCGATCCGGCAATGTTCATGATGGCAGCATCTAATCAGGATTTCAGAAATGTAAATCCTTATATCAATTCTGCATTCTGCAGCTCCTGTGGTGTCTGCGAGATGTATGCGTGTCCGCAGAGCCTGGCTCCGAGAACACTGCTTGCAGATATGAAGGGCGGACTTCGTAAGGCAGGGATCAGACCACCTCAGGGTGTTCAGCCGAAGCCGGTTCAGGAGTCCAGAGAATACCGCAAGTTCCTGAGGAGCGTCTGATGGCACGTCTGGGACTTACCAAATATGACAAGGATGCACCGCTTCAGGAAGAACTTGTAAACGTATCGAAGGTAAAGGTTCTCTTAAGCCAGCATATCGGTGCACCGGCACAGGCAATCGTAAATGTAGGCGATATGGTAACAGAAGGCAGATGATCGCACAGCCTGCACAGGGATTAAGTGTCGGAATCCATGCAACCATCAGCGGTAAGGTTACAGAAGTGACAGACCGCCATGTTGTAATTGCAAGAAATTAGAAAGGACGTGCACAAAATGAGTAGAGCAATCGGAATGATTGAGTTTAAAACCACACCAGCTGGTATCACTGCAGCAGATGCCATGGTTAAGACATCTGAAGTAGAGATCGTGGAGGCGCAGACAGTATGTCCGGGAAAATATATTGCAATTATCACCGGAGATTTAAGCGCAGTAAAAGCTGCTGTAGACACAGCTGTAACAACATACGAGGACAAATGTATTGACAGTTTTGTACTGGGCAATCCACATGAGTCCATTTTCCCGGCAATCTACGGAACCACACAGGTCGAGGAGATCAGTGCCCTGGGAATTCTTGAGACCTATGATGCAGCATCTATCATCGAGCGGCAGATCAGGCAGCTAAGACAGCTATCGTTGATCTGATCGAGCTTCGTATCGCCAAGGGTATGTGCGGTAAATCATACATGCTTCTTACCGGCGAGGTTTCTGCAGTGGAGGCTTCTATCGAAAGAGCAAAAGAGCTGGTAGCTGAAAAAGGAATGTACATGGATTCCTCAGTGATCGCTCATCCGGACAAGAGAATGATCGATACGATCCTTTAATATTGTCTTTATATCTGAGGGATATCCTTTTGAAGGGTATCCCTGCAATGACATCTGAAAAGGAGGCATCTTATGCTAGCATTAGAGAGAAGAAATCTGATTCTCGAGAAATTACAGGAAGAGAAAAGGGTTGTTGTAAGTGAACTAAGCCAGCTTTACAGTGTCTCAGAAGAAACCATCCGCCGTGATCTGGACAAGCTGGAAAAAGAGGGACTTGCCACAAAGAGTTATGGCGGTGCGGTGATCAACGAAGATGTCGGTATTGATTTACCATTTAATGTTCGTAAAAACCAGAATGTACAGGGAAAGCAGAAAATGGCGGAGATTGCTGCTTCCATGGTGAATGACGGAGATCACATTTTTCTGGATGCCAGCACAACGGCAGTTTTTGTAGCCAAGGCTCTGAAAGAAAAGGAACGTCTTACCGTTGTTACCAATTCTATGGAGATCCTTCTGGAGCTCTCGGATGTATCCGGCTGGAATATTATTTCCACCGGTGGAGTGATGAAGGAAGGATATCTTGCATTTCTTGGTGCCAGGACCGAGGAAGTGATCCGTTCTTATTATGTGGACAAGGTGATCTTTTCCTGTAAGGCATTAAACGAGGATATGGGGATCATGGAATCTAAAGAAGCCTTTGGAACAACCAAAAAAGCCATGATCAATTCCGGAAAAATGCGTATTCTGGTGGTAGACAGCACGAAATTTGATCAGACTGCTTTTTCCGTGGCAGGACAGTTGCGGGATATCGAGACGATCATCACAGACAAAAAACCGTCTGAAAAGTGGTTGGATCATTTCAACAGGCATAAGATCGAATGCATCTACCCGAAATAGACGGAACATATATTGTGAAACGATTATGTTCATGAGCATGCAGTGTATGCGGAATGCGGAGATCCGCTTTACTTTATCCGAACACAGACAGACAAAAGAGAACTGTGTTTCGGTTTGACGAGAGGGAGCAGTTTCTATGAATACATTTGAAATGAAAACAGCCATCCATTTTGGAGCTGATGCCCTGGGAAGACTGAGAGATATTCCATACAAAAGAGTCCTTGTTATCACAGACCCGTTTGTTGTAAAAAGCGGAATGATCGATATGATCACAAAACCGCTTCAGGCAGGTGGAAAAGAATTTGATATTTTCTGTGATGTTGTTCCGGATGCACCGGTTGGAAAAATTGCCGAAGGAGTTAAGAAATTCCTTCAGTATCAGCCGGAAGCTATTGTTGCAGTAGGTGGTGGTTCTGCCATCGACTCTTCCAAGGCAATCCGTGAGTTTGCCTTGAAGATCAATAATTACGGAAAAGTCGGACTGGTTGCCATTCCTACAACAAGTGGTACCGGTTCCGAGGTTACTTCTTTTGCAGTTGTAAATGATACAGAAGCACATGTGAAGTATCCGCTGATCTCAGACAGCCTGACCGCTGATGAGGCAATTCTGGATGCGGAGCTTGTACGCAGTGTTCCGCCTGCGATTACAGCAGATACAGGTATGGATGTTCTGACTCATGCAATTGAGTCTTATGTCAGCATCAACCATAATGAGTTTACATCTGCACTTGCAGAGAAAGCAATCGAGATCTGTGGCGTATATCTTTATCGTGCATATGTTGACGGTAATGATATGCATGCAAGACAGAAGATGCATGTAGCGTCCTGTCTGGCAGGACTTTCCTTCAATGCAGCAGGTCTTGGAATTACTCACAGTATGGCTCATCAGCTGGGTGCTATTTTCCATATTCCTCACGGAAGAGCTAATGCGATGCTGTTGCCGCATATTGTTGAATATAATGCAAATATCAACAAACGCAGCAGAAGCCAGAAAGAATATCTTCCGGCAGTAAAGAGATATTCCAATATTGCACATCTTCTTGGACTGAGCAATTATAACGAAGTTATGAGCGTAAGATCTCTTGTAAACTGGATCCAGTTTATGCAGAAAGAGATGAATATCCCGCTTACCATCGAAGAGATGAAGACGATCACACCGGATGCTTATTTTGCGGCGGTTGATAAGATGGCGGATATGGCACTTGCGGATGCCTGCACAGCGGCAAATCCGCGTGTACCGAAGAAAGAGGATATTGTTAAGATTTATACTAAACTTTGGTCTTTTTGATAAAAGATGAAAACCGCAAAGGGGCCGCAAAGCCGCGGCCCCTCTGCACACCCCTCGGGCTTTTTTTAGAGTGCTTGACTGTGGCGGGCGGAAGGGTATTGACTTGTGCCTGTATGCTGCGGTTGTTCCGGGTTGAACGTTGTGCCGATGGGGCGCCGTGGGCGCTTTGGATGTGTGACGTTGTTGGCAGGGGCTGGTGCGTTTGTGAACGCCGCGCTTGGTTTGCCGGGATGGTTGTGGTGTGTGTTTACGTATGTGTGGTATGCGTAGCATTTCGAGGATTGTAAAATTGGTCTGATATGGGTGGGATTATTTATCAGGAGTTGCTGGGAGGTTGAGCTGGGATGGAGGTTTATACCGGGTATGGTG
>ENA-OQDW01000631-OQDW01000631.1-human-gut-metagenome-genome-assembly--contig:-NODE-631-length-14238-cov-8.125718_pt1 | contig 14238 bp, 14 predicted proteins | sample MGYA00242784_ERZ504613 | MGnify/ENA primary metagenome ERZ504613 (study PRJEB26092, sample SAMD00036330) | human gut metagenome | host: Homo sapiens | study: EMG produced TPA metagenomics assembly of... | reverse complement strand
TGGCACATAATCATCGAAAGAGTTAGGAAAAAAGCTCAATTCGTGCCGAGTTTCAGATTTTATTTGTATCTTTGCCATACTTAAAGAAGTTTTCTGCAAAAATACATTTTTTTTGCGGAAAGACAAAAGCCCGAGCTTGTGAAAGTTTGGGCTTTGTTGTAAATAAAAATGTTTTTTAAAGATTTCGTATCTGTGAAAAGGCAAAAAATTAAAAGGGGTGCGTCACAGACTTATGACACACCCTCATAATTATCTTAAAAAATCTTATTTATTCTATAGAAAGTTTTGATATTCAGAATATAATCATTATATTTGCACGTAATATTAGTGGTGTTATTATGTGCAATATTAAATATTATATAGCTGAAACTGCTGCATATTTCGGCAACATGTTGGGCGAAAAAGTAGCTTTGGAACCAGCAGATAAAGATTTGCTGGAAGGAATCCCTATGAATGTTTCTTCCAGGTTCTCTTTTTATAAAGGATGTATTTGGGGGCAGCACATTTTGATGGCTTACCTAAAGGATGGTGACTCTGTGCCACCTGCCCAGTTGAAGAAACAATTGGATATTATAGGTCGACAGACACAGCTCGTCGTCGTATTAATCACTCCATCCATTTCATCTTATAATAAGGTAAGATTGGTGGCACAAAAAGTTAACTTTGTTATCCCCAACAGGCAAATGTTCCTGCCATCTCTTTTGCTTGACATCAAGCCAGACAGGAAGGTTGGCTTGGATTTGAAAGAAACCATTCCTCCCTTTGCCCAATGTTTGTTGCTTTATCATTTGCAGATTGAATCCATTGTTGGGACAACTGGTTATGGACTGAGCGATAAGTTTGGCGTTTCTTATGCGACCGCAAACAAATCATTGCGCTGGCTTGTCTCCAAAGATCTGATTAAGTTGGAAGGAACAAAGACCAAGACGGTGCAAATTGATATAAGCAATAGGGAACTTTGGAATAAAGCATTGCCAATGTTGGTTTCTCCGATTGAGCAGCTTTATTATACGGATGCAGTACTTGAAGGACAACAGATAAGTGGGGTGAATGCGCTGGCTTTCTACACGATGCTTAATGAAGAATCATGGCAGTGTTGGACTGTTACAAAGAAAGAGCTGAAAACTCTGGCCATCGTAACCGACAAGCAGTTCGGAGAAAATGAAATTCAAGTATGGAAGTATAACCCAAAAATGTTAAGTACTGAAGGAGTGGTTGATAAGCTTTCGCTTTATCTGTCATTGAAAGACAATGAAGATGAGCGAATACAAATAGAGTTAGAACGATTAATAAATGAAATGTCATGGTAAGAGGAATAGATACTTTCAAGGAGTTCTTCAAAGGTTTTGAGGACAATTATGTTATAATAGGTGGCACGGCATGCGAAATTCATGAGGATTTGTATGCTCAGGTACCTCGTGCTACTAAGGATATTGACATTATCTTAGTGGTTGAAGCTTTGTCGGCTGAGTTTGTTGCTAAATTCTGGGAGTTTGTAAAAAAAGGCAATTATGAGCAGCGAAACAAGGGTGTTAATGAGAATGTTGAGCCCAAACATGAATATTTCCGCTTCATGAAGCCTGCTAATTCTGCTTTCCCATATCAGGTTGAACTCTTCTCACGTAGTCTTGGCTTGATGAATTTCCCAGAGGAGGCTCGTATCACACCGATTCCAGTGGATGAAGACCTTTCAAGTTTATCGGCAATACTCATGGATGAAGACTATTATCGTTTCACGATAGAACATAGCTTGCAGGAAGATGGCGTGCATATCGCCAATATCGAGAGTCTTATCTGTTTGAAAAGCAAGGCTTTCTTGGATTTAAGTCAAAGAAAAGCTAAAGGTGAAAGTGTTGATAGCAAGCATATTGCAAAGCATAAGAAAGATGTCTTTCGTCTTGCAGCAATGCTTACTCCAGCAAGTAGATATGAACTGCCCGACATATTAAAAACAGATGTTAGTGACTTTTGTGATGCTATCATGCAGGATTTGCCAAATGCCGATTTCATCAAGTCTGCAGGTCTTGGCAATGTTACAAGCCTGCAGATTATAGAACAACTTAAGAAATCAATGTTGTAGTTATGGTTAAGATACAATATGCTTCAGATTTGCATCTGGAATTCATGGAGAATACCCTGTATTTGGAGACTCATCCTCTTCAGCCTGTTGCTGACATCCTGGTGTTGGCTGGAGATACTGGCTATTTAGGTGATGAAGGCTTTGTCAAGCATCCATTCTGGGATTGGGCTTCAGAGAATTTCAAGGAAGTAATAGTAATACCAGGTAATCATGAGTTTTATTTGGGTTATGACTTGGGGCAACTCTATGATGGATGGTGTATGCAAATTCGGCACAATATCAGATGCTATTATAATGCTGTAATACATCTTTCGGATGATACAGACCTCATCGTTTCTACACTATGGGGATATATAGAGCCGCAGGATGCTTTTTCAACCGAGCGCAGAGTAAATGATTTCTACCGTATTAAGGATTGTGGCGTTGTGATAAACAGTGAACGGTTTAATCAAGAGCATGCTAAGTGCCGCGCTTTCATAGAAAAGGCTGTTAGTGAAAGCCAGGCAGAGCATATTGTTGTGGCAACGCATCATGTTCCATCATTTCAACTGGTGTCTCCGGATTTTAAGGGAAGTCCGATAAACGGTGCTTTCACAGCAGAGCTGGGGAACTTCATTGCTTATAGCCGAATAGACTATTGGATTTATGGTCATTCTCATCGTAACATAGACAGGATAATAGGAAATACTCAATGTGTTTCGAATCAGCTTGGGTATGTGAATCATGGAGAATCTGAGTCTTTTGATTCAAAGAAATGTATTAATTTAATGCTTTAGTTGAGGCTCTACATTATATAGAGAAGCAATAGCGTCCGTACTGCGGACGCTATTGGCTTAAGCTCATAAAAAGACACTGCCCCTTCATGACACCCTTGGAAATTCGTAATTTGGCACTTAAGTTATACGTGTCGAATGGCATTCTGTTAGTTACCAGTGTATTCGCATTTTGCCCCCCAAAAAATCCTTAATGACCGAAAATGACCGTGACCTTAATGACCGGACCCTTTGGGGGGATTGAAAATGAAAATGACCCTTAATGACTTTGACCCTTCATGACCGGAATTCTCGGTAGAACGAAAACGGCCGCTCTCCTCATGATTTTTACTCAGAGGTGAGCGGTCTATTTTTATGGTTGAGTCTCCTTATTATAATAAGGTAGACTCCATGTTCTTTATCCCATGCAGCTCGTTACTCCGAGCGTAGTAGCGATAGCGGTCAGAATGCTGATGGCTATCTGCAGAATTGTTTTCCAAGTTTTCATTTTTTTTTGAATGTTGAATGTTGAATGTTGAATTTTTTGTGGGCGGACAGTCTGGGCTAGGGGCTAGCACCCTAGCCAGTCTATCCTTGGGCTATTCAAGGCCGTCGCCAGTATCGTCCTTGCCGGTAGTACCGCCGCCAGATTCAGAGCCTTGGCCGTCGCTGCCGGTCTGACCGGTGTTTGAACCACCTGGGGTAGAACCGCCTGGCGTATTATCCGGAGTAGTTGGGGCGTTGAGGTCAACGTTGGTCTTACCCTCCTTAATCGCTTGATAACGGCTGCCTGAGCGCTGCGGCTGGCTACGAGGTTGAACTCGGCGTCATCGCGAAGGTTCTTAACTCCTGACCTGGCTCCCACTGAACCTTCACACCGGTGATGTTCTGTGCGGTGAACTTGTCAGCATCCTCAGCACCCTTCGAGGTGAGAAGGAGAGAGAAATCACCGAGGTCGCCCAGACGAATCTTCTTGCCCTCAAGCAACATCTCACGCATGCAGTCTACGGCGATGTAGAGGATGGCGCTGATGTCAGCTCTCGAATAGACACTGCCATGAGAGGTGATGTGCTTGGCAAACTTCTCGATGGTCATGATGTCGGTGTACTGTGAGATGGCGAAAGCATTCTGCTTCTCGGTCTTCACGAGTTCCAGGTCCTTTGGGTCAGGGGTCTTACCCTCCTTCTTTGCCTGGTTGATGCGTGACTTAGCCTGGTTGATTTCCAGAAGATTTGCGTTCACGCTACGCATTACGATGCTGTAATTAATCATAGTCGTTTGTAGTATGTTTAGAGTCCTTTGTTTTGCAACTCCCCAGAACGCCCCGTTTCTGCCGTTTTCGGGGTCTTCATTGATGACCGGCGTCTGCCATCATTTATAACCCGTGTTGGTCTTAATAGAAGACCCGAGCAAGGCACAAAAGGCTGTTCTTTCGATTGCCGGTGCAAAGATACAACATTTTCGGGCAGAATGCAAGCTTTCACCCTAACTTTCTATGCGAGAAAGGCTATAAGTAGCTGTAATACAATAAGTTCTATTGATTTTCTATCTGAACTTTATTGCAAATAACAGAAAAACGCAGAAAAAATACAATGGAGAACAAAGAAAGGCAAAAGCGGTCATTTCCGGTCATGGTCATTTTCGGTCATTTTCAAAATGAGTTGGGTCATTTTGAGCTATAGTAAATATAAATATTATTTATATTATACTATAGATGACCTTTTCTCCCCGAAACGAAAATGACCGGAAATGACCATGACCGAAAATGACCGGAATATAATCTTCATAGTGATGGGAGATAATAAATTGTTAGATGCGCTAAAGTGTTGGCTATTAATGTTATATATGATTTGTGTGTAGTCTTGCTATAATTGTGTATGTATAAAATAATCTACATTCATCAGGCTCATATTTGTACCTTATTGTTCTTCTTTTGCCCTTTTTCTACCTGTCATTTCTTCTATTTTTGTCAAAAATACCTACCTTTGGAGCATGGTTTCACGTCCGAGGAGGGACATTTTACACCCTTAGGAGAGGGGGTAAAACATCTTCCTAACCTCCATATTTTGCATTTTTCCGTTAAATAACGTGATAAAATTCTTGGGTTTGCCAACTTTTTATTATCTTTGCTAGCAATTAACAAATTATTGACGTAGCAATAGTCTGGAAAGCTAGAAACTACATAATAACAGTACTAAGATGAAAAGATATAACTTATTGATGCACAAGGTTTTAGGGGGGGGGTAATTTTGCTCAGGCAAAGTTAGTCCAATATCATCATGTTCTTATCCGCAGGCGAATATTATCTTATTTTTATATGATAATAGTCGCTTTTTTTATGCTTTCTTCCACCGCCTGTTCTAGCGACGATGAAACAGAAAAATCAGAGGCTTTTGATTACGAAACCACATTTTTAGCCCACGAATGGCAGATTTCAGCCCTTTATCAGCGCGTTGGAAGTATCTTTATCGACGTAAAAGAGGCTCCTTTGTTCTGCAGTTTCACCTCAGATGCGATTTCTTTCTCCGAAACGACGGAAGTGAACCACTTCGACGAAGGCGGTAAAATAACCCAAACTACCACCGAAATCATCCCTTGCGGTCACTACACCTATTTAATAAAGGAGAACAAAATACAGATAGATAATCAGATATTCACCATTACGGACAACAACGGGACCCTCGTTCTGCAGAATGAGGACTGGAGCTTGTGCTCGTAGAAAAATAAACATATTATGGCTAAGAAACAAGATACAATCAGCATAGGTTTTGAAGAGAAAATATGGAAGGCTGCCGACATTTTGCGAGGCAGTCTCGATGCATCACAGTACAAGGCGTGGTGCTCGGACTCATCTTCCTGAAATACATCAGCGACCGCTTCGACCAGAAGTTCCAGGAGCTGCAGGGCGACGAATACGCCGACCCGGAAGATAAGGACGAATACACTGCCGAGAACATCTTCTACGTGCCTGCTGAGGCTCGATGGGGCAAGATTAGCGCTGCTGCCCACACACCGCAAATAGGCGTGGTGATAGATGAAGCGCTCATCGCTATTGAGCGTGAGAACGAAAGATTGAAGAGTGTTCTGCCCGGTAATTTTGCCCGTCCGGAACTGCCTAAAAACAAATTAGGTGAAGTCGTAGATCTCTTTACCAACATAGAAATGCATGATGCTGGCGAGGAGAAAGACCTCTTGGGTAGAGCCTATGAATATTGCTTGCAGAAGTTTGCCTCTCAGGAGGGAAAGAACGCTGGTGAGTTCTATACGCCTTCCTGCATTGTCCGCACACTGGTGGAGATTCTTGAGCCTTACGAGGGTAGAGTCTTTGACCTTGCTGCGGTTCGGGCGGTATGTTTGTGCAGAGTGCCAAGTTTATAGATCGTCACAAGGGGAACCTGCGTAAAATCAGTATCTACGGACAGGAATCGAACCCTGATACTTGGAAGATTGCACAAATGAACCTTGCCATCCATGGTTTGGAAGCGAATCTGGGTAGAGTATATGCAGACAGTTTCTTAGATGACCAGCACCCTACGCTGAAGGCAGATTACATTCTTGCCAATCCTCCTTTCAACCTCAGCGACTGGGGGCAAAGTGCGCTTCAGGAAGACGTGCGCTGGCAGTATGGCTTGCCGCCTGCTGGCAACGCCAACTTTGCGTGGATGCAGCACATGATTCACCATCTGGCTCCAAACGGAAAGATAGGTTTGGTGCTGGCGAATGGTGCGCTTTCGAGTCAGAGTGGCGGCGAGGGACAGATTCGCCAAGCCATCATCGAAGCCGACCTGGTAGAGGGAATCGTGGCTTTGCCTTCGCAGCTGTTCTACAGTACGGGCATTCCTGTAAGTCTTTGGTTTATCAGCCGCAACAAGGCACAGGCGGGCAAGACCGTGTTTATCGACGCTCGCAATCTGGGCACGATGGTTACTCGCAAGCTTCGTGAGCTGATGCCTGATACGGATATTAAGAAAATCTCCGACACCTTCCATGCCTTCCAGCAGGGAACTCTGGAGGATGAAAAGGGTTTCTGTGCCGTATGCACCACCGAGCAGATTGCTGCTCAGGACTTCATCCTGACTCCTGGAAGATACGTAGGAATCGCCGAAGACGAAGGCGACGGAGTGCCTTTCGAGGAGAAAATGACGAATCTCACCGGTGAGCTGAAGCAGCTGTTTGAGGAAAGCAAGAAGCAGGAAGAGGAGATTAGAGTGCAGTTGAAGAAAATTGGATGGGAGGTGTAAAGTATGGAGTGGAAAGAAGTTAAAATTGGTGATTTGGGGCAAATAATAACAGGCAAAACTCCCAAAACAGCAATAAGGGAAAACTGGGGTGGTAAAATCCCATTCCTTTCTCCTTCTGATGATATGTCAAACAAAACATCACCAGTAACAGCAAGAACTCTTACTGAATTAGGCGTTGCTGAAGTTGCTAAATGCCTTATTCTGCCAATTCCATCTGTGTAAGTTGTATTGGTTCGGATTTAGGTAAAGTAGTAAAGACTGATAGAGAATTAGTGACTAATCAGCAAATAAATACTATTGTTCCTCATTCAAATGTTGATTCAGACTTTGTATATTATTTGATGTGTATTGTAGGCAAAGAGTTGAATTATATTAGTAAAACATCAACTGCAGTACCTATTATAAATAAATCTACATTTTCTGATTGGAATATAGTTATTCCCGAAAAGGTAGACGACCAGCGCCGCATTGCCTCCATCCTTTCTTCTCTCGACCGGAAGATAGAGTTGAACAACAAGATCAATGCTGATTTGGAGGAGATGGCGCAGGCTATTTTCAAGAATTGGTTCGTTGACTTTGAGCCTTTCAAGGATGGTAAGTTCGTGGATAGTGAATTGGGAATGATTCCAGAAGGATGGGAAGTAGGAAGCTATTCTGAAATGATAGACAGTCTGATTTCCGGAGATTGGGGAAAAGAAAACCCTCAAGGAAACTATACGCATGAAGTAGCTTGTGTCAGAGGATGTGATTTCCAAGATATTAATAATGGTGTAAGAGGTAAAACTCCCCAGCGTTATATTTTGGAAAAGAATTATCAAGCCAAGCATCTTAAAGATAAAGATATTCTCGTGGAAATCTCGGGAGGTACTGCTACTGTATCTACAGGAAGAACAAGTCTCGTTACAGAGGAGCTGCTTAAGAAATACAAACATGATATTGTGTGTACGAATTTTTGCAAGGTATTACGTCCTTTGAGTCAATTCAGTTCTTATGTTTATTATTCATGGAAATACAAATATGATAATGACATTATGTTTGGCTACGAGAATGGAACTTCGGGTATAAAGAACTTTGCAATAAAAGATTTCATAGAAAAGGAATCTGTATTGATTCCTAAAGAGCAAGATATTGTGGAGTTTCAGAAGATAATTGATAATTTGCAGAAACAGAAGCAAATAAAGGGTACTGAGAATACAACCCTCTCAACTCTCCGTGACACTCTTCTCCCTCGCTTAATGTCAGGCGAGATAGAAGTCCCGGAATAAGAAGAGCTACGAAAGAAAATAACGAGAAAAAAAATATAAAATATTAACAATATGGCAGACGACAAGAAATTCACCGAAGACGCATACGAGCAGACGCTCATTGCCCTGTTCCGGGACGAACTGGGCTATGCGTACGAATGTGGCTACGACGTGGAGCGCGACTACAAGGAGCCTTTCTATCGTGCCGATTTGGTCGCCTCGATGCGACGGCTTAATCCTGAACTGCCAGCCGATGCAATGGATGAAGGAATCAAGCAAATCACCAATATCAGCATCGGTACTTTAGAACAGAACAACGAGCAGTTTACACTCTGGATGCAAAACGGTCTGGAGGTGGAATTCCTGGAAGATGGCGAAGAACGAACAGCCCTGATGAGGCTCATCGACTTCGACCATCCCGAAAGAAACCTCTTCAAGGTGGTGAACCAGTGGCGTGTGGAAGAGTATAAGAACAAGCGCTGCGACATGGTAGTGATGGTCAACGGATTGCCCCTCGTGGTGGTGGAGCTGAAAAGCGCCATTTCTGAAGATGCATCCATCGAAGATGCCTACAAGCAGATCAAGAACTATCAGCAGAGCATTCCAAGCCTCTTCAGCTACAACGCCTTCAACGTCATCAGCGACATGAGCGAAACTCGTGCCGGAACCATCACCGCCAAGCTAGAACGCTACATGGAATGGAAGACCATAGACGGCTCATACGAGTCAACCCTCTTTGCCGACTATCGCACCTTCTTCCTCGGCATGTTCCAGCAGCAGCGACTGCTCGACATTCTGCAGAACTTCATCTGCTTCGACAAGAACCAGGCAAATACGCCAAGATTCTTACCGCCTACCACCAATACTACGCCGTGGGCAAAGCCCTGCAGCGCACCCGTACAGCAGTGGAAGGCAACGGAAAAATCGGCGTGTTCTGGCACACGCAGGGTTCGGGCAAGAGCCTCTCCATGGTGTTCTACGCCCACCAGCTGGTGCAGCGACTGCCGGAAGTAACCATCGTGGTGGTAACCGACCGCAAGGACCTCGACAACCAGCTCTTCGGTCAGTTCTGCCGCTGCCAGGACTTCCTTCGTCAGGAACCTCAGAACGCCCAGAGCCGTGAAGACTTGGGCAATCTGCTGCGCAACCGCAAGAGTGGGGGAATCATCTTCACCACCATTCAGAAGTTTGAAGAAGGCGACTCGGCACTCTCCACCCGCCGCAACATCATCGTGATGACCGACGAGGCGCACCGCTCGCAATACGGCGAGGAGCACTGGGACAACAAGAGCCTGACGATGAAGAAGGGATTCAGCCAGAAGATGAGAGAAGCCCTGCCAGGTGCCTCATTTATCGGCTTCACCGGAACGCCTATCAGCGACCGCGACAGAGACACGGAGGAAGTGTTCGGCAACTACATCGACGTTTACGACATGAGTCAGGCGGTGGATGATGGAGCCACCCGTCCGGTCTATTACGAGAGCCGTGTGGTGAACCTGAACCTCGACGAAGACACGATGAAGCTGCTGAACGATGAGTTCGACAACCTGGCCGATGAGGGAGCCACCGAGGAGCAGATCAGGCAGGCAAAACAGGAGCACAGCCGGCTGGAAGTACTCCTGGGCGAAGACGCCACCATCGACACGCTGGTAAAGGACATCATCCAGCACTACGAGCAGAACCGTGCGCAGGAACTCACCGGCAAGGCAATGATCGTGGCGCTGACCCGAAGCATCGCCATCAAAATCTACCGCAAGATGCTGGAGCTTCGCCCCGGGTGGACGGAGAAGGTAAAGGTGGTGATGAGCGGTTCGAACCAGGACCCCGAAGACTGGCAGCCGATTATCGGCAACGAAGCTACAAGAAGGAACTGGCAAGAAAATTCAAGGACAACGACGATGAGATGAAAATCGCCATCGTAAGAGATATGTGGCTCACGGGCTTCGATGTTCCGTCGCTCGCCACCATGTACGTATATAAGCCGATGAGCGGTCATAACCTGATGCAGGCAATAGCCCGTGTAAACCGTGTGTTCCCGGGCAAGGAAGGCGGACTGATAGTGGATTACGTAGGCATTGCGCAGGCGCTGAAGAGTGCCATGCAGCAGTACACCAACCGTGACCGCCGCCGCTTTGGAGACCCCGACATCGCCAAGACCGCCCTGGTGAAATGGAAGGAAGAGATGGAAATCTGCCGAGACCAGCTTCATGGTTTCGACTATTCCGGCTTCTTCGAACAGGACAACTCGAAGCGGGCACTCGCCATTACGAGCGGAGCCAACTTCCTGAGTTCTCCAGCCATGGTTCAGCGCAAGAAGAATTTCATGGAGCACAGCAATCTGCTTCACAACGCCACCACGCTCTGCCGTTCGCTTCTGGATGAGCAGCAGAAGGCGGAGGTGTGCTACATGGATGCGCTGCGCGTGATGATGCTCAAACTCTCGCAGAAGGGCAAGATCAGCCGCCATGAAATCAACGAGCGCATCGGTGAGCTGCTCCGTCAGAGCGTGAAGACCGACGGAGTCATCAATCTCTTCGGCGACCGCCAGATAGAGTTCTCGCTCTTTGACGACGCCTTCATCCAGGAGGTGAAGAACATGAAGGAGCGCAACCTGGCGGTGGAACTGCTCACCAAACTGATGAAAGAGAAAATCAAGCAGCAGCAGAAGACCAACGTGGTTCAGAGCGACCTCTTCTCCGACATGCTCAGCCAGAGTCTCTCCAACTATCTGAAGGGCTTGCTCACCAACGAGGAAGTGATAGAGGAGCTGTTGAAGATGGCTCAGCAGATGAAGCAGGCAGAGGCAGAGGGCAACGACCTGGGACTTTCGCCCGAGGAGAAAGCATTCTATGATGCGCTCTCCACGCCCGAAGGAGTGCGGCAGGCTTACTCCGACGAGGAGTTTGTGGCGCTGACCCGGGAACTGACGGAGGTGTTGCACCGCAACCGCACCATCGACTGGAACCGGAAGGAATCAGCCAGGGCGAAGATGCGAGTGATGGTGAAGCGACTGCTCAAAAAGTATAAGTATCCACCAGAGGGTGCAGAAAAGGCGCTGGAAACCGTGATGCGCCAATGCGACCACTGGGCGGATGATGAAGAAAACGTAGTATAAACCCTTTAAAATTTGAAGTAAGAAACAGAAAGTAAACAAGAGAAAATAACATATAGATATTGACGCTGATTATCTGCACTTCTACAGTATTTAGAACCTGCAAAATTCAAAAACGACAAGAAGAAGGTGACAGCAAGGCGTCCACTCCTCTACGGCGTGGGCAGTACTTGTTTGTACCTTGTCGTAGGTTCTTGCAGGTACCTTAATACTGGTACTTACAGGGAACCCCACGCCGCTTATTTAAACAACATAACAAACAAACCTAGAAAAGTAATATGCAGACAGAGGAACAAGATGAGCAACTGACATTGCTGGAAGATAAAGCCGCCCGATTCAAATTCAGCTTTCGCCTTTTGGGCAAAGAAGAAGTGGAAACAAACAAAGAGGAAGTAATAACAGCCTGGAAACTAATCTTGCGTAATTATGTGAGAGATATTTTCGATTTACTGAATTTGTTGAAAGAAAATATTGCATGGTCTTTGCTGGATGATAAGAAAGAGCGATTCTATCAGGTTAAGATAGAATTGGAACCTATGCTTACCAACTATAAAGACTATGAAGGAGAAGAAATGCGCAAAATGATCAATGACATCATCCTCATGCTTGATGAGGGATTTCATGGTTTCAGGCAATCCTTCATCAGTGAAACCTATTACGAAGACCTGTTCCGGAAGGTACTGAAACGTTATCGTGAGGAAAATGAGGAGAGATTGGAGCTAATCTACATGCAGGACAGCCAGGATGAAGCGCTTATCTATCCTGATGCTACCCAGCTGAAGAATACCATTGTCGTAGAACGGGCTAATATTCTTTTCGCTTGCCGATTCGGACAGGTATTTCACAACAATGGCAGGAATATCAAACTGATTGTTGCTTATATTCTGGAACAGAAAGAACAGACCTACAACGATATTTACGATTTTCTCGATAAGTATCTTTCTTATCAGATTGCCAAGGAGCATAGCAGATTGAAGGTTGAAGCCGTATTCAAGAACATCGCATTCAAGGAGAATGTGGATGTAGACAAGCTGATGCTTAAACTTAAAGACTTAATCGAAGACAAAACGCTCAACGCCCAGAAACATTGGTTTATTGTTTATAAGGTTTTCTTTAACAAGAATTGGCTGAAGAAGTCAACTCAGCGTCTTTTCATTGACCAGATCAATTCTGCATTCAGTACCTTACTAAAATGTTCTACGGCCGATTTTCATGAGATAAATTCTTATTTCAAGCAAAATGACTATAATGAATGGACACTTGCTGATTGTGATGCGCCACAATGTTGTGACATTTACAGAGTGATTGCTGACAAGTTGGATGATGAATTTCAAGACGCCAAGTATGCTAAGCCGGGAACGGTGATAAATACAAAAAGAGTGGAAAAGTTCAGATAGTATCCCCCAATAGTATCCCCTAAAAATATAAACTATATCCCCCACATCCCCCAAACGGATTCGTGGAGGATTTTTTTTGCTTTTACGTTTGGAAATCATTATATCTTTGCAGCGTCGAAGAAACAAGACAACGCTGAAATGGTTTGGTGCTCTTGAAACCTCTTCGTACAATTATATAATATGTATACTCAGATTATGAGAGTGGTGCAGCAGGGTGAGACCTTCGCTGTGCAGAGTCAGAAAAGTGAGAACGGACAGATGATGAAATGCAACATCGTTCTCCAGGAGATGGGCGGTAAGTATGAGAACCAGTACGCTGCGGCAATGTTGGGCAATATGGCGCAATGTAAGTACGCTCCGGGCGAGCTGGTGGCTGTTACGCTCCGATTCACTACCCATGAGCACAATGGTCAGGTTTATCAGGATATCCTGGTTACGGACATTGAAAAAGTAAAAGGGTAAAAAAGTAAAAAGGCTTTTTTAAAGGTAAAAAGGTAAAAGGGTAAAAAGGTAAAAAGAACCTTAACCCCTTTCCGCCCCCGTTTCCCCGTTAAAGGCTAAAAGGAGGCAAAAAAGTAAAAAACTGAGTTGAAACTGAGGAGGATTTTCCATGGTAAAGCGCGCAACAATCCGGATGTTTCTTCTCCTAAAATTCAATTCAGATTATGGTTAAGAAAGTAAACAAGGTTCAGAACAATGCTCAGAACAATGTTCAGAACCAGCAGGTGAATAATAACGGCTGCCAGCATGTGCAGTTGGGTGGAATGGCTTACTATGATGCTAAGCAGTATTTCCTCTTCAGTCCCCAGGAATCGGGGGTGAATAAGGTTCCTCGATTCCGTTCGATGGGCGTGGCTCAGCAAATGCCAGACGGAACGTTTGATTTCGTGGCTCAGCACCGCCTCAGAACTCAGTCGGAACTGATTAAGAAACTGGCGCACGGTCGTGTGAGCAAGACCAAGGACGGTGCTATTCAGCTCACCTTGAAGGTGTTCTGCCATGAGGGAATCAACATCGCCCGAACGCTGGCTGTTGAGGCAGAAGAAGGGGCTGAGGCGGTATTGGATTACCAACTGAAACATTAGGATTTTTGTATTCAACTTAAAACGATAAGTAGAAACAGATAGATGAGTTGTTATTTAATTAAGGTGGAGAACGGGCACAAGGTTGCCCGCTCCATCACCTCGGAAGAGGAGTATAAGCAGCTGCGTGGAAGCAACGAGCAGAAGGCGAATCTGCGTCTGGCTCGTGCAGGAAACGATGCTGCGAAACGGAGACTGGTGCAGTTTAATTATTCCGGCCATTATCCGCAAGGGGTAGTGAAGGGAATGAAACTGCCAAGCGGTGCTTTCGGGTTTGATATGGATGAGCCGGAGGCTTTTGCCAAGCTGCCAAGCTACTGCTGAAGGAAC
>ENA-OQDW01000630-OQDW01000630.1-human-gut-metagenome-genome-assembly--contig:-NODE-630-length-14242-cov-1.523202_pt1 | contig 14242 bp, 22 predicted proteins | sample MGYA00242784_ERZ504613 | MGnify/ENA primary metagenome ERZ504613 (study PRJEB26092, sample SAMD00036330) | human gut metagenome | host: Homo sapiens | study: EMG produced TPA metagenomics assembly of... | reverse complement strand
CCTTGGCCGCGTCTGCGGGCTCACGCCCAGCAGCACGGCAGCGCTGATGGCGGCGGCCGCATTGCGCGCATTGTGCACGCCAGGAACCTTCAGGGCAACGCTCTGAGACACCGGCTCCCCCGCCGTCACCGCGGCCGGCAGATGCAGGGTGAGCTGTTCGACGCCGCTGCCTGCGGTCTCGCTTTCCGAAGCGATCCAGACATACGCGGCACCGCCCAAATCGGGCAGGGATTCACGCGCGGTAGTGCCGTAGGCAACGGTATGGGATTTCACGTCGGCGGGCATGGCCTCCAGCACGGCAAGTCCGTCGGAGTCGTCGATACTGATGATCACGTGACCGGTGGCCCGGCCGGCGTGGGCAACGAACGCGGCACGGTAGTGGCTTCGTCGCCGTAATGGTCGAGATGATCGGCTTCACAGTTGGTGATAATGGCGATGGTCGGATGGTATTTGGCGAAGCTGCCGTCCGATTCGTCGGCTTCGGCCACCAGAATATCGCCTTTGCCCGCGTGTCCGCCGTCCAGCGTGGTGCCGTCCGGGCCTTGGATAAAGCCGCCGATGGCGTAGCTTGGATCGCACCGGCGTTCACCAGAATGTGGGACAGCATGGAGCTGGTGGTGGTTTTGCCATGCGCTCCGGCCACGGTGACGGCTCGTTTGCCGTTCATGAGCAGAGCGAGGATGTCACTGCGATGCACAATGCGCTTGCCTGCCGCGTGCGCTGCGACGATTTCCGGATTGTCCGGTTTGATGGCGCTGGAGTAGACCACGGTCTCGGCCTGGGCGACATTTTCGGCTCGCTGCCCGAACTCAACGGTGATGCCCAGCGTTTCAAGTCGGTCGGTTTTGGCGCTGTGTGCGCGATCGGAGCCGTCCACCGCGACTCCTTCGGCGTGCAGCATTTCGGCCAGAACGCTCATACCGGCACCGCCGATACCGATGAAATGGGTGGCACCGAGATCCGCGGGGCGGGCCGCAGCATCGAATGAGGCATACGTAGGTCAAGCACTATGCTGATCTTGAGACAATTCAAAACTCCTTTAGGGATTCCAGCACCCTATATTATGACCGTATCTCGTGCTGCGGAACGGAATTGGTCAGTATCGCGCACGGAATGATATCTGAATACTACTTGGATGGTTCGGCTAATTGCAGAACGTGCCGGGCCATGATTTCGGCAGCGTTTCTGATGCCGTATTCCCATGCCTTGCGGCCGAATTCGGCAAGTCGTTCGTGATCGGCGAGCAGATCGGGCACATGCTCATGCACCACTGCGGGGTCAGGTCCTTGTCTGCGACCAGAAGGCCGCCGCCGGCGTTCACCACTGGCTCGGCGTGAAACGCTGCTCGCCGTTGCCGATGGCAGCGGCACGTAATGCCGGCAGGCCCAGTCGCAGCCAGCTCGGATACCGATCCGGCTCCGGCACGGCAAATCACCAAGTCGGCACAGGCAAAGGCCAGATCGATTCGTTCCAGATATTCGGCGGTATGGTAGTCACCTTGTCCGGCCGATTCGGGGCCGATGCCGGTAAGCACGTCCGCGCCGGCCGAGGCCGTGACCAGTTCGCGTACTTCGCTGATTTTGCCTCGCCCGGTCAAGTGGATGATTTGTGCGTGGGCCAACAGGTCTGCGGCGGAGGAGGCGATGGCGCGGTTCAGGCTTTGCGCTCCCAGCGATCCGCCAGTGACCAGCACCAGCGGACGGTTCGGATCGACGCCAAGCTGCGCGGCCGATTCACGGCGTACGGCGGCACGGTCGTCACCGATGCGTTTGGTCAGGGAGGCGATGGCCGGGCGCAACGGCAGACCGACGCGCTCGACGTCGGCTCCGGCACGCGGTTTGAGACCGGTGCCTCGTACACGGTACCGATGAAATCGGCCCAACGAGCGCCCAGTTTATTGGCCATGCCGGCACGCGCATTCTGCTCATGGATGGCAATCGGAATGCCCATCTTGTGTGCGGTGGCGTAGACGGGGGCGGAAGCATACCCGCCGAATCCGGCCACGACATCCGCATGCCGCGTTTCAAGAATGGAGCGCACCTTGGCGGTTTCTCGCTTCCATTTTGCCGGGAAGCGCAGCATGTACAGGTTAGGGCGACGCGGGAACGGCACTTTTTCGATGGTGTCGAGCTCGTAGCCGGCCTCCGGCACCAAATCCTTCTCCAAACCCACCGCAGTGCCGATGACGGTGACCTGTGCCGTGGGTTCGATGTCGCGAATCGCCCCGCGACCGCGAGCAGCGGATTGACATGTCCGGCGGTACCGCCGCCAGCAAGAACGATATGTGGTGTGCCTTGATTCATGATTACCGAGTCTACTTACGCGCTCTGACGCGACTGTTTTATCTGCGGTTGAGAGCGCATAAGTCCCACAACCAGTCCGGCCGCCGTCAAGCACATAACCATGGATGAGCCGCCTGCGGAGACGAACGGCATAGGCACGCCCAATACCGGGAACACACCCACGACCACGCCGATGTTGACCATGGCCTGGCCCACGATCCAAATGGTGACGCACATCAGCACCATGGCAACATAACGATCGGTGACCTGCAATGCGATGACGATCATGCACCAGGCGAGAATCGCGAAGAACAGCAATACGATGGCGCAACCGACGAATCCGGTCTCCTCGCCGATGATCGCGAAAATGAAATCGTTATGGGCGGCCGGCAGGTAATTCCATTTCTCCCGCGAATTGCCGATGCCCAATCCCAGAAAACCTCCGGAGGCGATGGCGTACTTGGCGTGAATGGACTGGTAGCATACGCTCTGCGCGTCAGCGGCCGAGCAATCGCCATATGTGGCCAGAATACGACGCAAGCGGTTCGGGCTGGAAACCGCCAATGCACCGACCATAACCACCGCGCCCAATACGCCGACTCCCATCCATTTGCCGGGGAACCCGACGATCAGAAAGGCCACGCCTCCGATGAAGACCAGAATCATGGCCGTGCCGAGGTCCCTGCCGCCCATCACCAGTGCCACGCCTATCGCATACAGCGCCAACGGCGCGGCATATGCTTTGATTCCCTTCTTGTGTACATCTTGCTGCAGGCATGCAACGACGAGGGAAGCCATATGCACATCGCGAACTTCATGAATTCGGCCGGCTGGATAGTGGTGAAGCCGAGGTCCAGCCAACCTCTGTTGCCGTAGACGTCGTGACCCAAAGGAGTAAAGGTCAGCGCCTGCAACAGGCAGGCACCCACCACAAAGAACACGCCGGTCCGTTTCCAGAACGTCACCGGCATCATCAATGCCACGAAGCCCAGCACCAAGCCGATCAGGCAAAACGCGCCCTGGTTCAGAAGCTGAAGGAACGGCGACTTGCCCAGTGCGGCCATGGTGACCGTGGAGCTGGAGAACACCATGATCAGGCCGAAGCATGTCAGCCCCACCACGGCCATGCGGAAGCCCGTGGTAGCACCATAGCGGGTTGAGCAAGCTTCGCCAACCCGTGTAGTCGGCGATTTCGAGTGAGGGCTTGTCAGGGGCTCTGTATGCCTTACGCTTATGGGTATCAGTGGAGGCCATGCACCTCGCTCCCACGTCTTGGCTGCGGCGGCGAATCGATTGCCTCGATCCGCATAGGACTTGAACTGGTCCATGGAGCGCAGGCCGGAGCCATAAGCACGATGTCGCCGGCGGCGGCATACGTGCCGCAGGCTTCGACGGCACGGTCCATGACGGTATCGTTGTCTTCGGGATCGATGATGGTCACCGGGATGTCCGGAGCTTGGCTGGCAAACGCTTCGATCATCGGCTGCTGGTCTTTGCCGATGATGACGGCCGCTTTGATGGTGTGTGCCTGGTCCTTGACCAGGTCCTCGAATCGACTGCCTTTGGCCAGACCTCCGGCGATCCAGATCACAGACTTGGCCGGGAAGCTGGACAGCGAGGCGCGTGCCGCATGGCCGTTGGTGGCTTTGGAATCGTCCACAAAACGAACAGAGCCGCCCTCGACTGCGGCCTCAGCCACGGTTTCGATGCGATGGCCGCCCGGCTTGAACGAGGTAAGCGCCTTCAACGCGGTATCGCGATCAGCGCCAAGTCCCAGCACCAACGCCAATGCCGTCAATGCATCGGCCACCAGATGCGGTACAGTGAGCCGTCCGGCTCTGCCAGATGCGTGAAATCGGTGATGGCGGCCAGTCTGACCGACTCTCCTACTGCGCCGCCGGCACGCCGCTCCTGTCCACGATCCAGCCATCTTCAATGCCGATCTGGCCGGCTTGAGGGGCCTCGAGCGTGAATCCCACCTTGCGGCATCCTTCGGCAGTCTGAGCCTCGGCCGCCAGTTCGCTGACTTTGGCGTCCTGCGCATTGTAGACGATGGCGCGTTTGGCGTTGTGGAACACCTTGGATTTGTCGGCGGCGTAATTCTCGCGCCCGCCATGCCAGTCGAGGTGATCGTCGGCGATATTGGTGATCGCCGCGCAGTCAAGTGCCAGCGAATCGGTGAAGTGCAATTGGAAGGAGCTCAGTTCCACGCACAGTACGTCGTGCTGCGGATTGGTGGCGCAACGAGACAGGCTCATGCTCATGTCTCCGGAGGCGATATTGCCGGCGGTCGGCGCGTCGAGTCCGCAGGCGGTGAGCATTTCCGAGGTCATCTCGGTGGTGGAGGTTTTGCCGTTGGTGCCGGTGATGCCGATCCCATGGAGCCGGAGTACCGGTGCGCTCGTTATTCACACGCAGCTGCCATGCGAATTCCACCTCGCTCATCACAGGGATGCCACGGCGTTGGGCTTCCAGCACGAACGGGGTGCGGGGGTTGAACACCGGGGACGACATGACGTAGTCACGTGGTCCCAGTCCACGTCATCAAAGGAGTGGAGATCGGCCTCGGGCTTCCTCTCGTCGACGCCAATCACGTGGGTGCCGCGTTCCCTCAATACCTCCGCCAACGAGGTGCCGGACACCCCCAGTCCGGCGATCACCACTGTCTTATCCGCTACTTGCATTGTTCCTCCTGATATAGGAATTCCGTGGGTGAGCATAATCCACCCAGATTTCCGCTAGCTGAACAGCAGGCCGGAGCGGGTGACCCAGTCGCCGTAGAAAATCGTCAGGGCGAGCAGCACGAAGATGAGTTCGATCATCCAGAACCGCACCACCACCTTGGTTTCGGTCCAACCCTCCAGTTCGAAATGATGGTGAATCGGCGCCATTTTGAATACACGTTTGTGGGTCATCTTGAAGTACCCGACCTGGATGACGTCGCTCATGCTTCCATGACGTACAGTCCGCCCAGAACCACCGCCAGGAATTCGGTGTGCGTGGCGATGGACAGGGCTGCGAACAGACCACCCAAGGCCAGGGAACCGGTATCACCCATGAAAATCGATGCGGGGTTCGAGTTGTACCACAGGAAGCCGAAGCAGGCGACGGCCGCGCATACGGCGATGACGGTCAGATCGAGAGGATCGGACACGGCATAGGAATATCCGCCATGCTGCCGCCCTTGATGTGGTAGCTTTCCCAGAATGCGATGATGCCAAAACCAGTGAAGGCGATCATCGACGAACCTGCCGCCAGACCGTCAAGTCCATCCGTCAGATTCACTGCGTTGGTCCATGCGTCATCAGGAAGTTCACCCAGATGACGAACAGGATGATGGCTACGGCACGGCCGGCGAAGTCGAAGTTGAAGAACGGCTGTTCGATGAAGCTGATGCTGCCTGCGCACTGGGGAATCCCGATTTGGTGGGAATCAGCAGCGCAAGTACCGCGTAGATGGTGGCGAAGATGAACTGGCCGATGAACTTGCCGCCCACCGATAGGCCTTCGTTCTGCTTCTTACGCACCTTGGCGAAGTCGTCGATAAAGCCCAGCAGACCCATCGACAGCATGGCGAACAGTACGAGCGCCGCGGACCAGGAGGGCACGTCGCCCGAACGCAGGTATCGGTACAGTGCGGAGGATGCCCAACCGAGCAGAATCGCGAAGTTGATGACCACGCCGCCCAACGTGGGGGTGCCGCGCTTGACCAGATGCGACTGCGGCCCATCCTGGCGGATGTACTGGCCATAGTGCAGCTTGTGGACCAGCCGAATCAGCAGCGGGGTGCCGACTAAGGTGACGATGAGCGACACCAGCATTCCAATGATCAGAGCAATCACGTGCAGCTTCTCTTTCTTGTCGGTTTCTTGGGGTGGTTATCAGGTCAGTTCTTTGCCCAGCGTTCAGCCAAAGCGCTCAGGCCTGACGCGTGCGATCCCTTGAGCAGCACCACAGCGTCGGGATGGTTGCGAGCCAAGTCGATGACCAGCTGTTCGGCCGCATCGATGTCGTGTACGCAATCCACCGACGCGGATTGGCTCTGACGGGCACCGTCCGCCAGAGCCTGTGCCAGTGCATCGAGATGTTGGTCTTGGGCGGAACCGACCGCGATGATCGCGTCGATGCCCAATTCGTCCGCATACGTGCCGATCGAGGTGTGCAATGCCGTTTCATCGGCGCCGAGTTCCAGCATGGCACCCAGCAGCGCCACGCGGAACGGCTCCTTGCCGTCATTTGAGTTCCAGGCCTTCAACCCGTTCAGGCCGGCTTTCATGGAGTCGGGATTGGCGTTGAAGGAATCATCGATCAGCGTGAAGGAAGTCCCCTCGCGATTCACCGTGGACAATGCCATGCGATGAGCTGATGGTGTGCTGCGAGGCCAGAATCCGTGCCACCGTTTCGGGTGCCATACCGTAACGCATCGCCACGGTTGCGGCGGCCAACGCGTTCATCACATTGTGACGTCCAGGAATGCCCAGATGCACCGGCGTATGGTTGCCGTCCGCATCGACCAACGTGAATTCAGCATGATCGGACCGGTCGGCAGTGACATCAATGGCCCGCACCTCGGGCTCCTGCGACGATCCCAAGCCGAACCACAGCACGTCGCCGTTGGCCAGGCCGGCCATGGGAACACGTGTTCGTCATCGGCGTTCAGTACCGCGGTGCCTCCGGGAAGCAATCCCTGCACGATTTCGCTTTTCGCCTGTACGATGCGTTCGCGGGAGCCGAATTCTCCAAGGTGAGCGACGCCGACCTTCAATACGATTGCCGTGTTCGGCGGTGCGATACGGGTCAGTCGCGCGATTTCGCCGATATGGCTGGCACCCATCTCAGCCACGAAGAACCGGGTGTGCTCATCGACCCGCAACGCAGTGAGCGGCAGGCCGATCTCATTGTTGAACGATCCCACCGGAGCCACGGTCGGACCTACGGTGGCAAGCAGGGAGGAGAGCAGATCCTTGGTGGTGGTCTTGCCCACCGAACCGGTCAATCCGATGATGTCGAAGTCGCCGTCCAGCTCGCGGCGGCGAACGATGTTGTATCGGGCGAGTTCGCCAAGGGCGTCGACCGTGTCTTTCACTACGATCTGCGGAAGGCCATCGGACTTCACCTCATGGTCGACGATGGCCACCGTGCTCCCTGTCCAGCGGTTTTCGCCACAAAGTCATGCCCATCGACACGCTCGCCTCGGATGGCCACAAACACCGATCCGGGGCCGGCCTGCCGCGAGTCGCTGACCGTATTGGTGGCTCGAGACTCGGAACCGGCGTCTCCGATCAATCGACCATCGACGGCCTTGGCGATCTCCTCCACGCTCATCGGAACCATGGTGTTTCAAACTCCTTTACGATTACGCTTCGTCCCGTATCCACGGACTTAATTGAGATTATTGGCCACATGCAGGGCACTGCGTATGTTGTTTTTCCTCACGCCGGCGGCCAGCACCATGCGATGGCCAAGGACATGTGCCCGAGTCGGACGCGGTCATACATTGCCGGTGAATCCGCAGCCATTTCATCCGATTCGGGTGTCGACGAGGTCATGGACATGTCATGTTCCGCAACGAATGCGTAGCGTGTCTTCAATTCGTTCAAGCTTGCGCTTGCGTTGACATCCTCCGTGCCCAGTACATCCACGTTCACCGATTCCAACGCATGCTCGGCCAACGTGCGGTCATCCATGGCGATGATCACGGCCGCCACACCGTCTTCGGCGCACACGGACAGCGCGCGCTGCATATCGAGGATGCCCAGAGGATAGTTCAGGTTCATGGTACGTGTCATCGACGTGGACCCGGATGCGGTGATTACCGCCACCGGATTGCCCAGCATGTGCAGGAATTCGGAGAGCTGGGACACGCCTGCGTCGACGGCCTGCTCATCCGCACCGGTCACCGCGAACACCGCCATGGCATTGGACGGTCCGCCGGCCAGACCGCTGGCCAGATCGCCGAGTACGCGATCGTCGAAATCGCCGTAGAGCAACGGTATATCGGCATTGGCGATCTGCCCTTTGGACGCGCGTGGCAGCAACGCCGCATAGGCACCGGCCTGTGCGGCATGCAGTACATCGGGTTCCTGCTCATGCGTGCAGATGAACAGCGAGCCGGGAATCACGGTGTCCACGGCATCGCTGAGTGAGGTAATGGTGACATTGGTGGCGAAGGTGGATCGACTTCAAAACCGTACCGTTCGACCAGCATTCCCAGGGTCACCCGCTGGGCGATGGATTCGCTCACTGCACTCATGGGCTATCGCCTTTCTCCCCTGATCCTTACCATGTGACTGGAATAGCATTTTTGCGTGGACTGGAGACAGGCACCTCGTATTTCTGCATAAGGAACTCACAAATCTGTGCGGAAACAGGGCCGGCCGTCAGACCGCCGAACACACCATTCGGATCCTTCATCACCACGGTGACCGCATAGCGCGGGTTGTCCGCGGGAATCACCACGGAATAATCGGAGATAATGGACGAGAGCGTGCCATCCGAGCCCTGCACCTCTGCGGTACTGGACTTGGCGGCCATGCGGTAACCATCGACCTTGACGAACTTGTTGTAGCCTTCCGCCACTGATTCCATCGCATTCATCATGTCCGATGCGACCTTTTCATCCACCACGCGGGTGGCTTCGCCCTTCTTGGTCTCAGTGGTCTTGCCATTGGCATCGGTGGTTGATTTGATGATCGACTGCTGCTGCTTGACACCCTTGTTCGCGATGGTGGCCACCACGTTGTTGAGCTGCAGGGCGTTGACGGCGTAGCCTGACCAAACAGGATGGTGTTGCGCGTACGCAGATCCCACGCCGAAGTTGGTGAGCAGACCGCTCGATTCACCGGGCAGGTTCAGTCCGGTCGGTTGTCCGATGCCGAATTTGGTCAGGTACTCGTAGCGTTGCTCATCCGGATAGTTCTCCCCGGCCATAATCATGCCGACGTTCGATGAGTTCTGCAGAATGCCGGCGAGCGTCCAGCGCTCAGTGCCATGGTCGAATGAGTCCTTGTAGGTCTGGCCCTCCTGTGTGATGTGGTCCGGGACCGGCAATTGATCGCTCATCTTATGCAGTCCCATCTGCAGATAGCCGGACATGGAGATGACCTTGCCCACCGAACCTGGCTCGAAGGTTTCGGACACGGCCCGAGACGGCTCATCTTCGCCGCATCGGTACCAGCCTGTACTTCATCGCTATCGGCCAGTGCGAGAATCTCCCCGCTCTGGACATCCTGCACCACGGCGATCGCCCACGCTGCACCATACTTGGATTCGGCCTCCTTCAAGACCTTTTTGACGTACCATTGCACATCACGGTCAATGGTCAGGGTGACATCGTCGCCATTTTTGGCCGCCACCGATTCGGTCATGGTGCCGGGAATCTCTTCGCCGCCATTACCACGCTGGTAGGTTTCATGGCCATCGGTTCCGGTAAGCGTCTTGTTCTCGACCTGCTCGATGCCGGCGACGCCATCGCCGTTGTCGTTCACGCCGCCAAGCAGCGCGCCCATGAGATCGCCATCCGCATACAGTCGTTCACTGCTCAGCTCACCCCAGACAATACCGCCCAGGTGCAACGACTCGATGCTGCGCTTGACCTGCGGAGTCACATCTTTCTTCAGAATCACATACTGCCCGGTACCGGACAGATCAGCGCCCAGTTCCATGGCGTTCATATCCAGGACTTTGGCCAGCAGCCGGCCCACGGCCGCCGCTCCGGTAGCGCCCACGGGTTTGCCGTCAATTTCGTGGCAGTAATCACGGGTGTTGTCATTGCAAGTAATCGGCTCGAACTCCTGTGCAGCCTCCGGATTGGCGACGATAGTATAACGCTCCACGCTTTGAGCGAGCACGGAGCCGTTGGCGTCGAGGATACGCCCACGCTTGGCGCTCAACGTCACGGTCAGGGTGCGGTTAGCCGTGGCCGCTTGTGCGGTTTGACGGCGCCGATGAGCTGGGTGGAGGCCAGCTGAATCACGCATGCCGACGCCACCAACGCCAATGCGGCGCCGATGGCGATGCATTTGAACGCGAAGGTCTTGACCTTGGCGAACTCTACGATGCGACGAATGGTGTTCACTGGGTTCCGCCTTTGTTGGACTGGTATCCGCTTAAGTCGATGGACACTGATCCCTGCTGCGGGACCATGCCCATGTCGCTGGCCTTGTCGGGCAGGTTCGCGACCAATTGATCGAGTTTGGCCTGATCGTCTTCGATATCTTGGGTAAGTCTGTTGATGTTGGTTTCGATCTGTGCCGCCTCAAACGAGTTCTGCACCATCTGGGTACGCAGCATCAGCGCGCCGAACAAGGTGCCGACGAGGAAGATCACTGCGATGGCCACGTGCACCAGCGGTGCGCTTCTTGTTCTGGTCCATTCGATGACCCGTCCGACGACATTGCCCTGCTCGTTTCCACGCGGGTTGGAGACCACCCGCAGCTCAGGTCGGGAGGAGGACTGATGCTTGGTGTGCGGTCGGTTCGAGGCTGGAGCCGCGTTCGATCGAATGCTACGTGCAGTTGCCATATGCTGTTATCCCCTCCTTGTACGAATTCGTGCCGTGTTTTTGGCTCTGCCCGGAGACGCGGAGCCTTGTATCTTGACGTCATTCAGGCCCTGCGCGGTTTGCGTAAAGCGTTTCCTCCATCGTGACGGAATCTCACGGCTGACTTCCACCGCCCGCAACCGCACCGAAGCCGATCTCGGGTTGGCTGCGATTTCATGTTCGTCGGCCTTGATGGCACCTCGCGTGAGATCCGTGAAAAACGGTTGGGCATCCGGCGGTATGACAGGCAGGCCAGCCGGAACATCCACTCGCAGCCTTGTGCCATGAACGATTTGACGGTTTTGTCTTCGAGCGAATGATAGGACTCCACCACCAGTCGTCCCCCGACATGCAGTCGGTTCGCGCCTGCGGCAATGTGGAGGCGAGCTTGTCCAATTCGCCGTTGACTTCAATGCGCAACGCCTGGAAGACGCGTTTGGCGGGATTGCCCGCCGGGCGGTGGGCTTGCGGCACCACTTCATCGACCAGACGGTTGAGCTGTGCGGTGGTGGTAAACGGCTCCTTGTCTCGACGCGCCACGATGGCGCGGGCGATCTGACGCGAGAAACGCTCTTCACCGTATTCCTTGAATATGCGGACCAGTTCCGCCGCATCATAGGTGGCAAGAATCCGTTCGGCCGTCAACGGCTGGCTGACGTCCATGCGCATATCCAGCGGCGCATCATGCGAATAGGAGAAGCCACGATCGGTTTCGTCGATCTGCAGGCTGGATAATCCCAGATCCATGAATACGGCGTCCACGCGTTCGATGTCTTGGTCCGCCAACACCTGATCGAGCTGATCGAAGGCGGCATGCACCGGAATGAATCGATCGGCGAGCCCCTCCCGTTCCATACGTTCGGTGGCCAGCCCCAGCGCTTCACTGTCACGGTCAATGCCGATGAGCCGAGCCTGAGGCGCGGCCTTGAGGAAGGCGATGGAATGGCCGGCAAGGCCCAGGGTGCAATCCACTGCGATGGCGTTCTCATGTTCCAGGGCAGGTGCCATCAGGTTCACGCAATCGTCAAGCAATACCGGCAGATGAATATTCGCCACATCAACCATCAGAATTCCACCTCCGGCAACACATCGTCAGCAATATCGGAATATCCCTCTTCCTTCTCGGCGAGGTAGGACTCCCACGTGTCCTTATTCCACAGTTCGGCACGGGTGCCAACGCCGATCACCACGACGTCGGAACCCAGATTGGCGTAATCGCGCAGCATCTGCGGCACCAGCACGCGGCCCTGCTTGTCCGGCTGCTGGTCGACGGCACCGGAAAGGAACACACGCAGGTATTCGCGGGCGGCTTTGTTTCCCACCGACACACGCTGAATCTGCGAGGCGATACGTCGAAATTCGTCGAACGGCAGCAGGTACACGCACCGTTCCTGGCCTCGGGCCATGACCAGGCCCTGCCCCAGCTGGGAGCGGAATTTGGCCGGAAGCGCCATACGGCCCTTGGCATCGATCTTCGGCGTATATGTTCCGAGAAGCAATGGCGGCAGACCAGCCATGAGATCGGCCATAGTGGTGGAGCCTTGTGCGTTGGCATCAGCGTCGCGAATCGTCTGATCGGCAACCATGGCTCCACCTCCTTCATCGTTACGTGGGATACACTTCGGCCAACTGGCTCACCACTCTACCCCACGATTCCCCATTTCTCCCCACTCATGCACGATTTGCTCACCCTTTTAGGGCAATTACCGATGGATTGCGCGTGTCGGCCACGACTGTCGCACGAATGGACGCTCCGCACATTCAATCCACGTCGCGCACCCCACCGACCGAGCAGCATGGTGAATTCACGCTGAATTCACCTATTCCGGGTTGTCCGCATCACTGACGTAGGGGGTGTGCGGTAAATTTGAATGCCTTAAGTTTTTCTGCCCCACGGAAATGGAACGAAGAGAACAGCATGTCGAGTTACGCCTCCCAGCTGCATGAAGAGCAGCAGGCCGTCGATCGCGCCTATGGACGATTGGATGATCTGCGAGCCGAAATGTGGCAACGCCTGGACACCGTACGCGCCGCCGGCTCCCACGGATCCCCCACGCAACGCAGCGAACGAGACTCCTTTGCCACAATGTACGAAAACCGCCTCACGCAATTGCGCAGCGTTGAGGATCGGCTGGTGTTTGGCCGCCTCGATGCCAAGAACGGCGACCGTCATTACATCGGCCGCATCGGCCTGTCGAGCCCGGACCATGAGCCGATTCTGACCGACTGGCGTGCCGAAGCCGCACGTCCTTTCTATGAGGCGACCCCTTCCAATCACGGCGACATCGTGATGCGCAGGCATATCACCTTGAGTTTCCGCGAAGTCGTGGGCGTTGAGGATGAGGTGCTTGACGTGCATTCAGACCAGGTCGGCCAGGCGTCTTCCGCCGGCACATTGACCGGCGAGGGTGCGCTGCTGGCTTCGTTGAGCTCACGCCGCACCGGCAAGATGACCGATATCGTGGCCACCATTCAGCCGAGCAGGACCGCATCATCCGCTCCGACATGAATCGCGCCGTGGTGGTGCAGGGCGGCCCCGGCACCGGCAAGACCACCATCGCCCGCATCCTGGCCAAGTACCTGAAAGCCATCGGCGCTTTGCGGGGCGGCCAGCTGGTGGAGGTGGGTCGTGCCGACCTGGTGGGCCGGTATGTGGGCCACACCGCCCCCCTGACCAATCAGGTCATCAACAGCGCTTTGGGCGGCGTACTCTTCATTGATGAAGCGTACAGCCTTTACCGGGGCGGCGAGGACAGCTTCGGCCTGGAAGCATCGACACCCTGGTCAAGGGCATCGAGGACCACCGCAACGACCTGGTGGTGATCCTGGCAGGCTACACCCATGAGATGCAGACCTTCCTGCCGCCAACTCCGGTCTGGCCAGCCGCTTCCCCAACCAGATCGAGTTCCCCGACTACACCGCCGATGAACTGTGGGCCATCCTGGGCAGTCTGGCCGCCTCCAAGGCTACCGCCTGGACGAAGGCTGTGCCATGCCCCTCAAGACCTGGTTTGCCCGCCGTCAGGCGGAGGATGCCGCCAAGGCAGGCAACGGCCGCATGGCCCGCAACGCTTTGGAGCGGGCTATCCTGAACCAGTCCCGCCGCCTGGTGGCGGACCCCGGCGCACCTTTGGACCTGCTGCTGCCCGGGGACTTTGACCTGGACGAATAAAATGACAGCGGACCCCGCCGCAAGCCGCACAGGCTTGCCGACGGGGTCCGTTTTTCATTGTTCCGACAGTTTTTACTCGGCGTTTTCCTCTTTGCGGGGGCCGGTGACCATAAACCGGGCCAGCTGCACAAAGCCCACGCCCAGAGAAGCCATGGCCACCACCTGGGCCAGGCGCTGGATGGCGGGCATCATCTCGCCCACCAGCAGAGCCAGCACAAACAGGCCGGCGGCATACCGTCAAACCGGAT
>ENA-OQDW01000629-OQDW01000629.1-human-gut-metagenome-genome-assembly--contig:-NODE-629-length-14255-cov-2.073967_pt1 | contig 14255 bp, 14 predicted proteins | sample MGYA00242784_ERZ504613 | MGnify/ENA primary metagenome ERZ504613 (study PRJEB26092, sample SAMD00036330) | human gut metagenome | host: Homo sapiens | study: EMG produced TPA metagenomics assembly of... | reverse complement strand
CGAAAGTACACAGAATTCGACTTCTAATTGCAGAGACGGTTATGAGAACAGCTACGAGAACAACGCGGGAAGCGGTTCCAACAGCGCAAAGAATAAGTCGACCAACAAGTCAACCAACAAGACATCCAACGTGTCCGGTTCCAACAAGACCTCTGACAAGTATCAGCAGTAGACTGGCACAGGCAGAGAAAAAGCGCATAGGATAGAATAAGATTGACAGAAACAGATTACAGAGAACCTCTTTGTAATCTGTTTTTGCGATTACAGGAGCATATGGCGGAAAAGGAGGATACGCGGGCATGACGTTTTATACGATACATCCAAGGGAATTGGAAGATATTATGAGAAGAAAGCACGGAATTCTGATTGATGTGCGGGAGGCGGATTCTTATCGGGAATACCATTATCCGAACGCCAGAAATCTTCCGTATGAAAAGATCGATCAGTGGATGCACCGTCTGCCGAAGAACAGACCGCTGGTGCTCTACTGCGATTATGGAAGCACCAGCCTTCTGGCGGCGAGAAAGCTCGGCCGGGAAGGGTATGAGGTATATACCGTGGTTGGCGGCATTGAGGCAATGCGAACAAGTGATTGACAGGGAAAATTAGAATGGATAATATATTATTAGGAAATTAGACATATGATACAGAGGAGAATACATGAAGACATATGAACTGGTGGTTCCATGTCATTTTGGACTGGAAGCGGTACTTAAGAGAGAAATCTATGATCTGGGATATGAGATCAGCCGGGTGGAGGATGGCAGAGTCTCATTTCAGGGGGATGCGGAAGCTGTCTGCCGTGCCAATATCTTTCTGCGCACGGCAGAACGCGTGCTGATTGAAGTGGGCAGATTCCGCGCAACGACTTTTGAGGAATTATTTCAGGGAATCAAGGCGCTTCCGTGGGAGGACTATATCCCTGTGAACGGAAAGTTCTGGGTAAAAAAGGCATCTTCCATCAAGAGCAAGCTGTTTTCTCCGTCTGATATTCAGTCGATCGCGAAGAAGGCGATGGTGGAGCGCATGAAGCAGCACTATGATGTGGAATGGTTCGCGGAGGACGGGGCGCCGTATCCGGTGCGCATCTTTCTGCTGAAGGACGAGGTTATGGTGACGCTGGATACGTCCGGGGACTCCCTGCATAAGCGCGGATACCGCACCCTGACGAGCAAGGCACCTCTGACCGAGACGCTGGCAGCTTCCCTGCTGCTGTTGACGCCGTGGAGACCGGACCGGATTCTGGTGGATCCGTTCTGCGGCAGCGGTACGTTCCCGATAGAGGCGGCGATGATTGCTGCCGGTATTGCGCCCGGAATGAACCGTGAGTTCACGGCGGAGCAATGGACGAACCTGATTGACCGCAAGCTGTGGTACGAGTGCGTAAAGGAAGCCGAGGAGATGATCCACACGGATGTGAAGGTCGACATACAGGGCTATGATATTGACGGGGACGTCATAAAGGCAGCCAGGGAGAATGCAAAACGCGCCGGCGTGGATCACCTGATTCATTTTCAGCAGCGCCCGGTAGCGGAACTCCACCACCCGAAGAAATACGGCTTTATCGTGACAAATCCGCCGTACGGTGAGCGCTCGAGGATAAGTCGGATCTGCCGAAGCTGTATGGGGAGATCGGGGACGCATTCCGGGGACTCGATTCCTGGTCGATGTATCTGATTACGAGTTATGATGAAGCGGAGCGCTATATCGGCAGAAAAGCGGACAAGAACCGCAAGATCTACAATGGAATGCTTCGCACCTATTTTTACCAGTTTATGGGGCCGAAGCCACCAAGGCGGAGCGTAAGGGATACCGCCGGAGGGATGAATGAAATATTCAAAGAGATATATCGTGTTTGGCGTGCTGGTAGCCGCCATGCTGATTTTTAAATTAGAACCGGGGACCTCGGGGAGCGGAACAGTAGAAAATTTCCGCGGAGCCAATCTGCAGGCGGCAACCTGGAACCCGTTGATCGCATCCAGCGTAAATGATAATCTGTTGTCGCTGGTGATCGATAACAAGGAATACACCAACGAGAACCATACGTTTTATATGGATGACCAGCTGAATATCATGGTTCCGGTGAACATTCTGCGTGACGCACTCAGCTGCAGCGCGCATGTGTATGACGGGAAGCGGCTTCTTGTGGAAAAGCATGCGAATGAGGTGGAGTTTTCACTGGGCGCCTCGGAGGCGAAGGTCAACGGAACCCGTGAGGCGATCGTGTCGCCGTTTATCTGCAAGGACGATACCTACTATGTAAGCCTGAATGATCTGGCGAATTATCTGGATTATTCCTATTCCTGGGATATACAGGAGAATCAGGCATCGGCGATGGATACGTCGGACAGTGCGACAATCATACCGACCCGCTATGATCTGAGGGAGAAGGGACGGGCGGCAGCAGTGCGCAATCAGGGAACTTTCGGCACCTGCTGGGCGTTTGCCGCGCTGGGGGCACTGGAGTCGTCGCTGCTGCCGGAAGAGAAACTGCAGTTTTCGGTCGACCATATGACGATGAACAACGGATTTACACTGACGCAGGATGACGGTGGGGAATATACCATGGGAATGGCTTATCTGGCGGCATGGGAAGGACCTGTATACGAAGCGGATGACCCTTACGGGGACAATAAAACGAATCCGGATCTTACAGCGGTCAGGCATGTGCAGGAAATGCAGATCATCGACGGAAAAGATTATGAGAAGATCAAGGAGTCGGTCTTTTTATACGGCGGAGTGCAGACATCGATCTATAACGGGCTGCGCAGCTCGCAGTCAAAGTCTCCGTATTACAATCAGAAGACAAATTCCTACTGCTATATCGGTACGGAGAAGCCGAATCACGACGTTGTGATTATCGGCTGGGACGACAGTTATTCCAAGGAGAATTTTAATGTGGATCTCGAGGGAGACGGCGCATTTATCTGCCAGAACAGCTGGAGATACGTTCGGCGAGGACGGGGTGTTTTACATATCGTATTATGATACGAATATAGGCACCCACAACGTTGTGTATACAAAGATCGAAGAGCCGGGCAACTATGACCATATCTATCAGAGCGATCTGTGCGGCTGGGTCGGACAGCTTGGATACAATAAGGACAGCGCCTACGGCGCTAATGTCTACACGACGTCACAGGAAGAAGAACTGGTGGCGGCAGGTTTTTATGCGACAGGAAAAGACTCCCAGTACGAGTTGTATGTTGTACGGAATTTTGAAAATGCAGATTCGCTGACACAGCGGATTCCGGTGGCGTCCGGCAAGCTCTCCAACGCGGGCTATTATACGGTTGATTTTAACCAGGCAATTTCACTGGATGCGGGGGAGCGTTATGCGATTGTGCTTCACATGATCACGCCGGGGTCGGTGCATCCGATGGCAATCGAATACGCTGCCGACGAGGCGACCGCGGATGTGATTCTGGACGATGGCGAGAGTTATATCAGTACCAACGGCGCCAGATGGGACAGCGTGGATACGGTGGAGGAATGTAATCTCTGTATTAAAGCATTCAGTAAGAATCGATAAAGGAATATACGGTTATGGAAGAAAAAGCATTGAGACTGTCGGCTGTCTTTCTCATGATTTTGACAGCGGTATCTTTTGTGCTTCTGCCGAAGCTTCCGGCGCTTCACACGTGGGAGGTGGAGGCGAGAGAGGAACGCATTGCCGAGGAGGAGTTCGCCCAGAGTCAGGTCACGATGCAGAACTTAAAGATCAAAGAGCAGAATGAAGCGGCGGGGGCGAAGGGAGAACTGAGTATCCGCCTGCCGGAGGGCGTGACCGGGGATCAGATTGCTGTCAGCAACGATTATGTGACCCAGACCATCCGGGTGGAAATCCCGCAGGCGGACCGCACTTATTTTGACAGCTACCCGGTTCTGGGGAACAGCGACTATATTGACGGTCTCTCCTACACCAGGCAGGGGGAGACGGGCGTGATAGAGGTCACGACCAACAAGGTATATGAACTGCAGACGGAATATGACACGCAGAATTTTTATTTTAATTTTTTGACACCTCATGAAGTCTATGATAAAGTAGTCGTAATCGATGCGGGGCACGGAGGAAGAGCCGTCGGTGCGAACAAGCAGGGAATCAATGAGAAGGACATTGACCTGGCGATCGTGCTGAAGCTGAAAGAGATTTTTGACAACAGCGATCAGAACATCGGCGTGTATTACACCAGGACGGATGACAGCAATCCGACGTTCGACCAGAGAGTGCAGCTTGCCAACAAGTCGGACGCGGATCTTTTCATCAGTATACATAATAACTCGACGAGAAGCGGACGCATGTCGGGTACCAGCGGTACACAGGTGATGTACGACGAGACGTCGGAGGCGAGCCGTCAGTTCGCGCAGATCTGTCTGGAGGAAGTTACAGGCAGGATCGGGAGCCGTGACAAAGGACTGGTGGAGGGCGACAGTATTTATATCATTAGAACCAGTGAGGTGCCGGTTGCGCTGATTGAAGTCGGATTTATGACGAACAAAGATGAACTGGAAAAACTGAATTCCGATGCATATCAGAGGGAGACGGCGGAGGGTGTCTATCAGGCAGTGCTTCGCGCATTTGAAGAAGGATACTAAAAAGAGGACAAAGCCATGAGAATAATTTTTGCCACCGGCAATGCCGGAAAAATGAGAGAAATCCGCGAGATTATGGCGGATATGGATATGGAGATCTGTTCCATGAAGGAAGCAGGCATTTCCCTGGATATTGAGGAGAACGGCACGACGTTCGAGGAGAATGCGCAGATCAAGGCGAAGGCAGTAGCTGCCTGTACGAAGGATATTGTGCTGGCCGATGATTCCGGTCTGGAGGTAGACTATTTAAACAAGGAGCCGGGCGTATATTCGGCGCGGTATCTGGGCGAGGATACTTCCTACGATATTAAGAATCAGGCGATTCTCGACCGTTTGAAGGGCGTGCCGAAGGAGCAGCGCACGGCGCGGTTTGTCTGTGCGATTGCAGCAGTGCTTCCGGACGGGAAGACACTTGTGACACGGGAGACGATCGAGGGATATATCGGGGAATGTCCGGCAGGGAGAACGGATTTGGATATGATCCGATCTTCTATGTGGATGAGTATCACTGCTCGACGGCGGAGCTGACAGAAGAGCAGAAGAATGAGATCAGCCACAGAGGAAAAGCGCTTCGTTCCATGAAGAAGCTGTTGCACGAGTACGGGTTTTAGCCTATGAAAATACTGGTTGTAAGTGATACGCACAGGAAACTTGAAAATTTAAAAGTTATCTTAGAGCGTGAGCAGCCGATGGATCTTCTGATCCATCTGGGTGACGCGGAGGGAGACGAGGACAGTATTGCGGAGATGGCGGGATGCCGGCTGGAGATCGTTGCGGGCAACAATGACTTTTTTTCCAATCTTCCACGGGAAAAAGAACTTCGCATCGGCAGCTACCGTGTATTGATCACGCATGGACATTATTACTATGTCAGTGCGGGGATCGCCGATATTGAGCGGGAAGCGGCGGCACAGGGCTATGATATTGTGATGTTCGGACACACGCACAGGCCTGTGATCGATTACACAAGGGATGTGATTGCGCTCAATCCGGGCAGTCTTTCCTATCCGAGGCAGGAGGGGAGAAGACCGTCCTACATTGTGATGGATCTGGACAAAAACGGAAAGGCAAATTTCGAAATAAAATATTTATAAAAAAGTGTTGACTTTTCAGAAGCTGTCCTATATAATAATCCTTGCGTCACGAAAAGGACAGCTCAGTGGCCGGAAGAGTGCGCAAGCGATAAAATCCTTCGGGGTGTGGCTCAGCTTGGCTAGAGCGCTGGTTTGGGACCAGGAGGTCGCAGGTTCGAATCCTGTCACCCCGATTTCGTGCGGGTGTAGTTCAATGGTAGAACACCAGCCTTCCAAGCTGGATACGTGGGTTCGATTCCCATCACCCGCTTTAAATCTGCACTGACAGGTTTATACAAGATCATATGTGTTCGTAGCTCAGCTGGATAGAGCAACGGCCTTCTAAGCCGTGGGTCGGGGGTTCGAATCCCTTCGAGCACATTTTATGGTGGGTATAGCGCAGTTGGTTAGCGCGCCAGATTGTGGCTCTGGAGGCCCAGGGTTCGAATCCCTGTATCCACCTTAGTTGCGATAGGTGCAACGATTATTTGTTGGGCTATCGCCAAGCGGTAAGGCACTGGATTTTGATTCCAGCATTCGCAGGTTCGAATCCTGCTAGCCCAGCTTGCTTTTGTTGTAATCTGATATAGGGGATACTAGCTCAGTTGGTAGAGCACCTGACTTTTAATCAGGTTGTCGGGGGTTCGAATCCCCCGTGTCTCACTAAGGAATGGAGAGCGGAAAGCCGGTAAAGGTTTTCCGCTTTTTGTGTGACTTTGGAACAAAACTTAGTGAGAATTGCCTATTGTATTACCGCTAAGGTATGTTATACTGTTACCGTTGCAAGTAATATTGTTCGCAGAGTAGACACATGCGCGTTAAGTGCCGGCTGAACAGGGAGTTGTCAGCCAGACGAAAAGATTTTCTTGCGGTGCATGAGTCGCATCCCGCTGCATCCGAAGATAGGAATATTATCTCCAGTTGTAGTATGATGAGGTCTGCAAAGGAGGTAATTTTTTTATGAAAAAATTCGTCGCTTTGTTCACCGATTCCTACCGTGAATTAAAATCGGTAAGAACCATCACTACCATGGCTATGCTGGCAGCCATCGCATTATTCTTGGCATGTTCTCCATCGAATACGGCAATTTTATCCGCATCGGTTTTTCGAGTATCCCGAACGGAATCATTGCTACCTGTTTGGACCGACGGTTGGCGGCATTTTTTCCGGAACGCTTGATATTATCAAATACATCTTAAAGCCGACCGGTCCGTTCTGTCCGCAGCTGACACTGGTTACGATGCTGGCAGGCGTCATGTACGGCTGTATGTATTATAAGAAGAAACTCACACTGCCGCGTGTGCTCATCACCAAGTTCATCGTGATGCTGGTGTGCAATGTGTTCCTGAATACATTGTGTCTCACCGTGTTATATGGACAGGCATTCATGGTGATCCTTCCGGCGCGTGCATTAAAGAATCTGATTATGTGGCCGATTGATTCCGTCATCTTCTTTGCAACAGCGAAGGCGCTTGAGGGCATTGGCGCATTCCGGTTTGTGCGAAGGGCGCAGGCGGAGCGGATCGCCAGATCATAAAGAGATAAGAAATAAGAAATGCTGCCGGAATACGGCAGACATATAGAGCGAAAATCCCCACGATGTCATATTCCGGCATCACGGGGATTTTTGTTGTTTCATGGAAATAGTGCGAAAGTACGAAAAAAAGCATGTAAATTTTCGGACAGTATGGTATAATGTAGGCGAAGGCAGAAGTGAATATGGTGCCAGGACGGACGCCCGCGTTTTCATGCGGCGGACGAAAGTGTTCAGAATATAAGGAAGGTAAGCAGGGAGTATCACCGGAAAAGGAGGAGACCTATGAAGAGTCGAAGAATTCCGTTAGAGTCCGAAGTAGACAAATACGAAGTGGGAAAAGGGATGGAAGATGGTTTTGAACTGTTTTCCGATGTTGTGACCAAGGGATGGATCGTGACGGATTCGCTCGTAAAGATTGAGCGGCCCGACGGTACGATCGTGTGCCCGTACATCAAGCACCGCAGAGGACGTACCTTTATCGGTGAGGGCGATTATATTATCGTTCAGCAGGACGGCACGAAGAATGTATGCGGCGCGGACAAAGTGTGGACACGCTATGAGAAGCCGGAGGCTTAAATCCAAAAAGAAGTTGCAATCTGTCTGCCAGCACGCTATAATATACCGGTAGCTTTCCAAGGGAAGCAGTTATTTCTCTGATAAGCGGGTATGGCGGAATTGGCAGACGCGCCAGATTTAGGTTCTGGTGGGAGACCGTGCAGGTTCAAGTCCTGTTACCCGCAGTAGAGCAGGAGAAAAGTGGAAGACAGGGCTTGACTTCAATGCTCCTGTTACCCGCAGTAGAGCAGGAGACAGAGCGCAGAATACGGCGTGAAGTTTTCGGGTTTTATGGGCGTTTCCGTGAATAGGAATAGAATAAGAAAAGCCATGTACGAAGATGTATACTTCGTATGTGGCTTTTTGATGCTGTGTTACGGTGCAGTGATAATGAATCAGCGAGATGCTCATATAAAGAAAGAGACTGATTCAACGGCCGGGCCATTCGGTGCGGCGCGCACTCCACTGTTCGTTCAGCCAGCCGACCACCTGCTCTTTGCCCTCCGGCGTAAACGGAAAGGTGGCAGAACTTTTCAGATCGTCCGCGGTGCTGGCAAAATTATAAGGACCGGGCCAGATGGTGACGCGAAAAATATCATGTTTTACATTTTCGTCCTCGGCATCCTCCTCCTGATCTTTTTGGATGAGGTGACGCATTCCCTGATAACTGCCGGTAAATTTTTCCTTTTTATAAAAGTTCATATTCAGAATATCATCATTTTGAATCATGATGGATCTGCCTTCTTTCTGTAAGAGATAATGTGATTGAAGAAAGTATAACAAATTTTTAAAAAAAAAGACAGGGTATTTATGTGGGAAAAACACTTGTATTTACTGGGCGTACAGAAAAAGGAGGTAATATCCATGTATTTTTGTATACAATTAGCAGTTGACAAATGATAGTGAGCGAGTATAATACATTTATATTATTTTATCGGGTTAAAGCGACATTGCATTAGAGAAACAGACAGATAAAAGAACGCAATGTTAGAGCGATAAAACGAGAAAGAATTTTCAAGAAACAGGAGAGAAAAAAAGTGGGAAAGTATATCGTAAAACGAGTTTTGCTGGCGATTGTATCCATCCTGATCGTCAGTGCCATTACATTCTTTGTGATGAACATTATCCCGGGCGGTCCTTTTAATAAGGAAAAAGCGACGAGTGCGGAGGCACAGAAAGTCCTGGAAGAGAGATATAATCTGGACAAACCAATTCCGGAGCAGTATGTGATTTATATGAACAATCTTCTCCATGGTGACTGGGGCGTATCCTTACATAGCGGTCGTGATATCTGGGGCGAGATTTCTTCCCGCTTTAAGGTATCGGCAAAGCTTGGTGGCATGGCTGCATTGGTGGCAATCGTGGTCGGGCTTGTACTTGGAAGTATTGCGGCGCTGACGCGTAACCGCTGGCCGGACCGGCTGATCGTATTCTTTACAACGCTTGGTACGGCGATGCCGTCCTTCGTGCTTGCAACACTGCTCCTTCTGGTGTTCTGCTTAAAGCTCGGCTGGTTCCCGGTATGGTCGTCCACGAGTCCGAACTATGTACTGCCGATCATCGCACTGAGTGTTTATCCGATGGCGTACATCACACGTCTGACAAAGACCAGTATGCTGGATTCCCTGAACCAGGATTACATCCGTACCGCGAGAGCGAAAGGTGTTCCGGGTTGGAAGGTCATTTTCAAACATGCACTGCGCAACGCGCTGATTCCGGTTATCACTTATGTGGGACCGATGGTTGCATACATTTTGACGGGTTCCATGGTTGTTGAGAATATTTTTACCATCGGAGGACTGGGATCGTCTTTCGTAACAAGTATTACCAACCGAGACTATACGATGATTATGGCAACGACAATTTTCCTCGCAATTTTAATGGTTGTGGCAAACCTGCTGACCGATATTGCATATAAGTTCGTCGATCCAAGAATCACATTTGAGTAAAGTACGAAAGGACGGATAGAAGTAATGGAGTTGAAACATAGACAGATTCTGTCGGCACAGGTAGATCTGAGCAAATTCAATAAGGCAAATTTCGAGAAGGCGACAGATGAGGAAAAGAAGCAGCAGGATGTCATGGGTGAGTCTACCACATTCTTCAAGGATGGTATGAGACGCCTGCGCAAGAATCCGCTCGCCATGGGAAGTATCATCGTACTGGTGCTGATTATTCTGACCATCATCATCGCACCGCATGTATGTCCTTACAAGTATTCCGAGATTATCTCGGTCAACGGTGTGCGTGACAAATCCGCAGCGAACCTTGGACCGTTTGAATATTCCAAGCTTGAGACAAAGTATATGAATGAGACCGGCGAGAAGCTGTTCCCGCATATCTTCGGAACAGACAGCTTAAGCCGTGACTACTTTATCCGTGTGATCTATGGAACGAGAGTCAGCCTGTCGGTCGGTGTTGTGGCATCGATCATGGTATTGATCATCGGCCTGCTTTACGGTTCCATCGCAGGATATTTTGGTGGAAAAGTTGACCTCATCATGATGCGTATTGTGGATATTATTTATTCCCTGCCGGACATGCTGATCATCATTCTGCTGTCGGTAGTGTTTAATGAGACGTTAAAACCGCTCATTACCGGAACGGTGCTGGAAAAGCTGGGAACGAACATGATCTCCATGTTTATCGTATTCGGACTTCTGTACTGGGTAAGTATGGCGCGTCTGATCCGAGGCAGATCCTTTCCATTAAGAATAACGAGTACGTTCTGGCAGCAAGATGCATCGGTACAAAGAATGCAAGAATCCTGCGGAGACATATCCTGCCGAACTGTCTGTCCGTTATCATTATTACGACAGCACTTCAGGTGCCGAGTGCAATTTTTACCGAAAGTTATCTGAGTTTCCTTGGCCTTGGTGTATCTGCACCGCTTACTTCCCTGGGAAGTCTGGCAAACGACGCCAGAGCCGGCATGCAGTCCTACCCACTTAGATTGGTCATTCCGGCAATCGCCATCTGCCTGATCGTACTGGCATTGAACTTGCTGGGTGATGGTCTTCGTGATGCTTTCGACTCGAAATTGAATTAAGGAGATAAGGATATGAGCGAAGAAAATAAATATATATTAGAAGTAAAAGACCTTCATACCAGTTTCTTTACAGATGCAGGTGAGGTAAAGGCTGTCAATGGTATTTCCTTTAACTTAGAGCCGGGAAAGACCCTCGGAATCGTAGGAGAGTCCGGTTCCGGTAAATCCGTTACTGCATATTCCATCATGCAGATTCTGGCGGAGACCGGTAAGATCACCGGCGGAGAGGTAAGATTCCACGGTGAGGACATTACCAAATGGAACAGCAAGCAGATGCAGAAGTTCCGCGGAGAAAAATGTTCCATCATTTTCCAGGATCCGATGACCAGCTTAAACCCGGTATTTACCGTTGGAAGCCAGTTGATTGAGGCAATATTATTACACACGGATAAGAATAAAAAAGAGGCGTGGGCGCGCGCGGTGGAGATGCTGACACTGGTCGGCGTCAATGAGCCGGAAAGCCGTATGAAGCAGTATCCGCATGAGCTGTCCGGTGGTATGCGTCAGCGTGTCATGATCGCCATGGCACTTGTCTGTGAGCCGGATATCCTGATTGCAGATGAGCCGACAACGGCACTTGATGTGACGATTCAGGCACAGATTCTGGAACTGATGCAGGATCTGCAGAAGAAGCTTGGAATGGCGATTATCATGGTAACCCATGATCTCGGCGTCATTGCAAGTATGTGCGATGAGATTCTTGTTATGTACGGCGGACGTGTCTGCGAGCGCGGTACAGCGGATGATATTTTCTACCGTCCGGCACATGAATATACCAAGGGACTGCTTCGTTCCATCCCGAAGGCAGACAATATGAACGAAAAGCTGGTGCCGATCGGCGGTACACCGATCAACCTGTTGCAGATGCCGGCTGGCTGTGCATTCTGCCCGCGGTGTGATGCGGCGATGAAGATCTGTCTTTCTGAGAAACCGGAAGAACTTCGCATCAGCGATACCCATCTGGCAAGCTGCTGGATGAACATCAAAGAGTTATATGAGGCACAGGAGGAGGCAGAGTAATGAGTGAGGAAAAGAACCTTCTTGAGGTAAGTCATTTAAAGCAGTATTTTCCTGTGCATCAGGGATTTAAGACGATTCCGCTAAAAGCGGTGGATGATATTTCATTTGCAATCAAGCCGGGCGAGACACTTGGTCTGGTAGGAGAGTCGGGATGCGGCAAGACGACCGTCGGCAGAACGCTGCTTCGTCTGTACCAGCCGACCGCCGGACGCATCGTGTTCGATGGTAAGGTGCTTTTTGACAGCGGCGAACAGTATGATGAGAATGGCAGGCTGATCGTCGATGCAAACGGCAAGCCGGTGCTTGGCAAGAAAGTGGATGTGGACATGCTTCCTTACCGCAGACAGATGCAGATGGTATTCCAGGATCCGTATTCATCCTTGAACCCGCGTATGACGGTCGAGGACATCATCGGAGAGCCTCTGGATGTTCATAAATTATATGCGAATAAAAAAGAGCGCCGTGAGAAAATCTTGAACCTCATGGAGCTGGTTGGATTGAATGCCGAGCATGCCATGCGTTATGCACATGAGTTTTCCGGCGGACAGAGACAGCGTATCGGTATTGCAAGAGCACTCGCGGTAAACCCGAAGTTTATCGTCTGTGACGAGCCGGTATCCGCACTGGATGTGTCCATTCAGGCGCAGGTGGTAAATATGTTCGAGGAACTGCAGGACAAGCTGGGCGTGGCGTATCTGTTTATCGCGCATGATCTGCTGGTTGTTCACCACATTTCCGACCGTATTGCGGTTATGTACCTTGGAAAAATGATGGAGATCGCCGATGCCGATGAGTTAAACGGCAACCCGATGCATCCGTATACATTGAGCTTACTGTCAGCGGTTCCGATTCCGGATCCGGAGACAGCCAGACACAGCAAGCGTATCGTGCTGGAGGGAGATGTACCGAGCCCTCTGAAGATGCCGACCGGATGTCCGTTCCGCACCAGATGCAAATACGCGACAGAGCAGTGCGCAAAAGAGATGCCGCCGCTTTCTGACAGAGGCAGCGGACACTTCGTTGCATGCTGGAACAAATAAGGTTTCAACGTTACCGAAGAGGTGCGTGGAACATAGATCATTTTATTGGAGGAAAATCCTCTGCTCCTGTTGTGACAGTCGCATTTTCCTTCGGAAAACAAGGAGGATTCATTATGAAGAAATTAGTAGCATCATTACTGGTTGCTTCTATGGCACTTGGTCTTACGGCTTGTGGCGGATCATCTGATTCCACAGCAAGTACAGGCGAGTCCACAGGAACCGCTGCTGGCACAGAGGCTGCAGCAACTGCAGAAGCAACAACCACAAACGCTGAGACAAATGTGCTCAACATCAACCTGGCAAGTGAGCCGGATTACCTTGATCCTGCATTAAACAGCTCCGTAGACGGTGGCTGCCTTGCAGTAAACTCTTTCGCAGGTCTTTATACCTATGATAAGGATGGTAATCTTATCCCGGCACTCGCATCCGATATGCCGGAAGTATCTGAGGACGGAACAGAGTACACCGTTCACATGATTGAGTCCAAGTGGAGCAACGGAGATGACTTAAAGGCATCTGACTTCGTATACAGCTGGAATCGTGTCATCGATGAGAAGACAGCAGCAGACTATGCTTATCTGTTCGATGTAATCGCCCGCAACGATGACGGTACACTGGCAGTTGAGACACCGGATGATTACACACTCGTGATCAAGCTTGTCAGCCCGTGCCTTATTTTAACGATTCTGATGGCATTCCCGACATTCTATCCGGTACATCAGGCATCCGTAGAGGCTGCTGATCCGGACGGCACTGTTCCTGGCAAGTGGGCACAGGAAGCAGGTTTCGTATGCAACGGTGCTTACACACTGGAGTCCTGGAATCACAACGAGAGCATGGTTTATGTAAAGAACCCGAACTTCTATGATGCGGCAAACGTAACCATGGACGAGCTTCACTTCATGTTAAGCGCTGATGATACAGCAACCTATGCTGCATACAACAGCGGTGACCTTGACTACATTGATTCCGTACCGAACGATGAGATTCCTTCCTTAAATGGTGTCAATCCGGAGTTTGGTATTCTTGACAACCTGGGAACCTATTACATCGGCTTCAACGTAAACGACCCGATCTTCGATGGCAAGACAGAGGAAGAGGCTGCTAAGATGCGTGAGGCAATCAGCTTACTGGTTGACCGTCAGTTCATCGTTGAGAACGTAGGCCAGACAGGTCAGATCCCGGCTGATTCTTTCGTACCGGAAGGTATGGCAGACGGTAACGGCGGCGTGTTCAAGACAGCAGATACTTCTTACTATGATGCAACAGCTACCGGTGCTGGCGAGCTTGAGACAGCAAAGGGCTTACTGGAAGAGGCTGGATACACATTTACAGACAACGGTGACGGTACATACGCAGTAGATCCGGCAATCTCCATGACATACTTA